>Ga0209136_1000057_pt1 | contig 79209 bp, 70 predicted proteins | sample SaaInl0LU_22_DNA_FD_184640 | JGI IMG/M metagenome (GOLD analysis project Ga0209136, IMG submission 184640) | Marine microbial communities from expanding oxygen minimum zones in the Saanich Inlet - ESP_90LU_22_DNA (SPAdes) (version 2) | ecosystem: Environmental > Aquatic > Marine > Intertidal... | reverse complement strand
GGCAGCCTGTTTCCTCGCAAGATTTGTCGAGAAAACCCCATGGGCGCATCTTGATATCGCTGGCAAGGCATGGTCGGACTCAGCAACTGCCATTGTCCCAAAAGGTGGCACCGGATACGGGGTGCGGTTGTTGAACCGATTAATTGACGATTGGCAGGGTGCCACAATTTTGGAACAAGCCGATGAGGCTGATGGTTAAAAAAGAAGCTCATGCAGCAGATTGATTTCTATCAAATAGGTCAAGCCGGACTAGAGCCGGTGCTTTTGATGCTGTTGAAAAAGACGCTTGCAGCAAAAAAGAAAGCCTTAATCCTATGTCCAATGCCAGCGGCAAGCGCCATTGATGATGCGCTTTGGAGCCATGATGCCGATTCATGGTTTGCGCATGGTCTGGATAATGCGGATGGCGTTGAGCATTGTAATGTTTGGATTTCCAGTGATATGGCTGCCAATCCGATAAGGGCGGAATTTCTGTTTTTGCTTCATGGCAGTGTGCCAGCAACATGGGATGGAATTGCTCGCAGTTTTTATCTGTTTGACGGGCGCTCGGATGCGCAATTGCAGCAGGCGCGCGATCAATGGAAAGAATGGCAAGGCCTTGCCAATAATAAATTGGGCTATTTTTCCCAAAATCCGCAAGGTGGATGGGACAAGATGGCCTAAAGCGGGATCAGTTTGTCTATGGCTGGCGGTCTTTCTGCGACTCAACTGATTTTTGGCTTGTGCCATAGCCGGTGCTTGCCGTATTAAGGCGGCATAGATTCCAGCTTTTAAATTCGGCGTGGCGATGGGCCATGCCCTGAAAACCAAAGGATGCATAATGGCTCTCGAAAGAACCTTCTCAATCATTAAACCTGATGCGACCCGCCGTAACTTGACCGGCCAGATTAATGCCCGTCTTGAAGCGGCTGGTCTTCGCATCGTTGCGCAAAAGCGCAAGCAATTAACCCAAGGCGAAGCCGAAGCTTTTTATGCTGTTCACGCCGAACGCCCATTTTACAACGACCTTGTTGCCTTTATGACATCTGGCCCGGTTGTTGTTCAGGTGCTTGAAGGCGAAAATGCGGTTCTTGCCAATCGTGAAGTCATGGGCGCAACAAACCCTGCTGATGCGGCTGATGGCACGATCCGTAAGGATTTTGCCGAATCAATCGAGGCCAATTCGGTTCACGGTTCAGACAGCCCAGAAAATGCGGCCATCGAAATTGCCTATTTCTTTGCCGGATGCGAAATCACATCATAAACCATCATTGATGACCATAAGAAAAGGCGGGGTTTGCCCCGCCTTTTTTATTGATCTCGAAAAATGCCAATACGGCCTTTTCAAAGCTAGACCAGCGTTGCCGCCATGATCACCAGCGTTGCCACAATCGCAATGATGCCGATTTTCGCAGCAAGCATGAAATTTTGGTAGATTTGCAGATGTGCCTTGTCCTGCTTGTCGAGTGATTTTGTGTCCATGATAAATGCCTTTTCCCCAAAACGGTATATTTATGGGATGGTTGACCTGCAACGCCCCATACCGTCGTATAAATCATCCTAGATTTATGACCGAATAAGCGCGGCAAATCAACCGGACAATTTGACGATTTTACTGATGCTATGAAACGTCAGGCCAAATCACACAAGGCGCCAAAACAGTTTGCATTGCCGCTGGGGCTGCAGCCAGTGTTTTTGCATGCCAGACAACGCCATCGGGTAAAAGCGTCACAGTCCGCGCGGCCAAGCTGAACAAAACAAAAGGATAGATTTGATGCTCAAGCTGAAGAACGCGGCCAGCAAGCCCCTTGGCAGTGTCGGTTTCATCGACAGCCAGGGACGCTTGTAAAATCAGTGGCCCGTCATCAAGCTTGGCATTGACCAGATGGATTGATACGCCATGAGTTTTCGCGCCAGCATCAATGGCACGTTGATGCGTATCTAACCCTTTGAACGCGGGCAATAATGACGGGTGGATATTAATCAGCCTTCCGGCAAATTGATCAACAAATACAGCCCCTAAAATGGCCATATAACCTGCCAGAAACACATAATCGGCGCGGCAATTTTCGATGCTGGATGCGATGGCTGCATCATGGGCAGGACGATTGTCAAAATCGCTGCGTTTCACCACTTTGGTTGCAAGCCCCCGCGCCGCAGCAAGAGCAATGCCGTCACAATCTTTATTGCTGATCACAAGGACAATCTTGGCGTCAATTCGGTATTTTTCAATGGCATCAGCAAGGCTCAGCATATTGCTGCCACGCCCTGAAATGAGAACAGCAAGCCGAATCATGCCTGCCCAAGCCAGTGGCCGCTATTTTCCAGAATAACAGCATCACCCTCATCACGGCTGACAAGCTTGCCGATGATCAGGGCTTCAGGCTCAGGGCCATTTTTCAATGCCTGAAGTACGGCATCAGCCTTATCAGCCGCAACATAGATAATCAGGCCGATGCCACAATTGAATGTACGCGCCAGTTCAAAAAGTTCCATCCGGCCTTGGTCGCGAAGCCAGCCAAATACGGGTGGTAAAGGCGCGGCCGCACAATCGAATGCGAATGCCAGCGTGTCATCATAAACGCGTGGCGGATTTTCGATGAGACCGCCACCAGTCACATGAACAATGCCATTCACACCACCAGTTGCAAGCGCGGCTGCCGCTGCCTTTTGATAAATGCGTGTTGGTGCCATCAATTGTGCGCCAAGGCTGCCTTGATCAGGGGCAAAGGGCGCAGGCGCATCAAGCGCGGCACCCGATATATCAATAATTTTGCGAACCAGTGAGAAGCCGTTGGAATGAACGCCTGATGACCGAAGGCCAATCGCCACATCCCCCGATTTGGGCTGGCCTGGTGACAATAATGTGCCGCGTTCAGCAGCGCCAATGCAAAAACCGGCAAGGTCATAGGTGCCAGTTGGATACATGCCTGGCATTTCTGCCGTTTCACCGCCAATCAGGGCGCAGTCAGCCTCGACACAGCCATCGGCAATACCGGCGATAACTTCAACAGCCATGTCGCGTTCTAATTTTCCTGTTGCAAAATAATCAAGGAAAAACAGTGGCATTGCCCCTTGTGCCAAAATATCATTCGCACACATGGCAACAAGGTCAATACCAACGCCGCGATGCAATCCGGTGGTTTTAGCAAGTTCTAATTTGGTGCCAACGCCATCGGTAGCAGCGACCAAAATTGGATCATGGAAACCGGCAGCTTTGGTGTCGAATAAACCGCCAAACCCGCCAAGGTCGGTGCTGGCACCAGCGCGTTTTGTGCGCTTGGCATGTGGGGCGATATCACCAATCAGTGCATCGCCTTCATCAATATCTACACCAGCGTCGCTATATTTCAGGGATTTAGGTTGTTTTTGTCCGCTAGACATGCTGGCCTCGATGATTAGGAATGATATAAGATTTAAGGAATTACGTTCGGTAGTTTTAAAATTGGCAAAGAATCAACCCGCATAATAGGCATTGGACGACATGCGCGCAGCATTTATCTTTCAGTTAATCACACTATTTCGCCGTCAGTCTAGATTGCTGGTGATTTTGACGTTTGGCCTTGCCGTCAGCGAACCGGTTCTGGCGGCCAATAATCGCTGCAACGAGCCGGTATTTGGTGTTGCTGGCGTGCAGATTGACCAACGCGCCGAAACCGCTTCAAAAGCGCGGGATATGGGGATTCGCAATGCCGCAGAACGCGCTTTTGCAACCGTTCTAGACCGATTGCTGGCAACATCCGATGGTCGGGCGCAATTCATGGCGTCGCATGATCTTGATGATTTTTCCGATTTCACCCATATTGTTAAAGAAAATAATCTGGAAAAACGCTATATCGCGACGCTTGATTTCTGTTTTGATGCGGCGCGGCTTCGCCAAGCGATGATTGCTGCCGGATTGCAATGGTCGGAATTGCAAAGCCCGCCCATTTTGGTTGTGCCTGTTTGGAAAGGCCCCGATGGCGCGCGGGCATGGTATCGTGACAACAAATGGCTTGCGGGCTGGTGGGATGCGGTGGCGTCTTACAAGGGCCTGTTATCATTGCGCCAGCTTGATCGAAATTTGATCAATGAGCGCCAGTTTCGCGGCGAAGATCTGGCCGATGCCAATCCGGCCAAACTGGCCGCGGCTGCCAGCCTTGTCAAAGCCGAACAGGTAATGGTGGTGATGGCCGCCCTCGATTATGATGGGTCAAAACCGGTAATCACGATCACCGTGCGGCTTTTTGATAAAAACGGCCAATTGCTAACCGATATTTTATATGACGATCAGATGGTATTGACCAATCAAGATCAGGATGGTCTTGACGCGATGCGCCAGAAAATTATCGCCAAGATGGATTCAAGCTGGCATATAGCAAATCTGATAGATGATGCTGCAGCCGATAATATAACGGTTTTTATGCCGGTTTCTTCAATCAAGGAATGGGCAAAGCGCCTGACGGCCCTAAATGCTGTGGCGGTGATTCAAAACTATGACATCTTGTCGCTTGATACAACGGGCGGACAGGTTGTTTTACGGCTTGTTGGGTCGCGCGAAGCGTTGGTCAATGCGCTTGCCGCCCATCAGCTAGAGCTTGTCGATGATAATGGCCGTTTGCTGATCAAAGCCAAGCCGAAAAACAGCTAGGGCGATGGGCCGATTGATATGAAACAATTACCGCTTGAATTGCCATTTCGCCAATTGGCGGGGCGTGCTGATTTTATTGTCAGTGATTGCAATGCCTTGGCCGTGGCATCCATTGATCAATGGCCTGATTGGCGGGGCAGTTGTCGGGCGCTAAACCTTGTTGGGCCATCAGGCGCGGGGAAATCGCATCTTGCAGCAATCTGGCAGTCGCTTATCGGTAATAGCCATCAATTTGTCACTTTAGAGGCGGGGCAAATGCCGCCTGAATCCGCCTTTTATGTATTTGACAATATCGGTGCCGAAGGCAAATGGAATGAAGAAGCATTGTTTCATTTCTTCAATCGCTGTTCGGCCGATCAGGGCGGGTTGCTATTGCTGTCACAAAAGCCAGTTGGACAAATGGATTGGCAATTGCCCGATTTGCGGTCACGCATGCGGGCGGTGAATATGGCGCGCATTGATCTGCCCGATGATGATTTGCTTTATGCGCTTTTGGATAAATATTTTGCCGATCGGCAAATGCTGGCGCCGCCGCCATTACTGGCTTATCTGGTGGGTCGCATGGAACGGTCATTCAGCGCGGTTCAAAAAATTGCCAGCGCGCTTGATCGTCGATCAATGGCCGAACGTAAACCATTGTCAGTATCGCTGGCGCGGGCCATGTTTGATGAATTGCCATAGCTAGGGCTTATGGCCGTATCGGTCTAGCCGTTATTTTCAATCAGAATGATGCGACCCTTTTTGACAGCAAGGGCAATTTCCCCTTGTTTCAGGCGCAATGCCAGATCACCGAAAATTTCACGGCGCCATCCATTTAGCGCGCGAATAGGCGCTTCATCATCGCTTGCCAGCAATTCCAATTCATCCGCAGAGGCAATCAATCGTGGCGCAATGTCATGCTTGTCGGTCACATGCTTCAGCAATACCCGAAGAAGTTCCATCACGGCGGCAGGTGGACGTTTCGCCGGGCTGCGTTTTTCCGCTTCGGGAAGCGATGATGATGGCATGGCGGCAACCATATCCAAAACCTTGCTAATTGGGGTCACCAGCTTGCCGTCTTTGCCGCCCGGGAAATTGCGGATATTGGCAAAATCGTTCCGGTCTTTGGGGTTTGATCCAGCAAGGTCAATCAAGGTTTCGTCACGGATCACCCTGTTTCTTGGTAAATCGCGGCTTTGTGCTTCTCTTTCACGCCATGCTGCCAGATGCATCAGCCGCAATAATGGGGCCGGACGCATATTCCGCACCTTTAGCTTTTGCCATGCGGCGTCGGGCGCGGTGACATAAGTCGCCGGATCATTTGATTTGGCATATTCCTCATCAAGCCAATGGCTGCGGTTTTCGGCTTCCAGCTTGGCACGCATCAAGGGATATAATTTTGCAAGATAGATGACATCATCAAGCGCATAGACAATCTGGCGGTTGCTTAATGGGCGTTTTGACCAATCGGTAAAGCGTGAGGTTTTATCAATATCATGATCAAGCATGGCCTTGACCAGCTTGTCATAGCCAACCTGATCGCCAAGCCCGCAAACCATCGCCGCAATTTGCGTGTCATAGATTGGCTCAGGCAGGCTGCCCATCAGATGCAAAAAGATTTCCATATCTTGGTTGCCAGCGTGAAACACTTTGGTGATGTTTTGATTGCGCATCAAAGCCCAAAGCGGGTTCAGGTCAAGATTGGGGGCAAGTGGATCAATCGCAACAGCATCAACGCCATCGCTGATCTGGATCAGGCATAATTGGGGATAATAGGTGCGCTCGCGTAGAAATTCGGTATCAACCGCCAAAAATTCGGCATTTTGATATTGCGTTAAGATGGCTTCTAGATCGTCATTTGTGGCGATAGGGGGTGCCGCCTTTGGCACATTTGCGTCATCGCTGCTCGCTTGGCTGGCATGTCGTTTCATTAATTACCTCGCTTCGTCCCCGATGATATACGGTAAAAAGCGCGGTTCTGAAAGGCAAACCTATTGATTTCGTCTAATACCGCTCTTAAATCTAGATCATGACAAATATTCAAAACCCATCTGAAAAGATCAAAAATGCCACAACAGCCCTATACATGCTGGTTGGGGCAATTGGCCTCGCCAATCAGGCCACTGCCGCAACGGTGACGCCGCATCGTGCATTTTATGAAATGCAGCTTGGCGTCGCTGACCAGAATTCCAATGTGCAGGCCGTGAGTGGCCGATCGGCATTTACGCTTGATCGTGATTGTGATGGATGGCGTTCTAATGAAGAATATCTTATTGAATTTGGTGGAAAAGAAGGCAGTCGTGACCGGATTTTGTCGCGCTTTGAATCGTGGGAATCCGACAAAGGCGATATGTATAGTTTCGACATCAGCGAAAATAGCAGCTTTGAGCCGGCAAAAGATTTTGGCGGCTATGCCGAGATAAAAACTGGCGGCGGGGATGCCTATTTTTCAATGGCTGATGAGGTGGCGGTGGCCTTGCCAGCCGATACCTATTTTCCGATGCGGCATTTGAATGCGATTATTGATAGCGCCGAAAATGGCAAAACAATACTTGCCGCGTCGGTATTTACCGGTGCCAAGCCTGATGATGCGCTGTTATCGACCAATACGGTTATTGGTGGGTGGCGCGGTGAGGAGGCGGCCATTCCGATGGGTGAATTTGGCCAAGACGGCTATTGGCCCGTGCAAATTGCCTATTTCAAACCCGCAGCAACAGCGGCCGCACCTGAATATGAAATCCATTATTCGATGCAACCAAATGGCGTCATTCGTCGTTATGTCATTGATTATGGTGATTTCACCATCATTGCCAAATTGCTAAAGCTGGAAAGTGTCGAAACGCCAACCTGTCCATAGTTGTGATGGCGATCGACGGGATGAAGGCTAAATAGCTGGATCGGCGGCAAGGCAGGCTGCGCCTTTTGCCAGCGTAAATGCATCTTGATTGGCTCTCTGCAATTTCGTTTCATTGCGTTCAACAAGAAGATAGCCAGGCCATTTGCGCGGCACGTTCTGGTAAAGTCGGTCAAGACTGGCAAGGCGTCCACCAAGAATAATCACATCAGGATCAAACATATTAATGATCATCGCCGTGGTTCGGCCAATTCGGTCGTCTAATACCTGAAGAACGCTTGATGCGACCAAATCGCTGGCGTCGGCCGCAGCCGCGATCGCCTCGATATCAAGGCGTGTCTGGGTGATATTGTGATATTCGGTTTCCAGCCCACCAAGCGACAAAAAACAATCAAGGCATCCGGTGCGCCCGCACCAGCAATCGCGCCCATCAAGTTCGTGCGGCACCGGCCATGCAAGAGGGGTATGGCCCCATGCACCGACAATACGGTTGGCGCCGCGCCATAATTTTTGACCAAAGGTCACGCCGCCAAAAACATGATTATCGAGATAAAGCGCGCAAGCAACCGCACTATCTTTTGCTGCGCCAAAACGGCTTTCATAGAGGGCGAGGGCTTGTCCGGGGCTTGCTAGGGCGACAGCGCGCCCTAGGCTGGCTTGCAGATTTGCCTTTAAATCGGTGCCAGCAAAACATTTTAGGCCATCAGGCGGGCTTGGCTGGCCGATAAAGCCGCCTTGCGCGCTAACCGCGATGGATTGTGACAGAGTGGGGTGCGCTTTGGCCGCGCTTGCGACTAAGGCGCCGCAAATTTCCAGCAAATTGGAAATCTTGTCATGGTCAAGGCTATGATTGTCTTGCCAAACAAAATCACCGCCATCGTTCAGGATGGCGGCGTTTACAACGCTATTTTCAATCGATAGCCCTAAATACATATCCGGCCTTTTGGCCCGATTGTCAGGCTATTTGATTTTTGATTCGCGAAAGATGACATGCTTGCGCGCGCGCGGGTCATACTTTTTCAGCTCGAGCTTTTCGGGCTTGGTGCGCGGGTTCTTTTTGGTCACATAAAAGTAACCCGTGTCAGCTGTGCTTACGAGTTTGATTTGCAGGGTCGCTGGCTTCGCCATGACACATACTCCTAAATTAGGGGTCTTCGGTTAGACCCGTCTTGTAAAACTGCGCGCAAACTGCGGTAAATCGCAACAAATGTCAAGCGTAGATCATCGTCTTTTTCGTTTCGGCCCTTTGCCATGTCCTGATGCATTGCGGCCATTGGCCGCCTTTGATCTGGCACTGCGACCAGATGCGTTGGCGCCATGATTTTTTGCGTATTTTGCCGATTTGCGGCCAGATTTTTCGCTTTGTAGACCGCCTTCAACCCATTCCAAAAGAATGCCGCCCGATACTGGTGTAACCTCGGTCACTTTGACCCGCAAAGATAGTCCCATGACGAAACGCCAGCCATTATGCCGCCCTTCAAGCGATTGCGAGGCTTCATCATAGTCGTAATAATCGTCAGGAAGGCCGTTAAGCGGCAATAACCCGTCAGCGGCGCCATCTTCAAGCCGGATAAAAGCACCAAAACCGGTAATGGCGACAATTACGCCGTCGACCACCACGCCTAGCCGCGTTTCAAACAAGGCAGCGGCAAAGCGGTCAATGGTTCGGCGTTCAGCCGCGGCTGCATTGGCTTCGGTTTCGGAAATATGCGTACAGATTTCAGCAATCTGATCAAGCGGCATGCCGTTTAAGCCGTCTTTCGGGCCAGATTTCCGGCCTGCGGCGGCATCAACAAGCGCACGATGGACAAGCAGATCAGCATAACGCCTGATCGGCGAGGTGAAATGTGCATAATTGCGAAGTGATAATCCGAAATGCCCTATATTATCAATGCTGTATACAGCCTTTGCCTGACTTCGCAATACCGCCTCATTCACGGTTAATGCATCAGGGGTATTTTCGGCAAGGGCCAGAATTTTGTTGAAATGATAGGGGCGAAGTACCTGTCCTGTGGTGAAATTGCCGCCAACAGATTCGGCAAGTTTGGTAAGGGTTGCCGCTTTTTTAGGGTCGGGCGTGTCATGAATGCGAAAGACGCATGGTTGGCGATTGGCAATCAGACTATCAGCCGCAGCGACATTGGCTGCAATCATGAAATCTTCGATCAAGCGTTGCGATTCGGTTTGCGATCGTTGGGAAATGGCAATGGCTTTGCCGGTTTCATCCATCACAACACGGCGTTCTTTGAGATTAAGCGCCAAGGGTTCGCGTTCTTGCCGGTCTTGATCAAGCGCCCGCCATGCACCAAACAATGCGTGAAGGCATCCGTGTGGCACATCGCAATCAGCCTCATCCATCACCCCATCAAAAACAGCCTGAACCTGATCATAGGTTAATCTGGCATGTGACCGGATCAAGGCGCGTTCAATGTGATGTGATTGGCGTTTGCCATCTTTATCGATGTGAATTTCCGCCACCATTGCCGCACGGTCTTCATGCGGCCGCAGCGAGCATAGATCATTCGAAATCGCTTCGGGAAGCATTGGCACAACACGATCGGGAAGATAGACCGAATTACCGCGTTTGCGTGCTTCGCTATCAAGTGCGCTGTCGGGGCGGACGTAATGCGATACATCGGCGATGGCGACAAGAAGACGCCAACCGCCATTTTCTGCTGGCTCGGCAAAAACCGCATCGTCAAAATCACGGGCATCGGCGCCGTCAATTGTCACCAGCGGATGATCGCGAAGGTCACGCCGGCCTTTAACGGGCGGGATCTTTAATCCCTGTGATTCGCTAATTGCTGCATCGGGGAATTGGTGCCTGATGTTAAATTCGGCAAGGGCAAGCGCGCTAAAAGCACCAGGTGATCCCGCATTACCAAGATTGGTGATGACCCGCGCATTTTTGCCAATATAGCCACGCGAGGGCAGCAACTCAGCCTCGACCAAATCACCAGGATGAAGGGTGATTTTATCATTTGCTGTTAAAACAAGACTGTCACGTTTGCCGCGATCGGCAGGTTGCAGGCGAAACCCTTTTCCGGCTGGAACAACAACGCCAAAAAGGCGTTTTTGCTGGCGGTCAAGAACGCGGATGATGCGTGCCTCATACAAGGCGGGGCCGACACGGGCAAGGCGGGCAAGCACCTGTTGGCCAACAGCGGGCGCACGCCCTGCACGGCGGCTTAAAATAACGCGGATTTCGGGCTGGTTTTGATCATCATTTCCGGCCTGACGCGCCATGCCATCGCCATTGTCATCAAACGCGGTGAGTTCAAGCACGGCGACTTCAGGCAAAGTGTCGGGGGCGGCAATGCCGCGGCGATCTCCGGCTAGAATCCCGCGTTCGGCCATATCGCGGAGCATACGGCGCATTGAGGCGCGTTGATCCTGCCCAATCTTAAAGGCACGGGTGATATCGCGAAGGCTGGGCGGGACAGCACAGCTGTTGATATAGTCAAGAACCGTTGCCTCATCGGGCAAAGCCACTTTTTCCGGCGCATTATCTGGGCGGGACTCACCCGGTTCATGCGCCATTTAGACCGCTTTCTGCTTTGTAGCGGCTTTTTTCGTTGCTGCTTTTTTGGTCGCTGTCTTTTTTGTGGCCGCTTTTTTGGCGGCGGTTTTTTTCGTTGCCGTTTTTTTCGCAGCAGCTTTCTTCTTTGGCGCGGCTTTCTTTGGTGTTGTCGGGCCTTTAGCTGCCTTAGCTGCCAGCAATTCTAGCGCTGTTTCAAGGCTGATATCAGCGATATCATGGGCTTTACCCAAAGTGGCACGAAGCTTGTTATGTTCGACATAGGGGCCAAACCGGCCCTTTTTGACATGAACTTCACCGCCGGATGGATGCGCGCCAAGCAAGCGACCTGCCTTTTTGGCAGCCTCAGCCAGAAGGTCAACAGCACGGTTAATGCCTATCTCAAGAACATCATCGTCAGGTGGTAGGCTGGTAAATTTACCCTGATATTTCAAATAGGGGCCAAACCGGCCAAGACCAGCCTGGATCATATCGCCAGTTTCTGGGTGCGGTTCAATATCGCGTGGCAGCGCCAGCAAGCCAAGTGCAGCTTCTAAATCCAGAGCAGACGCGCTTGTGCCTTTTGGCAAAGATGCACGTTTTGGTTTTTTGGCTTCAGGATCACCAATTTGAACATAGGGGCCATATGGCCCGTTCCGCAAATAGACGGGAAGGCCGGAAACCGGATCAGGGCCAAGCTCTTTATCGGTCAATGGCGCCTCACCAGCAGCATTGTCATTCTGGCTTGTTAGCTGGCGGGTAAATTTACATTCAGGATAGTTTGAACACCCAACAAAGGCGCCAAATTTTCCAAGCTTTAGGCCAAGACGCCCATTGTCACAATTCGGGCAGCTTCGTTTTAACGCGCCGGTTTCATCAGCCTGAAAGAAATGCGGCCCCAATTCTTCGTCAAGAACATCAAGAACATTGGTGATTGTCAGATCTTTGGTGCCGTCAATGGCGGTTTTGAAATCGCCCCAGAAATGCGCTAGCAGCGTTTTCCAATCGAGATTTCCAGCCGAAACTTCGTCAAGTTGGGACTCAAGCTGGGCAGTGAAATCATATTCAACATAGCGATCAAAGAAATTACCAAGGAAAGTTGATACCAACCGCCCCCGATCTTCGGGAATGAACCGGCCTTTATCCTTGATGACATAATCACGGTTTTGCAAAACCTGAATGATCGACGCATAGGTGGATGGACGGCCAATGCCCAGCTCTTCCATTCGTTTGACGAGGCTGGCATCGGTAAAGCGCGGTGGTGGCTGGGTGAAATGCTGTTCCGGCGTGACGCTAATGGTTGTGAGGTGATCGCCTTTGGCCATGCTTGGCAAAAGGGCGGTATTGTCTTCGCCATCACCATTGGCCTTGTCGGCATTGCCGTTGCCATTGTCTTGTGCGGCGTCTTTGCTTTCACGGTAAACCGACAAAAAGCCGTCAAAAACCATCACCTGACCGCTGGCGCGTAATGTAACGCTGTTTGCCGCATCACCGATATCAATGCCGGTCTGGTCAAGCTCGGCCGATTGCATCTGGCTGGCGATGGCGCGTTTCCAGATCAGCTCATAAAGCCGCGACTGGTCATGATCAAGAAAGGCCCGCATTTCATCAGGATGGCGCGAAATTTCGGTTGGGCGGATCGCTTCATGCGCTTCTTGGGCATTTGCGGCCTTGGTTTTATAGATGCGCGGCGCATCTGGCAGGTAACGCTTGCCGAAACGTTGGTCAATATTCTGGCGGATCGAAGCAATAGCTTCGCCGCCCAGCTGAACACCGTCGGTTCGCATATAGGTGATCAGGCCAGTGGTTTCGCTGCCAATATTGATGCCTTCATATAGCTTTTGCGCGATTTGCATCGTGCGGCTTGCTGAAAAGCCGAGCTTGCGCGAGGCCTCTTGTTGAAGGGTTGATGTGGTAAAGGGCGGCTGCGGGTTGCGGCGTACGCGCTTGGTCTCGACCGATTGAACGGCAAGCTTAGCAGCTGAAATCGCCGTGACGGCTTGGGTGGCTTCGGCTTCGGATGTGATGCCGAGCTTGCCAAGCTTGGTGCCGTCCAAATGGGTCAGCCGCGCAGTGAAATTGTCACCAGTGGCAAGGCCAAGCGCCGCTTCAACGCTCCAATATTCTTGTGATTGAAAGGCTTCGATCTCGGCTTCACGCTCGCAGACCAGCCGAAGTGCCACTGATTGCACGCGTCCAGCAGATTTTGATCCGGGCAATTTACGCCATAAAACGGGTGAAATTGAAAAGCCGACAAGATAGTCAAGCGCGCGTCGTGCCCGGTAGGCATCAATCAATTCAACATCCAGCTGACGCGGATTATCCATTGCGGCAAGAATGGCGGTTTTGGTGACCTCGTTAAAGACAACGCGTTCAACATCAACACCATTCAGATGCTTGGTGTTTTTTAATTGTTCGAGAACATGCCAGCTAATGGCCTCGCCTTCGCGGTCAGGGTCAGTCGCAAGGATCAATTTGTCAGCGCCCTTAAGCGCGGCAATGATATCTTTTAGATGTTTTTCAGACCCGCTTGAAATCTGCCACTTCATCTCAAAGTCATTGTCAGGCAATACGGATCCGTCCTTGCTTGGCAGATCGCAAACATGACCGTAAGACGCAAGCACCTTATAGCCATCACCGAGGTAACGGTTGATGGTCTTGGCCTTGGCTGGAGATTCGACAACGACGACTTTCATCACTTGTCCCTACTATATTGTGAAGGGCTTGCGATAAAGGCAAAAATTGATTTTGTCAAAATTTCTCGTGGATTTTTTGGAATTTAGCCTGTTTTAAGGGCAATTCAGCCTTTTGGCATGATTGGTTGGCTGCTGGTGATGGCCACTGTTTTTTAATCAGACCGTCTAAAATTCAAATTGGCGTGACACGCGATTGCCATAATGCCGTGTTAATTGACCCGCCAATTCTAATTCAAGAATGGCCGCCCAGACGACCGCCGATGGCTTGTCACACCACGCAATGAGGTCGTCAACATCAACGGGGTCGCCGTCAAGCCCTGAAATGATGATCTCGCGGCATTTTGAAATTTCTGCGTCAGTCAATTTAGTTTGCGGCATTTTGATCCATATTGTTTTCTTGGGCGGCACTTCAACGGTGCGACGCTGGCCAACAGCCTCGATGATATCAGATGCATCTTGTACAAGTGTTGCGCCATCGCGGATGAGCTGGTTGCAACCATTTGATCTTGGATCAAGTGGCGATCCGGGAATGGCCATCACTTCACTGCCGCGTTCGCCCGCTTCACGCGCGGTGATAAGTGATCCAGATTTGGATGCTGCCTCAATCACCACAACCCCGAGCGCAAGGCTGGCAATAATCCGGTTGCGTGTCGGAAAATGACGCGGGGTCGGCGCTGTACCTGGGCGCATTTCGGCCAAAAGCAGCCCTTCATCAACAATCTGGCGAAACAGAGCGCGATTTTCCGGTGGATAGATAATATCAATGCCGCCAGCAATCACACCAATCGTGCCAGTTGCCATGGCGCCGCGATGGGCAGCCGCATCGATACCGCGAGCCATGCCGGACACAATGACATAGCCTGCCTCGCCAAGCTCGCGCGCCAGAGACTCGGCATGGCGAATTGCATTGATCGAAGCATTGCGTGCTCCAACAAGCGCGATCATCGGCTGGTGCAGCAAATGCAGGTTGCCACGCGCCGATAAAGTAACTGGCGCGTCATCGAACTGGGCCAAACGAAGCGGGTAGGAATCGCCGTCTCGCCAGACTAGCTTGGCGCCAGCAGTATCATTGGCGGCAAGTTCGGCCTTGGCATCGGCAAGGCTTGCAATCGAAAGCTTGCGCCCACCACGCGCAGCAAGATCAGGAATGGCCGCAAGCGCGGCAACTGCGCTTCCATAACGCTGGATCAAAAGACTGAATGTCATTGGCCCGATATGGCGCGTTTGGATCAACCGAATCCGCGCCAGTTTTTCACGTTCATCCATGCCTAAATTTTAAAGGCATCGATTTAACAAAGAGTTAATCGAAAATGATTATCCCTTTGGACGGGTTATTTTAGGATTTTTTTGCGCCGATTTTGGTTTCTGTGCCTGATAATAGACGACCAATATTCGTATGGTGACGGCTCCACACAATGCCGCCAAGCACCAAAATGGCAATTTTGATCATGTTGGACTCAAGCAAACCGAATCCCGCCACAACACAAGCCGCCATTGCCAATAATGCCGATAATGACGAATAGCGCGATAAAAATGCAGTCAAAAGCCAGACAAACACAAAAACCGCACCAAGCCGTAGATCAAGCGCCGCCAAAACGGCAAGGCTGGTCGCAACGCCTTTGCCGCCGTTGAACTTCAGCCAAATTGGAAAACAATGGCCTGCCACGACAAGAATGCTGGCAAGGGCTGTCAAGGCTGGCGTGGCTGACTGGCCAACAAGCCAAACCACGGCAACGCCTTTGCTGGCGTCACAAATCAAGGTTGCAATAGCTAGTTTTTTATTGCCGGTTCGCAGCACATTTGTTGCGCCAATATTGCCTGAACCGATTTGCCGAATATCGCCAGCACCGGCCAGTTTTGTCAGAATCAGGCCAAAGGGAATGCTGCCAAGCCCATAGGAAAAACACGCGACAAGGAAAAGCAACCCGACATCATCAAACATTTATTTATCGTTCCTGATTAAAGCTGTTCCGGCCCGTTTATTGGCGCAGGAATATCGCGGCGCCATCGACATAGGTAGCGTCAACAATGCCTTGCACCGGATGCGATTCAAAAGGCGTGATCCGCGAATCTGATTTGAAATTCGCACCGGCAATGATCCAGCTGCTATGAGGCCGGAACAAGATAAAATCGGCTGCACCGCCCGGGCTTAGCGTGCCACCAGCCATATCCAGAATAGACGCAGGCGCAAGGCTTAGCGCCTCAATCATGCGGGTCATGGAAATATGGCCTTGATGGACAAGGGTAAGGCTAAGTGCCAACAGGGTATCAACGCCTGATGCGCCCGGCTGTGCCGGCCCAAAGGGCTGCATTTTGGCGTCGCGGTCAACGGGCATATGGTCAGATGAAATGGCGTCAATCGTGCCATCAGCAATTCCTTCAATCACCGCCTGACGGTCATCTTCGCTTCGCAATGGCGGCGACAGCTTGAATGCGGTGTTATAAGTGCTGATTGCCAGTTCATTGAGCAAGAAATAGGGGGGGGATGTATCGGCGGTAACGGCCAGGCCTTCAGCCTTGGCTTGGCGAACGGCCTCGATTCCGGCGCGCGTTGAGATATGCGCAACATGATATCGGGCTTCGGTACGGCGAAGCAGATGCAGATCACGATCAATGATAATCACTTCAGCTTCGCTAGGGCTGCCAATCAGGCCAAGCCTAGTTGAGGTCTCACCTTCATTCATTTCGCTATTTGCGGTTAGCGCATGATCTTCACAATGCTGAATAAATGGCTTGTCGAGCATGCTGCTATAGGCAAGAAGTCGGCGCATGATCAAGCTGTCATCAATTGATGTTGTGCTGTTGGTAAAGCCAATGGCACCCGCTTCGGCCATCAGCCCTAATTCAGCCATTTCCTTGCCAGCCAGTGATTTTGTTGCAGCGCCATAGGCATAAAGACGAGAGCCGCCAATGCGCGAGGCACGAAGACATAGCGAATCAATGGCGCTGGCCTCATCAATGACCGGCCGTGTGTCTGGCAGACAGGCCAATGCGGTAATGCCGCCATTGGCAGCAGCGGCCAAAAGTGTGGCAAGGCTTTCTAGATGTTCTGATCCCGGATCAGCTGGTTGGACGCGCATATCAACAAGGCCGGGCGACAGGCAAGATGATTTGCAATCAATTACCTGTTCAAATCTACCTGTTTTTGGCGGTGTGCCAATCCCGATAGCGTCAACAACACCGTCAACAACATCGAGATAGCCAATGCCGTCGATCGATTGCGACGGGTCAATGATATGCGCGTTGAAATAACGGATTGCGGTCATGTTTGCCTCGTTACCAAAGCTTCAAGACAGGCCATGCGGGCGGCAACGCCCATTTCCACCTGCGTGCGGATCAGGCTTTTTTCCACATCGTCAGCCGTCGCCGAGTCAATTTCAACGCCGCGATTCATTGGCCCTGGATGCATAACCAGGGCTTTTGGCGCGGCGCGCATCAATTTTCCACTATCAAGGCCAAACAGGTTGAAATATTCGCGCTGTGACGGCGTTTCGGTTCCTGCCATACGTTCGGTCTGCAGGCGCAGCATCATCACAATGTCACAGCCTTCAATGCCAGCCTCGAAATCAGTATAGACCGAAACGCCCATATTGCCGATATCGGCAGGAAGCAGCGTAACCGGACAAACAAGTCGCAGCTCGGCACCAAGCGTGCCCAGAAGATGGATATTTGATCTGGCGACACGGCTGTTGGCGATATCGCCGCAAATGGCAATTTTCAGCCCCTCAATGCGGCCAATGCGCCGGCGAATTGTCAGCGCGTCAAGCAAGGCTTGTGTCGGATGTTCATGGCGGCCATCACCGGCATTGATCACCGCCGCATCAACATGCTGGCTTAGCAACAGCGCCGCGCCTGAACAATTATGGCGGATCACCAGAATGTCAGGATGCATCGCATTCAGCGTTGTTGCCGTATCAAGAAGCGTTTCGCCCTTTTTGACCGATGATCCGGCAACTGAAATATTGAGAACCGATCCGCCAAGCCGTTTGGCGGCAAGCTCGAAAGAAACGCGGGTTCGCGTTGAGTTCTCATAAAATAGATTAATGATGGTTTTGCCCTTGAGCGCGTCGCTAACCCCTTCATGGGGATTGTCGGCAAACATATGGCCGCGATCGAGCAGGCTTCGGATTTCAATGGGGGACATGCCTTCAATGCCAAGCAAATGCCGGCTGGTCAGGGCGACAGGGCCGGTTGTTTCGTGCGACTGAACGCCTTTGGAGTCCCGCTTGCTCATGAAGCCAGTTTATTACCGTAACCGGTCGCGCTGGTCTAGCTTTAAATGCAAGATTGAAAAACCAAAAGGCAGGCCTTTTAGTCGTTTGTGCTTGGCGATGGGGACTGGTTGCGGGCGGCCTCGTCATTGATCGCATCAAGTGCCGATTGCAAAATCCAGCAGGCAGCAAGCGCGTCGCGGCGTACGGCGCGTTTCGCACGGGTCATATCGGCGGCGATCATTGCGCTTTCCACAGCCCGCGTTGACAGCCTTTCATCTTGAAATGCAATCGGCATATCCCTGATTTTCATCAGCGCATGCGCAAAGTCACGAACCGAATCACATCGGGGGCCAATACTGCCATCCATATTCACTGGCCAGCCAAGCACCAGCCCGCCAACTGATTCGCCATCAATTAGCTTGAACAGGGAATCGATATCGGGGGTGAATTTGGTGCGATAGAGAATTTTAACTGGTGAGGCGATTTTCAGCCCAGCATCGGACAAGGCAAGGCCGATGGTTTTCTTGCCAATATCAAGTCCAAGCAGGCGTTGACCTGTTGAAATCATCCCATTTACATCGTTTATCTTGCAGATTGTCATGCTGAGTGATAAGTCACCAATTGAATTTTTCCTAATAACAGCAAAAAGCACAGTGACATGTCCGTTGACAAGACCACAGTGGCAAAAATCGCGCGTCTAGCCCGTATTAATGTTCCAGATGAACGTCTTGAACCTCTTGCCGCCGAATTAAATGGCATTCTGAACTGGATTGCCGAACTTGACGAAGTAAATACCGACAATGTTGAACCATTGGCAAGCGTTACCGGCCATGCCTTGCCGATGCGCGATGATGTGGTGACCGACGGGAATCGTCTTGATGATGTCCTTTCCAATGTTCCAGAGGGCGCTAGCGGCTTTTTTGTCGTGCCAAAGGTTGTTGAATAATGTCTGATTTACTTGGTTTAAATGCGGTTGCAGCGCGGGATGCGCTGGATAAAAAAGCAATTTCAGCGGTTGAGCTTGCCACTGCTTATCTTGGCGCGGCTGAGGCCACGGCAGGGCTGAATAATTATGTGGCTTTGACGGCTGATCATGCGCTTGCAATGGCGGCTGAGTCGGATAAGCGCATTGCCTCTGGCGAGGCCGGCTTGCTTGAAGGACTGCCAATTGGTGTCAAGGATCTGTTCTGCACCAAGGGCGTCAGTAGCACGGCTTGCTCGAATATCCTCAAAGGATTTGTACCGCCTTATGAAAGCACTGTTACCGCCAATCTTTGGGCGGCTGGCGGGGTTATGCTTGGCAAATTGAATTGTGATGAATTCGCCATGGGGTCAGGCAATGAGACCAGCGCCTATGGGCCGGCAATCAATCCGTGGCAGGGCAAGGATAAAGTTGACCTTGTTCCAGGAGGATCGTCTGGCGGATCGGCATCAGCCGTCGCTGCGCGATCGGCACTTTTGGCCACGGGAACCGATACTGGCGGGTCAATTCGCCAGCCAGCAGCATTTTGCGGCGTCGTTGGTCTAAAGCCAACCTATGGTCGCTGTTCGCGCTGGGGCATTGTCGCCTTTGCATCGTCACTCGATCAGGCGGGGCCATTTACCCGCACGGTAGCTGATAATGCATTGATGATGACCGCAATGGCCAGCCATGATGCCAAGGACTCAACTTCAACACAGACTCCGCTTCAAGATTTGATCGGCGCTGTTGGCGATGGGGTTAAGGGCATGAAAATTGGCGTGCCGAAAGAATATGTCATGGATGGCATGGACAACGAAGTTGTCACTTTATGGGAGCAGGGACAGGCATGGCTTCGCGATGCAGGTGCCGAGCTGATTGATGTATCATTGCCGCATACCAAATATGCGCTGCCAGCCTATTACATCATTGCACCTGCCGAAGCATCATCAAACCTTGCGCGCTATGACGGTGTTCGTTACGGCATGCGGGTTGATGCTGAAACGCTTGACGGCATGTATGAGGCCACCCGCGCCGCCGGTTTTGGCGATGAGGTACAGCGCCGCATTATGATCGGCACTTATGTTTTATCCGCAGGCTATTATGACGCCTATTATCTGAAGGCGCAGAAAGTCCGCCGTCTAATCAAGGCTGATTTTGACGCGGCTTTCCAGACCGTTGATGCGCTTCTTACCCCTGCAACGCCATCAGCCGCATTTCCGGTTGGGCGCAAAATTGATGATCCGGTGACCAATTTCTTGAATGATGTCTTTACCGTGCCAGCCAATCTGGCTGGTCTTCCGGGGATTTCGGTTCCCGGCGGGGTGACCAGCGACGGGTTGCCACTTGGGTTACAGGTGCTTGGCCGGCCGTTTGATGAGGCCAGCCTTTACCGTGTGGCCGGTGTTCTTGAACAGGCAGCCGGATTTACCATGACACCAGCACGCATGGCAGGAGGCGCAGCATGAGCGATCTTGTAACAGGACGCACCGGAGATTGGGAGGTCGTTATCGGCCTTGAGGTTCATGCGCAGGTAAGCAGCAAAGCGAAATTATTTTCAGGCGCATCAGCCAGTTTTGGATCGGCGCCAAATGAAAATGTGTCGCTTGTCGATGCGGCGATGCCGGGCATGCTGCCTGTCATTAATCGGGAATGCGTCTATCAGGCTATTCGCACCGGTCTTGGCCTAAAAGCGCAAATCAATCTAACAAGCGTTTTTGACCGCAAAAATTACTTTTACGCTGATCTGCCGCAAGGATATCAGATTAGCCAGTTCAAAGACCCCATTGTTGGCGAAGGCTCATTGCGGATCGTTATGGCCGATGGTAGTACACGCGATATTGGCATTGAACGGCTGCATCTCGAGCAAGATGCCGGCAAATCAATGCATGATCAGCATCCAACAAAAAGCTATATTGACCTGAACCGTACCGGCGTTGCCTTGATGGAAATCGTCTCGCGGCCTGATATGCGCTCAGCTGCCGAAGCGGCCGCCTATGTCCGCAAATTGAGGTCTATATTGCGCTATCTCGGCACTTGTGATGGGAATATGGAAGAAGGCTCGCTTCGTGCCGATGTGAATGTGTCTGTGCGTCGTCCAGGTGGCCCGCTTGGCACACGAACCGAGACCAAAAACCTGAATTCGCTTCGCTTTATTCAGCTGGCGATTGATCATGAAGTCGCCCGCCAGATCGAAATCATCGAAGATGGCGGCACGATTGATCAGGAAACCAGATTATTTGATACCGCCACCGGGGCAACACGGACAATGCGAAGCAAAGAAGATGCGCATGATTACCGTTATTTCCCTGATCCTGATCTGTTGCCGATGATTGTTACCCAAGACGAGGTCGACGCGCTTGCTTCGGCATTGCCGGAATTGCCCGATGATATTCGTGACCGGTTGATGGGCGAATATGGGTTATCGGCCTATGATGCGGCAGTTATCACCGAAGAGCGTGACACTGCGCGATATTATGAAGCTGCCAGCGATGGTCGTGATCGCAAGCTTGTTGCCAATTGGATGACGGTTGAGCTGTTTGGGGCGCTGAATAAATCAGGCAAAAGCCTTGAAAATTGTCCAATCACCCCTGAAAAACTTGGCGAGCTTGTCGGTTTGATAAGCGATGGTACGATTTCGGGGCGTATTGCCAAAGATGTGTTTGCAGATATGTTTGAAACCGGCAAGGGGGCTGCGGCCATTGTCGATGAAAAGGGTTTGAAGCAGGTGTCGGATAGTGGCGCGATCGAGACATTGATTGATCAGGTGCTTGCCGCCAATCAGGACAAGGTCGATGATTATCGTGGCGGTAAAGACAAGCTGTTTGGCTTTTTCGTTGGTCAGGTGATGAAAGAATCTGGCGGTCAGGCCAACCCAGGTATGGTCAATCAGATTTTGCGAAGCAAACTCGACGGCGCGTGATCAAAAACGCGATTTAAATATCGGCGCGGCGCGCGGCCTCCCTTGGTGGCGCGTCGAGCGCATCCCAATAAGGCACTGGCTGATAAAGCGAACGAAGATAGGCCAGAAATGCGTCAATCTTCGGAATCGAATGGCGGCTTGGAACGGTGACAGCATGGATCGGGTGGTCTTCCATAACCAGTTGATCCAAAACCGTGGTTAAGGATTCGTCACGAAGGTAATCGGCCGTCATGTAATTGGGAAGCATGGCAATGCCGCCATCATTCAATACAGCGCGAATAATGGCATCACCATTATCAGCCATGATATTGCCGCGAACGCGGATGGTGCTTGGCTTGCCATTATCATCTTTGAAATGCCAAAAATTGCTGCTGCTTGTGGCGCTTTGCGTAATCAATTGATGCCGTTCCAGATCATTTGGATTTGCCGGCATGCCATTTTCTGCGAGATATTTTGGTGTTGCGACAAGGCGGCGGCTATTGGGTGCAAGTTCGGTATAGACAAGATGGTCATGGTCGCTTTGTGGGGAAATCCTGATCGACAGATCAAAGCCTGAACCAATCATGTCATTCGGAATATCATTGCCCTTTAACTCGATTGTTAAATGCGGGAACTGCCTTAAAAAGGCGGGCAGATGCGGGGCAACATGGCGGTGCGCAAAACCGGGTGGGGCTTCGACGCGCAAATGCCCCTGAACGGCGCCGCTGGCGCTTCGCGCTTCGGCATCAGCCTTGTCAAGATCAGCCAGAATTTGCCGACAATTTTCCAGATAGGATGCGCCAACTTCGGTAAGCGCTATGTGGCGGGTGGTGCGGGTAAAAAGCTGTGTACCAAGCCGGTTTTCCAGGGCAGCGATATGTTTTGAAACCGCCGATGGCGACAGCCCAAGCTGGCGCGCGGCACCATTTAGCGCATTGGCTTCGGCGACCGCCAGAAAGATGCGCATTGATGCCAGTTGATCCATCGTGATTTTTCTCAAAGTCAGGGTTGTTTGGCCGCGATTTTCGACCATGCGTTTAAGGTGGCGCATTTTGACCTGTTTTGGCAATGTCAAAACCGGCAAAAAGGTAATTTTGGTATTTGACAGTCAGAGAAATCAAAGCTAGAGAAAGGGCAGCATACGCCGTGTATTGTGAACATGGGAGCTGGCCAAGACTTTACCGGCCGATCCTGTGACCCCGGCGGGGGGGTGGCCGAGTGGCTGAAGGCGGCGGTTTGCTAAATCGTTAAAGGAAGAAATTCCTTTCGGGGGTTCGAATCCCTTCCCCTCCGCCATACTCCCTTACTCTAAATTATGAAAATCTTGATGTGGGTCGTCAACCGCCACGCGATGGCACCTTGTTATGGACCCAGAATATGCTGTTTGACCTTTTCCCCAATCTTGCCGAACGGCGTAACAATCGGGGAAAAACGCTATCAGGTGGTGAGCAACAGATGCTGACAATTGCTCGTACATTGATGGGGAACCCCAGTTGCGTGCTGCTTGACGAGCCGTCCGAAGGCATCGCACCGGTCATTGTGGAACAAATGGCAAATGTCATTCGCACGTTAAAGGGTGAAGGGTTAACGGTCTTGTTGTCCGAGCAGAATTTGCATTTTGCCAAAGCGGTTGCTGATGCAGTGATTGTGATTGAAGGTGGCGAGAAAAAATTTGACGGCAGCATTGAGGACCTAAATCAAAACCCGGAGATCAAAGCCAAATATCTGGCCGTTTAAGCACATTAATGGCGCTAGGCATTGCCCTATCAAAACGGTGTTAAACACAAAAAAGCCGCCTTGAACTGAAGGCATCTAATTTACTAAAATTTTGTGAAAATATTGGTTGTGGGGGGCAGGGTTTGAACCTGCGACCTTCAGACTATGCGCCTGTTCAAACTAGCGGCTTTGCCTGCCATTTGTTCAAGTCTCATCGTTACAGTAATGCCAGACCTTGACTCTTAGTTCTTTAGACCTATCGTAAATTACGCAAAAAAACCAAAAGGACGCTTTCGCCTTATCAAAAGTGTCCAGATCGGGAGACATCTAAATGAAAAAAGTATTAGCATCTATATTGATGGCAGGATCGCTCTTGCTTGGCGGTGCTGCGGCTCACGCCGACAAATCGGGCGGTACACTCTCATTCCTCGTTCAGCCTGAACCACCAACCTTGGCATCATATGTATCAACATCGGGGCCGATTGGCCTTGTAATGCCAAAAGTCTATGAAGGGCTTTTCGACTATAATAACGACGGCACAATGGTACCGATTCTAGCTGAAAGCTATTCGGCTAGCGCTGATGGTAAAACCGTCACTTTTAATCTTCGCAAAGGTGTAAAATGGCATGATGGTAAGCCTTTCACCTCGGCTGATGTGCAATTCACTGTCATGGAAGTGCTGAAAAAGGTGCATCCTCGTGGACCAAACTCGTTCCGCGAAGTAACCAGCATTGACACGCCTAATGATCACACGGCTGTTTTCAACTTAAAAAAGCCTGCGCCTTACATGATGCGCTCGTTCTCCGCTTATGAGTCGCCAATGGTCCCAAAACATCTTTTGGAAGGCAAAGACATCAAATCTGCACCATTGGCAAACAACCCTGTAGGCACTGGCCCGTTTAAATTTGTCGAGTGGAAAAAAGGTCAGTATATCCGCCTAGATAAGAACAAAGATTATTGGCAAAAGGGTTTGCCACATCTTGACCGGATTGTTGGTCGCTTCATTCCTGATGCGTCAACACGGACGGCTGCGATGGAAAATGGCGAAGTTCTGTACGCTGCCTATAACGCCATCCCAAATATCGATGCTGTTCGCCTGAAAGAGCGTGATGACATTGACGTAACCACCGAGGGTTATTCAATGATCAATCCGATGGCGCTGATCGAATTCAACACCAAAGAAGGCCCGTTTGTAGACCCGGCCATTCGGCGCGCCATTTCGGTTGCGATTGACCGCCGGTTTATGATCGACACAATTTTCTTTGGCTATGGAAAGCCAGCCACAAGCGCATTGAGCAGTAACTTCAAGGCAACAAACCTGCATGCTGAAATGCCAAATTACCCTGAAAAGGGCGATAAGGCCGCGGCAAACGCAATCCTTGATAAAGCTGGTTACAAGCGTGACGGCGATGGCGTTCGCTTGAAAGCTGTTCTAGACCTGATCCCTTATGGTGAAGACTGGCGCCGTGCTGGTGAATATCTAAAGCAGGCACTTGGTGATATCGGTATTCAGCTAGAACTGCGTTATGAAGACGTACCAACATGGTTGAAGCGTGTTTATCACCGCTATGACTTCCAGATGAATGTGAACTATTTCTACCAGCTGCCAGATCCGGTTCTGGGTGTTCATCGTCATTATGGTACCGACCAGATCCGTAAAGGCACACATTTTGTGAACTCATCACGCTATAGCAATCCAAAATTGGATGCGTTGCTTGATGCGGGTGCTGGTGAGCCAGATGCTGCAAAGCGGACTGCCGCCTATAAAGAGATCCAGCAGATTCTGGCAGATGACATGCCTGTCGTGAATTTGTTCGAGCTTGAATTCTTGGTCGTTTATAACACCAAGCTGAAAGGCGCTTACGGCTCTGCAATGGGTGCTTATGGCTCATTCAGAGAAGCCTATCTTGACGACTAAGGCGTAACATTTATTGGGCCAGAATTTAATGTCTGGCCCAATATTATTCATTTATTTATTCATCTACCTTTATATCCAGAGTTTCCGGATAGGCGTACCAAATGACAAGATCCACGAAAATTTTCAAATATGTTGGCAAACGATTATTGCAAGGAATACCGATTATTCTTGCCATCGTTATCATCAATTTCTTTCTTCTGAACCTGGCTGAAGGCGATGCGGTTGACGTTTTGGCTGGTGAGGCAGGCTCGGCAACACCCGAATATATGGCGCAGTTGCGCAAGAAATTTGGTTTGGATCAGCCGTTACCTGTCCAGCTGATGGTTTATCTGAAAAATGTTTTAAGCCTTGATCTTGGATATTCTTTTAGACATGACATGCCCGTCAATGAATTGATCTTTGACCGTTTCGCCGCCACCGGTTTGCTGATGACCAGCACGATTATTCTGGCTGTTGGCTTTGGCATTCTGCTGGGCCTTCTGGCTGCAATGCGGCTGAACACATGGAAAGATGCCGTTATTACCGTATTTGCGCTGATCACATATGCAACGCCACTATTCTGGGTAGGGTTAATGATGATCGTTGTCTTTTCGCTAAATCTTGGATGGTTTCCCACAAGCGGCATGACCAATATTGCCGCCTTTTATGAAGGCTGGGACTATGTTGTGGATGTGTCTCGCCATCTCGTTCTACCGACGATTACATTATCGCTTTTCTATCTGGCGTTATATACGCGAATGATGCGGGCCTCGATGCTAGAGCAATATGGGCAGGATTACGTTGTGACGGCACGGGCAAAGGGTCTGACCGAAAGGCGCATCACCTATGTTCATGTTTTGCGTAATGCGCTTTTACCTGTTGTAACGATGGCCGGCGTTCAGGTTGGCGCATTGATTGGTGGGTCGGTGATCGTCGAGTCCGTCTTTGCCTGGCCCGGATTGGGAATGCTGGCCTTTGAATCGCTATTTGCGCGGGATTTAAACCTGCTTCTTGGCATTTTCCTTTTATCGTCAATGCTCGTTGTCGTGGTGAATTTGATTGTCGACATCATTTACTGCTTCCTCGATCCACGAATTGAGGTGAATTGACATGGAAAATTTTTGGTCGCGCTACAAGCGAAATCATGCTGCTGTTTTTGGATTATTCGTCGTTGCGTTGATTATTGTGATGGCGATAACAGCAAGTTTTCTTTACCCAGAAGATCCCTTCCGTTTGGTTGGCAAGCCACTGTCAAAACCACTAACTAATGGCTTTCTACTTGGCAGTGACTCGCTTGGACGTGATGTGGCTTCAGGCATTGTCCATGGTGCCAAGACATCATTGCTGATCGGATTTGTTGCCACGCTTGTTTCGGTGTTTATTGGAATTTTCTTTGGTGCCTTTGCCGGTTATTTCGGCGGCCTTATTGATGATATTCTGATGCGTGTCACCGAAATTTTCCAAACAATTCCATCCTTTATCTTTGCCATTTTGCTGGTGGCGATTATGAAACCGTCAATGAGCAGTATTGTTATTGCGATTGCGGTTGTGTCATGGCCAGGCGTTGCAAGGCTTGTGAGAGGCGAATTCTTGGCAGTCAAGAATCGTGAATTTGTTCAAGCATGCCACACGCTGGGGATGAGTGACCTTCGCATCATGCTGTGGGAAATCCTACCGAATTGCCTTAGCCCAATTATTGTTGTTGGCTCTTTGATGGTGGCAACCGCCATTCTGATCGAAAGTGGGCTGGCCTTTCTTGGCCTTGGCGATCCAAATATTATGAGTTGGGGTTTTCTGATTGGTGCGGGGCGCACCATGTTGAGATCAGCTTGGTGGGTTTGCACCTTTCCCGGTGTTGCTATCTTAATAACGGTGCTGGCAATTAACCTGATTGGTGAGGGGCTGAATGATGCGCTGAACCCTCGTTTGAAAGAACGTCAATGACAAAAAAGCTTCTCTCGATAAATGACCTTTCTATTTTGCTGCCAACTGGCGCTGACCGGCAATATGCGGTTCAGGACATTGACCTTGAACTGAATGCGGGTGAGACCGTTTGTGTTGTTGGTGAAAGTGGATCAGGAAAATCACTAACGGCGCGTGCTGTTATGGGTCTGTTGCCAGCACCACATGTGCGTGTTGGCAAGGGTGAAATTATCTTTGGTGGTGAAGATCTAACCAAGGTCACTTATGAACGCCTTCGTGAATTGCGTGGCAGTGAAATTTCGATGATTTTCCAAGAACCCATGACTGCCTTAAATCCAGTTATGACAATTGGCGATCAGATTGATGAGATTTTTCGTTATCATGTATCAATGTCACCCAAGGAACGGGCCGAAAAGGCGTTAAGCCTGTTGGTTGATGTTAATTTACCCGACCCTGAAAAGATCATTGATGCCTATCCGCATGAGCTTTCTGGTGGTCAAAGGCAGCGCTCAATGATCGCTATGGCACTTGCACTTGGCCCAAAGATTCTGATTGCTGATGAGCCAACAACGGCGCTTGATGTGACAACACAAGCGCAGATTCTCGAATTGATTAACGATATGCAAAAACGGCTTGATACCGGCGTATTATTCATTACCCATGATTTCGGTGTCGTCGCGGATATAGCTGATCGCGTCATTGTAATGCAGCATGGCAAGATTGTTGAAACCGGAACCACCAAGCAAGTTCTGCAAAGCCCAAAACATCCCTATACCAAATCGCTGATTGCCGCCATCCCGCGGCTAAAGCCACGCAAAGCAAGATCAAGGGCGGCTGAAGTCGTGTTGAAAACCGAAGGTGTTTGCAAATCATTCGGTGGCGGTAAAAGCTTTTTTGGATTTGGAAAGCCAAACCGCGAGGTCAAAGCCGTTCAAAATGTGCAAATCGAATTGCGTCGTGGCGAAACCCTTGGTGTGGTCGGCGAGAGTGGCTCTGGAAAATCCACATTGGCACGTTGTGTAATCCGGCTCATTGATAGTGATGAAGGCCAGATTAAACTTGGCGATGTTGATATTACCAAATTAAGTCGCAGCGACTTACGCCCATACAGAAAGCGCATACAGATGGTGTTTCAAGACCCATTTGCGTCATTGAATCCACGCATCCGGGTTGGCGATATCATTTCGCAAGGCCCTATTCTACAGGGCGAAGATAAGGAAGATGCTTCCAAACGCGCCTATGAACTTCTCGATATTGTTGGCCTTGATCGCCGATCATTTGATCGCTTCCCACATGAATTTTCCGGTGGACAGCGCCAGCGCATCGGTATTGCAAGAGCATTATCCCTAAAGCCAGATATCTTGGTTGCCGATGAGCCAGTTTCGGCATTGGATGTTTCAATCCAGGCACAGATTCTTGAACTGCTGGATGACATTCGCGAGCAAATGGATCTATCCATGCTGTTCATTACGCATGATTTGCGTGTCGCAGCACAGGTTTGTGATTATGTTGCCGTCATGCAATATGGCAAAATTGTTGAAATGGGGCCAACGGCTAAATTATTTAAAGATCCAAAAGACGCTTATACAAAATCGCTTCTTGCTGCGGTTCCGGGAAAAGACTGGCATTTTGGAAAATTGAAGCCATAGACACTATGCACCAATAGCCTGTTCTTCGTAGTTTGATCCTTACCATTATGCATATGAGATATTTGTGATGTCGAACCCCACAATCCTTGATCCTATGAACACAATTCATGGGCTTTATCGCAGCTACCAAAACAACAGCACCAAGCCTAGCATTGTTGTTCAGGCCTATCTGGATGAAATAGAACGGCTAAACCCCCGTCTTGGTGCATATCAAGACACATGGGCTGATACTGCATTGGAAATGGCGGCGGCGGCAGATAAGGCATTGGCTTCGGGATTTGCTGCAGGGCCATTCTACGGGATGCCTTATGCCTTGAAAGATATTTTCCATGTAGAGGGTAAGGTAACAACCTGCGGGTCGGCGGCGATGCTTGATAACATTGCCAGCACCACCGCAACAACGGTTCAGCGGCTAGCAGCAGCTGGCGGGATTATTCTTGGTAAAACCAAAACGGTTGAATGCGCCTTTGGCGGCTGGGGAACCAATCAAAAAATGGGAACCCCGATGAACCCATGGGATATGGAAACGCATCGGATTCCGGGTGGGTCATCATCGGGAACGGCGGTGGCGGTTGCGTCAGGCATGGCACCATGCGGCATGGGTAGTGATACAGGCGGGTCAATTCGTTTGCCAGCTGCCTATTGTGGGCTTGTTGGCCTGAAGGTGACGGCGGGGCGCTTGCCGTTGCATGGGATCATGTCGCTATCACAATCGCTTGATACACCCGGGCCAATCGCCCAGACCGTGCTTGACTGCCTGATCATGTTTGATGTGCTAGATGGCCGCGAAGGGTGGAAAATCGCCCAAGATATGGATAATGGCGATGGTTTATATGCGGTATTGAATAAAGGCGTCTCTGGATTGCGCCTTGGCAGCCTTGCCGATAGCGAGCGTCAGCAATGTTCAGAAGATATGCTTGCATCCTATGATGTGGCTTTGGATCGTTTGCGCGCTATGGGGGCTGAAATCACACCATTTGAAAACCCCGTATCCTATGGCGATATGGCTGATGATAATGGAATGATTACAGCGGTTGAGGCCTTTCATAATCATGGCCGTTTCTACAAAAACCCTGATTTGCCAATGGATGAAGATGTGCGCATCCGAATGCTGTCGGGAGAGCATTATCACGCCCATGATTATTTCCGTGTTTTGCAACAGCGCAAAGAAACCATGGCCGCCTTTGGTGATGCGATGCGCGGTTTTGATGCGCTTGTGATGCCGAGTAGCACAAGCACTGCCCCCGCATTGACCAATGTTGATCAGGCGGTATCACCGGGCTATTTCACCCGGCCTTTTAATTTTCTGGAAATGTGCGGCCTGTCGCTGCCAATTAACCTTGCGAGTGACGGAATGCCAACCAGCTTACAGATTGTTGGTAAAGCGCATGATGAAGCGATGTGTCTTCGTATCGGCGCTGCGCTTGAACAGGATTTACCGCCAATTGGCCGGCCAGATTTATCCTAAGATCCAACAAATTTGTGAACGACATTTCGAAGTAGCTTTGAAACATTGTTATCATAATTGTTCCAAGGCAATGACCCGCAAAAGGTGATTGACCCGACTGCAAATACCTGTCCGCCTGTATGTGTTTTAAAATAGACCATATCAGCGCGTTTTACCTCAGCTTCAGGGCCGCCTGACAGATTTGTCAGATGCGTTAACATTTCTTCTGGAACAAGAATAAAGCGGTTATCCTCGTCATAAGATTGCGCAAGGATGATGATATCCTCACCGTCATCCAGCTTTTCATCGCGCCGATCAAGTTCAAACCCGGCCGCGCCATGTCCGCTAAAGCCGAAATCGCCAAGCAGATCGTCATTTATGCCGTCAAACACCCAGTCCATATTTTTGTCGTAGCAAACGCGTTTATAGGGCATGCCAACAAAATTTCCCTGTGCGGTAAAGCCAATGCCAACAAGCTGCTGCGGAGGGCGTCCATTGCGCCGCCAAAGGCCACCATAACTGCCGTCAAAGGCATTATAATATTCACCCGGTTCAGATGCCCATGCGCGCAACCCATCTTCAGACCGCCTAATTTCAAGCAAGGCCGGATCTTCAGGGTGGCGCACAATCCGCCAATAAAATCCATTGCCGCCAAGATAAACAAGCCCACCGCCGTTATCCCGATAATCTTTCAACGCATCAAGTGTTTCGCTGGTGTGATATTCAGGATGGCTTCCGGTTACAACAGCCTTATAGCCTGAAATAGCGGCCACCCCGTCACGGTCAAGCTCATCATCGGTAATAATGTCATAATCAATGTTCTGATTATGCAGCCATGCGATCAAATGACTATCGGCCTGAAAATGGCGAAGGCCAGAGCAGGTTGCTTCGCCAAAGGTCAGATAGCCAGGCCTAAGATTAAAAAGAACGCGTTTATGCGATGCGTGGCAAATGCCCGACCCGTCAGTGTGATTATTGTAGGTCGACAGCCCATAATGCCGATATTGAGACGGGTTATTTGGATAGGCCTTCCATGCGCTGATCTTTTCAAGCCATGATGGCGCAAAATCGGGGCGGGCATGATTGCCATAGATCGTATAGGTAAAAGTTGAAACCAGAACACATAAATTCGCGCGGCGCTTGCCAAGTGGCGGGCAAACAAAAAACGGCATAGCATCATAATGCCCTTCAGCCTCAATGCGCATGATATATATGCCCGAAGGCATATCTTCGGGGATCACCAATTCAAAATCACTGTCCCACTCGAAATCATAAATATCATCATCGTGAAACGATATTGCAGCATAGTGATCTGGCTTGTGCCGCCAGCAAAATTCGGTTGCATCCCACTTGCGCCCCGTAACCCCCCTTGTCGGGGCGTTCCTCAACAAAAGATCAGGTCCGGCATTTGCCTTTACCGATAGCGAAGATATGGCTTGGGCAAAATCCCACTTCGCAATTAAATCGCCATCAGCCAGAATTTCGGGCGCCTCGATTTTCCCATTAAAGCAACAAGGGGCGTCACCAAAACCGGCCGCGATGCGAACCGGCGCCTTCACGGAAACGGGAAACATCTGCGCAATGTCAAATTCTGTATGGCCGTTATTGGCAATTTCAATATCGGCTTTTGCCGTCATCATTGATTTTACATCAAGCGCTACCACACCCGATGCCGACACCTTAAACTCAAGGCTATGCCAGTGATTGCACTTTATTGCTGCCGATGTTGAAACAGACATGCCATCAGGTAATTTCACGGTGATCATACCCTGCGGATCAAGGATGATTGAGACTGTCCCCCAAGCCAATAAAGTTTGGTCAGCAGCGATAAGAACCGTCGGCATGAACCATAATTTTATCACAAGATCGGCATTGATATCGGCCTGCAGATCGGTCGTGCTTTGCGCAAATGAACCGGGGGTAAACCCCTGATAGCGCGACGCAAAAGACGATGGTTTGAAATAGGTGCTGGCATCATCTTCGATAATGCCAGGCCCGTCCGGATTCGGATCTGCCGAAATTGAACGATGCAATGTTGCCTTAAACGCTTCGCGTGCATGGCTGGACACGAAAAATGTAACAGTCTCGCCGGGTCTTGCTGACAATTTATCTGAATATCCCGCTATAAATACATCTTGCATAAACGATCAATCCTGTTTGTTTGAAAAATACGATATTTGGCTGAACGGCGGACGGCGCCTGCCTATAATGAAACATGCACAGCGTAAATGATCAAGCGCAGCGGCTAATCAAAACAGACATGATGAATGTCTGGCTAGGTTTATCTTTTTCAAAGATATTAACCCGTCCGATGAAATCCTAAGAATGATCCCATTGGCCGTTAACAATGCCATCCAATCAAGCAAAGCAAACAGTGGCGCGTGAGCCCCTGCGTCGGGCGCTCCACCCATTGTTCATAAAGTCATTCTGATTAGGGAAATAGCCTCAGTAACCTTGATTTTTATGTGGGGTGAAATTTTTTATCTTGTCTGTTGCCGTTACATAATCGGGATCGAAAACAGATAGCGCATTTCGCTGTTGCCAGCTTTGGTAAAGCTATCAATCTGGTTATTGGCGTTGCGCTTGGCCCCTTCCAGATCAAAAATCCTGCCGAAAACCGCCACATCATATTCGGTCAATGGAGTTTGGCGGTAAAGGGCACGGGCGGCGATTAGATGCCGTCGCCAACAAAGGCACGTTCAATCACATAATCACCCGGGCTAGATAAATTGCCCTCATGAAAATTCTTTTCCAGCAATTGCGCCGCGATATCCTGATTAAGGCCAATCGACCCGCAAATCATAATCCGGTCAAAAGCCGGATCAAGGGGCGGCAGTGACAGGCTGCTGGCCAGTTTTCCATCGGCCAAAAGTGTGGTGATGCGGCCAGTCTGGGTAAAGTTTTCACGCGTCACGCTTGGCACATAATGCAATTGGCGCGTGACCATTTCGCCAATCAGCGGATGGGCGCGACTGTCGGCAACAATCTTTTGACTATAGCCAAGCTCGGCAATCGTGCGGCACCCATGAACAAGGATGACCTGCTCAAACCGTTCATAGATTTCCGGATCACGGATGAGCGCGGCAAAGGGCGCAAATCCGGTGCCGGTTGCCAGCAAATATAAACGTTGTCCATCGCGTAACCGCGCCAACCCCAATGTGCCGGTTGTTTTGGGACGAAGTATGATTTTATCGCCAATCTGAACATGCCGAAGCCGCGAGGTTAACGGGCCATCAGGAACAATGATCGAATAGAATTCCAGATGATCATCCCAATGCGGGCTGGCAATCGAATAGGCACGCGTAACGGCTTTGCCTTCATCATCAACAAGACCGATCATCGCAAATTCGCCAGATTGAAACCGAAAGCCCGGCGGGCGGTCAGTCTGAAAGGAAAACAGCTTGTCGGTCCAATGCGTAACCGCTGTCACGGTGACCTGATCGGGGGCGCTGATCCCGCCTTTGGGGTGTGAAGCAAGCGATTTGTTGGCTTGATCCAATGCAGCTAGCGGGCTGGGATTTTGAAGCTGTGTCATTTTCCGTCACTGTTCCAAATGTGGTGATGTCTATCAGCTATAGATAGAATGATTTACTCTGAAGGAAAGGGTTTTGGCGGCAAAAAAGAATTTATTTTCTTGAACCAAAAATCACTGCAAAAAATTTGTAATGTTTTGAAAAATCATGCAATGGCGGTGGCTTTACCAACCGATCTGTCGATCGGCCACATGATTTTACCCAAATAATTTTACCCAAATAATTTTACCCAAATAATTTTACCCAAATAATTTTACCCAAATAATTTTACCCAAATAATTTTACCCAAATAATTTTACCCAAATAATTTTACCCAAATAATTTTACCCAAATAATTTTACCCAAATAATTTTCCGGGATTCAAAATATTTTTCGGGTCAAATGTCGCCTTTATGTCGGCCATGACGTCAACTGACTCGCCCATTTCTGCCCGAAGATAGGCGGTTTTGCCCTGTCCGATGCCATGCTCGCCAGTGCAGGTGCCACCAAGTGCAAGCGCGCGCTCGGTCAGGCGGCCTGAAAAAGCGCCAATTTTTGCCTGCATTTCTGTGTCATCAGGCATGGCAAGTGGTAGCACATGAAAATTGCCATCGCCAACATGCCCGACAATCGGGGCGGTTAGATCATGCGCCGCGATATCGGCAATCGTATCTTCGACACATTCGGCCAGGCGGGAAATGGGAACACAGACATCAGTTGCAAAGCCAGTGCCACCCGGAAGAAGCGCGTAACCTGCCCATAGCGCATCATGGCGTGCTTTCCATAGCTTTTGCCGCTTCTCGGCATCGCTTGACCAGCTGAATGGGCGTGGCGAATGATCGGCGCAAATTTCGGCAAAGCGGGTGGCGTCATCGTGAACCGTGTTAGGAGCGCCGTGAAACTCGACAAGCAATAACGGTTCTTCGGGCAGGTCAAGTTTGGAATAGGCGTTGCAGGCACGCACTTGAAGCGGATCGAGCATCTCAATTCGCGCAACCGGAATGCCAAGCTGTATGGTTTCGATCACCGCGTCACAGGCATTGCGGATGGTTGGAAAAGAACAAATGCCACCAGCAATCATTTCAGGGATGCCGTGCAATCGAAGGGTCAATTCGGTAATGATGCCAAGCGTGCCTTCCGAGCCAATAAACAGCCTTGTCAAATCATAGCCCGCGGCCGATTTGCGTGACCGCCCCCCGGTTTTGATCACACGTCCATCGGCCAGCACCACCTCTAGCCCTAAAACATTATCTTTCATCGTGCCGTAACGCACCGCATTGGTGCCGGATGCCCGTGTTGCCGCCATGCCGCCAATGCTGGCATTTGCGCCCGGATCAATCGGAAAAAACAAGCCGCTATCACGAAGATGCTTGTTCAGCCCTTCGCGGGTAACGCCCGGCTGTACGATCACATCAAGATCGGCCTGATGAACGGCAAGCACCGAATCAAAGCTCGACATATCAATCGAGATGCCGCCAAAAGGGGCGTTCACATGACCTTCAAGCGATGATCCCGTGCCAAAGGCAATTGCCGGACAGCTGCAGTCATGGCAGATCTTCAAAATTGACGAAACCTCGTCGGTCGTTTTGGCAAAAACCACAGCGTCAGGCGGCTGGTTGGCAATCCATGTTGTGGTATGGCCATGCTGCTCTCGAATTGATACGGATGTTGAGAGGCGATCGCCAAATAATTGTTTTAAAATGCTAATTGCTTGATTTATGTTTTGCTGCTCAAACAAGGTGATTACCCTAAAAAAGTGATTGGCCCAAAGAAGTGTTCTGCCAAAAAAAAGTGATTGGCCAGATGATGTGCAAGCATAACCCAGATGAAGGATGCGAGCATATCACGGAGTTGAAAAAGCGCAAAAGCGCAAGAGCGCGCCAAAATATTTATCGTTGCCGTCAAGGGCGATGGTCTATTTTCGAAAAAATTGGCAGGGTTCAAAAATTGGCTTAGGGTTTTTGCGGTGATCGCACTTGGCTGTTCATTTGGCCATTTCACCCCAAAATACCGTCCAGCAGATCTTGTTTGGGTCATAAATCCAGAATCGGAAATTGGAAAAACGACATGTCTTTTTTTGAGTCGCAGGGCCACCAGCTCTATTTTGAGGAACATGGCGGTGGTGAGGCCTTGGTATTTTTGCATGAATTTGGCGGCGATATTCGCAGTTGGCACCAGCAAATAGCCTTTTTTTCGGCGCATTACCGTTGCATCGCCTTGTCATGCAGGGGCTATCCACCATCGGATGTGCCGCGTGACCAAACCGATTACGGCTGGCAGAAAACGCTCGGTGATGTGGTGGCGCTTCTTGATCATCTTGGCATCGAAAAGGCCCATTTTGTCGGGCTTAGCATGGGGGCTTTCACTGGCTTGATGATATGTTTGCGCCATCCTGACCGCGTGCGATCCTTGGTTGCGGCAAGTGGGGGGTCGGGCGCGTTTCCGGCTGGGCGCGATCAATTTATCGAAAAATGTATGATGCTTGCTGATGCGGCGATGACTGCCGATTTCATGCCAGCCGATCAGATGGCCTATGGTCATAACCGTGTCCAGCTTCGTGAAAAGAATTATGCGGCTTGGTTGACTTTCTACCAACAGCTTGGCGAGCATCCGGGCATTGGCGCTGGTCTGACGCAAAAGATGGTGCAGGCGGCGCGGCCAAGCCTGCATGATTTTGAGGCTGAATTTGCCGCTGTTAAAACACCGGTTTTGCTGATGGTTGGTGATGAGGACGACCCGTGCCTTGATACGAATCTATGGTTAAAGCGGGTGATGCCGCGGGCTGGTTTGTCAATTTGGCCAAAATCGGGGCATTTGCTTAATCTCGAAGACCCGCAGCGGTTTAATGCCGAATCTGCGGCCTTTTTTGATCAGGTAAAGGCAGGTGAATGGCCGGATCGTAATGAATTGCTGGCGCGGCATGTCGCGCCCGACAAGGCTATTTCTTAACCTGTGTTGCGACAAAGGCGCGAATCCGATCAGCCAAACCGGGCTTTGCCGCCGATCGCACAAGCGCGGCAAGATCATGGTCAAGCCCGCCATCATCACGCGTTGCGGCAAGCAGGGCGGTTTTAGCATCATCGCCCAGATTGCCAGCGTCACTGGCCAGCTTGTCGATATGAGTGGCCCATTTTTCGGCTGGTTTGATATCGGTTAGAAAGCCATTCCCCAGCGCGTCATCAGCGGTAAAAATGCGTGATGTTTCCAGCAAATCAAACGCGGCGTCAGCACCAATCAGGCGCGCAAGGCGGCGGGTGCCAAGAACGATACCAAATTGGAGGCCCGGCATGCGGAAACTGGCATCAGGGGCGGCAATACGTTTCCGGCAAGATGCCACGATATCGGCAGCCGCGCCAAAACAGCGACCCTGAACAAGCGCCACACTGGTCATTGGCAATTGATAAATCATTTGCAGCAATTGTTCGACCCGAACAAACCGGTATAACAGGTCGGCATCGCTTTGTTGATCAAGCCCGCTAAGGTCAAATCCAGCCGAAAAGGCACGGCCCTCACCAGCAAAAACCACCAGATTTGAGCCACGCTCAATCGCCGCGGTCAAGCCGTCAATCAGCCCCTCAATCATGGCGGCATTAACCGCGTTCAGTCGGTCAGGCCGGTTTAGGCGAAGCCATGTAACCATATTCTTATGTTCAATAATAACAGGTTCTTGTGATATGGTTTTAGTCATATTTCTTTATCCTATTTTCCAAGCCAGTCATCAATGATTTCAGCATTATGTGCGCCAAGTGCGGGTGGTGGCCGCATGTGGCTTGTATCAACGCCGGTAATGGCAATCGGAAAGGCGATGCTGTTGGTCTTGGCCCCATTGGGAAGGTCAAGCGGTTTGACCAGCCCCATATGCTTGACATGCGGGTCGTTCAAAATTTCAGCAAAATTATTGATTGGCGCACAAGGCACGTTACGGCCATCCATTTCGTCAAGCCAGTCGGCGGCGCTGCGGCTTTTGAAAACAGGTGCCAGAATATCAACAAGTGCGGTTTGATTTTTGGCCCGATCGGCCTGCGTCAGAAACCGCGCATCACTTGCCAGTTCGTCCTTGCCAACAGCGGCGCAAACCTCATGCCATAATTTGTCATTGCCGGCGGCGATCACAAAATGCGTGTCGGCGGCTTCAAAGGCCTGATAGGGGGCGTTGCGCGGATGCGCCGAGCCAAGACGGACAGGCGGAATTTGATTGCCGAAAAACTCGCTTGTTTGCAGGGCTGACACGCCAAGCAAACTTCCCAGCATCGAGCAATCAATATGTGCGCCTTGTCCGGTCTGTTCGGCCTTGCGAAGCATGGCAAGAACACTGAAACCGGCATAAAGACCGGCACAAAAATCGCCAATTGGCACGCCGCATTTGACTGGTGGCGCATCCGGTTCGCCGGTCACGCTCATAATGCCCGCAATTGCCTGAACCGTTACATCAAAAGCGCCTTTGCTGGCATAGGGGCCGGTTTGTCCATAGCCAGAAATTGAACAATAAATCAATTTCGGATTTACCGCGTTCAAATCATCATAGCCAAGCCCAAGACGCGGCAGCACGCCCGGCCGGTAATTTTCAACCAGAATATCAGTTTTCGCGACAAGTGATTTCAGCAAGGCAATATCATCAGGGTTCTTCAGATCAAGGGCAACGCTGCGTTTGTTACGGTTTACCGAGGCAAAATTTTCGCTAAACACGCCGCCATCCTCGGTTTTGCTAAGTGGTGGCCATTGCCGCATGCCATCACCGCCATCCGGTCGTTCGATTTTCACGACATCGGCCCCCAGATCGGCCAATAGTGATGCGGTAAATGGGCCAGCTGCAATTTGACCGAGCTCAAGAACCCGAACACCTGCCAAAGGGGCGGGGGCTGATTGCGACGGATTGGGCATGAAAAACTCCTAAAAATATGTAATGCCATATTATGACAAATTGTCACTGTTTTGAGATTGTGAAAAGACAGGCGGTTCGCGCCTTAATATTCCCGAATTATACGATGATTTCCAGTCGTGATTGCCGGATGTTTGGGAAAAGTGGGTTTGCGCCGCAAAAATCATTCGGCAAATGCGCAATTGCTGGCTAAGATTTTGCCTTAGCTGTCTGCCTACTTGTCCTGCCTGGCTATGCTGTCTTTATTCAAAGCCAGCCTTTCAACGGAGATCATCGCGCGTGAATAAAACCGTTATTTTTGATCTGGATGGAACCTTGATTGACAGTCTTGGTGATATTCATGCGGCGTTGAATGGCGTTTTGCATTTGCGCAATGCGCCGCCACTTGCGCTGGCAACGGTTCGCGGCTTTATCGGCAAGGGATCGGCCAATCTGGTGATGCGCGCCCTGCAAGCGCAGGATTTAGCCGTCGATGATGCGTCCTGTTCAGCCGCCTTGGCCGATTTTCTACGGCTATATTCGGCGGATTCGGCAAAATTAACATCAATATTTGATGGCGCTATTGATGCGCTTGGCTGGCTGCAGGATCGCGGGTTTCGCCTGGGTATCTGCACAAACAAGCCGCTGGCGCCAACCAAAATTGTGCTGGATCAATTTGGCCTGACGCGGTTTTTTGATACGATTGTCGGTGGAGATCAGCTTGCCAGCCGCAAACCTGATCCGACTATGCTGTTTCACGCCATGGCATCTTTGGATGCGAAATCATGCTTGTTTGTTGGTGATAGCGAGATAGACCGCGAAACGGCCATCGCCGCTGGCCAGCCTTTTGCCCTCTTTACCAAAGGCTATCGAAACACCAGTGTTGAAATGCTAAAACCTGAATATTATTTCAATGAATATAGTGAATTAATAGATATAGTTAATGTTTTAGATAAGTGATAGATAACAGGTTTTTTTCGATTGGTTAGCCATGACTAGCCTGTCATTTAAGGAAGGGTAGTGTTTATGTCAGCTTCAAAAAACAGCTTGGATCCGGTGCAGATATTATGCCTTGATGGTGATGGTATTGGCCCCGAAATCACCGCGGCCACCCGCCGCGTTTTGCAAGCGGTTGATCATTGTTTTGATTTGAATTTGACCTTTACCACACATGATATCGGTTTTGTGTCATTGGCGGCATCGGGAACAACATTTCCGGATAAAGTGTTGGACGCAGCAAAGGCGGCTGATGGCATCGTTCTGGGGCCGGTTTCGACCATTGATTACCCGCCAGCCAGTGAGGGCGGGATCAATCCGTCTGGGTTCTTGCGCAAACAGCTAGATCTTTATGCCAATATCAGACCGGCAAAATCTTATGAAGGTTTGCCGCCGCGTGTTGGTGACAAGGTTGATCTGGTGATTGCGCGCGAAAATACCGAAGGCTTTTATTCAGACCGTTCGATGTTTTTCGGACGTGCCGAATTTATGCCAACCGAAGATATGGCCTTGTCGGTTCGGAAAATCACACGTCAGGCATCAACGCGGATTGCCCGCACCGGCTTTGAATTGGCCGCGCAGCGACGCCGGAAAGTCACCGTTGTTCATAAGGCGAATGTGTTTCATGTATCGGATGGGTTATTTCTTGAGGCGGTTCGTGCGGTTCGTGATGAATTTCCCGATTTCGAATATGAAGAGCAGATCATTGATGCGATGGCGGCTCTGTTGATCCGCGACCCTAGCCAGTTTGACGTGATCGTCACGAGCAATATGTATGGCGATATCCTGTCAGATGAGGCGTCGGAAATTGCCGGCAGCCTTGGCATGGCCGCATCATTAAATGCGGGTGACAATTTTGCCATGGCGCAGGCACAGCATGGATCGGCACCATCATTGGCGGGACAGGATCAAGCCAACCCGTCATCTTTGATCGGCTCGGCGGCGATGCTGCTTCGGTGGATTGGCGAGCGCCGCGACGCACCGCAATTTTTAGCGGCGGCTGATGCGATTGAACAGGCCATTACAAAGGCTGTTGCCACAGCCAGCACACGCACGGCAGATTTGGGCGGGCCGCTTGGCACAAAAGCCTTCACCGATGGGCTTTTGGCGATGATCAAAAAAACATAATTCACCGTCCCACCCAACTAGGCGCTGGCTTGGCAGCTCTGATGCCACTCATGTCGGGCCTGCCAAGGCCGTATTTACCTTAATCAGCAATGAAGAGTATCAAGTATGTCAAAGCCCGATCAAATGCCTCAATCCTATGTCAAGTCAGATGATGCGGTTCGTTTCGCGACCATGATCATGACCGGACAGGGGGTCAGTAATGAAGATGCTGCCATCATTGCCGAATGTCTTGTCGAGGCTGATCTTCGCGGGGTGCAAACGCATGGGCTTTCACGGTTGCCGGTCTATGTCGAACGGGTTCAGCGCGGGCTTGTAAAAGCGATGCCAAATATGAAGCTTGAAAAACCGGTGGCGGCTTGTGCGTCGCTTGATGGTGATAATGCCTTTGGCTTTCTTGTTGGGCGTAAAGCTATGCAAGAGGCCATCAATATGGCAGATAGCTGCGGTGTTGGTGTCGTTGCGGCGCGAAACAGCAATCATTTTGGGATGGCGGCAACCTATCTTTTGCAGGCGGTAAGAGCTGGTTATTTTGCCTTTGTGTTCACCAATGCGTCAAAGGCCATGCCGCCGTGGGGTGGGCGCGAAGGATTGCTTGGCACAAGCCCGTTTGGTGCGGCTGCGCCAGCAGGAAAGCTGCCGCCCTTTGTTTTGGACATGTCGCCTGCGGTGGCAGCGCGTGGTAAAATCAGGCTTGCCGAAAAGCGGGGCGAGCCGATTCCTGAGGGCTATGCGCTTGACGAAAATGGCCAAGTCACGACCGATGCAACCGCGGCGCTTCGCGGTGTTGTTTTGCCAATGGGTGGCTATAAAGGGTCGGGGCTGTCGATGCTGATGGAAATTTTGGCGGGGGTTTTTTCGGGTGCAAATTTTGGTGGCGATGTTCCGGATCAATATACCGTTTGGGATCGGCCGCAAAATGTGGGACATTTCTTTATGGCTCTGAAACCGGGGGTTTTTGTCACTGAACAGGGATTTCGAGACCGGATGGACACGCTTGTTGGCCGGATCAAAGCCAACCCGCTGGCAGACGGGTTTGACGAAATTTTGATGCCGGGTGAAATTGAATCCCGCCTTGAGGCCGAACGGCGCAAGACAGGAATTCCTTTCGCGGCATCAGATCTTGCGCTTCTTGCCAAATTAGCGTCCGATCATGGCGTGGCTGAACTGCCGCAGATAAGCCGATAACCCGACCCGATAACCAGACCCGATAACCCCCATGAGGCTTTTGACATGTTGACCTTTTACTATGCAAAAAATTCTGCAGCTTATGCGCCGCATATCCTGCTCGAAGATATCGGCGCCGATTATAACGCGGTTCGTATTGATTTCATGACAAGCGAACAACGCTCACCAGCCTATTTAGAGGTGAATCCAAAAGGGCGGGTGCCGTCACTTGTCACCGAAAAGGGGATCTTGACCGAAACACCTGCTATTCTCGCCTATCTGGCGCAGCGTTTCCCTGAACATGATCTGGCACCAAGCGACCCGTTTGAATTTGCCGTTGCGCAGGCTTTTAACAGCTATATGGCATCAACGGTGCATGTTGCGCATGCACACAAGCATCGGGGTTCACGCTGGGCAGATGATCCGGCAGCGCATGAATCAATGCGTGCCAAGGTCAAAGAAAACATGACCGAATATGCGCAGATGATCGAATCGCATTATTTCAAAGGGCCATATGTTCTTGGTGATAAATTCTCTTTTTGTGACCCCTATATGGCGCTGGTGACACGTTGGTTAAAGGATGATGGGGTTGATCTTGATCAATTCGCCAAAATCAGGGCGCATGATGCTTTGATGCGCGAACGCCCGTCAATGCAGCGCGTGCTTGTGCTTCATGCGTGATGTGCAGCTGTCTTTTGCAACGCTAGTTGGCAAAGGCAGCAAAACTGACTTCATGCTGGTAGTTGCCAGTTGGCATGATATGCTGCAAAAACGCCGAAAGGCATTTAGGAATTGAGTCTAAAAAGGTGATTTGGTGCGATGTTACTTGGCTGTATTGGTGATGATTTTACGGGGTCAAGTGACCTTGCCAACACATTGGCAAAGGCCGGAATGGCGGTTGTGCAATATAGTGGCGTGCCATCAGCACCGGCAGCATCATCGGTCGAGGCAGGGGTAATCGCGCTGAAGTCGCGCTCAATTCCTGCGGCGGAGGCGATCAAGCAGTCGCTAGTGGCTTTGAAATGGCTGCAAGATCAGGGCTGTAAACAATTTTTTTTCAAATATTGTTCAACATTTGACTCAACCGATGACGGCAATATCGGGCCGGTAGCAGAGGCGCTGGCATCTGCCTTGGCGGCTGATCAGGTCATTGTTTGTCCGGCTTTTCCCGGAACGGGACGTGCGGTTTTTCAAGGCCATCTTTTTGTCAAAGATCAATTGCTTTCAGATAGCCCGATGAAAGATCACCCGCTAACGCCAATGCGTGATGCCGATCTTCGCAATGTTCTTGGACGCCAAAGCCGCGGTGCGGTTGGGCATGTGCCAATGGCCGTTGTGGCTGCTGGCAGTGATGCTATTCGTGATACGCTTGCCGCTGAAGCGCGTCACGGCCGCCATTTAATCGTGGTTGATGCGATTCATGATGAAGATCTGATTGCGATTGGGGCTGCGGCGCGTGATCTTGTTTTGGTCACTGGCGGGTCGGGCGTGGCGATGGGGCTACCTGCAAATTTTGCCAAAACCGGCCAGATTTCGGCAATAGGGCTAGATTGGCATGGGCAGGCCGGACGATGCGCCGTTCTAAGCGGGTCATGTTCTGAAGCAACCCGAAGACAGATTGCTAGCCATGCTAAGACTGGCGCGCAATATGAAATTGATGTCGCTGGCGTGATGCGTGATGAGGTGACAGTTGATGGTCTTGTAAACTGGCTTTTGGCGCAGGACGGATTACCTGTTCTCTATTCCTCGGCATCGCCGAAAGCGGTGCAGGATGTGCAGGCAGAATTTGGGATGAAAGCGGTTGCTGACCACCTTGATAAATTATTTGGTGATCTTGCCATTGCACTTGTTGGAGCTGGGATTGAACGGCTGGTTGTTGCTGGCGGCGAAACTTCTGGGGCGGTTGTCGAGGCCTTGCGGTTGAACGCTCTATCAATGGGGCCTGAAATTGACCCCGGTGTGCCGGCGATGCGGGCCGGGCCAAATCTGACGATTGCTCTAAAATCAGGAAATTTTGGCGGTGATGATTTTTTTGAAAAAGCCGCAGCGATTTTGGCGGGAGGCGCAAAATGACTGAAACCCAGCTTCGTGACCAGATTTGCGATTTGGCAAAATCAATGTTTGATCGCGGGCTTACCGTTGGGTCAAGCGGTAATATCTCGGTTCGCTGTGAAGATGGCGGGCTGCTTGTAACGCCAACTGACAGTTGCTTTGGCAGGCTGGATCCGGCAAGGCTAAGCCGTTTTGATGCTTCCGGAAAATTGATATCTGGTGATCCGCCAACCAAGGAAATGCCACTTCACGCCGCTTTTTATGACAGCCGGTCGCAAGCCGGGGCCATTGTCCATCTTCATGCAACCCATTCGGTGGCGCTGTCTATTTTGCCTGTTGATGATGCGGCAAATTTTCTACCGCCCCTGACCGCCTATTCGGTGATGCGGCTTGGTCGGGTTGCGCTGCTTCCTTATTTTCGGCCGGGTGATTCTGCGGTGGCCAATGCCATTAAGGGGCTTGCCGGAAAACACAGCGCGGTGATGCTTGCCAATCATGGCCCAGTCGTGGCGGGTAAAGGGCTGGAAGCCGCAGTTTATGCGATTGAAGAATTGGAAGAAACGGCAAGGCTAGCGCTTTTATTGCGCGGTTTGCCAGCACGCGGGCTTGATGACGCGCAAATTCGTGACGTCGTCACCCATTTTGATGTTGAGTGGGATTAACGCTGCTTTTGCGATGGAAAGGCAAGGGCCGCCAGATTTTGCAGATTATCCAGATTATATCGTTAGCAAAATCTTGCCGCGCTGGGTTCCCGATTCCATTAGTTCATGCGCTTTTGCCGCATCAGCCAAATCAAAGCTGGTAAAGGTGGTGGCTCGCAATTGTGCCGGTGCCGCATCGAAAAAAGGCCATGCGGTTTTTTGCAGATCTGCGGCCACTGCCGATTTAAAAGCCTCGGGACGTGATCGTAATGTTGATCCGGTAAGGGTGAGGCGTTTGAGCATTACCGGCATCAGATCAATTTCCATTTTTGATCCCAGATTGAAGGCAAGCTGGATAATCCGCGCATCGGCATGGGCTGCCTTGATATTGCGCGCCACATAATCGCCGCCAATAATATCAAGAATGATATCGGCGCCACCTGCCTCGCGCAGAATGGGAACAAAGTCATCCTGTTTGTAATTAATTGCCTGTTTCGCGCCAAGCGCTTCACAATAGGCGCAGGACTCATCCGAATCAGCGGTGGTGAAAACCTGCAATCCCATTGCCGCACCAAGCTGAATCGCCGTCGAGCCAATGCCGCCAGCACCACCATGAACAAGAAAAATACCATCTTGTTTGATTTGCTGCTGAAAGAACACATTGCTCCAGACGGTAAAATAAGTCTCGGGAAGACCAGCTGCATCCATTTCAGACATATGCGCCGGAATCGGCAGGCAATGGCTTGCCGTTACGGCAACATATTCAGCATAGCCACCGCCATTGGTTAAAGCACATACATGGTCACCTACCGCCCATTGCGTTTGCGCGGCGCCGATGGCGACAATTTCGCCCGATACTTCAAGACCCAATAGGTCAGATGCGCCTTTTGGCGGGGGGTAATGGCCGCGCCGCTGCACAAGGTCAGGCCCGTTCACGCCAGCGGCGGTAACTTTGATCAAAACCTCATCGGCACGCGGCTGCGGAACATCGCGTTTGCCAGTGACAAGAACATCGGGGCCACCAGCCTCGCGCATTTCAATAACGGTCATTTGCGTTGGTAGGGTCATGATGGGTCCTTTTTGAAGCAGGTTCTGATCAATAAAACGGGGGTTATTATTGCATTGTTTCGGCGTAATTAGGGCTTTTTGCAAAGGCCTTAAACGGCTATGTGTTAACGCAGCCGTCATTATCCGTCAATTAATGGCATGTGACGGTTTGTTTGGCGGCGCGTTGAACGAGGCACAACATGTCGGTTTCTGTATGAAAAAAATAGAAAATCAGCAATAACTTAAAACGTCAATCGCTTGGTTGCTGTAGATTTTATTTCTGGTATACCAAATAATGTATTTGACGGCGCGGGCGCGAAATGTGACACTTTTGTCGCAAATTAGGAGATTTATGTGGATACTTTTGACGGCGATATTGGGGTTTGGAAATCGGCTCCGGGAAAAGGGCGGAAAACCCCCAAAGGGCGGCAAGTTGATGATGCTGCTTTGGCTGATGTTCGGGCGCTTTTGGTTGACCGGCCGCGGCGGCGGGATTTGTTGATCGAGCACCTGCATCTGATTCAGGATCAATACGGGCATCTAAGCGTGCAGCATCTCAATGCGCTTGCTGATGAAATGCGTATGGCGCAGACCGAAGTTTACGAAGTTGCTACTTTTTACGCGCATTTCGACGTTGTTAAAGATGGTGAAGTGCCGCCACCGGCATTGACCATTCGTGTTTGTGATTCGCTGTCATGTGAATTGGCGGGAGCGCAGGCGTTAAAATCAGCGCTTGAAGATGGCCTTGACCCGGCCAAGGTACGGGTTTTGCGCGCGCCTTGCATGGGGCGCTGTGATACCGCGCCAGTTTTGGAAATCGGCCATAATCACATTGATTTTGCAACAGCTGAAAAAGTTGATGCTGCGATTGCGGCAGACGATACCCATCCGCATATGACCGATTATCAGGATTTGGCGGCTTATCGCGCGACCGGCGGCTATGACAAGCTTGAATCGCTTCGCGCCAATGGTGATTGGCAGGCTGTTCAGGATTTGGTGAATCAAAGCGGCCTTCGTGGACTTGGTGGGGCAGGCTTTCCATCAGGCAAGAAATGGGGCTTTGTGCGGGCTGCTGACGGGCCACGCTATCTTGCCGTTAATGGCGATGAGGGCGAACCGGGTACGTTTAAAGACCGCTATTACCTTGAGCGGACGCCGCATTTATTCCTTGAAGGCATGTTGATTGCGGCGTGGGCGGTTGAGGCCGATACCTGCTTTATCTATATGCGTGACGAATATCCGGTTGTGCTGAAAATTCTGGCTGATGAAATTACAAGGCTGGAAGATGCGGGTTTGGTCTCAAAAGGATATATTGATTTGCGTCGCGGTGCGGGTGCGTATATCTGCGGCGAAGAAAGCGCAATGATCGAATCGATTGAAGGCAAGCGTGGTTTGCCGCGTCACCGTCCGCCCTATGTGGCGCAGGTGGGTATCTTTAACCGGCCAACATTGGTGCATAATATCGAAACGCTGCATTGGGTCACCCGCATTTGCCGTGAAGGGCCAGAGGTGCTGTCTTCGGTTGAAAAGAACGGGCGGACAGGGCTTCGCAGCTATTCAGTTTCTGGCCGTGTGGCAAATCCGGGTGTGCATCTTTTGCCAGCCGGTTCAACCATTACCGATATTATTGAGGCAGCTGGCGGCATGGCCGAAGGTCATGTTTTCAAGGCCTATCAGCCAGGCGGGCCATCATCTGGCCTTTTGCCTGCCAGTCTGAATGACGTTCCGCTTGATTTTGATACATTGCAACCGCTTGGCACCTTTATTGGATCGGCCGCTGTGGTTGTGCTGTCGGATCATGATCGGGTGCGGGACGCGGCGCTGAATATGCTTCGCTTTTTCGAAGATGAAAGCTGTGGCCAATGTACGCCATGTCGAGCCGGCTGCAGTAAGGCTGTTCAGCTGATGCAAGCCGATAAATGGGATCAGCCTTTGTTGCAAGATCTGTGTGATGTGATGCAAGACGCGTCCATCTGCGGATTGGGACAAGCTGCCCCGAATCCTATTCGTTTGACGATGAAACATTTCTCTGAAGAAGTTAGCTGAGGCCCCCATGCTAGATTCAACGCCGCAAAAAACAGTAACCATTAAACTGGATGGCAAGGATATTTCCGTGCCAGAAGGCGCTACCATTTGGGAAGCGGCACAAGCGCAAGGAACCTTGATTCCGCATTTGTGCCACAAACCCGAGCCGGGCTATCGCTCGGACGGTAATTGCCGTGCCTGTATGGTCGAAATCGAGGGTGAGCGCGTTTTGGCCGCCTCTTGTATCCGGCCAGTACAAGATGGCATGGTGGTGAATACGGCAAGCGAGCGCGCCGAGAAATCACGCGCGCTTGTGGTTGAATTGCTGGCCGCAGATCAACCTGACCAACCGCATGATGCGTCATCACATTTTCTGGACATGGCTGCATTGAATGGCGTGTCTGAAAGCCGTTTTCCGGCGCGCGATGCCTGTCATGTCCCCCTGCTTGACGATAGTCATGTGGCGATGAGTGTGAATCTTGATGCCTGTATCCATTGTAATCTTTGCGTTCGCGCTTGTCGTGAAGTGCAGGTGAATGATGTGATTGGCATGGCCGGACGCGGACTTGATGCCCAGATCGTTTTTGATATGAATGATCCGATGGGGCAATCAACCTGTGTTGCCTGTGGTGAATGTGTTCAGGCCTGTCCAACCGGTGCCTTGATGCCTGCAAGCGTTCTTGATGATGCGCAGCACGGCGATAGCAAAGACTTTGATCGCGAAGTCCAGTCGGTTTGCCCTTATTGCGGTGTTGGCTGTCAGCTGTCCTTTAAAATCAAGGATGATGAAATCAAATATGTTGAAGGAGTGAATGGCCCGGCCAACGAAAACCGGCTTTGTGTAAAGGGCCGGTTCGGTTTTGACTATGTTCATCACGATCACCGTTTGACCAAGCCATTGATCCGCCGTGATGATGCGCCTGCAAAGGGGCTGAATATTGATCCGGCAAACCCGCTGACACATTTCCGCGAAGCCAGCTGGGAAGAAGCGCTTGATGTGGCGGCAAATGGCTTTATCCGGCATCGTGATATTTCGGGCAAGCGTATCGCCGGTTTCGGATCGGCAAAATGTTCGAATGAAGAAGCCTATCTTTTCCAAAAGATGATTCGTCAGGGCTTTGGCCATAATAACGTCGATCATTGTACGCGGCTATGCCATGCCTCATCGGTTGCGGCTTTGCTGGAAAATGTCGGTTCGGCTGCGGTAACGGCAACCTTTAACGAAATCGAAAATGCCGATGTCGCCATTGTTATTGGTGCCAACCCAACCGAAAATCATCCGGTTGCGGCAACCTATTTCAAGCAATTTGCCAAACGCGGCGGTAAATTGATTGTTATGGATCCACGCGGGCAGGGGCTAAAGCGCCATGCCGCGCACATGCTGCAATTCCGCCCGGGTGCGGATGTGTCAATGCTGAACGCGATCATGCATGTGATTGTCGAAGAACAGCTTTATGATCAGCAATATATCGAAAGCTTTACCGAAAACTGGGATGCGATGAAGGCGCATCTCAAAGAATTCTCGCCTGAAAAAATGGCTGAATTCTGTGGCATTGATGCTGAAACGCTTCGTGCTGTTGCGCGGGATTTTGCCGGTGCCAAATCAGCCATGATTTTCTGGGGAATGGGCGTATCGCAGCATATCCACGGAACCGATAATTCACGTTGTTTGATTTCGCTGGCTTTGATGTGTGGGCAAGTTGGACGTCCTGGAACTGGTTTGCATCCGCTGCGCGGCCAGAACAATGTTCAAGGTGCATCTGATGCGGGATTGATCCCGATGTTCCTTCCCGATTATCAAAGCGTCACCGACGATGGTGTGCGTTCGGCCTTTAATGAGATTTGGAATTCAGACTCGATTGCGCCAGAAAAAGGCCTCACCGTGACCGAAATCATGGATGCGATTCATGATGGTGATATCACCTCGATGTATGTTCTTGGTGAAAATCCGGCAATGTCCGATCCTGATGCCGATCATGCGCGTGCGGCGCTTGCCAAGCTGGATCATTTGGTTGTGCAGGATATCTTCCTGACTGAAACCGCCAATTATGCTGATGTGGTTTTGCCAGCATCGGCATGGGCAGAAAAAACCGGAACCGTGACCAATACAAACCGTCAGGTTCAAATGGGTCGTCCGGCAATTGCACCGCCAGGTGACGCCCGCGAAGATTGGTGGATTACGGTTGAGCTTGCCAAGCGCATTGGTCTCGATTGGGCCTATACGCATCCGCGCGAAGTGTTTGCCGAAATGAAACTATCGATGAAATCACTCGATAATATCTCATGGGATCGTTTGGCTGCCGAAAATGTTGTCACCTATCCATCACTGGATGAGACTGATCCGGGGCAGCCTATCGTGTTTGGCGATGGTTTCCCGCGGGCCGAGGGCCGGGCCAAATTCACCCCTGCCAGCATTATCGCACCAGCTGAAACACCGGATACAGATTATCCGATGATTTTGACGACGGGTCGCCAGCTAGAACATTGGCATACCGGATCAATGACGCGCCGTGCCACTGTTCTTGATGCGGTTGAACCGCAGGCGAATGCCTCACTTCATCCGCGTACGCTTCGCCGATTGGGTGTCGAGGCTGGTGACATGGTGACGATTGAAACGCGGCGCGGCTCAATTTCGATCATGGCGCGTGCCGATCGTGCGGTTGCCGAAGATATGGTCTTTGTGCCATTTGCTTATGTCGAAGCCGCAGCGAATATTTTGACCAATCCGGTTGTTGATCCATTCGGCAAGATACCCGAGTTCAAATTCGCTGCTTGCCGCGTCGCCGCCTCGGTGGGAATTGCCGCCGAATAGACGATTAGATCCATATCATCTGATATTGTTCAAAAAACAAAAAACCCGATCACACGCACTGGTGATCGGGTTTTTTGTTTGGTATTGCGCCACAGTAAAATGAAAATGTAAAAATTTTACAATTTTCATTTTTTCACTATTTTCCTTTTGATTCTTTATTTGATTCGTTAAACCTGAAAAAGGTAAGGCGGAAACCGGCCGCTATGACCATTTAAGCGTTCGGTATAATGCTAGAATGAAGGGGAGATTCGAACCATGAAAATTTTGATCCTAGGAGCCTCATATGGCTCACTTCTATCAACCAAGCTATTGATGGCTGGCCATGACGTCACGTTGATTTGTCGCAGCAAGTCAGCCGCGCTGATTAATGAAGAAGGCACTGAGGTGCGGATCAAATTGCGTGATGAAGATAGCCATCGGGCTTTTCGGTCACATGATCTTGCTGGAACGCTTGATGCGGTTACGCCGGCCGATGCGCGGCCTGAGGATTACGACATGATCAGCCTTGCCATGCAGGAGCCACAATATTCCGAGCCGCAGGTTCGTGATCTGATGCAGCGTATTGCCGCCAGCCGCAAGCCGTGTTTGTCGATCATGAATATGCCGCCTTTGCCCTTTCTGCGCCGTATCGATGCGCTAGCCAAGGCGCCGCTTGAGATGTGCTATGATGATGCGTCGGTATGGGCTGATTTCGAGCCAGGTCTGATGTCACTTTGCAGCCCTGATCCACAGGCCTTCCGTCCACCTGAAGAGGGCACCAATATTCTTCATGTTGGCCTGCCAACCAACTTCAAGGCAGCGGTTTTTGCTGATCCGGCACATAATGCAATGCTTCGGCAGCTTGAATCCGATATTGCCGCGGTTACCGTTGATGGCAAGGATGTGCCAGTAAAGCTGCGTATCTATGACAGCCTGTTTGTGCCAATGGCGAAATGGAGCATGCTTTTGACCGGCAATTACCAATGCGTACAGCGTGACGGCGTGCGGGCAATTCGCGATGCTGTTCATGGCGATCTTGCAGCGTCGGCTGATATGTATGCGTGGGTTGACGAATTGGCGCGGGCGCTTGGCGCGAATGCGGCTGATCAGGTGCCATTTGAAAAATATGCAAATGCTGCCAGCAGCCTGTTAAAGCCGTCTTCAGCCGCACGGGCGATTGATGGCGGCGCCAAGACCATTGAACGCGTCGACCTTCTTGTCCAGCGGATTGCCGCGAGCATCGGCATGCAGAATGATCTGCTTGATGAAACGGTAGCCATTGTGAATGAGCGGCTTGATGCAAACCGGTTCGAGGCGCCTTTTTTTAAGGTCGCTTAAGGGCGGTAAGGCAGCGCGCCCATCATTTATCATTCGGCAAACCAATTGGGCTGCAAAAAAAGGGGCGATGCCAACGGTATCGCCCCTTTATGCTAGTGCTGGAATGATGCTGAACTAGCCGTTCAACACATCCACAAGCGTGACGCCAAGTTTGGCAGGAGACGGTGACACGCGCACTCCTGCTTCTTCTAGCGCCGCAATTTTTTCATCAGCGCCGCCCTTGCCACCAGAAATAACGGCACCAGCATGACCCATCGTGCGGCCTGGAGGAGACGTGCGGCCAGCGATAAAGCCAACCATCGGCTTTGAACGGCCTTTTTTGGCTTCGTCGATCAGGAATTGCGCCGCATCTTCTTCGGCTGATCCACCAATCTCGCCAATCATGATGATTGATTCGGTTTGATCATCAGCAAGAAACATTTCCAATATGTCGATAAATTCAGTGCCTTTGACCGGATCACCGCCAATACCAACAGCCGAAGATTGGCCAAGGCCCGCCATTGATGTCTGGTAGACAGCCTCATAGGTCAAAGTGCCAGAACGTGACAGCACGCCAACCGAACCTTTGCGGAAAATGCTTGGCGGCATGATGCCGATTTTGCATTCGTCAGGTGTCATCAGGCCCGGGCAGTTTGGCCCAATCAAGCGTGACTTTGATTTATCCAGCTTTTCTTTTACCCGCACCATATCCTGAACCGGCACACCTTCGGTAATACAGGTAATCAGATCAATGCCGGCATCAATTGCTTCTTCAATTGCGGCCGCAGCGCCTGCTGGTGGAACATAGATAACCGAGGCATTGGCGCCAGTGGCGTCCTTGGCTTCGGCAACGGTGGCAAATAGAGGTAGGTTTTGCCCATCTGCGCTTGTCCATTGCTGGCCACCCTTTTTTGGGTGGGTTCCGGCTAGCATTTGCGTGCCATGATAGGCCAATGCCTGTTCAGTGTGAAATGTGCCGGTTTTACCGGTCAGGCCCTGCACAATGATTTTAGTGTCTTTATTAATGAGAATCGACATGTGCTTAGCCTTTCACTGCTTTGACAATTTTTTGAGCTGCATCATCCAAATCATCGGCGGCGATAACATTCAGCCCGCTGTTATTGATGATGGCTTTTCCTTCATCGACCTTGGTGCCTTCGAGGCGAACCACCAAAGGCACTTCAAGATTAATATCCTTGGCCGCTTGGACCACGCCTTCCGCAATAACATCACAGCGCATGATGCCGCCAAAAATATTGACCAAAATCCCTTTTACATTTGGATCAGCGGTAATGATTTTAAAGGCTGCGGTGACACGTTCGGTTGTTGCGCTGCCGCCAACATCAAGAAAGTTTGCTGGCTCGGCGCCATATAGCTTGATGATGTCCATTGTGGCCATCGCAAGGCCAGCGCCATTGACCATGCAGCCGATTTCACCATCAAGGGCGATATAGGCAAGGTCATGTTTGGAGGCTTCGACTTCTTTTTCATCTTCTTCAGTTACGTCGCGTAATTCCATAACATCGGGATGCCGGAACAGCGCGTTATTGTCAAAAGACACCTTGGCATCAAGCACCTGAACATCATTTGATTTGGTGACGATCAACGGATTGATTTCCAGAAGGCTCATATCCTTGCTGACAAAGGCTTCGTAAAGATTCTTGAAAAGTGCCTTGCCCTGTTCGCGGGCTGACCCTTCGAGCTTAAAGGCATCAGCAAGTGTTGCCGCGTCGGCATCAGTGCAGCCCGTGCTGGCGTTAATGCCGACCGAATGAATCAGTTCAGGCGTATCATGCGCAACCGTTTCAATATCCATGCCGCCTTCGGTTGAGGCGACGAATGACGTTTTGCCGGTTTCGCGGTCAACAAGGATCGACAGATATAATTCGCGGTCAATATCAGCGCCATCTTCAACATAAAGCTGATTGACGGCTTTTCCATTTGGGCCGGTCTGCTGTGTGACAAGCGTTTTGCCAAACATCTCGACGGCATTGGCAAGCGCTTCTTCAGCTGAAAAAGAGACGCGAACGCCGCCTTTGGCATCGGCGCCAAGTTCTTTGAATTTCCCTTTGCCGCGTCCGCCAGCATGAATCTGGCTTTTGACCACCCATACCGGGCCGGGAAGGGATGCAATGGCACCTTCGGCTTGGTCAAGGCTGGTGATTGCAACGCCAGCCGCGATGGGCGCACCGAATGTCTGTAAAATTTTCTTCGCCTGATGTTCATGGATATTCATTGTTACTATCTTTCTCCCGCTATGTGGCCTTGTGTGATAAGGCCACGAAAATTGCAACGAACGATCTGTTGTCACATATATGTACAAAAAATGCACAAAAGTTTTTACGCGCATAAAATATAGTGAAACTGGCTTGTGACTTTTCGTTTGAATCCGGTCGTTGTTTTGCCTCATATTTTGCAATATTTCCGATTTATATGGTATACCACACACCACCAATAGCAAGCGCTATCATTCAATTATCGTCCTAAAAACCGCTTGACGAGTGTTGTGTCAGGTGTAAGGTATACCAGAATAAAGCGCGAAATAACGCGAAAGTCGCATCAACAAGGCAGCAAATTGAGGGGGGGAATAGATGGCAATTGATGTCAAATTAAAGCCTGTTTCGATCAATTTCACGCTAAAAGACCATATCTATGATGTGCTTCGCGAAAGCATCTTAAAAGTCGATATCTATGATGCCGATGAAGAGTTGCGCCTTGATGAGCGCCGGCTTGCCGAGCAGCTTGGTATTTCACGGACACCGATTCGAGAAGCCTTAGCGCGATTGGCACAAGACGGGCTTGTCGAGATTTTGCCACGTAAAGGGGTTTTCATTCATCGCAAAAGCCTTGAAGAAATTCTGGATATGGTTGTCACTTGGGCCGCACTGGAAAGCATGGCAGCGCATATCGCAGCCCGCATTGCGCCTGAAGCCGAAATTAAAGCATTGCGCGAATTTGCCATGCGCCACAGCGCGACATCTTCCACGGCCGAGCTTAGCGAATATTCAGATGCCAATATCAAATTTCATCAGGCAATTTTTGATCTGTCTGGCAGCCCGCTGTTGAAATCGACAACGGATGGGTTATTTGCGCATATGTTTGCGGTTCGGCGTCGGGCGATGGGCGAAAATAATCGGGCCACCCATTCAGTTGCAGATCACATGGAAATTATTGAAGCGCTTGAAGCACGCGACAGCGAATTGGCATCGCGTCTGGTGCGTGAGCACACCATGCGTTTGCATGATCATATTCGGGAAAGATGGACGCGGCTGGCTAACAAAGGCAAGGCCCGTGCTGATATCTCGAAATCTAAAGAAATATAGGTGGTCAACTGTCATAGCGAATTAGACAAATGGCAGTTCCGATCAAAAACGTAACCATTACTTTTTACATTTACTTTGAAGATACCAAGGAGACACACAAATGACTTCATCCGAGACACAGGCGCTAACCGACGGTTTTCACCTCGTTATTGACGCGCTTAAGCTCAATGATATCAACACAATTTATGGTGTTCCGGGCATTCCGATCACCGATCTTGGCCGGATTGCCCAAGCCGAAGGCATGCGGGTGATTTCATTCCGCCATGAACAGCATGCGGGCAACGCAGCATCGATTGCCGGCTATCTGACCAAAAAGCCAGGCATTTGTTTGACCGTCTCGGCACCAGGCTTTTTGAACGGCCTGACCGCGCTTGCCAATGCGACCACAAATTGTTTCCCGATGATCCTGATTAGTGGTTCATCCGAGCGTGAAATTGTTGATCTGCAGCAAGGTGACTATGAGGAAATGGACCAGTTGGCCATTGCCAAGCCGCTTTGTAAGGCGGCGTTCCGCGTTCTTCACGCTGAAGATATCGGCATTGCTGTTGCCCGTGCCATTCGCGCCGCTGTTTCAGGTCGTCCGGGCGGCGTTTATCTTGATCTGCCAGCCAAATTATTCGCCCAAGTCATGGACGCGGCTGAAGGCCAGAAATCACTTGTAAAAGTCGTTGATCCAGCGCCGCAGCAACTGCCGTCACCCGATTCGATTGCGCGTGCGCTTGATGTCTTAAAAAGCGCAAAGCGCCCATTGATCATTCTTGGTAAAGGCGCTGCCTATGCGCAAGAAGATGAAATTGTTCGCAGCTTTGTTGAAAAAAGTGGCGTTCCCTATCTGCCAATGAGCATGGCCAAAGGCTTGTTGCCTGATGATCACCCGCAATCAGCCGGTGCCGCACGTTCGCTAGTGCTAAAAGAGGCTGATGTTGTGGTCATGGTTGGGGCGCGTTTGAATTGGCTATTGTCGCATGGTAAAGGCAAAAGCTGGGGCGAGCCTGGGTCAAAACGCTTTATTCAGGTTGATATCGAGCCGCGTGAAATGGATAGCAATGTCGAGATTGCGGCGCCAGTTGTTGGTGATATTGGATCATGTTTGAGCGCTATGACCAAGGCGATGGGCGATAAATGGCCAGCCGTTCCTGCCGATTGGGTTGCCAATATCCAGACGCGCAAAGATGTAAATCTGGAAAAAATGTCAGCCAAGCTGATGAGCAATACAGTGCCAATGGATTTCCATAGTGCGCTTGGTGCGCTTCGTACGATTGTCAAGCAGCGGCCTGATGCAATCCTTGTGAATGAGGGGGCAAACACTCTTGATTTTGCGCGTAGCATTATTGATGTGTTCAAGCCGCGCAAGCGCCTTGATGTTGGTACATGGGGCATTATGGGTATTGGCATGGGGGCCGCTGTTGCCGCAGCCGTTGAGACGGGCCAGCGCGTTTTGGCGGTTGAAGGCGATAGCGCCTTTGGATTTTCCGGCATGGAAATCGAAACAATCTGCCGCTACAATTTGCCGGTCTGTGTTGTTGTGTTCAACAATAACGGCATCTATCGCGGCACCGATCAAAATCCAACAGGTGGTGAAGATGTCGCCCCGACCGTATTTGTCAAAGATGCACGCTATGACCTTATGATGGCTGCTTTTGGTGGTGTTGGCGTCTATGCGACGACACCGGATGAGCTGACACGCGCAGTGAATGAAGCAATGGACAGTGGCAAGCCAACATTGGTCAATGCTGTCATTGATGAGAATGCCGGTACGGAAAGTGGCCGTATTGGTAACCTTAACCCGCAAAGTGTGGTTTCAAAGAAATAGCATCAGAGCCAAAGCATTACGGTTTAGATATAGGATAAGATTATGAAAGCTCTTCAAGGTATTAAAGTTCTGGATTTCACCCATGTTCAGTCAGGCCCGACCTGTACCCAGCTTCTTGCTTGGTTTGGTGCTGATGTGATTAAGGTTGAGCGTCCGGGTGTCGGTGATGCAACGCGCCAGCAGCTGGTCGATGTTGAAGGGGCCGATAGCCTCTATTTCACCATGTTGAACCATAATAAACGGTCAATTGAATTGAATTCCAAAAACGAAACTGGCAAGCAGATTTTGACTCGCCTTATCGAAACTTGTGATGTTCTTGTTGAGAATTTTGCCCCGGGTGCGCTTGACCGGATGGGCTTTACCTGGGAGCGGATTCAAGAAATCAATCCACGCCTGATTATGGCTTCAATCAAAGGCTTTGGCCCCGGCAAATATCAAGATTGCAAGGTTTATGAAAATGTCGCGCAATGTGCCGGTGGTTCAGCCTCAACAACCGGTTTCCGCGATGGCCCGCCATTGGTGACTGGTGCGCAGATCGGTGATTCGGGAACCGGTCTTCATTTGTGTCTTGGTATTGTAACAGCCCTATTCCATCGTGAAAAATCAGGCCGTGGCCAGAAAGTCACAGCCGCGATGCAGGATTCGGTTCTAAACCTTGCACGCGTAAAGCTTCGTGATCAGCAGCGTCTTGCCGCTGGCCCATTGAAAGAATATTCGCAATTTGGCGAAGGTGTTCCATTTGGCGATGCCACACCGCGCGCTGGCAATGACTCAGGTGGCGGCCAGCCCGGACGAATTCTGCGTTGTAAAGGATGGGAACAAGATCCAAACGCCTATACCTATTTCATCATTCAGGCCGCAGTTTGGGAAAAGGTCTGTGATATCATTGGCGAACCTGATTGGAAAACCAAAGATGGTTATGCCAAGCCACCACAGCGCCTTGATAAATTGAACGAAATTTTTGAGCGTATTGAACAATGGACAATGACCAAGACCAAATTTGAGGTCATGGATGCGTGTAACCCGCTTGATATTCCGGTTGGCCCAATTTTGTCGATGAAAGAAATTGCCGAAGATGAAGGTCTTTATGCGACTGGAACCTTGGTAAAGGTCGATCATCCAGAGCGTGGCGAATATATTTCGGTCGGCTGTCCGGTGAAATTATCCGACAGCCCAGCTGATGTTCAGCGGTCACCATTGCTTGGTGAGCATACAAACGAAATCCTGACCGATGTTCTTGGTTATTCAGCCGAAGAGCTGGCCCAGATCATCGAATCGGGTGCGGTTGGCGCGGCCAAATAAGAATATTGTTTTGGTAAATCATTGTTTGAGATGATTTATCGTGAAAATGAGGCTTTGCACTTTAGGAGAGCAGGCAATGAGAATTGTATTACACGGACAGCAGGCCTTTGGTCAGGCTGTTTTGGAAAGACTTTTAGAACGCGGCGAAAATGTTGTTGCTGTTTGTTGTGCGCCGACAAAAGAGGGGAAACCCGAAGACCCGTTGGTCGAGCTGGCGCGTGAAAAGGGTTTGCCCGTGCATCAGCCTGCATCATGGAAAACACCTGAAGCATTGGCGTTGATGAAATCATTCAATGCTGATGTTTGTATGATGGCTTATGTGTTGTTGTTTGTGCCGCAGGACGTGCGCGATGCTCCAACATATGGCACCTTTCAGTATCATCCGTCGCTTTGCCCAGAACATCGTGGGCCATCTTCGATCAACTGGCCGATTGCAATGGGCAAGACCCGCACTGGTTTGTCTATTTTCTGGCCTGATGATGGTCTGGATGAAGGCCCGATGATGTTGCAGAAAACATGCGAAATCGGCCCTGACGAAACGCTTGGCGATGTTTATTTCAAAAAGCTGTTCCCAATGGGCGTTGATGCGATGATCGAAGGTCTTGAACTGGTCAAGGCTGGCGTCATCATCAAACATGACCAGCGTTTGGAAGATGGTTCATATGAAAGCTGGTTTGGCAAAGCCGCTGCCGAGATCGATTGGTCAAAGCCGGTGGCCGATATTTACAATATTATCCGTGCTGCCAATCCTGCGCCAGGGGCGTGGACAACGATTGCTGGTAGTGAATTGAAAATTTATGACAGTGCACGCATCGACGGCACTGGAACGGCTGGTGAAGTTGTTTCAGTTGACGAAGACGGCGTGACGGTACAGGCCGAAGGTGGACGTATTTTAATCAAACGTGTTCGGCCTGCCGATGGTGGAAAAATGGCGGCAAGCGAATGGGCTGCCGCTGCTGGAATTAACTCTGGAACAAAGTTAGGATCATAGCCGTGAGCTTCAAAACAGATATCGAAATTGCACGCGAAGCCAAGAAATTGCCAATTCAGGAAGTCGGCGCAAAGCTTGGTATTCCAAGTGCTGACCTACTCCCTTTTGGGCATGATAAGGCAAAAGTTTCTGAGAGCTTTATCAAAAGCCTGGCCAAAAAAGAAGATGGCCGCTTGATCTTGGTAACCGCGATTAATCCAACACCTGCCGGTGAAGGTAAAACCACAACAACCGTTGGTCTTGGCGACGGCTTGAACCGGATTGGCAAAAAAGCTGCCATCTGTATCCGTGAAGCATCACTTGGCCCGTGTTTTGGAATGAAGGGCGGCGCCGCTGGTGGTGGTTATGCCCAAGTCGTGCCAATGGAAGATATGAACCTGCATTTCACAGGTGATTTCCATGCCATCACATCAGCGCATAACCTGCTTGCCGCGATGCTTGATAACCATATCTATTGGGGCAATGAGCTGGATATCGATATTCGCCGTGTTGCTTTCCGCCGTGTTCTTGACATGAATGATCGTGCGCTTCGCGAAATCGTTTGTAATCTTGGCGGTGTGGCCAATGGTTTCCCTCGTGAAGCCGGATTTGACATTACCGTTGCCTCTGAAGTGATGGCGATTTTATGCCTTGCAACGGATCTTGCTGATCTTGAGCGTCGCCTTGGTGATATTATTGTTGCCTATCGCCGTGACCGGTCACCTGTCTTCTGTCGTGATATCAAGGCCGATGGCGCGATGACAGTTTTGTTGCAGCAGGCAATGCAACCAAATCTTGTGCAAACGCTCGAGAATAACCCTGCCTTTGTCCATGGTGGCCCATTTGCAAATATCGCGCATGGCTGTAACTCAGTTGTGGCAACAACAACAGCGCTAAAGCTGGCTGATTATGTTGTGACCGAAGCTGGTTTTGGAGCAGACCTTGGTGCCGAAAAGTTTCTCAATATCAAATGCCGCAAAGCAGGGCTTCGTCCTGATGCGGTTGTTATTGTTGCAACTGTTCGTGCGATGAAGATGAATGGTGGCGTTGCCAAGGCCGATCTTGGCCAAGAAAATGTTGACGCTGTTAAAAAAGGCTGTCCAAACCTTGGTCGCCATATTGAGAATATCAAGCAATTTGGCGTTCCGGCGGTCGTTGCCATCAACCATTTTGTAACTGATACCGACGCTGAGGTTGAAGCGTTGAAAGACTTTGTTGCCGCGCAAGGCAGCGAAGCTATTTTGTCAACACATTGGGCAAATGGCAGTGAAGGCACAACCGAGCTTGCCAATAAAATTGTCGCTTTGATTGAGGGCAGTCCATCACAATACGCACCGCTATATCCGTCTGAAATGCCTTTGTTCGAAAAAATCGAAACGATTGCCAAACGCATTTATCGTGCCGATGAAGTGATTGCCGATGCCAAGATTCGTGACCAGCTGAAACAGTGGGAAGCACAGGGCTATGGTGATTTGCCGGTTTGTATGGCCAAGACCCAATACAGCTTTACCACCGACCCAAACCGTCGTGGTGCGCCAACGGGTCATAGCCTGCCAATCCGTGAAGTCAGATTGTCGGCTGGGGCTGGTTTTGTTGTGGTGATTTGTGGTGATGTTATGACCATGCCGGGGCTGCCACGAGTGCCATCAGCAGAGACCATCAGAATAAATGAAAATGGTTTGATTGATGGCTTATTTTAGGCTTGATCTCACGGACAGGTATCATAAGCTTTTAATTCAGTAATATAATATTCTTGGGGGAGAGAATTCATGCTACGCAAAATTCTAGTGCCAGTCCGTGGTGATGGTAAGGGCGATAATGTCCTTGCCCATGCAGCCGCGCTGGCGCGCGGATTTAATGCGCATATTGAAATCACTCATTGCCGTGCAAAGCCGGAAAATCTGCTTCCCTTCGGGGTGCCGATTCCGGCGGCGCTTCGCGCCCAGCTTGTTGAAAGCACCAGTCAGGTGTTCGATATTGAAGAGGCCGGACTTCGCGACGAAGTGTTGGCGTTAAGCAAAACCCTCAATATCCGCATGTCTGAAAAGCCCGATGGAAAGTCAGTCACGGCAAGTTTTGTCGAAGAGGCAGGGCGTCAGATTGATGTGATTGGGCATCATGGCAGGCTTGCCGATATCATTGCCGTGGCCAAGCCGGACATTGACCGTAATCTCGGGGCGAATACCCTTAAAGCGGCTTTGTTCAATACCGGCAGGCCAGTTTTAATGTGTCCGGAACCTGCCGGCGCGATTCCCGATATTTTGGGAACCAATATCACCATCGCATGGGATGGGTCACGCGAAGCATCGCGCGCCGTCATTACCTGCTTGCCGATACTTACTGCGGCAAAAACGGTGACAATTTTGACCGTCAAGTCAAAAGAGGTCAACGTAAAGCCAGCCGAACTGCAAGCATATTTGTCAGCGCATGGCATTTCTTCGGACATTTTTGAAATCGAAACCAAGTCACGAACAGCGCAGGCGCTTTTGGATAAGTCAAAAGCGGTTGGTGCAGACCTGATGGTGCTTGGTGCCTATAGTAAACATCACGATCTAGAAAGGCTTTGGGGTGGCACTACCCAATTTATCGTGGATCACGCAACGATTCCGGTAATCATGACAAATTAGGTGTCGGTCTGACAATTTCAGGCAGTAACTTTAAAAAGCCATCGAGTTAGAAGAATGGCACGGGTGTGGGGAGGTTCTCCATGCAAAATAAACCAGAGGAGGAGACTATGAAGTCCATTAAAAGATTAGTTTTTGGTGCAGTTGGTATGGTTCTGGCAGCGACGTCAGTGTCAGGCATTGCCGTTGCCGGCGGCCATGGTTGGGAGCCTACCAAGCCGATTGACTTTATTATCATGGCAGGCAAAGGCGGCGGCGCTGACAAAATGGCCCGTTTGATGCAGGCAATTGTCGAAAAAGAAAATCTTGCCAGTAAGCCATTGGTTCCAACCAACAAATCAGGTGGTTCAGGTGCCGAGGCTTTGATTGCTGCGAGAGAAGCAAATGATCCAGATCACACGATCATGGTGACATTGAACTCGTTTTACACAACGCCGCTTCGTCAGCCTGGCCTGAAAATTGACTCCTTGAGCTTTGCTCCAGTCGCTCGTATGGCCGAGGATACATTTTTGCTTTGGGTACACAAAGATAGTGGCCTGAAAACATTTGCCGATTTCCTAGCCAAGGCAAAAGCTGATGGCAATAAGTGGGTAATGGGTGGTACTGGCAAAAACTCTGAAGACAACATCATTACCGACTTCTTGAACGATAATTATGGCTTGTCAATGAAATACATCCCATATAAGGGCGGCGGAGCTGTTGCAAAGCAGGTTGCTGGTAAGCAGTTGAATTCATCAGTTAATAACCCATCAGAAGCTCTTGGTTTCTACGAGTCAGGCGATATGGTTCCATTGGTTGCCTTCACGAAATCTCGTCTACCAATGTTCCCAAATGTTCCAACATTGAGTGAAGTATTTGCGGGCGGTAAGCAGATTAGCTGGTCATATTTCATGCAACGGTCTGTTGTTGGCGCCCCTGGCATGTCTGAAAAAGCTCAAGCCTACTACACTGATCTGTTTGCGAAGGTTTACAGTTCAGCAGATTGGCAAAATTACAAGTCAAAGAAGTCACTTATGGGTGATCTCATGTCTGGTGATGAGCTGAAGGCTTACTGGGCAGACCAAATTGCCAACCATACAAAAATCTTGAAAGCATCTGGCGCAATTAAATAGCGTCGTAAAAAAATATTGAGAGGAGTTTTAGGGTATGCGTAGAGCTGAAATTGTAACGGCAGTTATCTTGGGAATCCTCTCAATATACCTTATGTGGAAATCAGGTGAGGCCCCGTCCTGGAACCCTGATATCGCCCGATTTGATAATATTTGGATGATTGAAGGTGAAGGTCCGGGTAGCGGATTCTGGCCATTCTGGTTGTCCGCAATCATGTTGATCTGTTCGATTTGGATTGGGGTCAACTGGTACCGCAGAACGTCACCGCCATCACAGTCAGAAGAAGAGTTTCTGGATGGTTATGGACGGCGCATGTTATTCGTCGTCGGTGGTGGCCTTTTGGGATTTTTGATCTTGATCGAGCTTGCCGGCTTTTACGGTGCAATCCTAGCATTCATGATTTACTACGTCCGCTTTTTGGGACGCCACAGCTGGTGGGCAACATTGTCGATTGCCATTGGCTTGGTCGTTACCAGCTTTTTCTTTTTCGACATTGCGATGCGCATTGTCCTTCCAAAGGGATTTTCAGAACCTCTGTTCATTCCTTTGTACGACATTTTTCTATAGTCACTGCGCGGATAGCTGAGGAATACAGATATGGATATTTTAGCATCGCTTTTTAATGGTATTTTGATTGCGCTTGAGCCAATCAATCTAGGCCTTGCCATCATTGGCGTTATTGTAGGCTTGTTCGTTGGTGCAATGCCCGGTTTGGGATCGGTGAATGGTGTTGCCATTTTGCTGCCATTCACTTTCGTCATTCAGGGATTTACCGGTGGCGCAACCTCGCCGATGATTTTCCTAGCCTCGATTTATTATGGGGCAATGTATGGCGGGGCGATATCATCGATCACGCTTGGCATTCCCGGGGCGTCGACCGCGGTTGCGACAACCTTTGACGGTCGCCCATTGGCATTGGCTGGCAAGGCGCATGTGGCGCTTGTGGCCGCCGCCTTGGCGTCATTTGCCGGTGGCACAGTGTCAAATGTGATGTTCACCGCCTTTGCGCCCTTATTGGCAACAGTCGCCCTGTCATTTGGTGATCCTGAAGTCTTTGCTTTGATGTTGCTTGCCTTTGCAACCTTTGTTGGTCTTGGCGGTGATGATATTCCCAAGACAATCTTTTCGATCTGTATCGGTCTTGTATTGGCAACTGTTGGTTTTGACGTTGTCTCGGGAGAGCCGCGTCTGATATTTTTTGACATTACTGGTTTTTCACATGGCATTCGCTTCCTTGTTCTTGCCATCGGTGTTTACGGTATTGGCGAGATGCTCTGGACGATCAATACCTCGCGTTACGGATCATCAATGTCGAATGTCGACGTGTCGGCGCGGGCGGTTATTGATGCCATCAAGCAGTTTAGACATGCGTGGCGTGGTACTGTTATCGGCTCGCTTCTTGGCTTTTTCGTTGGTATTCTGCCAGCCGCAGGGGCAACCCCGGGGTCATTGATGGCCTATGGTGTGGCAAAACTTACATCGCGTAACCCAAGTGAATATGGCAAAGGGTCTATCGACGGCGTTGCGGCGCCTGAAGCAGCAAATAACTCGGCGTCAACAGGGGCAATGTTGCCAATGATGACGCTCGGTATTCCGGGGTCGCCAACAACGGCTGTTCTTCTTGCCGGTATGGTGATTTGGGGATTGCAGCCGGGGCCATTGCTATTTACGAACCAGCCTGATTTCGTGTGGCCGCTAATTGGATCATTCTATATCTCAAACGTGATTGCTGTTCTGATCAATCTAGCCTTTATCCCGGTGTTCTTGTGGATGTTGCGGATGCCATTTACGATTTTGGCGCCGCTGATCTTTGTGCTGTCGCTTGTTGGAACTTATGCGGCCTATCAGGATATGTTTGACGTATGGTTGATGGTGTTTGTTGGTGTTGGCGCTTTCTTCTTGCGCTTGCTGGATTATCCAGTTGCACCCGCGGTTCTGGCGATTGTGCTTGGGCCAATTGCCGAACCCAAATTGCGGCAGTCACTTTTGTTCTCTGATGGCGATTTGATGATTTTCTTCAACCGGCCAATTGCGGGGCCGATCACGGTCATTGCGATCGTGCTGATCCTCTTGCCTTTGTTCAAGTTGATCCGTGATAAATTGAGACAAACTGCATAAACCATAAGGGGCACTTCGGTGCCCCTTATTATTTTCGGCGTTGATTGGATCGCGAAACATGGCTCAAAAACCAGTTTTACCCGATAGTGATTATCACGCATGGAACCCGGGCCTTAGTTCTAATTTGCCAACAAGGCTGTTGCCACTTATTACCTTGTTTCGGCCTGAAAATAGCGATGTTGGCTATCAGCAGGCCAAAGAAGCGGCCGATTTTGCCGGCCTCGCGGTTGAACAGCTTTGTGCCTTAAAGGTTGAACGGCTTGTTGCGCATGAGGTACTGATCCGCGTCACCGCCGATTTATCGGTTCCCGATGGGCCAAGCTATGAATTTCTGGGGTTACAGCTTCGCGGCATGGTCGATTCTATCTATCGCCATTATATGATTCCCGAAATGCCGAATATTGCCGCGGGGTTTGATCTTGTGCGGCAACGCGCCAAACATGAACTCACCATGCTTGTTGATGAAATCTGTTCTTTTGATGCCCCTCAGAAAAAGCCAAAATCAGGCTTTTTCGGATTTTTGAAACGGCAGTCCAAACTAGCAGATACATCGACAAAACCGCCGGAACTGATGGCTTTGGATCAATTGCGGCAGCGCGTGCGTCATGAAGATGATTTTCCCGCCGCCTGTATGACCGCGCTGATTAGCGTGGTGAGTGGCATTTTGGGAAAACAGGGTCGCATTGTCACTGACCGGCAATTGATTGTGGAATTGGCGCTTCGGGTGTTTTGCAATGATCAAGGCAGCGCCGAAATCGGCCATTTGATTGCGCCAATTTTCGAACATGCTGCCAAGGCCGAGGGCTACCGGTTTTTGCCAGCGCAAAGCGAACCAATTGTGATGAACACGAAAGGGGCATCGGCTGCCGGTAAAAGCACAATCCGCCCTCAACAACGGCTGCTTGCCGAACGCATGGGCGTGCCGTGGGAAGATTTTGCCCTTATCAGCCCGGATTATTGGCGCAAATATCTGCTGGATTATGACAGCCTAGGTGCCGATTACAAATATGCCGCGATGTTGACCGGTCGTGAACTTGAATTTGTTGATAAAAAGCTTGATCGCTATATGGCGCAAAAGGCGAAGACAAAAACCGTTCCGCATTTGCTGATTGACCGGTTTCGATTTGATAGTTTCAAGATCGATAGTGAAGGCGATTACAAAAGCACATTATTGAGCCGGTTTGGATCGACGGTATTCTTGTTTTTTGCGATTACGCCGCCCCCAGCAACCGTTGAGCGTGCATGGCAACGCGGGCTCACAACGGCGCGTTACAAGGCGGTGGATGATCTTCTCTATCACAATATCGAGGCTTTTACCGGCATTCCCGAATTGTTTTTTTCATGGATGTCGATCACCGATAAAAACATTTATTTTGAGTTTCTGGATAATGATGTTCCGCTTGGCGAATTGCCAAAAACAATTGCCTTTGGCCGTAACGGCTCAATGACGGTTCTCGATCCTGTGGCTTTGTCCAATATTGATCGGTTCAAAGAGGTCAATGTTGCCGCAACACGACCCGAAGATGTGTTAAATCCCGAATGGATACCAAGCTACCAATTTCTGCGGCAATGTATTGCGGCGTTGCCAAAGCTAGAATTTGCCAATCAGGACAGCGCGCAAATTTATGGGCGTATTGAAAAGGCGGGATGGGCATATAAAAATGCTGCGGCCAAACCTGATGGCGCAAATGCAGATGAATGTTTGGCTGCAATTGGATGGGGTGCGCCGCCAGCGCCAAAACGCTTGCCAATTGACGTGATTGATATGGATTTGGTTAAAACGGTCACGCTTGGCGCATGGGGGGGATCACAGCGATCAGATTCCGGCAAATAAAGGGTAAATTTTAAAGAACGCATTGCCATGAACGGATTGGCTTTATTCGCGCGGTCAAGCGTGTCATTATTGGGCAATTGCTGATATCCATTGTTGGGTTTGGCGCTCGATTTGAACTCTATTCTGCAAATGTCTTAATGAAGCATGTCTTGGCAGTGCTGCTGGTGCTGTTTGCGCTGGCTTTCTTGATTGCAGAATTCTTGGCCTGTCTTGCGCGGCGCGTGGCCTATTATGCGGCGCGCCGGGCTGTTTAATCTATTGGCTTTGTTATTGGTAAAAAGGAAATTCCAAGATGACGAATTATGTAATTGAGCCGGCACAGCAAGTAAGTTTGCCAGTTCGTGGCAGTGATGCTGTTTTTCCGGTGCGTCGAATCTATTGTATTGGCCGTAATTATGCCGATCACGCCATTGAAATGGGGCATGATCCGGATAAAGAGCCGCCGTTCTTTTTCCAGAAAAATGCAGAAAATGTTGATACCAGCGGTGAATTTCCTTATCCGCCGCAAACCAGTGACGTGCATTTCGAAATGGAAATGATTGTCGCGCTGAAAAGTGGTGGCGTTGATATTCGTGAAGATGATGCGCTTGATCATGTGTTCGGCTATGGTCTTGGGCTGGATATGACACGCCGCGATTTGCAGGGCGAGGCCAAGAAGATGGGCCGTCCTTGGGAAATTGGCAAGGCATTTGAGAGGTCTGCACCGATGAGCGAACTGGTACCAGCCAGTGACACTGGTCATCTTGATCAGGGGCGCATTGCGCTTCAGGTAAATGGCGCCGAACGTCAGGTTGGTGATTTGAACCAGATGATCTGGAAAGTGCCGGAAATGATTGCCTATCTTTCGCGCTTTTATGACATTGCTGCTGGTGATCTCATCATGTCAGGTACGCCAGCCGGTGTGGGGCCGATCGAACGCGGTGACGTGATGGTTGGCGAGGTTGAAGGCATCGGCTCATTTACCGTTACCGTTGTCTGATAAAACAGCCATTAGCTGAAACAGCCACAGATATGGGCGTGGTGCTAGTCGATTGATAGAACCGCGCCCATGCCTGATGCGGCATGTTCTAGCATATGACAATGAAACAGCCATAGACCCGGATTATCGGCTCTGAAAACAAGGCTGATACGCTCTTGTGGTTGCATAAGCCATGTGTCGCGCTGGCCTGCAGGCAGGGCAAGCGTCGGATCATCCGACATAACCCAAAAATGATGGCCATGAAGATGCATCGCATGGCGCCATGCTGTGTCGTTATAGACATCAAGCGATACAAGGTCATTTTGATCAATCTCGGCAAAAAGCGTCGAATAATCGCCAATCTGGCCATTGAAAGCCCATAGTTTTTTGTGTTTTTGTGCCAATTCCCGAAGTGACAATTCCGCACCTTCAAACATTGCTTTTTGCAAATTGCCCATTGCGCCACCCTGCATGTGAATTGGGATGCGGCGCAGTTTGTTCAAAGATGGTAACGGTGCGGGTTTTGGCGGGTTGACCGGCGTTTTGGCGAGGTTCGAGTGGCCAAGCGCGGGGTCAACAACCAGTGTTGCGGCGGGATAAGGCTCACCAGTGCTGATTTCGGCAAGCTCAATGCTGCCGCGATCCATATCCAGAATAACATCGGCACGTTGCGCGGGCGCTAAGGTGATCTTAGTCACTTGTTCCGGCTGGCAAAAAGCGCCATCAAGTGCGATCAAAGTCGCGGGCGCTTCGGTTAATTGGATTGTCATAATGCGTGCATTGGCGGCATTGATCAGGCGCAAACGGATGCGTGCCTTGTCTTTTACGCGAAATTCGGGTGCCGATTTGCCATTGACGGTAAGCCAGTTGCCAAGCCGTCCACCATGCGACCAATCATGCAGCCCACCTAATGATGCTTGGTCGATTTGCCCGTCATTATCCAGCCGCCAATCATCAATCATCAGACACAGATCATGATCAACCTCAGGGTCTTGATCATCATCAATAATCAAAGGGCCATAAAGGCCGCGTGCCACCTGTTCCCAGCCCATATTATGGGCGTGATACCAATAGGTGCCGCTGTCATTTAGCGGAAATTCATAGGCAAAGGTCTCGCCAGGTTCGATCGGTGCTTGCGTAAGATTGGCAACACCGTCCATTTCATTCAAATTACGAATGCCATGCCAGTGAATGGTTGTCGCCACATCGAGATTATTTCGAACCTCAGCGCGAAGCATTTCGCCTTTGCGATAGCGCAGCATGGGGCCTGGACACGATTGGTTATAAAGCCATAGATCAGTGTCAGGCTGGCCAGTGCCAGCAATATTTAGCCGTGTCTTGCCAGCGGTGATTTGCTGCATTGATGGTGCGGCAATCACGCTAGTCCAAGGCGTGGAGGCGGCCAATGAGCTTGTTGCACCGGCGGCGGCGAGGGTAAGAAAATGGCGTCGTTTCATGATATGATGATAGCACCTGATGACGGCATTGACGATAGGAAATCAGTTGTATCGGCTGATTTGTCACAGGTTATGCCAGCTGGTTGCCACGCGTTTGCCAGCAATTTAAGGGGTCGCATTGGGGAAAAATAAAGGTCTGTTTTCATGCTGGAAAGTGGCAATTGCGGTTTGCCCCTTGGGAGATAATAGCCAATCTACAAAAATTCGAGATTCACCAGCCTTTATTGTCGGGCAATGGGTCTGGCTTACCAAAACAATGCCATATTGGTTAAATAATGCCGGATCACCCTGAAATAGCGGAATATGTGTGGTTTTATTTTTAAATGTCAGCCATGTTGCGCGATCGGTAAGCGCATAGGCATCAGCTTGAACGGCAAAATTAAGCGTTGCCCCCATACCAAGGCCGGTTTCAAGATACCATTTACCGCTGGCATCTTTTGGCGTTGCGCTAGCGGCCTGCCAAAACCGACGTTCGGCCTTATGCGTGCCGCTATCATCACTTCGTGACGCAAATCGGGCTTTGGCAGCGGCAATTTTCTGAAAAGCCTCGGCAGTTGTTTTGGCGGTTCCGATTTGTGCCGGATCATCCTTTGGCCCAACAAGAATGAAGTCATTATACATTAAATCATGGCGTTGACTGCCAAAGCCGTCGATCACAAATTGTTCTTCATCAATTTTTGAATGGACAATGACCAGCTCGGCATCACATTTTTTGGCATTGCGAAGCGCCTGACCCGTGCCAACGGCAACAATCCGCACAATAATATCGTTTTCAGCCTCGAATAGCGGCAATAGATGGTCATAAAGGCCGGAATTCTGGATTGATGTGGCAGATTGAACAATGATAACGGGCGAGGCGGCATGGCTCATTAGGGCAAAAAAGCTGGTAAAAAGGGCGATGCAACCTGCCATCACCAACCGTGTCAAACACGATAGGCCGCGCAGGATTGAAAAAAAGCTGAAACGAAACCGGATCATCCATATCTTTTATTGAATATTGAGAAGCGTTGCAAACCCGATGTTTTGTTTTTCATATCGCCTCGCATGTGGATAATAGGTAAGGTTAATGCGGACAGGGTTTGTTGGCGAAGGAGGTCGTTTTTGACCGCACCGAAAAAGACAAGGCATGCGCCCCAAGAACCGGGGGTGCGTACAAAATTATTCATTGCCGATGAGACCATTGGCCTTGGCAAAATCAATTTGCTGGCCTTGCTTGGCGAGGCTGGGTCGATTAGCGCGGCCGCGCGCCAGATGGGAATGAGTTATCGCCGAGCATGGTTCTTGCTTGATTCAATGCAAAGCGGGTTTCGCGACCCCTTGTTTGTGACCGAGCGCGGCGGGTCGAGCAAGGGCGGTGCTAAATTAACCCCGCTTGGTGAAGATTTGATTCGCCGCTATCGGGCGCATGTCGCGCTTGTTGATGATCAATCAGCCGATATTTTGTCATGGATGAGGGCCGTTCAGATTGGCCAAAATGATGATTAGGTGATGCTGTTTGATAAAACAGCGCTGGCAACGGGTTCATCTGTGCAGAAAAAACTGATAGAGTGACAAAATAACATCATTTAATTTAGGATTTTACCAACAATGAAATTCCCGCCATGGCATCAACGGCCTGATGAATTTGATCCGGAAACACATCGTGACGGCATTTTGGACAGCCAGTCCTTTTTGCGTGTTGCTGACCAGTTTATCTCGCTTGCAAATCAGCGAAACAAAAAGATCGAATCAACCGAATTGCAAATGGTGATGCTTTATGCTGCGGCGCGTTATGCCGCGCATGTTGGTAAAAATGTTCTTGAAATTGATGAACAGGAAGACTTTGTTCAGCATATGGTGGCGCAATATACCGATATGTTGCGCGAACATATGGCCGACCCAACAGTCTAGAAGAGGGTTTGATTATTTTGCGTTTGTTTGGTCTGTCTATCATTGCCGCATCGTTGCTTGGTGGCGTTGGTATGGGAACGTCAGCACAAGCCGGTACCGCTGTTGAACGGGGCCTCAAAGTGGTGCGCGAGCATTGCACGAGATGCCATGTTGTGCCGGGCATCAATCCTTATGGCGGTATTGGATCCACCCCATCATTTTCAGCGATGAAATGGCTTGATGATTGGGCGCATCGTTTTGAAATTTTTTATATTTTGCCGCCGCATCCATCGCTTGTACGGATCGAGGGCGTTAGCGAGGCAAGAAGTGAAGCCCTGCCTGCCTTTAGCAAAGAGATCGTCCTTACCCTTGAGGATGTTGATGATATTTTGGAATTTGTCAAAACGCTGAAAACCCCCGAATAAACAGACAGCGTTTTAACGAATACCCCCCAATTTGAAAGGCCTGATTTAACAGGCCAATATGATAGGAATGACGATGAGCAAAGAACAACGTGATGATATGACAGCCAGTGAAATGGCAATGCGGAAATTTTTAAAGCAGCTGGGCGTTACCGCACATCAAGAATTGGCTGACGCGCTTGCCAAAGCAGTTGCCGATGGCAAAATTGCGGCTGGCGCAGAATTGGCGGTAACAGCACGTGTTGAGATTGCTGATCTGCAATTCACACATGACGTTACGGCAAATTTGGTGGCACCTGAATAAATGGCCGCATTGACCCAAGACCTGATTCTGGCGGCGCTTGCTGATGTTCAGGACCCGTCGCAGGGGCGTGATATTGTTGCGCTTGGCATGGTAACCGGATTGCAAATCAAGGACAGCAATATCAGCTTTGCCCTTCAGGTGCCTGCGCATCGCGGGCCAGCAATGGAACCGGTGCGCCGTGCCGCGGAAAAGGCAGCGCTGGAAATCGAAGGTGTGACCAGCGCAACGGTGATGGTTACAGCGCATGCTGGCGATCAGGCGGGCATGAGCGTCCTGTCTGAAGATGATGGGCCAGTGACCGAAAAAATCCTTGAAAGCAAGGTGCGCCGCTTTGTTGCGGTGGCATCGGGCAAGGGCGGTGTCGGCAAATCGACAACAGCGGTAAATCTGGCCATTGCCTTGCGCCTAGAGGGGTTGCGGGTCGGTTTGCTTGATGCCGATGTCTATGGCCCGTCACAGCCGCGTATGCTTGGTGTAAGTGGTCGTCCGGCTTCGGCTGGTGGTGACATGGTAAAGCCGCTGGAAAGCTATGGCGTGCATTTGATGTCGATGGGTCTGTTGGTGCCTGATGACACCGCGATGATCTGGCGTGGGCCGATGGTGCAGTCCGCGCTAACGCAAATGCTGGATTCGGTTGCATGGGGCGTGCTTGATGTGATCATTATTGATTTGCCGCCCGGAACTGGCGATATTCAGATATCATTGGCGCAACAGGTTAATCTGGCGGGCGCGGTGATTGTGTCAACGCCGCAGGATATTGCGCTTCTTGATGTTGTCAAAGCATTGACCATGTTCGAAAAGGCAAATGTGCCGGTTCTGGGAATGGTGCAGAATATGTCGCATTGGAGCTGTCCAGATTGTGGTCGTAAAGACCATATTTTCGGTGATGGTGGCGCAGCGCGTGAGGCGAAAAAACGTGGTATTGAACTGCTTGGGGAAATTCCCCTGTCAATGGCGGTGCGGGTTGGATCAGACTCAGGAACACCGATTGTTGTCGCCGAGCCGCGATCTGAACAGGCAAAGACCTATCGCACCATTGCCAAACGTTTGATGGAGGTCGCCGACCTTCGCAATGAGGAAAGCGCATGACATTATATTACGAAGATGATCCAGCAGATCAGACAACTGTGCCGCAATTGCCGCCTTTGCTTCGGGCCGTTGAAGTGCCGGCTGGTCAGGATGTGCTGGCCAAGGCTGTTGCGGTTGCCGCAACTACCGAAGTTGGCACTGTTTTCTACGCTGAAAGGGCCGATCGGATGCAGATTGCCGTTCGGCTGGAGCCGGACGTGCCGGTTCGTCAAGCGGGCCAGATGCTGTTTGCGATGATGATCGGGCTTGGTGACTCAATCGGCGCGCTGGCGCCACCCGAAATTGCTGTCACCTATCAATTGCCGGGCTATTTGATGTTAAATCGTGGACGTGCCGGATTGGTGCGTCTGGTGATTGATCCGGCAGCCGGCGCTGATGATGTGCCTGACTGGATGATTGTCAGCGCTGACGTGCGTTTGATAGCCGAAGAACAGGATCAGGCCGAATGGTTGAAAACGGCTGGGCCGGAACAAACATCGATGGCCGAAGAAGGGGGCGGGTTTATTTCGCGCACCCGCTTGGTTGAATCAAGCTGCCGACATTTTCTGGCTTGGGTAAACCGCTGGCAAGATGACGGGTTCCGCCCGCTTTATGACAGCTGGATACAGCGGCTAGAACCAGCAGCGCCAATTGATTTTGCTGGTGGCGAACAGGCTGAATGGCTTGGTCTTGATGAGCATGGTGGCGCGTTGGTTAAGCTTGATGGAAAACCATCATCGGTCATGCCGCATGAACTCGAAGCGGTTTGTGGTATACCGGTTCTGCCATAAGGCACTGGTTTGTTGTAGATAGGAAATTGGTAAACCAGCTATGAAACTCGCAAAAACCATCCGGTTTGATCCGTCTGATCTGAATGTATTTCCGCTAGCAGCCGATGAAGGCGAGTGGGCGCTTGTTGGAACCTTCTGCTTTGCCGGTATTGGCGAGGCCGACATTAAAGGCAAAATAAAACAAGCGTTTAGCAATGGATTTCTGGGGCTGGACTCAATGGGTTTTTCAACCTTGGTTAGCATTGTCACGGTAAAGCCGGATGATCTTGGCAAGATTGAGAACCGGCTTTGTTCGATTTTTATGAATGAGTTCGGCGCCCCTGATGAAGCAACAGCGATGGCAGCGGCGACTGAAGAAATCAAATTTATGGCAGATTTATGCGCCGAACATAAAACGGGCACTTTGCTTGCGGTTCAGCGCAGCCTTGGCGATGATGGCATTCGCGAATCCTTTCGCAGCCTTGCCAAGCCTGAATCCTGCGCTGAACAGAAAATCTGGACAATGGTCGATGACGATGATGATGCCGATGCAGCAACAGCTGAAAATCATGCGCATAGTCAAGGATAATAGGGGCCAGTGATTGGGCCTTCATGGAGTTTGAGAACGTAATGAGCAATGATTTTTGGCTTACCTCTGGATGGCATCTAACTGTTCGTGATAATCATGGGCATATGGTGCCAAGCGCCGATTTTATGCGTGCCTATTTCATGCGTGAAGAAGTGGCCCCTGAAGAGGGGTCTTGTGATGCTGAAATTGCGCTTCATAAAAAATTGGTTGATGATCCGTTTGCGGCGGTAGTGCCAACGGATCTGTTTGAAATTGCTGATAAAGATGTTGTGCATAATTATCAGGCGGTTTTGCGGTTCCGTAATTTTCTGGCTGATTATCCGACTTTGGAATCGGCTTATATGGCGATGGCACGAAATGCCCAGCCAAATATCCCGCCGCTGTTTTTTGAACAGCTAGCGCAGATTATTCTTCGCAATATCCTTGATGGTGAAACCGATCCCTTGCAATTGCGGGCCGCCGAAATTCTATTCCGCAATCAGGTGGTTACGCTTGATGATGGGCGCATTATGGTTGCTGATCATGCAACCGTTCAGCTGCAATCAGGCATGCAAAAAGCGCTTGAGCCGACGACGGCAAATGATGAGGTGCAAATCGACATTCTCGCCACTGAAACGGCGGAAGAATATTGGGCGCGATCCGACCTGTTTAACACGTCGATTGATATCGCCTATACCCAGCCAGCGCTTGATGGTTTGGCGCGGATAATGGAAAAATGGATTGCACATTTTCTGCCGCTTTCGGTGCGCGTTTCTCCGATGGTTAAAATTGAAGATGAGGCCTGGTCATGGCATATCGGTCTTGATGCCGAAGCCACCAAAATTCTGAATGATCTGTACCGTGGTGACGAGGTTGATGAGCCTCGATTGCGGCGCATCCTTTGCCTTTTCAAATTGGAAAGCGATAATGGGTTTGTTGCTGAAATGGCGGGTAAACCGGTTTATCTTGGGCTGGCGATGGATGAGGCAGGAATCGTAAGAATGAAACCACAGAATTTACTTGTAAATCTTCCTGTTACTGATCCATCTTAATATAATAATTTAATATATTTAAGGCTGATATGCGGCAGATTTCGGGAGCAACCTGCCGCAGAATCAAAGGTCTGATTAATTGAGGTAATCGTCGGTTGTGCGGGGTTTTGGCCGCTCGCGCATTTCCATCATTTTATCTTTTTGTTCGAACATGGCTTCGACGCGACAATCCTCACACATTTTCAACATGTCGGTTTTGGCGCTTTCTTGGAACATGCTGTGATCGGCAAGCTTGCTAATCACCCGCTCAATTGATTTTGAACTGCCAAATGGCTTGCCGCAGGATGTGCATTCAAATGGTGTGTCTTCGATAACCAGCTCGGTTGCCATCGCGCTGTCGGCAAGATTGAATTGGGGCACAAGTGAGATCACTTTTTCAGGGCAGGTTGCAACGCAGATACCGCATTGCAGACAGGCGTCTTCGCGGAACAGCAATTGCGGTGCATCCGGGTTGTCCTGTAACGCACCAGCTGGGCAGGCGCTGACACAAGACAGGCATATCGTACAATTGTCAGTATCGATCTCAACACGGCCATAAGGCGCGCCGGCAGGCAAATCAATCACTGTTCCAGCCGTGCCATTCGCATTGGCAAGACCGCGCATGGCAAGCCGTGTCATCGACCGCGGCGCACCGATTGGGCTGAATGGCGCTGGTTTTGCGCTGCTTTTGCACGGGCTGTTATAAAAGGTTTCGGCGACCGCGTCAGGATCGGCAGCATCAACAAGGATAATACGGTTTTCGGCATCGGCCTTTACGCCGACAAGCATTGATCTTGCCAATGTCACCTGATCGACAAGCGGGGCATTTTCAACATCTTTGGCCGGATTAAGCAGCACAAAGACCTGCTGATAGCCAAGCGCAATCGCAGCCACCATTATATCATGTCCGGCGCGTCCCATTGCATGCATCGATACAGGCAGCAGGCTGGCTGGCAAACCGCGGCCAAATCGGGCGATGGTTTCAATCATTTCGGCGCCATAGGAATCGTCATGCAGCAACAAGCTAGGGGCTTTTCCGCCAGCTGTCTGATAATATTCATGAAGGTTGGCAATGCTATTTAACAGCCGGTCTGCGGGCGGATAGGCGGTTTGTGCTGCACCTGATGGGCAGACAGCGCCACAAAGGCCACAGCCGCCACAAATTGCCGGATCAATTGCAACATGATCGCCAAGGCTTTGGATGGCGCCGGCCGGACAGACATCAAGGCAGCGCGAACAACCATTAATTTTATTGCGCGAATGGGCGCAAAGATTTTCATCAAAATTCACATAGATTGGCTTTTCAAAGCCGCCAATCATTTGGGCGGCTTCGCGTTCGATGGCGGCAATCGCATTGATATCATCACCAGCGGCACGGAAATATCCGTCGCGTTTTTCCCAGCCGGTGAAAAGTGGCGTGTCACCGGTGAGATCAATCAGAATGTCGCAGCCTGTTTCAACATCATTTGCCCGGTTTTCAAATTGAAGCGTGTCACGGCTTGACGGTAACGCTGCGCCAAATTGGTCGATCACCAGATCAAAATGTGTGAAATGGCCTTTGGCGCTTTTGATTTTACCCGTTGTGAGGATGCCGCATTCCTTTGTCGGAAACAGATCGTCAGTCGGATTGGCAATCATAATGGTGACGCCCAATTGACCATTCAATTTTTGGCCAAGCGCAATGGCGGCATCGGCGCCGCCGTTTGGACGGCCCATGTCGGCATAAATCAAACAGCGCCCGTCAGAATTCAGCGCAAGGCTTCGAGATGGTGTCTGGATATCGCTTGCCTGTTTGATCAAGGCGGCGATCTTGGCTGTGCTGCCAGCTGACTCATCTGACCAGCCAGCGCGCTCACGGATATTGATGGTCGCAGGCAAGGGGCATTCAATTTCTTCGGCAATGGCGTCAAAAACTGAGGTTTCTTGTGTGCAGGCAATCAGCAATGATCGATTTGCATCACGCGCATCGCGCATAGCTGCGGCCAGATCGCCTGTTTCTGTCCGGCAAAGCGAGGTTGCGACCTTGCAGCCACCCTCGGCACCACAGGCTTTGGCCAGTTTGGTGCCGTCAAGCGCCATCGTGCCGTCGCAATTACAAATCATGACCTTTGCGTCTGATAAATTCATTGATTAAAACCTTTTGTTCGCTTTGTGGTCAGGGTTGTTTGGGTACAAGTTATTCCGCTAAACTAGCTAACATCGCGCCAAAGACAAGTAAGTTTCGCAATATACCTTGCAAAACATAGACATTCTGATGGATAGTCGGGGTCTATGATAGGAGTTTCTTTACCGTGACGAATGTAATTTCGCCAGACAGTCGGCATGTTCTTTATGCGGTTCGATTGATTATCGAACGCCAGCCGATTGATAATCAATGGCAATCGCACCGCTGGGTGATCCATGATTTGGTGCCGCTTGAGCTTAGCGCCGGTGGTGGATTGCCGCCAAGCAATGATGTTCAGTTTCAGCGTTTGCGTCAGCCATCGGGTGATGATGCTGGTGACGCGCTGTTCACAGCCGAAGCATCGCTTGATTTGCATCGTGCTGAAGCCGAGGCCTATGCGGAAAATCTGGCATCGTCTGAACCGGCGATCTATGCCGTTTTGCGGCATAATGAAGATGAAGATTACTCGGGCGATGATGATATTGATATTCATCTCGCTGAAATCAGCCTATCGCCCTATAATATCCAAGATTACGAGGATTGTGGCGAAGATCAGGTTGAAAAATTGCCGTTGCAAGGTCCGATTGCCGATTTTGTAAAAGAGTTTGTTGAAATCCATTTCAAGCCGGAACCATTCATAAAGCGCAAACGTGATAAGGCGCGCGTTGATCGTGACCAGCTTGGTGGAGCAGATCCACGCTTGCGCCGCAATGGCGATATGTTTCAAGTGCCGACTGATCGTAAGAACCGTGATGAGTATCACTAGATCTATGCTAAGGTGCGATCGCAAAAGCGGTTATATTTTCAATAGATCAAAATATGGGGTCAAGTGAATGGCGCGTCGCATGAAATATGATGTTGAGGCCAAGGAAGAAGCCAAAGACGGCGAGGGTGGTTTTTTGTCGCGCTGGTCAGCGCGCAAAAGCCAAATCGCCAAAGGCGAAGATGTGCCAGATGAGGTGCCGGCGCCTGAGATCGCCGATGATGCTGCCGTTGAAGATGATGAAGACGCCGCATTAACCGATGCTGAGCTTCTTGAAAAATATGATCTTCCTGATCCTGCGACGGTTACTGAAGAAAGCGGGCTTGAACGGTTTTTGAACGGTGAGGGTCTGCCCGGACGAGTGCGGCAAATGGCATTGCGGCGTCTATGGCGATTAAATCCTCTATTCGGCGTCATTGATGACATGGTTGAATATGGCGAGGATTATACCGACGCCGCCACCGTCATTGAAGGTATGAAAACCGCTTACACCGTCGGCAAGGGCTATGCAAAAGAGGTTGTTGAGCCAGAAGAAGCAGAAGCCCAAGAGGGTGATGCTGAGGCCCAAGAGGGTGACGCTGAGGCCCAAGAGGGTGATGCTGAAGCCCAAGAGGGTGAACAAGACGGCCAGCAGGATGAAAATGAGGTTGCCGTTGAGTCGGCCGATCAGCCAGATCAGGCAAATGCGAGCGAAATAGCCAAACCCGGTGACGCCGATGCCGCCTTGGCGCAAAATAGTGATTCTGAAACCGCCCTGATGCAGGATGATTTGCCCAAAATACTGGGTGAAAGTCAGATGGTTCTGAGTGGATTAACTGAGAATCGGGCCGAATTTGCCGGTGCCATGCC
>Ga0209136_1000056_pt1 | contig 80159 bp, 71 predicted proteins | sample SaaInl0LU_22_DNA_FD_184640 | JGI IMG/M metagenome (GOLD analysis project Ga0209136, IMG submission 184640) | Marine microbial communities from expanding oxygen minimum zones in the Saanich Inlet - ESP_90LU_22_DNA (SPAdes) (version 2) | ecosystem: Environmental > Aquatic > Marine > Intertidal... | reverse complement strand
ATTAAGACTCTGTTTTCACAGGGGCTTTTTTGTTTCTAGATATATTAATGTAGTTAATATTTAAGACACTATTATTTTATTTTTTGATAACTCGTCTTCGCCGCATCTGGGCGATGGCGTTTAACCATCCCTTTCAGAAAATTACGTAATAACTGGTCACCACATTCCCGATAGCTACGGTGATCTGGTTTTCTAAATAGAGCGGTAAGTTCTCCCTTACTCACTCGAAATCCAATACCTTCTAAAATACTCAGCATATCGTCTTGTTGATAATTCATGGCAATTTTTATTTTCCGTAGAATGTCATTATTACTTAAACGCTGGCCAGATGTTAAATAATTAGGTAAAGGTCCGTCTTGTTTGCCTCTATTTTTGATAATGAGTGCGTCTAGAAAAAGACATAAAATTTTGTCACGACAAGGCATGAATCCATCTTCGTCATCATGTTTCATCATGCTGGTTAAATAATTTTCGTCTAGCTCATATTCCATCAGTTTACATAAGCTAATGGTGGCAGAATTATTGAGGCCAAGGGCAAAGCGTAATCGGCGAAAAACATCATTTAAGAACATATGAGTGACTGTTTTAGGAAATAAGACAATCAGTATATCCTACGTACTTATTTGCGCAATTTTTTTGCGTATCCTATCGCTAAAATGACGGTTAACTTTAAAAATGACAGTGTAGATAAAGTGGTTGTGTATCGCCGATATTCAGTTATTTTCAAATAACAGGTATAATATGATGAATTGTCATATGCACTACAAAAGAAGTAAACATGGGTTTAATCATCTCCTTAATTCGTAATGGTATTGGTAGTATTTTAGTCTGTATTGATGTGCTTACTCGAGGTATAAAATTAAAACGTCCCGCTGATGTTCAACAAAAAATAGAAGCAGAACTCCAAGACTTGTGCCTATATCAATTTTTTGCTTGTCCGTTTTGTATCAAGGTCCGCCGCAGAATGTATCAGTTAAATTTACCTATCAACACGTTAAGTGCCGCGAAAGGTTCACCTTATCGTGATGAGTTGCTTAAAGAAGGCGGTAAAATACAAACACCTTGTTTACGTATCGAGAATGAGGGGCAAGTTCAATGGCTGTATGAATCATCAGCCATTATCACTTACCTTGAACAACGTTTTACAAACGTCTAGGTACTAAATAATATCCCATTGATATTATCTTTTTTGAACGCCTGCAGTGCATGTCTATTTTTGATAAACATGTTTTTTATTATAAGCGATAATGAAAGGGAAAATAGCACAAGGGAGTGCATTTCTTGTATCTGATAGCCAAGATGAATCATATTTTATAGCAGACTGTTTATCTTTTTGATGACGCATTGGGTTACCCATTAACACATGATGTGTTGCATTTGTCATTGAAAGATATTCAGGATCGAATGGTATTTCTAGAAAATGGCATAGGTCTTTCAATCGGTCATTTTGATTAAAACAAAAATCTTCATATCCCATCTGGAAATATTTGATGGCTGCGTGATTAAATTTTTTCAGTCTTTTTTTGTTCCCAAAATACCACTTTAAAAACTGAAACCATACCTGGCCTTTAATTTTCTTGAGTCCTTTTCTTTTTTGTCGGGCAGCGACTTTACTTTGAGAAAAAGCGAAGGAACGTACATCACGCAAGAGATATATCAGTTTGTAATCGACCTTAATGCGACGATAAATGTCTAAATGTTTATCGCCTTTTGAAGTATCTATTAAGATACTGTCATCACCATAATGGGTTGCAAAGTACTGTAGGGCATATTGGTATCGTTCATTGATATCATGTATTTGATGTGTTTGTATGTGACGTAAAACAGGGCCCCAAAAATCACAATGTTCTGTTGATTGACTACAACTACAAGATTCGTTGTTATCCAGCCATTTTGACGGTTCATCTCGTAAAATTTGATAAATTTCGCCCAATGAAATAGCATTTTTAGATGCACTCAAGACCATTGAAAGGACAGTCGATCCTGAATGAGAAAGGCTATTTAGCACAATGACTTTCATAATTTTCCTTTTGTTAATCGAAATTAAATAAGTTATTCCATACTAACATTTATGTGTAATATATTTTGGTCGATATCCTGTCATACATCACAGTTCACTGCAATAAGCCTATTTATCTTTGAGAAGGTAATGACTGACACACACATTCGTAGCGTATGCTTGCCATTACGCTGGAATTGTCATGGAGGGTGGTTGTTGTGATGAAAAAAAAATTAGATATAATGAATCTCGGATTTGAATTATCCGTATATATTGCTAACTAAACAAACAGGAAACGCTTCACTATGACTGATTCACACGCTAAGCAAAAAATTAGAGCGATTGTCGGCGCTATTCGCTCAGAAGATGCTAAAATCCGTGCGAGGTTTCCTGTTTTAGCTCATCAAAATACAATTGGATTACTATTAACTGTCCTATCTTTTGTGATGATGGTTGGCTTGGGGTATTTATATTTCCTCGAGATAATTCCCGCTTGGCTTTGTATTATTCTCGCTGCGATGGTGGCTTCCATTTCACATGAACTTGAACATGATTTAATTCATAACCAATATTTTGCTAAAACACCGTTCATCCAAAATGCAATGATGTTAACCGTATGGATAATGCGACCAAATACGATAAATCCATGGTTCCGCCGTAAGATACATTTGCATCACCATATTACGTCAGGAACACAACAAGACCTCGAAGAGCGTTTAGTGGGTAATGGCATTAAAAATCCGTTTTTACGCGCTGTCGTTATCGTTGATGGTTTAATGGGGCTGGTTCTTAACCGTTCAACATTTAATAAAGAAATTAAAGGATTTAGTTTCTCTAAAGTCTTTAATGCAGGTTTCCCAATCACAACTGCGTATTTTATTGTGTTGTATACGACGCTTGGCTACCATTTAGTTAATTTGTTTTACCCATTAGCCAGCGTGGTACCAACTTATGTTTTATCAATAATGAGCGTATTGGAGTTCCTAATGGTGGTGGTAGTACTGCCTAATATACTTCGTTCTACGTCATTGAATCTAGTTACATCATCAATGCATTACTATGGTGGGGTAAATAATTTATATGAGCAAACACAAGTGTTAACCAGTAAATGGTTCAGCATATTTCATTTATTCTGTTTCAACTTTGGTAAAACCCACACTATTCATCATTATGTGCCTAATCAACCGTTCTATATTCGACAGTTTATTAGCAACAAAATAAACAAAATAATGAAAGAGCAAGGGGTGCGTTTTAATGACTTTGCTAGCATTAAAAATGCAAATTTATATCAACCAGAAAATTAAGCTTTAAACTATAACGGAGTGTTAATATAAATTGATACTCCGTTAGTCGATGTCATAGAAAACTCCCCATTTATGGCTTCTATTCTACTTTTCATACTACTTAAGCCAAATCCGCGTTTCACATTATCACTGTCAAAGCCATTGCCATCATCTTCAATCCAAAGTTGCAAATGTGAATCGTTAAATTGACATTTGACTGTAAACGTATTTGCTTTAGAGTGTTTAATCGCATTGCTTACAGACTCTTGAATGACTCTAAACAAGGGTAAGGCTATTTCGTCTGCGATCTCAGCATGTTCACCAATTAGTTCAAATTCATATCGTATATTATTTAATGCTAATGCGTCTTTGAATAATTTACTGTTAAGGGTGTTAATTAAACCTAAACGCTCAAGCGTTTCAGGTCTAAGCCAGTTAACAAGTTCATAAACGGATAAATAGATAATATTAGTAAATTTTTTAATAGCATAGTAAGGATTGTTTTCTTTTTGTGAAAAGCTAGCTCGCATTTCAAGCACTGTAATTGACTGTTGAAGTGCATTGATATTTTCACCCATTAATTTTTCTAGCTGCCTGGATAGTTGTTGCCTTTGCTTTTCTTGTGCGGAGATAAGATGGCGATTTAACTCTTTGATTTGTGTATTTACTTCAATCAAATCTGCATTGCGAGCCGTCATTAACACTTGATTTTTACGATTGACTCGTTTGATTTCATCTAATTCAAATACCATCGCATTAATATATAAACTAAATAAATTAAGGGCTAACAAAAACCAAATTAAGTCATCGTAAGAGATATTAGTGTCGATATTAAAAAATTGCGAATTGCCGATGGCAAACATAATAGTAAAAAAGTTAATGACTAATGTGAATGATGACATTCCCCACCAGCGATATCGATAACAGAACCAAACGACAGGGATGACTAAATAAACACTTAAGTAATGTACTAGTTCACCACCATAAAACAATGTGAGAATAGTTAATATTGTGATCATTATTAGCGAGATATAGCTCTCTATTGTGAGCAATTTCATGCCGTATGCATATTGATTTTGTGACATCAAAATCATCATCAAAATACTAAAGCTAATGATGAAACCAACTAGTTGGCCCATAGAGAAAAATGCCCATTGGTTTGATATAGCAGCAAATATTGGGGGATTCATCACAGTGGCAATATAAACAAGTTGGTAACTCAATGATAACAACACGCCGAATCCCACTACGACATGAATAAATGGGAGGGAAAATGATTCTTTTCTTCGCAATAATTTATGTGTTAAATGCGCTAAAAAAATGATTATGATCAGAGTGAAAATAGATAGGTAGAGTGAATGCAATAAATTATTGATCACAGGTTGATTGGCAATGAAATGGAACAACAAAAAAGGGAAGGTTATTAAGCGCCAATGAGTCTTGGGATAAAGAATAAAACAAAAATAACCAACGGATACTACACAGGATAATAATGGGATGTGCGTTGGTGTAATTAATAGTGTATCTATCAGCATCGCTAACGATAAGATGATTATTTGGACAAGCAATATGATGTATACAGGATACGCGCCGCCAGATTCTATATTGCGGTTAAGTAATGACGAAGCATACTTAGCGCTCAATAGGGAGTTCAACATACACTCTGGCTCCTTCTTCATTTGATAAAGATAACTTACCGTTTAAAGCTAGCATATTATTATGAATATTAAACAGTCCACCACGTAAAGGTTGGTCGAGTATATTCTGGTTAAAACCAATACCATTATCAAAAAACTCTAACTTAATAATACTGGCATAGAGGTGTAAGTTGATATGGCATTGAGTGGCTTGACTATGCTCAATAACATTGTTGACACATTCTTGCACAATACGAAAAATCGCGATTTTGATCGTGTCGTTTAGCTGATCGACTGAAGTACTGACCTGATGAGAGTATTCAATATTATTTTGGGTCAGCTTAAGTGAGAAAAAGTGACCGGTTAATGTCGCACTTAACCCTAAATCATCTACCATCCGAGGCCTTAACCAATACATTAAATCATAAGCGTTTGAATAAATTTCATCGGTCATTATTTTTAGCTCATGCACTGAATGTTTGTCTTGAACAGTTAATTTTTCATTTTTTTCAAGCATCGTTATGGCGAGTCGCAGAGCAGTAATGTTTTGTCCTACATCATCATGTAACTCTTGTGATACGTTCTTTTTTTCTATTTCTTGAACGGCAATGATTTCTTTTGCCATGCTTTGTAACTGCTGTTTGGTTTGACTTAATTCATGATATTTAAATTTGAGTTGTGTTTGGTGTTTCTGTAGTGATTCATAGATAGTGTTATGGTCTATCTGTAGACCAGCAGTGACTAATCCAATCAAAAAATAACATACAATAAAAGGTTGAAAAGCGACTAATAGTTCAGGTGAAGTGTTATATAGCAATACCAATAACACTAGATTTATCCAAAGCGCACTAACAATACTTGCTACCCATGTATATCGGTAACCGAACCAAATAATCGGTAGAATCAATATTAATTGCAGTATATGTTGAGAGGTATCCGAGATAGAAAATAACAATACAATGAGAGTAGTTAGCGCAACAGCTAAACGGATTGTTGATGCTAACATATTCCTTGTGAACTTAAGTGTGGAATGGCGATACCACTGATATAGAAAGTATACGCTGATGGCTATGAGTATGCCTGGATATGCTGCAATATTATGTTGTAAAAACATCCCGAATTTTTCATTAACGGGGATTTTATCGTATACCGATGTATTTGATAAAAAGTGAAAACCGATATTTGTTAGACGAGATAACATGCCAAACAGCACAAGCGTCACAATGGCTTTCAAAGAAAAAATGTCGAGCTTTTGAATCATTTTCCGCGCAATGAATACAACCGGTAGCGTATGAATACTGATAGTTAAGGTTAATAAAAAATGTTTGAGCCAGTCATAATAAATAGATCCTTGATTATACATGGTGAGTCCACCACCAATCCCTAGAGCGATAAGTGCAGTCGGCCAAAATTTAAACGGCAAGACTAAAAATAAAATAAAATGGAAACCTAAGGGGAAATACCAAATGGCAAAATCAGTAACAACAGAATAGCCAAATGATGCGGTAAAAAAAGAAAACTCCAAAATAGTGATACATATAATGAGTATCAAATGCAATAACATTGGATTTTGAGGAAGTTTTACTGCCTGGTTCAAATTCTATCTCAAATTTCATGGCTTAGATGGTTATATAATGCCATAAATTTCAATATTGTATCTAAGATTATTTCTTACTTAACTCGCGAGTTTCGACAGTAATATTCACTTAAATGAATAGGCGCTACAGCGATCTTTAAACCTGTCGCCCGCGCATGATCGATAAAATACAAGCACATACGACAAAGACTAATGATATGGTAAGCGCCACTGATATAGATGACATCAATTCAGGACGGGTTTGTGTGGACATGATTTGATTACCTAAATAAAAGTGAATGATTAAGTTGATAATACTCATACCAACTAGATTACCCACGGTTCTGCCTAAGTTCATTGACGCAGAAGCGACTCCTACTTGAGATGTTGGAATAGCACTCATAATGGCGTTGTTATTGGGTGTTGAAAATAGCCCAAAACCTAATCCAATTAATGCCAGCGCAATACTGACCACGATGGCATCCGTGTTGGGGTCGAGTTGCTGCATGATGATATAGCCCGATAACGCAATCACACACCCTATTGAGGCAACGACTCTAGCCTGGAAACGATCGGATAATTTGCCAGCAAACGGCGCGACAATGGCCATCATAAACGCCTGTAATAGTAATATTTTTCCAGAAAAAGATGGGGTGTAACCTTTAATGTATTGCAGGTACAAACTCAATAGAAATAGTAGGGCAAAATTACTTCCGTACATAAAAAAGGAGGTTGCTAAGGAGACGCTAAATACACGATTTTCTTTAAATAATTGAACACGGATGAGGGGAGATGCAGACTGACTTTGATGCCAGATAAACGTCAGCAGTGATAGCAGCGATAATAGTGATAAAACTATGCCTAATACATCAGGCAGCATAGATAATCCAATCACAAAGCATGTGGAAAATGTACCAAATAATACTGCTCCGGTGTAATCAAACCCAGTTTTGTCTGGGCTAACCCATTCACCTTTTAGGGTGAAGTGAATAAATATGACTAAGACTATGACAATAGGGACTTGAAAATAAAAAACAGCTCGCCAGTCAATGTACTGAGTTAAATAACCACCCACGGCAGGTGCGAGTGTTAATCCTATATAAACACATGATGCTACAATGCCTAATGCACTTCCACGGCGGGTAGAAGGCACCACCGATGTGACTATCGCAATACCGGTGCCAAAAATCATGGCGGCAGAGGCACCTTGAACGAATCGCCAAAATAACACCCAATCAATATGCGTCGCGATAGCACACATGAATGCGGATAATGCGTTGAGTAGTAATCCGGCCATATACATTTTTTTTCGACCATAATTATCAGCAATTTTCCCAACAGGGAGCATGAAAGCCACATTACTTAATAAATAAAGTGTAGGGAGCCAGCCTATTTTAATCGCATCTGCGCCTAAATCATCAGCCATAGCAGGTATAGCTACATTGACAGCTGCCATACCTAACGGAGCAATGAGATAGCCACTACAGACAGCGATAAGAGCTGCCATGGTCGGCGTGATAGACAAAGATTTAGTAATGATAATCACTCAGAATGAAACTAATAAACAATTGTAGCAAATTAAACTGATCTCAAATACTACATGCGTCGTTAAATCGTTATCGTGTTCTAATTTATTGTGTTGAAAGTCGCATATTATGTCTTCATTGTTTGAACGTTCACCTGTGATATTGCCGTTAGCATATGCTGATGCAGAAATACCGATTCAAGGCGCTCCATCTATTCCTGTTAATGATTCACAAGAGTGTATACCGCAGCATTACCTGAGTTACGAACATACCTATAAAAGTGTGTGTGACATTATTAACGATATTAGGTTTGATGAGCGTTTTCCTATATTTGTGAGTCAAGAAAACGATGCCTTGCTTATTCAGGTCGGGATTATTGGGCATGATAATTATAAAACGAATAATCAATTGAATCCGTTACACATTGTTTATGGTAGGAAATGGCGAGTAGAGAAAAATTTACCTAGTGCTGAAGTCATTCAAACCGCATTGTTAGCATTACAAAAAGCCAAAGAGCATGAAATGCGCGAGTTGTTTGGTTTATTTGATCGAGTATCGGGTAAATATAGCACGCCTTTTAATGGTCATCATGATACGCCGTTACTGGTCAATACCCTTGATGCTGTCTCACAGCAAAACTCGTCGGGTCTTACAACAGTGGAACAAGACGAGCTACCATTATTATTAAGTTTATGTCGATTTGATAGTCAGGCGTTACGCCTAAAACAATCTATTCGTGTTGATGAACAACGTTATGTGGCTGATATTCAGTTATATTGCACTTCCAATATACACAGTTCGCAAACAGCACTTTGTCCTGAATTGCACGGGCGTTGCTTTACTATTTTAATTGAATCTAATGATCCTAATGTCATATTAAATCAAATGATGACACAGTTAATTCAATTAGGTCATCAGTATGTGGCTGAACAATTTACTTACCGTGGCTATCGCCGCTTCAGCCAACACACTGATGTCTTTGCGATTGGTGAAATATCGATTGCTACGCGCAATAAAAGCTGGTCGAGTAATGCTGATTTTTCAGTCGCGATAAAGGCGAATAACCAAGCGGTGGATGCCACCCGCGTCCCGATATTATCTCAAACCGTATCATCATCGTTAGGAGAACAGTTTTATGACATTGCTGGTCACAAACCCATTGTGACTAAATAATCATAACGATTTAACCTGTTCCCCTTGTAATGAGTATTTACCAAACAAAACGTTTGCGTCATTCATATTCGATAAATCCCTAGATATAAATGTTTCATCCGATTATCATCAGTCTTATTCAAGCCAGATATAAAAGGTATTTATGAACATATCTAACGCAATGCAAACCCGTTATGCGACCAAAGTATTCGATCAAAACAAAACTATATGTGATGAAGATTTAGTACAATTACTGAATGTTTTGCACTTAGCGCCGTCTAGTGTCAATACGCAACCTTGGCATTTTATTGTCGCGAGTACTGAAGCGGGTAAGGCACGAGTAAACCAAGGTGCAACAGGTACATATGCGTATAATGCGCCTAAGGTGACTGCTTGCTCTCATGTGATTGTCATGTGCAGTAAAATTCACATGGATAATCAGTATTTAGCTGAATTACTCGAGCAAGAAGAGCAAGATGGTCGCTTTACCAGCAACCCTGATTTTAAAGATACTTATCACAAAGTACGTAGTACATTTGTGGACTTACATCGGTTTGAGCTGAAAGACACTCAACATTGGATGGAAAAGCAAGTGTATTTAAATTTAGGTGCGTTATTAACCAGTGCTGCGGCGATGAACATTGATGCGTTACCAATGGAAGGGTTTGATTTTCCCGCGCTCGATCGTGAATTTTCGCTACGCGAACAAAATTTAGCCCCGATTGCTGTAGTTGCGTTAGGGTATCGAAGTACTGAAGACTTCAATGCTAATTTACCGAAATCGCGTTTACCTAAAACGCAGATTTTTACACATATCTAATTTGGAATATTTTAATGACTGATTTTTTTGATCCTCGTTTCCCTGACTCAGCTAGTTTGCGTGCTCAAGCCCAAAAAAGCATGCCAAAATTTGCATTCGAGTATTTAGAAGGGGGGTGTATCGATGAAATTGGTTTACATCGCAATACCAATGAATTGCAACAAGTACGTTTACGCAGCGAATTGTTGTCTCCGTCGGTAGATGTGGATACTTCTGTTGATTTATTTGGCCATCGTTATGCTGCACCATTTGGTATTGCGCCGGTTGGATTACAAGGGCTAATGTGGCCTAATGCGCCAGAAATTTTAGCCAAAGCAGCTGCCAAGATGAATATTCCGTATGTATTAAGTACGGTGTCTTCTTCATCTCTAGAGCGTATTGCTGAAGTGAGCGAAGGGCAAGCATGGTATCAACTATATAACCCGACTGATGCGAATACTCGTGAAGATTTATTAGACCGTCTCAAAGCGTCTGGTTATCAAAATATTATGGTGACTGTGGATGTACCCACCTTCGGTTATCGCGTCAATGACATAAAAAATGGCTTATCCATGCCACCTAAAATGTCATTGACGAATATTATTCAGATGCTAACAAAACCAAGTTGGCTGTTAGCCACTGCACTTGCCGGTAAACCAGAGATGGAGACGTTAAAACCTTATATGCCACCCAACATGCCTGCCGATCAGTTAGCATCGTTTATGAATAATACGGTCATGGGGCCGGTGGATTTTGATGCATTAAAAGTATTGCGTGATAAATGGGATGGTAACTTTATTATCAAAGGGATAGTCAATCCGTCCGATGTGCAAAAAGCTGTTGATATGGGCGCAGATGGTGTGGTGTTATCTAATCATGGCGCAAGGCAGTTGGATTGTGGTGAATCGTCGATTGCAGGACTCCAAGCATTAAATAATCAATATAAAGATCAAATAAAATTACTGTTTGATAGTGGGGTTCGAAGTGGTACTGATGTTGCCGCAGCTATGGCGAGTGGCGCTGATTTTACGTTTTTAGGCCGAACATTTGTGTATGCAGCTGCAGCGTTAGGTAAAAACGGCGGAACACATGCTATTAACATGTTATTACGTCAGTATATACAAGTAATGAGTCAGCTCAAATGTGCACATAGCTCACAGCTTCCTCAATTTCTTGTAAAATAACCATTCGTGCAGCCGACACATTCTCATCCTTCACGTGGAGTAATCTTTTTAGAGCACTGCGCTTCAATCGCTGTATTACTCGGTGTGTTTGAATGTGGCGCACTGTTAAGTCAATGGATCCCGTTACCAGCCACCATTAACGGGGTATTTATTTTATTAGGTTTGTTTGTTGTATTAGGGCAGGTCCCAGGCTTTATTCGACGAACCATTCCACAATATTTATCGCATATGTCTTTATTTTTTGTCCCTGCGATTATGGCAGTATGGCTATTTCAAGATGATGTGATAACGCATTGGTTGTCATTGTTACTAGCATTAGTCGGAACAACCATTTTAAGTATGGTTGTAGTGATGTGGCTCAGTCATCGCTTATTGAAATCATCATGATGCTATTAAATGAAAGCTTGGATGTTATCCGTATAAGTGCAATGTGGATTGTGCTTTTACTGTTATGTTATGGGGTATCTTTGCGGCTTGCCAGATTATTAAAACAGCATATTATCGCCCATCCAATCGTCATTACCACAAGCTTAATGCTCTTCTTATCGCATTTTATCAATACCGATGTAAATGTGGTAATGGACTATTTGGACCCCGTAGCATATTTACTAGGCCCGTTAACCGTCGGATTAGCGTTACCTGTTTATAATCAGCTAGCGGTACTAAGACAGTTAGGATTTAAAGTATTAATTCCTATTCTCCTTGGCGGTATTCTTGCACCACTATCTTCATATAGTGTGTTGTATGTGCTTGGAGCAGAATATAGTTGGCAAATGACGATGCTCACTAAATCCATCACGACTCCTTTTGCGATGGATACTGCCACTATGTTAGGGGGCATTGCCGGACTGGCTGCGGTATTTGTGATCATTACTGGAATAGTAGGTGTCATGGCGTTACCGATATTAAATCGTGTACTGAGGATCAACGAAGGCAAAGTTAATGGTTTGGTCCTCGGCACTATCGCCCATGGTATCGGTACAGCCAAAGCGGTACAGCTAAGCGAACAAGCTGGCGCTTTTGCTTCACTGGCTTTATGTGTGAATGGCATTACGACAGCTATTACGTTAAGTGTATTGCTAGGCTAATACTATCTTCACCCCGTTCGAGATTGTTATTCGGTTATTTGTTTTTTTGCAGTTGTTTGTTGATATAGTCTTTAGGTTCATAACCTGGAGCATGAACATGCTTGTCATTGGATACCTGTGATTTGGTGTTAACCGCATTATCAATATTTTGTTTACACGCTTCAATGCTGTTACCTAACTTATCTTCTTCACATTGAAACTTTTGATTAGATACTGCTGATTGATATAACAGATGACCTGCATCCTGTATTGTACAGCCAGATAACAACAAAAACACGGATGTACTAAATATAAATAATAAAGGTTGAGTATGCAGTTTGAACGGTTTCATTTTTTGGTCCTATAATAATTGGCATTATGGCCTGTAGTTAGTTATTATTCCACAACAGACATTGATTAGATAGAGACGTAAGTGTTAAGAATATTAATAAAAAATGTGTTGCAACTCAAATGAACACTATCAATATTGTATTAGTCGATGATCATGATTTAGTATTACAAGCCATAGAGTTATTAATTGCATCAGAACCGCAATTAAATGTCATTGGTGCTTTTAATGACGCAGAGTCGGCACTTTCCAGTGGTATAATAAACGATGAAGTGTTAGTCATTACTGATATCTCATTACCAGGTCAAAATGGTCTCGATTTCTTATCTTCTTTGCATGCGTTGGGTTTATCCGTTAAGTCGATCGTGCTAAGCATGTATGAAAGCCCACATTACGTTGAAATGGCTAAGGAACAGGGTGTGAAAGCCTATTTATCAAAACGTGATGCTGGCGAGCTATTGCTCACGGCAATTTCTGAAGTGGCCAAAGGTAATACGTTTTATAGTCCGCAAATTAGTGATACTTTAGGTACACAAACTGAAGAGCTAAGCTTATATCAGGGCCTAACCGATCGTGAAAAAGAAATATTTATATTATTAGCATTAGGTGGTGAAGTGAAAGGTGTGGCGACATCACTTGATATTGCAGTAAAAACGGCGCATGTCCATCGCCGTAATATTTTAAATAAATTTGGCGTAACTTCAGTATTTGAGTTAACTCGATTTGCAATCAAATATGGGTTAATTGATCCCTCACAGTTGTAGTGACTAAGCGTCATTAATCCGAATATAATGTCACAAGTTGATCAACAATTTGTGTGACACCATGTCGAATAGGATCTTGGCATGGAAGTCCTGTTTGTTTGGCTATTTGCAAACACGTCTCTTTAGCTGTTATATCATCGACTGCGCTAGTATTGATACTTATCCCAACGATTTGGCAACCTGGATTCGTTAAACGAGCATGGCGTAAGTTTAATTCAATCGCGTCATGGATATCGGGTAATGCATAACTAGGCATCCCACGCATTTTGTCACGTTGTAGAATATGACATAACACTAATGCGTCGGGTTGAGCACCATGGATAAGCCCTAATGTGACGCCAGCGTATGCTGGTTGAAATAATGAACCTTGTCCTTCAATAATATCCCAATGTGCGTCATCATTGTTAGGAGTCAGAGCCTCCACTGCACCTGAGATGAAATCAGCAACAACACAATCAACTGCGACACCTTCTCCAGCAATTAATATACCGCATTGGCCTGTCGCTCTAAAGGTTGAATTAATTTGGCGCGCCTGTAATGCAGTATGAATGGCGAGTGTGGTATACATTTTTCCAACAGAGCAATCAGTGCCAACCGTTAATAAGCGTTTCCCCGTTCGTTTTTCTCCATTGGCTGTTTTAAAGCGTGTGGTGGGGTGTCTAATATCGATTAAATCAACATTGTGTTGGTTGGCAAGTGTCACTAATTCAGGAATGTCAGTTAACTTATCATGTAAGCCATTAACAATATTTAAGCCTTGTTGAATCGCTATTTTAATTTCAGGAATGTACTTAGCATCAATATGGCCTCCAGCATTGTTAAACCCCAGTACAAAAGTCTTAGCGCCAAGTTCAGCTGCTTTATTTACCGATAATTGAGGTAAACCAGTTGTGACGGTACATTCTGGTAATGATATTTCGCCAATGCATTGATGTTTACGCCAGGTAGCAATACTGTTGGCCATTTTTAAGCCTAAGGTATCGGTTGCGTCACCTAAAAATAAAGCATATGGAGGAGTCAATTTCATCGAAAAATCTCAAAGTGATGTAAGTATTTAAGTGTGTTCTATTATACACAACTTGAGATTTTTCTAGAAAAATAAATCATGTCAGACGGTTTGCTTAGCTCGTCTCGTTCAACACGCGTCCTGATATTTTTTGCTTAAGCCAATGATACGGGGAGGCTAGATCTAACAAAATGATATATAAACAAGGGACTAAGACTAATGTGACAAGGGTCGCATACAATACCGCAAAACCTAATGCTACAGCCATTGGTATCACAAATGATGCTTGTAAACTCGTTTCAAACATAATGGGTAACACGCCAGCAAAAGTAGTGATAGAGGTGAGGGTGATCGCTCTAAAGCGTGCACAACCTGCTTCGAGAACAGCTGTTTTCACAGCATAACCTTGTTTGACCCGTTGGTTAATAAAGTCCGTCATCACCAGAGAGTCATTTATTACCACTCCAGCTGCCGCGATTAACCCAAAGGTAGACATCATTGATAAATCAATCCCCATAAAGAAGTGTCCCCAAATCGCGCCGGTTAAACTAAATGGAATCACTGACATGATGATCAAAGGCTGTCCATAACTCTTAAGAGGCACAGCTAATAAAATAAAGACCATGATCATACCCGCATAGAAAAACATAATTTGTTCGTCTTGTTGCGCTTGTTGTTCTTCAATCGTACCGCCCAGTTGTGTTTTTACATCCGGAAACGCGGCTTTCATTTGTGGTAACAGGTTCTCTTTAATTTGTTCAACGACTGTATCAGGTTCAACGACCTCTTCATCAATCGCGCCCCAGACATAAACCGTGCGATAACCTTCTTCACGACGTATATAAGAAATACCGGGTTCTTCATATAACTCAACGACATCACCGAGCATGACTTCTTGACCCTTAGGGGTTTTGATCATGGTGTACTTTAAGTCGGCAAAGCGTTCACGAGTGAGCTGTGGGTAGCGTACCATGACTTTGACTTCTTCCCCATCACGAATTACCCGTTGAGCTTCACCACCATAAAAACTTAAGCCAACTTGACGGGCGATATTAGAAATATCTAAGCCTAAATCGTCAGCGACAGGTAAGAGCGCCATACGAATTTCTTTACTGTCAGGGTCAATGGTTGAGCTGATATCAAATAACCCATTTTCCTGTTGTAGCAGTGAAATCAAATAACGACCAGCAGCATTAAGCGTATCAATGTCAGAACCGAAGATCATATAACCAAATTCACCCCCTTCATTTCCGCCATTCACATCATCTTGGATCGAGAAAGATTTCATGCCTGCTATTTCAGGAATACGCTCGCGCCAACGACGCGCTAGTTCAAACGTATCATAATGCCGTAATTCTTCATCGACTAGCGGTATCACAATACGTGCTTCTGTCCGGCCACGGTTAAATGCCAAAATATCTCGGATCATGCCTGAACCATGTGCATCAATGGTTTCTTGTTCCACATTTAAAATGACTTTTTCAACTGTTTTTAATGCTTCAATCGTGGCCATATCCGATACAGTTTCACTCATTTCAATACTGATAGAAGGAAAATCATGCGGTACTTTTGGATTAGGGACCATACGGACGTAATTAGCTTGAATTAAACCGATACTGACTAAAAGCATCGCAACAAAGAACATGAAAACCGCCCAGCGATATTCCACACAGCGAGCAACAAAGCGACGGTATTTACCGTTCACAAAACCGAAGAAGGCTTTGTTAAAGCGATCCCGAAATGAGCCTTCTTTGAGTGGTTTAAAATTAATACTCGCAATGTGAGATGGAAGTATTAACTTAGATTCTATTAAAGAAAATACTAAGCATAAGATGACTACCATTGAGATATTAAAGAAAAATGAGCCTTCAAATCCACTAGACTGAGTAAAGGGAGCAAATACCGCGATTGTGGTGAGTACACCAAATGTAGCGGGCGTTGCGACACGCTTTGCCCCGCGAACGACATTGTTCACGCCGCCGCCATATTTTTCCACTTCACTATAGGAGGATTCACCGATAACAATAGCATCATCAACCACAATCCCTAGCACCATAATAAAGGCGAATAAAGAGAGAATATTAATAGTGACACCGAAGACTGGCATTAGCATCATCGCGCCTAAGAAACATACAGGCAAGCCAACCATCACCCATAAAGCGAGTTTAAAACGTAAAAACAGGGTCAACATTAGGGCCACTAAGATGGCGCCTTGGAATAGATTACCTAACATCATGTCTAAACGAGCGTTAAGGTAATAGGTCATATCCACTAAGATTTTTAACTCTAATCCTTGTGGTAGCTGCTTATTTTTTTCCGTAATGTATGCTTTCACAGATTCAGCGACAGGAATGGTGTCTTGTGATTTAGTCGCTTTAACATCCATGAAAATTGCGTTTTTCCCTGAATATTTAAAGTAACGTTCACCTTCGGTAAATCCATCTTTTATATCGGCTACTTCATGGAGTAGCACTCGTCCACCATTTGCACCAATGACGACAGGAATATTACGAAATTCTTCGCCATTATATAATTGGTTCTCGACACGCACAGCAATGATACCGGCATCGGTTCTGAGCTGACCGGCTGAAAAGTTAGCCGAATATCGACGAATAGCGCTGGTAATATCATTAATGGTTAAATTGTATTGTTTTAAAGTTTCCGGTTGAACTTCAATGGCGATTTCATCGCTAGGATCAGATGCATTCGCTAATGATACATTATTGAGTTGGAGTAACTCTGTTTCGATTTGTTTGGCTATGGGTTTGAGTTGTTCAAGTGGTATATCACCGACCAATGACATTTCAATGACATCTTGTTGGAACTCTGCTTGTGTGACTTGTATCGGTTCCATATCGGCAGGGAAGGTACCGATACTGTCAACTCGTTGTTTAACTTTATCTAATACACTAGCAAGATCTTCCCCTTGATGTATGCGCAAACTAATACGTCCACCATTACGGAATGAGCGCGAAACGCTTTCTTTTATCTCGGTAATATCTTTAAGGCTTTCTTCGATTTTGATCAGAATACTTTCTTCAATTTCACGCGGGGCAGCCCCAGGGTAGGAGGCTTGTACATTAATGAAATTAATTTCCACATTAGGAAACATCTGGCGTTGGATAGAATTGTAGCTCACCAAACCCATAATGATGATAAATCCCATCAACAAATTTGATGCGACAGGATTATTTGCAAACCAGGCAATCAGGCCCGTTTCTGTTTTGTTTACATCTACCACGTCGTCGTTGAATTCATTATTATCCACGTTCATTGAATCACTCATGTCGATATGTCCTTATTACTGAGCTTCAGATGAATTACTATCATCTGCTTGCTTGGTCTTGGCGACAAGGGGGGATGCTTCACCGACGATCTTAACGGCCATACCGTTTTGAGGATATTCAGGTAGCGTCATAACCATTCGGTCATTCTCTTCGATACCTTGGTCAATATAAAAATTCACACCTTCTTCACGGACTACGTTGACAGGTTTAGAGACCATTTGATTGTTGTCATCTAAGATCCAAATTGCCCGTTTATTGACGATTGATTGAGGTACCTTATAAACGTTATTAATGATTTGCCCATTAAAGTTCACCTCCACATACGTACCAAATTTCATTTTAGGTGCGTTGGTCATCAGACTATACGGGTCTTCAATTTCAACAACTAAATGGGTCATTCGAGTCGCTTGATCTACTCGTCCTGTATCACGTGCAATGATGCCCTGACGTACTGTTTTATCCATTCCCCTTGATACAACGGTGGCAGGTGTATTAACCAGCGTATTTGGTAAGAAAGGTGCATCAAATCCCGCAATGGGAAAGATGATTTCGGCGCGTTCAACATTATTTAATCGTGCGACTTGTACGCCTTTATTCACAAACTGGCCAACACCAATATCACGACTGACAATCAGTGCATCATACGGTGCTGTCACTTGCGTGTTATCTAAATCACGTAGCGCGATTTTTAAACGTGATTGTGCTGACTTTAATCCCGCTTGCGCACTTAATAACTGTGGTTTGCGTAAATATAAATCAGTCACTGTCGCACTAGGCAAATTTTTGGCTTCACGTTTGGCCACATCTGCGCGTGCCTGTTCTTCGATTAAAGTGGCTTGAGCACGAGATACTTCTGATTCAGCTTGCAGTACAGCTGCTTCATATTGGTCCGCTTCAATGGTAAATAACACATCACCACGCTTCACTAATCCACCTTCAACAAAATTAGCATGCCAAGATAATACTTCGCCTGAAACCTGTGCTGATATGGCTGTTGTTTCAGCTGGACGCACCTCACCATTAGACTTAATGATAACTTCGTAATTAATCTTTGTTGCAGGTTGAACACTGACTGTTGGACGTGTATCAACTTCGTCTTTTTCTGCTTTGTCATCAGCGGAGGCGTTAATTGCGATCATACCGCCAATTCCTGCAGCGAGAATAATAATAGCGAAGGCGGTTTTTTTGAAATTACTGTTCATGTATTTACCTAGAGAGATCCATGTTTATGTATAAATAATAACTGAGCTATTTGTACAGTTCTGTAGCTAAATGTAACGAGTTGTAAGCATGATATATGAAGCCATATATTATTCGAACAGCTTAAAGTAACACAGCTCATCACATAGCAATATGCAAACACTATTCCAATTAAATAACCTAATAAAAACAATGTTTTATATTTTAGTTGATTGGAAAAATTAAGAAATTGACTAAATTGTTGTTATGTTAACTTAAAATTAGTTGATATAAAAAAATCACACCCCTTAAGTTATTTTTTAATAAGTAGGGGGTGTGATTTTAGCGATGCTGAGTCGATTAAATTTAGTAAGGTGCACTGCCTGGTGTACGTGGGAATGGAATAACATCACGAACGTTTTGCATGCCTGTGACGTACGCAACTAAACGTTCAAAGCCAAGACCAAAGCCTGAGTGAGGGACGGTGCCATAACGGCGCAAGTCTCGATACCAACCATAGTCCTCTGGATCTAGGTTCATCTCTGCTAAGCGTGCATCAAAAACGTCAAGGCGTTCTTCACGTTGAGAGCCTCCAATAATCTCACCAATACCTGGTGCTAATACATCCATAGCAGCAACGGTTTTGCCGTCGTCATTAATGCGCATGTAGAACGCTTTAATATCCTTAGGGTAGTTTTGCATGATGATTGGCGCGCCAACATGTTCTTCTGCCAAATAACGCTCATGTTCAGATGATAAATCTACACCCCATTCCACAGGGAATTCAAACTTTTTGCCTGAATTTTGTAATATCTCAATCGCATCAGTGTAATCCATGCGCACAAAATCTGAGTTGATGACTTGCTCAAGACGACTAATCGCTTCTTTGTTAATGCGCTGAGCAAAGAATGCCATATCATCAGCACGTTCTTCTAAAACGGCTTTAAATACATACTTAAGCAGGTCTTCGGCTAGTTGAGCGACGGTAGCCAGATCAGCAAACGCAACTTCTGGCTCAATCATCCAAAACTCTGCTAAGTGACGAGAGGTGTTTGAATTTTCTGCTCGGAACGTTGGGCCGAACGTATAAACCTTAGACATCGCAGTACAATAAGTTTCTACGTTAAGTTGACCAGAGACGGTCAAAAATGTTTCTTTACCAAAAAAGTCTTGGCCATAATCAATCTGGTTTTGATCATTCATTGGTAAATTTGTCATATCCAATGTTGATACGCGGAACATTTCACCAGCACCTTCGGTATCGGAACCAGTTAATATCGGTGTAGAAATCCAAAAATAGCCTTGTTCATGGAAAAAACGATGCACTGCTTGAGATAAACAATTACGAACACGAGTAACGGCACCAATGACATTCGTGCGCGGACGTAAGTGAGCATGTTCGCGTAAATATTCAATGCTGTGGCGTTTAGCTGCCATTGGATAGGTATCTGGATTTTCCACCATACCCACAATCTCAACTGTCGTCGCTTCAATCTCAAGTGCTTGACCTTGACCTTCAGAAGCCTTAACAACACCGGTGACTGCTAAGGAGCATCCGGCAGTTAATGTCGTGATCTGCGCATAATTGTCTAAGGTATTGAGCGCAATGACTTGCACAGGGTCAAAACAGCTACCATCATGCAACGCAATAAATGATAAACCGGCTTTTGAATCACGACGGGTACGAACCCATCCTTTTACCGTGACGGTTTGGGCGACATCAAACGCACCGTTTAACACATCGACAACTGAGGCATGCGCCATGAGAGACTCCATTAAATGGTTGATAAGTGGAAAAAAAGAGAATTATACTTAAATTGAGCTTTTTCTCCACTGTAAATAGAGGGAATAATGCGACTTTACAATGGTTTTATGAGCAACTTGTGCCTTATTCGTCTAATGCGCTGTAAATTGCGTTACATAACTGCTTGATATGGGCTTGAGTGCTGATAAAAGGTGGCATGACATAAACCAGCTTCCCAAAGGGGCGGATCCATACTCCACTTTCCACAAATTTAGCTTGAATAACGCCTACATCGACAGCTACTTTCGTCTCTACTACGCCGATCGCACCCAAAATTCGAATGTCAGCGACTGCATCTAATTCATTGCATGGCGTCATATATTGATGCAGCCATTGCTCAATATTAGCCACTTGCGACTGCCATTCCCCAGAAGCGATCAAATCAAGACTGGCTGAAGCAACGGCGCATGCCAGTGGATTCGCCATATAAGTAGGGCCGTGCATAAATACCCCAGGAGCGCTTTGACAGATACCCATCGCGACATCTTCAGTACAGATAGTCGCGGCCATGGTCATGTAACCACCGGTAAGCGCTTTGCCTAAGCAAATGATATCAGGGGAAATACCGGCATGTTCACACGCGAATAATTTTCCTGTGCGGCCAAAGCCAGTAGCAATTTCATCAGCGATTAATAAAATATTGTATTCATCGCATAATTGGCGCGCACGTTTTAAATACATGGGATGATACATACGCATGCCACCAGCACCTTGCACAATCGGTTCTAATATCAGTGCGGCTAACTCATTATGATGTGTGGCAATCAGTTCTTCTAATGGTGCAATATCATCTTCATTCCATGTTTGCTCAAAACGCGTTTGTGGCGCTGGGGCAAAAATTTGTTCTGCCAATACATTTTTAAACAATGAATGCATTCCATTGATGGGATCGCATACCGACATTGCAGCAAAAGTATCTCCATGATAACCATTGCGCGGGGTAATAATCTTGTGTTTATTAGGTTGGCCTTGGCAAGCATAATATTGCAAGGCCATTTTGATGGCTACTTCGACAGAAACGGAGCCTGAATCAGCTAAAAACACCCGATTTAAGCCTTCTGGTACCATAGCAAGTAATTGCTTGGTGAGTTTGATGGCGGGTTCATGTGTAATACCCCCAAACATAACGTGCGAAAATGCATCAATCTGGTTTTTTGCTGCGGCATTAATATGTGGGTGGTTATAACCATGAATCGCAGCCCACCAGGATGACATACCATCGATTAATACACTGTTATCGGCCAAAGTGAGTTCAACACCACTCGCACCTTTGACTTCATAACAGGGTAAGGGGTGGGTGGCCGAGGTATAAGGATGCCATAAGTGGCGTTTGTCATATTCAATATTGTTCAATTTTCACTCACTTGTAAACTCAATAAAAGGCTTTTGGTTGACAAAGCCTTAATACCGCATAGACTAACGCTCATAGCCTATTAAGTAAAGAGTTCTCCGGACAATGCAAATCCAACATAATGACATTTCCCAACCCAAACCATTAACCGATTCAATGCAGCACGATATTCGTCATGATTGGACACTCGAAGAAGTTAACGCCTTATATAACATGCCGTTTAATGACTTAATGTTTAAAGCACAGACGGTCCATCGCACGCATTTTGATCCTAATTATGTTCAAGTGAGCACGTTACTTTCCATCAAAACAGGTGCTTGCCCAGAAGATTGTAAATATTGTCCACAATCGGCCCGCTATGATACGGGTTTAGAAAAAGAACGTTTGATGGAGATAGAAAAAGTTATCCAACGTGCTAAAGAAGCTCGAGCGACTGGCTCGACCCGTTTTTGTATGGGAGCAGCTTGGCGTAATCCACGCGAGCGTGATATGCCGTATGTAGTGGATATGGTCAAACAGGTTAAATCATTAGGGTTAGAAACTTGTATGACATTGGGTATGTTGACGCGTGAACAAGCGATTGCTTTAAAACAAGCCGGCTTAGATTATTATAATCATAACCTGGATACTTCGCCTGAATATTACGGTGATATTATCACGACACGGACTTACCAAGACCGTTTAGATACGCTACAAAACGTGCGTGATGCAGGTATGCATGTTTGTTCTGGTGGTATTGTTGGGATGGGTGAGAAAGGCGATGATCGTGCAGGGCTACTGATCGCCTTGTCAAATCTAGAACGTCATCCTGAAAGTGTTCCGATTAATATGTTAGTTAAAGTCAAAGGCACGCCTTTGGACAAAGTAGACGATTTAGACCCCTTTGAGTTTATTCGTACTATTGCCATTGCCCGTATCATGATGCCACAGTCATTTGTACGCTTATCTGCTGGACGTGAGGCGATGAATGAACAAATGCAAGCAATGTGTTTTATGGCTGGCGCTAACTCTATTTTTTATGGCTGCAAGTTATTAACAACGTCTAATCCTGAAACGCATGAAGATGTAATGTTATTTAAAAAGTTAGGAATTAACTCGCATCAAACTAAAGCATATTCAGATGAAGCGCATGAAGCCGCGTTACATGATGAAATCTTAACCCAGCAGGCACAAGCTGATAGTGATGATTTATTTTATGATGCCGCGTCTCCTCAGGTCAGCGCACCTGACATGGTGAAGTAATTACCTATATGGCATTTGATCACCTACAGGATGCGTTAACCATACTATCTAATGATAATTTGAGACGCCGTCGCACAATACTTCAAGATGATTATGATGGGGTCATTAAAGTAGATGGTCAGCATTATTTGAATTTTTCAAGTAATGATTATTTAGGCCATCGTCAACACCAAGATATTTTACAATCCTATGTTGAAGGCCTATCCCGTTATGGTGCCGGTACTGGCGCTTCTCCACTAGTCACGGGGCACTCACAATGCCATCAGGCACTTGAAGATCATGTGGCAGATTCTCTTAATCGTGAAGCCGTATTATTGTTCTCATCAGGGTTTGCTGCCAACCAAGCGATTTGCCAAGCATTAATGTACGATGGAGATACTATCGTCAGTGATAAGTTGATGCATGCTTCTTTTATTGATGCAGCCATTCATAGTCCGGCCCAATTATTACGCTTTAAACATAATGATATTGAACATGCTAACCAACAATTAACAAAAGCCTCAGGAAATACATTATGTGTGTCTGAAGGTGTATTTAGCATGGATGGTGATAAAGGCGAGTTGGCAGCGTTACAGACTTCATCAGCCCAACACAATGCTTGGTTCATGCTGGATGACGCTCATGGATTTGGTGTTTTAGGCGAAACCGGTATGGGCAGTGTTGAAGCCGCGAATTTAAGTCAAGATCAATGTCAGATTGTTATGGGTACCTTTGGTAAGGCTATCGGCACAGGGGGGGCGTTTGTTGCTGGGTCGCAAGTATTGATTGATTATCTCATTAACAAAGCGAAGCATTACATCTATTCCACTGCATTTAGTGCGGCACAAGCTAAAGCGACCTTAACGAGTATTGAGTTAGTAAAAAACGGTGGAACACGGCACAAACTTCACGACAATATTCAATATTTTAAAACGTTGGCGAAGGCGCGAGATTTACCGATATTAGAATCTGATAGTGCAATTCAACCTTATTTAATAGGTGAGCCGGCCAAAGCATTAGCAGCATCTGAGTGTTTAAAGCAGTTAGGGTTATGGGTCAACGCCATACGTTCACCTACTGTACCTAAGGGCTCGGATCGATTACGCATCACCCTCAGTGCCTTACATAAAGAGAAAGACATTGATGCATTAGTAGATGGATTAACGATGATGAGAACTAAAATTGGATAAATTAAAAGTTGCGTCAGCCTTTGGGCATGCCGCCTCTCGATATAATCACTTCGCTCAAGTGCAACAACGTATTTTAGAGTGGTCATTAAGTCATGTGCCACCCCTTGCTCGTGCTAACGACTCGTCACTATCAGCGTCAGACCCAACTTGTATTGTTGATCTTGGTTGTGGAACGGGGCGAGCAATACCTGCGTTATCAAAGATGGCTGAAAAGGTGATTGCACTTGATATCGCCCAGCCGATGTTAGATGTTGCCGCAGAGCAATACTCATATATAAATAATATACAATATCAATGTGCTGATTTTGATCAATTAAGTCTGCATTTTCAGCCTCATAGTATCCAATGCCTGTTTTCATCTATGTCGCTACAATGGTCAGAATCACCTCAGACGCTCATTCAATCTATTGCAGGGGTGTTATCGAAATCAGGGTCAGCGCATTTAACTATATTGATAGCACCTTCATTTAGTCGCTTGAAATTGGCATGGAAGAGCATTGGTCGAGGTCACGCAGTTCATGATTTTGCATCATTACCGAATTGGTTAGCAGCGATAAAACAGGCAGGTTTGTCAGTGGAATATGCGCAAGAGACGTTCATTGACTTTTATCCTGATTTTTCGAGTATGCTGCACTCAATTAAAGGCGTCGGGGCACACACTCCCGATACTGTCACCGGTGGACATCAGTCATTACAAGAGCAGCGCGTCAGATTATCAAAACGTCAATTAAAACAAGCAAGAGCGGCCTTTTTAGCCTTAAATAAAGGTCACTTTAGTTTAGATTATAATGTGGTTCAATTGCACCTGCGTCATCGTACTTCAGTGAGGGGTTTTTGATGCGTCAATATTTTATTACTGGAACGGATACTGATGTGGGGAAAACTGTTGCATCGACTGCCTTAGTTAATGCATTTGCAGCGTCTGGCTCAAAAGTGGCGGGGCATAAACCGATTTCTGCTGGATGTGAGTTAGTGTCGATAGGTGATCAAGCCGTCGGGCTTCGTAACGAAGATGCTCAGTTATTAATGGCACAAGCAAATGTTGACTTACCTTATGACGTTGTCAACCCTTATGCATTTAAAGAACCGATTGCCCCTCATATTGCCGCACTTCGCACTCAGCATGAAATACAGATGTCAGTCTTATTAGAAAATTATGCCGATTTGGCTAATTATGATTTAGATGTGTTAATCAGTGAAGGCGCGGGGGGATGGATGCTACCTATCAATGCTCGTCAGACATTACCGGATGTCATAAAACAACTCGATATTGACATTATAATGGTCGTGGGAATGCGTCTTGGCTGCTTAAATCATGCCTTGTTAACGCAGCAAGCCATTTTATCATCAGGGCTTAACATTGTAGGCTGGATTGCTAATGCGCCTGAAACACAACCCTTTTTTGACGAGAATCTGGCAACGTTAACAGCACGGATCAGCGCCCCTCTACTTGGTGTGATACCTCATGTTCAAGATGCAACAAGTGCCGCATCGCATTTAGATATTAGCCTGTTAAATCAGTGATGCACATTAGATTAAATAAGTCAGGTTACTACCGGCTGGCAGGCTGGATTTACCATTTTTTTGGGTGAATAAGACGCCATCGTAATCGTGACTTAACTCCAAATTTGGTTCCTTTTTTGTGCCGGTTAAACGCAAAGCACTTCCTTCTCGGATCCCAATAATGGGGATATTCGGGTGTAATGTAACAAATTCAGTAAGACGTTGATCGCGCGTTTCTCCATGAAAATCTTTTGGATGATCGTCGGTATAATGCGGGTTTAATTGGCATGAGACAAAATTTAACGCAGTAAAAGAAGCCGGCTCAATGATAGGCATGTCGTTGGTTGTGCGGATAGTGGCACCACAAATATTTGAACCTGCGCTCCATCCAATATAGGGGACATCTTGATTGATGACCTGTTCCTGAATTATCGGCATCAGTCCTAATTTTTGCAATGTGTAGAGTAAATGGAAGGTATTTCCACCTCCCACTAATATTGCTTGGTTGTTTTGTGATGCGCGTGCGATGGCTTGCACTTCATTATCAAACGTATGTAAACCGATTACCGATAATTCAGGCAAAGCATGTTGAACCATTTCTGTGTATGTATCATAGCTCGTCGAAATACCGGCATAGGGAACAAATAAACATTCAGAAACGGCGCCAAGGTGGGTCAGTATATCGTTTTTGGCGGCAGCTAAATAATCACAATTATTTACTCGAGAAGAACTCAACATTAAAATATGCATAAAATGGTACAGGGTAGTTTGTCTTGCTAATAGTATACAATAAGAATGCGTTCAGGTAAGTATTGTGAAAGTAAGTACACTGATTTGTTAGTCGGACTGCTTTAATTGTGCTTGTAAATACTTGAGCAGTTGAACATTGCAGTATGCTTGAGTCATAATGCAAACATTATTTATTATCGGTTGAGGTAAGCACAATTTGAAGACCCGTTTTGTTATCCTTCTGTGTGCTTTGCTGGCAGTACTATTGTTAATCGGACTGAACCTTTTTGCCCACCCATCATTATTAAGCGATTCAGTTGAACAGCATATTTTTATGCAGCTATCATTACCAATTATGATCACTGCAATCCTCGTGGGTAGTGCGTTATCTATGAGTTCAGCGACGTTACAAATATTATTAAATAACCCTTTAGCTGACCCCGGTATTATTGGGATCAGTAGTGGTGCGAGTTTGTGTGCTGGCATTGTGATTATCGGTGGAATATTACCTTCAAGTGCTTTGGTGTGGGGACTACCCATCGCTTGTTTCATCGGTGCACTAGTGAGTAGCGCATTGATCTTTCGTTTAGCACAACGCCTTAAACTGACTCATGCTGGCGTTATTTTAGCAGGTATTGCTATATCCACAGTCTGTGCAGCCGTTTTGGCGTGGTTGTATATATTAGGCGATGCACAAGCAACACGGAATTTAACGTTTTGGTTAATGGGCAGCTTTGATCATACTCATTATCCGATCCTAGGGGTAGCTGGTACGGCATTAATACTCGGTATGACGGTGTTAATACGTGAACGAAGTCATCTTAATGCATTGTATTTAGGTCACCATAATGCACAGTTGTTAGGAGTTGAACCTAAACACTTAACTCGAAAGTTATTAATTGTTTGTGCATTATTAGTTGGCGTAAGTGTGTCAATTGCTGGTTCCATAGCATTTGTGGGGTTATTAGTACCACATATATTACGGCGTTTATTAGGCCGAGATAACCGTTTAATTATTCCACTAAGTGGTATGGTCGGAGCGGCGCTCATGCTCGTCATCGTTAATATCAATCATCTCTTATCAGGTGTCATTTTACCGGTGTCATTACTCACTGCGACAATCGGTGGTCCAATTTTTATTTATGTATTGTATCAGGGACAAATACTGACGAGAGCATCAGGTAGTCAGCGTCATGTCTAATGAATTAAAGCAGCATGACGCGATTGAAATCAAACTTAATGATGTATTTGTGCCAGAAAGATTACATATTTCGCACCTATCATTTAGCAAAAGCTCGTTAACCCATTTGGTGGGACAAAATGGTGCAGGAAAATCGACGTTACTGCATGCGATTGCAGGTCTAATACAACCTAAAAATCATCAATGTGCTGTATTTAAGGGGCTATCTCCAAGTAATATCCATCAGCATCGCTGTTTACTCACCCAAGATAACCATAATGCATTTGGTTTAACGGTGGGTGAAATATTTTCTTTTTATACTCCCTATAGTCAAGCACCAGAAAGGTTAGAAACCGTCCTGGAAGTCAATCAATTTATGGCTAGACAAATCGATACTTTATCAAGTGGTCAGCAACAGCGAGTCCAATTAGCAAGGTGTATGATGCAAGTTTGGGAGAGTGCTGAATCAGGTATGGGAATATTACTCTTTGATGAACCCTTTGATGCGTTAGATTTGGCTTATCAGATCAAATGGTTGGCGTTGTTACATCAACTAAAAGCCGTTGGAAATATTATTGTCATTGCACATCATCAGTTAATGATGCTCACAGAATGTGCCCTAGACGATGTGCTTATTTTACAAGCTGGACAAATTGAAATGTTCGGTACTATCGCCGAAAAATGGTCACCTCAATGCTTAGTAGATTACTTTGGGATCAGTTCTGCGCAAATTCCCACATATTTACGCTAAAACTGATGACGTTGAATAAATACTATCATGTATCAATATTCATCTTGATCCATCTTCTAGTGCTAATTAATCAAGTCGTTTGAGTCCATATTGATGCTGAATGTGATACAATCGACGTAATATTTGAAAGAAAAAATTTAGGAATTTTGAACAATGAGTGACTGGAGTATCGACAGCTGGCGTAATAAGCCAATTTTACAACAACCTACATATGATGATGCTGCTGAAGTCGCGGATGTTGAAGCTAAATTAGCCAGTTATCCGCCATTAGTTTTTGCTGCTGAAACTCGTGATTTACTTGGCCAATTAGCAAATGTTTCACAAGGTGATGGATTTTTATTACAAGGGGGAGATTGCGCAGAATCATTCTCAGAATTTAATGCCCCTAAAATCCGCGATACATTTAAAGTGATGCTACAAATGGCAATCGTGCTCACTTTTGGTGGTCGTTGTCCAGTTACGAAAGTGGCACGTATGGCGGGTCAATATGCCAAACCTCGTTCCTCAGATATGGAAACCATTAATGGGGTATCTTTACCCAGTTATCGTGGCGATATTATCAATTCGTTCGAGTTTACAGAAGCGGCTCGTCGTCCTGATCCTCAACGTTTATTGCAGGCATACCATAACTCTGCAGCCACGTTAAACTTATTGCGCGCATTTGCTCAAGGCGGTTTGGCTGATTTACATCAAGTTAATCGCTGGAATATGGCGTTTGTGGAAAATAATCCATTAAAAGATCGTTATTCAGACATGGCTAATCGTATCGAAGATACGTTGGCATTTATGGATGTGATTGGTATTAACAGTCAGTCTCACAATACCTTACATGAAACCTCATTGTTTACATCGCATGAAGCGTTGTTATTGAACTATGAGCAAGCATTAACACGTATCGATACATTAACAGGATTACCTTATAACTGTTCGGCGCACATGTTATGGATTGGTGAGCGTACTCGTCAACTGGATCATGCACACGTTGAATTTTTCCGTGGGATCAATAACCCAATTGGGGTCAAAATTGGTCCATCTATGCAACCAGATGAATTAATTACACTAATTGATGCATTAAATCCCACCAATATTCCTGGTCGCTTGACACTTATCACGCGAATGGGAGCTGATAAATTAGCAGATAACTTACCTAAATTACTGGCCCGAGTAAAAGCCGAGGGTCGTCATGTGGTATGGAGCTCTGATCCGATGCATGGTAATACATTCTCGGCTTCTTCAGGTTTCAAAACGCGTAACTTTGATGCGATTTTACGTGAAATCCAACAGTTCTTTACTGCGCATAAGCAAGAAGGGACTCATGCTGGTGGGATCCATTTAGAGATGACTGGCCAACATGTGACAGAATGTACTGGTGGCGCATATAAAATCAGTGATGATGATTTAGCGCAAGCTTACCAAACACAATGTGATCCACGTCTCAATGCTGATCAAGTATTAGAGATGGCATTTTTAGTGTCAGACTATTTAAAAGCAAAATAATATCAGCGATTTACACTGAGCGATGCGTAAAGGGAACCGATTATCTGTTCCCTTTTTTATTGTCATTTATTTTAGATATTGAGCTAATTTACCTTTAATTAGTCTGCTCATGGTCGTCATATTGGTCTTAGGGCTACTGGGAGCTTGATTGATTAATGTGTCAATTTGCGCTTCATGTAATGTTTGTGGTTTAACATGAGCCATCAGTAAGGTGTAACCAATATAGTGTTTTAAGCGTGCTAATGATGCTTTGTACTGGTCAGGGAAACACACCAGGATAGGCGCGCACAGTTGTTGTTTGACACTCACAATTAAATCTGCCACATAAATGAGCTTTTCAGTCGGGTTGACTAGACTAATATCTCGGTCAGTATGACCAGGGGTAGTAATAATATGCCAATCTTCAAATCCGGGTACGACATCGCCATCTTGTAGTTGTTGATCTTCTCGTAGCATTGGCGAATACCAGATATTTTGCCGTTGTTTACCCATTCTAGCGGCCACCCATAGCGCTAATCCCATATCGACCATATGTTCTAAACGCCCCTGCCAGCCAGCATACCATTGACCTGTGTATGTGCCCGTAACTACAGTACATTGAGTGAGTTGCTTTAACGCGGCAACACAGCCAGCATGGTCAGGATGTAAGTGAGTGACCATGACGACTTTGAGATCTGTAACGGGGCGGTTGAGAGTGGTGATAAAAAAATCTTGAATCGTCGCTAAGTCGGCGCGACATCCACCATCAAGCATAAGACAACCATGATCATATTCAATCAAATGTATGTGTTGGATATAGCCTTGAATAATGTGATGTTTCATGTGGATTAATCCATGACCCTTTTTTGTTGTGCTTGCCATAAGCCTGCATATATACCGTTTTGACTCATCAAATCTGCATGATTGCCTTGTTCGGTGATGATGCCATCTTCAAGGACAATAATAATATCAGCATCTTGAATGGTCGAAAGTCGATGAGCAATAACGATAGCAGTATGTTGCTGAGCAAGTGCGTCGAGGGCACTTAAAATACCTTGCTCAGAATGACTATCCAATGAAGATGTCGCTTCATCAAAAATAACAATAGGCGGGTTTTTCAGAATGGTACGCGCAATCGCCACACGCTGTTTTTCGCCGCCTGAAAGTTTCAAACCACGTTCGCCGACCTGGGTATCTAAACCTTCAGGTAGTTTCGCGACAAACTCACTGAGCTGTGACATTTTAATGGCTTTTTGTAAGGCATTTTCGTCCGCATCAGTATCACCATATTGAATATTGGCTCGTAAGGTATCATTAAATAGCACAGTATCTTGAGGCACAATGCCAATACTCGAACGCAATGATAATTGCTGGTAGTGTTTAATGTCTTGTCCATCGATGCTAATGCTGCCAGAAACGGGATCAAAAAAGCGAAATAAGAGTTTTGCTAAGGTGGATTTACCACTGCCACTGGGACCGACGATCGCGACTTTTGAACCTGCAGGTACCTCAAATGAGATATCTTTGAGGATGTGTCGATTTTCTTCATAATGAAAATTGACCTGTTCAAAACGAATATGGCCTTGTGTAATAGAGATCGGCTTAGCATCTGAGGTATCCTCGACACCCACTTTTGTTTTGAGTAGCGTAAAGAGGTTTTCGATATTCGCTAGTGCACCCCGAATTTCTCGATAGACAAACCCTAAGAAGTTTAGTGGCATAAATATCTGCATGGTAAATGCATTGATTAACACAAAATCACCAATCGTCATGGTGCCGGCTTGCACCTCTAGTGCCGCTAAAATGAGCATAGCAGTCATGGCACTAGCAATAATAAGTGCTTGACCACCATTAAGCGCAAACAAGGACAGGCGATTAGAACGGCGCGCCGTTTCCCAACGCGCTAGGTTAGTGTCGTACAGATTCGCTTCATAGGCTTCGTTATTAAAATACTTGACCGTTTCATAGTTTAGTAGACTATCTACCGCGCGCGTGTTGGTTTGGTTATCGGCTTGGTTTACTTCTCGAACATAGCGGGTGCGCCAATCAGTGGCTTTCATGGAAAAGAACACATATAACACCACAGAGACTAAAATTATTAGAGCAAATGTCACCCCATAATTAGTGAATAGTATGCCCACAACAAATGCAATTTCAAGCAACGTCGGACCAATATTAAACACCATAAAGCGCATTAAAAAACTAATACCATTGGTACCGCGATCGATATCTCGTGAAAGTCCACCCGTTTGCCGAGATAAATGAAAGCGTAAATCTAAGCGATGGAGATGCTCAAATACTTCTAATCCCAAGCGGCGCATAGCGCGTTCGGTTACACGTCCAAATAAAGTGTCACGCACTTCCCCTAAAATGACATTTAAAAAGCGAAATCCGCCGTAGGCGATGACTAGCGCAATAGGGGCTAATAGTAGCGGAGTAATAGTAGCTGGATCATTTAAGCTATCCACTGAATATTTCAACACAAAGGGCAGGGCAACACTGGCGACTTTGGCGAGCACTAGACATAGAAGTGCCAGAGCTACCCGCTGTTTAAACTCGCCTAAATAGGGCAGTAATTTATAAAATACTGACCAAGAGATATGTTGGTCATCTTTGATATCAAATCGAGAAGAACGCATAAAAAGTCTTATAATTGAAATATACCTGTGATAGTTTGTTTATTATACGTGCTCATACAATTGTATGTTCATATTTTTTAAGGAATTTTTCAAAATGACACAGACCACTGTTGTGACAAAGCGCATTGCCATAGTGGCGCATGATAAAATGAAGCCTCAAGCCATTGAGTGGACCAAAACCCATGCCTCGAAGCTCAATGCTCATCAAATTTTCGCTACCGGTACCACGGGCAAGTTAATTCAAGCTGCCAATCCGAATTTGTCCATTAAGGCACTTAAATCCGGTCCCCTTGGCGGCGACCAACAACTTGGCGCAATGATTTGTGAAGGCCAATTGGATATCTTATTTTTCTTTACCGATCCGATGACTCCACAACCTCATGATGTCGATATTAAAGCATTATTACGCTTATCAACTATGTATAATTGTGTCGTGGCGTGTAATATTGCCACCGCTGATTTTGTGATTGAGAGTCCGCTATTTGTCCAGCCTCAAACCCATACGAGTGATTTTTCTGATTATTCAGAGCGGGTTGTTGAAAATACCTAAGTCAGCATATATGCAATGAAGTTTCATATCGTTGGTTTGGTTTTATTCAGTGGCACAAAACCAAATCGATGACCGTTACAAATAATATGTGAATAACAGTAAATTTTAATTTTATTTGACCGATATAGAGAGTTGATAGGATATCAACAGGTAGGTTAGATGAAAATTGCATTGGTGCTGGATTCTCGTGATTTCGGCGGTATAGAAAGTCATATTCTTGAAGTAGCGAAAGCACTTAGTGGATATGCGGTTGATTTGACCGTGGTTAGATTAACCGATTATGGTAGCCATCCATTAATCACGAGATTACAAGATGCTAATATTCATACCCATACATTAAACGGTTCCTTTAGCAGCTTATACCGTTATGTTAAAACTCAGCAATTTGATATTGTTCACTCTCATGGTTACAAGGCTAACCTCTATTCGCGTTTAGTATGTCGCTTCACACGTTCACAATCTGTTTCAACCTTTCATTCCGGCGATCGTGGCACCGGTAAATTATATTTATATGATGCGCTTGATCGTTGGACTGCGTTTCTTAGTCATTACAATATATGCGTGAGTGAACCTATACAACCTGGTGTGAATGGTCAAAGTGACGTGATGTTAAATGCCATCAGCACTAAAAATACTGGGCTCGAGTATGGCACGCAAATAGGGTTTGTGGGTCGATTAAGTACTGAAAAAGCTCCTGAACGATTTGTTGCGTTAGCGGAACAATTCCCAAATCAACAATTTGCCATGTTTGGCGATGGTCCTGAATATCAAACGTTGGCTCACAAAGCGCCTAAAAACCTGACCTTACATGGTCATCAAGCCGACATGCACAATGTCTGGAAAACAATCTCGGTGCTAATTTTACCTTCTCGTAAAGAAGGTCTACCGATGGTCTGTTTAGAGGCGATGCTCAGAGGTATTCCTGTCATCGCGACAGATGTAGGCAGTATTAAGCAATTAATTGAGCACGATATTGATGGCTGGGTCATCAATGAATATTGCCCGTCATTGCTTTGTGACACATTAGAGGCTTGGTTACAGTTATCGCAACAAGATGTTAACGCATATCGATTAAATGCTAGAGATAAAATCCTACGCCATTTTAGTATGCGCGAATATACGCCTAAATTGTTAACACAATATCAGCGCTTACTCCCCAACACGTCATCACCATCTAAGCGAAATGAATATGTCTAAACCCACGCCTATTTTATTTGTTCATTACGGACATACTGAATGGATACGAGGTTCTGAACGTTGCTTGATCGACCTTATTCATCATTTAGATTTGACCCAATACACGCCGATTTTATGGTGTGATACTCAAATCATGGCACAACAATTTGACGATATGGATATCCCTGTATATGTCGAACCGTTTTCTTTGTTATTAGGTTGGCATGCGCCTCGTTTGGATGTTAAAGCGACTCAAGCATTGATAGTATCGGGTCAGGACATTATTAAACAACATGCGATACAAATTGTACATGCAAACAGTGCAGCCCCTAATCAATGGCTCACATCATTAGCCAATCAACATTGCATTCCGTTAGTCACACAGTTGCATGCCCGTTATGTATTTTCTGAACGATTAACGTTACGCGTTCATCAGGCTGATCATTTGATAGGAGTAAGTGCACCTATCATCGCTCAACTACATGATGATGGAATCAAAGCCAGCCGTACTCATGTAATTGCTAATGGTATCGATACAGCTCGATTGCTACAGCAACGCACCCACTCGATTAGAGAGACTTATCAATTATCCCAAGAGAAAGTGGTGTTGGTCTCAGTGGGCTCTTTAATTGAACGTAAAGGTATGGACATTCTTATCCGAGCTACCGCTATCATGTTAGCTAACAACGTCGATGTTCATTTATGTATCATTGGTGCGGGTGAGGCTTTAGGTGACCTGACTGCATTGGTGGATAAACTGGATCTGACCGCTCATGTTGTTTTCCTTGGTGAACAAAGTGAGGCATTTGGCTGGTTAAGTGATGCGGATATATTTGTCTCTGGTGCGCGAGAAGAAGTATTCGGTTTAGTGCTGGCAGAGGCAGGTTTAGCTAAATTACCCTGTGTTGCCCCAGATGTTGGTGGTATTGCCAGCGTGATAGATGATGGCGTTACCGGTTTACTGACACCGAGTGAGTCGCCACAAGCCATTGCTGATGCCTGTTTACAATTAGCCAATGATCCTCAGTTACGTCAATCGATGGGCCAAGCGGGTTATGAAAGAGTATTAGCTAATTTCACAATTACCCGTAATGTTGAGCAATGTCAGCAAGTATATCAAATGGCGCTTGCTCAATGTCGTTCATATTCAGGGAGTATTTGGCAGCAAGTTACCAGCACGCTTAATGTTATCAAGCATTATGGCATGTCGAAATTACGTAAATTACGCAGTGCTGAAACAAAAGAAAAAGCCATTGTCTGTATTGATACAATCCCTTTTGCTGGAGGCTCTAAAATTGCCACCAGTAGAATATTAGCCACATTAAATCATGATCCAAAACATATCCATATACTGACTACCAGCTCATCGTGCTGGAGTAACACTCCTTACACACAACATGCATTACATGAATTTGAAGCCTTACACCAAGCGCAATCTGGATGGCGTTTCGTATTAAGACATGCATGGTTAGCAGTGCAGGTGCTTTGGTATATTCTATGTGTCCGTCGGGTTGTGTTACTGGCGGGATGCTCACTACCTAGCAATGATTTTGCGTTAGCCATGGTCAAAAAGATCAGTGGTATTGAATGGTTACAGTGTATTCATGGACCGGTTTATCCGAGCCGTTTAAATGCTCGGTTATTGAATTACGTTGATTATCTATTTTATTTATCTAGTGCATTGTCATCCTTAAATGAAACATTAGCTTTGACGAATGGGTCGATGGATGTCCTTTCAAAAAGGATTGTGAGTCATTCATTTATAAATGGTGTGTCATTAACCGACTATCAGCTTAATGAGGTTTCTAAGACGGCTAATCCACAAATACTTTGGGCAGCCTCAGCACTGCGCTGGAAAGGCTTAGACTTATTTATAGCGGCATTACAGCAGTTTGATAATTCGGCAAGACCTGATACGCATATTTGTTATATTCGTCCGACCCAGATTGATATGCCTGTCAGCGCTGTGAATATTCCCCTTGAGAAAGTACATTGGTATGAATCCCCAGATAATTTAGACAGTATTCGTGAAACCTGTCAGATCTTTGTGTCTACCAGTACCGGAGAGCCTTTCGGATTATCCATATTAGAAGCATTAGCTTCAGGTCTGTGTGTTGTGATCCCTGCGGATAACGCTTTTTGGGATCAAGAATTAGTGGATCAGCAACACTGTATCAAATATCAGCCCAATGAACCTAATTCCCTTTATTTAGCATTGTCACAGTGTCTAGCACAGCCTGAAATGACCCGTGCGATTGGCGTAAATGGACGTAAGATAGCGCAGCGATTTGATGCGAAAAAAGCCTATGGCCAAATGCATAAGACGATAGAAGGGTGCTTATTATGATCAAAAAATCCCTATTACACCCTCTGTTATATGGATTGAGCATTGCCTTAATGAAAGGTATTTCATTACTGATGTTACCATTTATCGCACATTATTTATCTCCTGATGAGTTTGGTAAAGTTGAGATCCTCAGCAGCCTGACGGTGATTGGCAGTGTGTTAGTCGGTTTAGGCTTAGAAGATAGTTTGTATCGATTTGCTGGCATGACAACGCATCGTCATAAACGACGTTATTTAGCCTCCGTGATTTTTACACTCGCTAGCGTCATTACTGTGATAAGTATTGTCGTGATTTTGCTGTTTGGAGCATATTTACAACCTATTATTCCAGGGAATATAACGACTCAAGCCATTCTGCTGGCATTATCCATTGTCGCCTTAGAAAGCATGATTTCGGTGCCACTTGGCTGGTTACGCATGAACGATAGAGCGGTGGCATTTTTTGTTGCAACAACGGGCAGGGTAATACTTCAAGCGGGATTAACACTTGTGTTATTACAATATGCAGCGGATGTCACCAGTATCTTTATCGCTGGACTCCTCAGTGCGTTGGCCCAAATGGTATTTCTATGTGTGTTGCAACTCCAAGATTGTCGCTTCACATTGAATTTTACACTCACCAAGCGTGTTTTTAGTTATTCGTTACCCATCTTAATTAGTGGCCTTGTTGGCTTTGTCTTAATGGGGCTAGACCGATGGTTAATTGCCAGTTTAAGTTCGTTAGAAGCTGTTGCCATTTATGGTGTGGCGGCTAAATTTGCCCTAGGTGTGGTGTTATTATTACAGCCATACACAATGTGGTGGTCACCGCAGCGCTTCCAAGCATTACAAGCCCCTGATGGTACAACCCAAGTCGTCCAAAAAATCTGTCTAGGATTAGGCATATTAACGGTGGCGACGTTTGTCGTGATTACCTGTTCAACCTGGTTAGTCGGGATATTAATGCCGACTCAATATCATGCCGCCATTAGCGTATTATGGGTACTCGCTGTCGCAATGGCAGGAAAAGAAGCGGCAGAACTCGTCAATATCGGCTGTTTTATTCACGACAGTACCCGTTTACAAATGCATCTCAATATCATGGGTGCGATTATCGGTGTGCTGGCAATGAGCTTATTGATCCCTATTTACGGTGCCGTTGGGGCAGCATGGGCATTAGTTATTGCACAATGGAGTAAATGTGTTGGGTTTTATTATTATTCTCAACAGCAATTACCATTAGCTTACCCGTTAAAGTGGATCGTTAGCGCATTAGCGCTGATGAGTACGTTGGCCGCAGTCATTGTTTGGCAATTTTCGCCCTTTAGTCAAGTTGTGTTGTGCGTCATTTGCTTAATCATCATCGCTGGAAGCTGCTGGTGGTTACGAGATACTCAATGGTCCCTAATAATAAATAGAGGGGGCTCATGTTAGATAAGCTGCTAGTCGTTCCCCGACACTTTTTGATCATTTCATTATGTGGCTTGCTAGCCGTTGTGTGGTATTTCATTCCACATCCTGCCGTCATTGTTGCGGTAGGAATGTTACCTTTTGCTATTTTAATCGTGCTGGAATATCCGTTTTTCATGGTGCTTTTGTTCGTCATCTTTTCCTTTTTTAGGATCCATGAAGTCATTCCCCAACTATATAACTTCAAAATTCCACTGCTGCTATCGCTCGCGAGTATTGCCAGTATGAGTTGGAATGTATTCTTCAAAAAACGCTTTTCATTATGGTGGCGACCAGAGTTTACCTCGCTCATGACATTTTATGTGTTGGTATCCATTGGGGTGGTAATGGCGAGTAATTTACCGGTGGCCATGGGCTATTATTTAAATATTTACGTCAAAATTGCCATTATGAGCTTTGCCATTGCTTGGTTAATTACACGTGAATCTGAATTTGTTATTGCATCAGTCGCGATTGTCATTGCCGGTTGGATTGTGGGGATCAAAGCATTATCCAACAAAGCATTAGGGATTGGCTTAGTAGAAGAGACTCGCGTGACCATAGGGCGTGTTTTCGGTTCAGTGTTAGGTGACCCTAATGACTTATCATTGGTATTGATGTTTCCAGCTGCTTTCGCTGTCGGGTTTATCGTCAATAAAGGTATGAATAATCCCACAAAATTTTTTGGTATTGTCAGTATCTGCATTTTATTTTCTGCGGTTTTAGCCACCCAAAGCCGTGGCGGGTTATTAGGGATCATGGCTGTCTTTGGTATTTATGCGTATCGACGAATAAAAAATAAATTATTGTTCTTTTTGATTGGCATTATTGGCGCGCTTGTACTATACCAAGTAGCAGGGATATCTGAACGTGCTTCTGGTGGCGCCGCAGAAGAGGGCGTTGATGCATCTGCCATGGGCAGAATTTATGCATGGGAAGCTGCGATAGGTATGGCTACTGATAACCCGTTGACAGGAGTAGGTATTGATAACTTTTTCTCAAACTACTTTTTTTACAGTCCTCATTGGGATGGCCTTAATCATGCGGTTCACAGCACATGGTTTGGGGTGTTAGCTGAGACGGGAATTTTAGGATTTATAGTATTTGTGATTACGATAGTCATGTTAGTCAAAACTGCGTTAAGAACGTTGTCGACGATAGAAGCGAATGACACATACTTTTCTCCAATGATAAAAACAGTAGCTGAAGCCTTGTTAGCAGGAATGATGGGAACATTAGTTGCAGGAACATTCCTAACATTTGGATTTAGTTGGCCGATATATATATTAGGCGCATTAATTGTCAGTCTTGCTCACTGGACCGAACAACAAATATCACTTATCAAGGATATAAAATGATAAACAAACACATGTCTATATTAATTGGCAGTATGCTGGTGACGAGTGCTGCGCAAGCACAAGAGCAAACGGATACGTCAACCTGGAAGTATGTTAACGATAATGCATCACCTTCAGTAATTGATTATAAGCAAGGTAATTACCACAAATCAGGCAAGCCCAAAAAGAATCTCTCTAATATTAGTGGTAGCCTTGATACAACGATGTTGGGTCAATTTTATGGGTTAGTGCCAGATGGAGTTGCTATAGACACGTCTTTGTTGGGTTCAACATTTAATAATATCTCGGTAAAAGAAGACTATGTAGGTACTGTGTCTGTCAAAGTGGCATTCTTAGACGAAAATGCCGGATATAGTAATGCATTAGGGTATTTTATTTATGATACATCTAACCCGCCAAGTAGCATATCGAATATAGATAGTAATATAGATCATGTCGTTATTTTTCCTAATGCTTCCAAAGATGATGGTGGTGCGTTAACTCAAGGCGATCAGGTTGATCTTTATATTCAATTAACCGCGGGTCAAAGTATCGGATTTTTTATTGCATCTGATAATTGGGTCGCAGGTGAAAATGGACAACAAAAAATAGATTTATTATATGACCAACCTTTTTATACGTTACCGGCGTTGAATCCGAGCTCTAGCGAAGGTCGTCAATATCATGTTCTATTCGATGGGAATGATCCTGATCTCACCGTATCTGCTGGCTCTAGTGGCGCATTTATTTATGGCTTTGAAGATAGACCATTAGCAGGAACTGGGGCCGGAGATAGAGACTATAATGATTTATCTTTTCATGTCGAAGTCACGCCTTTATCTGCCATTGCCAATAGAGGCACTGCAAAAAAACTGAGTAAAGTAGGCGACACCACAAATTCGAAGCAAGGTAAGTTAGCGTTTGAAGATAACTGGCCCATGCAAGGGGATTATGATTTTAATGATGTGGTTGTGAGTTATGATTTGACCAAAGTCACAACGACAAAATTAAATGATGCAGGTGATACCGTCAATATTATTAGATCACTATCTGTCTCTTATGAAATTGATGCGATAGGAGCGATATTTCGAAATGGTTTTGCGTTATCCCTACCCGGTATCAGTTTAGATAATATCGATTCGTTGAACTTAACTAAGCTTAATGCCTCAGATAATATAGTGGCTAGCTATGACTATGATGCTGCGAATGGTGGCTTTTCTGCAAATGTAGTATCTGGACTAGGGCTTGATACATATCAGTATCCTTTGGCGTTGGAAAGTGATGATGCCAGGTTAGTTATCACATTAACTGAAAACTTCTTTGAAGAGTTATCGGAATATGATGATGCGAAGTCAGATCCTACAGACTCACTAGTGTGCATGTTTCAAACGACAGATGATAGTGATTTAAGTTGTCCTGGTGGTACTACTGCAAATAAGCTGACACTTAATATTGTGTTTAAGCAAGGTGCTGGTGCTGCATCGGAAGCCGATTGGGTAGATGCTGATACGACATTAACACAGGTTAATTACGATCACTTTATCTTTGCTTCAGAAAAAGGCGATCCAACCGATGAGAATACTCCAGTGTATAAATTCTCTCGTGATAACTCAGATGACAGTTGGTTCACAAAATGGACCAAAGGGTTTGGTTTATTTGGGCAAGTGAATGGTCCAGGGCGCAGCTTAGAGGTTCACTTAGCTAATTACACAGGGACTCAATGGTTTGAACAAGACGGTAGCTTCACAGACCCGTCTTTATTTGATGAACCCGTTGAAGGATATGTGATAAGCGCTGATGTACTAAGCCCCTTTACGGTTAAAGACCAAAACTTACCTTGGGTGCTCGACTTACCCGTAAGTTGGGAACATCCAATAGAAAAGAAAGATATTAGTCAAGCCTATCCGAAGTTTATTGATTGGTTAGAAAATCCAGAGTCGAATTCGGATTGGTATGATGATAAAACTCTTCTATTCATTTATCCTTCACAACCACAATAAGGGCTTTTTCATGAAATATCATTCACTTGTTATAGTAGCTAGTACATGTATGTTGTTATCCGGATGTGGAAGTGAAGGGGATGAAACAACAGATACATCCCTAAATTTGTTACCTCCACAGCAAAGCACTCCTGTTGCTACTACGGCCGATACTATTGCTGCAACGGGTCATACATTTGTGACGTTTAGTGAGCTTGATCTAGATGCAATTAATCGCAGTGATAACATTGCTACGGTGGCGATTGCTGATGAGAATGACAACATCATTTTCAGAATGATGTTAGAACCCGCACAACAAAAATCTTTTTCTCTGACAGCGCCGGCTGGCAATAACTTATTCACGGTTCATTGGATTAGTTACGATAGTAGTATTGATGGCTACAACACATTAACCACACAAGTATCAGACTTAACTAACGCCCTAAGTTTTGAGGGTTTTTATTAAGATGGAGTTATCGGACATGGACGTTCAAAAAAGATTAAATATCCTTTTTATCAGCGCTAAGCAGTCATCTAATGACTCGATGAGTGATATTTTAACCTCGTTGAATCATCGCTTAACGCATTATATCTCTTGCGAAAAGGGAATCGCATCATTACGAGCGACACCTGATATTTATGATTTGATCATGATTGATATTGTTGCATTTGCTAATGATGCTATTGAGACTGTCAAAATGGTACGGATGATGGAAGATCTGCTTAAAGAGACTTGGCGCCCAATCGTACTGTTAACTGATGGGGTTGAATCTAAATTAATTGTAGATGGATTACATGCGGGTGCTGATGATTTCTTAGCATCACCGTTTAATAAAGAACTTGTTGAAGCTAAATTAATTGCCACCAATCGCTTGTTTGGTTTACGTAAATCTCATAGTGAACAATACAACCAACTTCAAAAAGAATCGTTAACGGATGTGTTAACCGGTATTTCTAATCGTCGCCATTTTAAAGATATATTGAAAAAAGAAATGGTCAAAGCGCAACGACATGATCGCGCTATGTGTATTGCTTATTTTGATTTAGACCACTTTAAAGCGATTAATGATGGCTTAGGCCATGATGCAGGGGATGAAGTATTACGCAAAGTATCAAACGCTATAAGTGAAACACTCCGAGCAGAGGATAGTTTTGGTCGATTGGGAGGAGAAGAGTTTTGTATTTGTATGCCTGATACCAGTTTAAATGAAGCGTTGATCCCAGCTGAACGTTATCGTTTAATGATCGAGAAACTAACGATTGAATATAATAATAAGCCGATTAACGTTACAGCCAGTTTTGGTGTCACAGAGTTTAAGCCGTTTTTACATGATATTAATTCTCTACTAGCACATGCTGATGAAGCTTTATATAAGTCTAAACATCAAGGTCGTAATCAAGTGACGTTGCTCCCGTATTCATATTTTGAGAAAGTAGCATGCAGCGAGATTTAATCGTCTTTGGTGAAGATTGGGGGAAGTTACCTAGTAGTACACAACATTTAATTAAACATCTTCAGAAAACACGTAAAGTGCTATGGGTAAACTCTATTGGTTTACGACAGCCAACACTGACCTGGCGTGATGTTAAACGTGTTTTTGAAAAGTTACTCGCTAAACAAAAAAGCCCTTCGAATACTGAACAGGCATTCTCAACACAATTTAATGTATTAAATCCTAAAACCGTCCCCGTACCTAAAAGCCGATTAATGCGTCGTTTTGCTAGCTATCTATTGGCAAAACAAATTAATCCATTAGCCCAAAAAATGGGCATGAATGCACCAATATTATGGACGTCATTACCTACAGCTGTTGATATGATTGGTCGATTAAGTGAAAGCCAAGTGGTGTACTATTGTGGAGATGATTTTGGTGGATTAGCGGGAGTGGATCATGAGGTAGTCGAGCAACGTGAACAATTGCTTGTTCAACGTGCTGATATCATTTTAGTCTCTAGCGAAGCCTTACAAAAAAAACTAGCATCTCCTAACACCTATTTATTGCCTCATGGCGTGGATTATCAGTTATTTAGTCATCCCGCCCTGGTATCTAAACTTTTACCGCAGGGTAAACCCATAGCAGGCTTTTATGGCAGTATTTCTCAATGGTTACACCAACCCTTATTAGCCAGTGTGATCAGTAAAATGCCCGATTGGAATTTTGTGTTTGTTGGTAAGCCAGTTGTTGATATTAGTCAGTTAACACAGTTTCCCAATGTTTTTGTGTTTGCCGAAGTGGCGCATGACGAATTGCCGCAATTTTCGCAACATTGGCAAGTGTCGTTATTGCCTTTCGTAGACAACGAACAAATACGAGCATGTAATCCATTAAAACTGAGAGAATATTTAGCAACAGGCAAGCCTGTTATCAGTACTGATTTCCCTGCATTAATTCCATATAAAGGATTTGTGACAGTGGTCGATAACGATATAGAGATGGTTGATGCTATTTATGCATCAGCGTCTTCAGAACATAACTATGAACAACAAGCTTTAGTGAGTGAAGAAGATTGGTCTTATCGAGCAAATCAAGTGGAGTTACTGCTAAGTCATGAATAATGTTGCGTATCAATTATATGTCTGGCTTGATGTTGCCTGGCGTCGACGTTATGTCATTGCCATTCCGTTCCTTATCATGCCGATTATAGGCTTTGCTGTAGGTCTTGTGTCACCTAAAACCTATACGGCCCATACCAGCATGTTAATTCAAGAAACTTCAAAACTGAATCCATTCCTAGAGGATTTTGCGGTATCTGCAATGCTTAAGGAGCGCCTGTCCGCGCTCCAAACACTATTACATTCTCGTCATGTGTTATATAAAGTAGCCGTAGATCGAGGTTTGATTGATGAAAAATCCTCAAAAGTAGAACAAGACAGAGCCATTTATTTGCTATCTAGTTCATTGCGGATGGAAATGTCAGGTAAAGACCTGATTAGGATCCAATATACGGCCTCAGATCCAGAAGTAATTGAGCCTATCCTACAGACTTTATCTGGGTATTTTATTGAACAATTATTAGCACCAGAGCGCTCATCAATGGAAGATTCATCAGAATTTCTAATGGATTTATTAGCCGATAGGAAGGTTGAATTAGAGCGCTCAGAAAATGCATTAGCAGCATTTAAAAATAAGCATGCAGAACAATTACCTGAATTGCATATGGGAAACGTCAGTCGGTTAGCCCAATTAAAAAATCGATTATTTGAACGTGAAGCTGAATTAGCTGGCGCATTAAATAGTTTAGGGACGATTGATCAGCAATTATCAAAAACAAATCCAGTAATGGCAAAACTAGAAGAAGAAATTGTGACATTACAAAGTAACTTAACACTACTGCGAGCGCGTTATACAGACGGTCACAGTAGTGTACAAGGTACACTTAGAAGGCTCACTCGATTACAAACTGAACGTAACAATGCATTATCAAACATAGACAACCAGGTGAATGCTGACCAGTTAATCACCATGGCTGGTGCAGCTAACTCAGATACTGATGGTACTCAACCTCGACTATTAATATCACAATTAGATCGACTCCAATCAGTTCGTAATAAGGTCAGTGCATTAACTGAGGAAGTGAAAAGTTTACGACAAATGATCGTAGAACAAACAAAACAGACTTCACAGTTAGGTGAACTAGATAAACAATTAAATATTTTGCAGCGTGATTTAAAAGTAAAAAATAAACTTTATGAAGAATTTTTAGAACGTAGTGAGTTAGCTCGAGTTACCGGCTCTTTAGGGACTTTTGAAAAAGAAAACCGCATTAAGATCATTGATTTACCTTTTACGCCTAGTATACCCTCAAGTCCATCTGCTATCGTATTTTTATTAGCAGGTTTGGTCGGTGGATTATTTCTAGGAATTGGGTGCGCTATTATTGTCGAACTCAATGATCAAACCGTTCATTATCAAAAGAATTTAGTCGAGCAATTAGGTATTCCAGTATTAACGAGGATCCCGCAAGTGGTTTCTCAAGATCTAATTGGAGAAATACTTGAATAAATCCTATGTCTTTTTATTATTCTTGCTATTCTCCACCTCGTTTCAAGCACATGCTATCAAGCGTGTTTTATCTTTTTCTAAAGCCACAGCACCCAGCGCAGTTCTTACCATAAAAGGTGAGAACAATAATAAAACGCCGGTGATGTTAATCATTCGTATTGATGACTCTTTACGTCCTTCTTATGCTCAGAGGGCCAATATTGAACGGATGATAGCGCCAGGTCCTTTTGATATACAACTTACCTTAGCTAACACGTTAAAAAGTGATAAAACACCGTTAGATTTAAGCTCGCTTAGGCAAATAATTATATTCAGTTTAGATAATAAGGTGGATATAGACATCAAACGTTTGTCAGTAGATATTCCGCCGGAGCAGACAACCGATGTGCTAGCATGGGATTTCGGCGCAAAATCCTCTCCCGTTTGGCCTCAGTTTACACGTGTTACGCCTCAACATTCCGCACTTAGTGGTCGCTATTTAACTGCCTTACAACGTGACCGACATTTCTCCATCACTGAAGGGTTAATTACTGATGGGATTAAAGGCATTGAGAAAATCACACTGCCACCAACGACTTCACCGTCAAAAGTGACTCTCTTTATTCATGATATGGGAGATTGGGAATACACGCCGAGAATTTTATCAAGGGTGATCAAAGCCAATAACAAGACGGTATATGAACAGCAAATTAATCATCGACAATGGCTTAACCAACATTATTTAAAAGGTAAAGATGAGGTGTTTAATGCGCAAACATCTGTGTTCCATTCTTTGATTACACCTCACTATGAGCCTATTACATTTGTTTTAGCTGCTAGCACATCTGAGCATGTGATTTCTTTCCACGGGAATACGCCTGAAGCTGGGTTTGTCAGTGGGATCGTTGTTGAACCAGCAAATGACACGACATTTTCACAGGCGTTGAATGACGCGCGTGAACAATGGTGGAAGCGTAATTGGCCAATCGATTTGAATCCCAAAAGGCCACAATCTATAAATCAGGTGCTGGATCAACAAGCACAAACACTATCTATAGATATGGCTCAGGACAGTAACGAATTTCTGGTTTATCAGCTGAATGTTAAACCAGGTAAGATGATTTCAAATATAAAATTGGTTAATAAACATCGTGGATCAGGTATTCAAACTGAATTGCGACAGAGCAGATGGCAACTACGCAGAGAAAGGTTAAAAAGTAATGTTTTACAGCCTAGCGCGCAGTATTTAACACAGCCCTATATCGCCATCCCATCGTCGCAATATCCTACGTTACTGTCGTTAAGATTGACAACAACAGCATCGAAACAAGGCCAATACCCCATGGAATTGCAATATCAAGTCGGCAATGAGTTAGTGACTCACGCCTTGTTAGTTAATGTACTTGATACACGTTTACCTGAAATAACTAAACATATCGGTGTATATACTGAACAATCCCCCCATCATTTATGGGAAAGTAAAGCGGCGGCAGACCTGTCAGTGCAGTGTGATTTAGCTTTTTTTCGTGAATTAGGTTTAAGTTCAATTGCGCCAGGGTTTACCACACCACATGATGCGCGCACTGAGGCGGTATTTTTACAAGAACTCAAAGAAATACAAAATGCTGGGATGAACGGTCCTATTTTAGCTTATACGCCATTTAAACGTTTAGTCGCAAAAATGGGATTTAATGCAGCGATCACTCGATTAAATGACTTATCACAAAAAATAAAACGACTAGGACTCCCTGAGGTATTATGGAGTGTTGCAGATGAGCCCTCTAACGCCGATTCAGAGGCCTTATCTTCATTGTTACAAAATGCGAGTCTCACGACTGCGGGGCATTTTAATCATCCAGATGATCATATTCTGTTAGATTATGTGACAGCGGCACTCGTGAATGAAGGGGTCATGGAGACTTATCAGGATTTAGCTGATTGGACTAAAAAATCTACGGATCTGTGGCTATATAATATTACCGATAGTCGTTACAGTGCCGGTTATCTCAGTTGGTATTATCCGGTGAAAGGATACTTACAATGGCATGCTAGAATGCCGACGGCACTCCCTTTCTCTCCCATAGATGGTAGAGAAGACGATGTTCAATTCTTATATCCTCAGCTTCAAACTTGCCCGAGTTTATATAATGTTGATGAAGGGTTATTCATTTTTGCTCAAGGGATCGATGATCACCGCTGGTTACTATGGCTGGATAAACAAGCGACTACAATTCCACAAGCAAGCCAGCTAAAGCAAAATATTATTGATGCGATAGATTCACATAAACATACCAACACATTTTTTCCGGCACAGCGTTGGACCGATAAAATTAAAACCTTAGCTAAACATATCACACAAGGAAGTATCTAAGATGGACGTGTTAGCGCAACCACTCAGTGATTATCAAGACGTAAATGACGCTATCCAAGAACAGGATAAGATTAATGTCGTGCATGTGGTACAACACTTATCACAAGGTGGTATTGAAACAATGGCTGTTAATATGGTGAACAGTCTTGAAGATAAATTAAATATGCATTTGTTGAGTTTAACCAGTGATTCAGAAACTATTTTGGCGAATTGGTCACGCGCAAGTGCCATCAATGTGCCTTGGAAAGGCATGCAAAAATCGGCAGGGGTGGATATAAGTCTTATTAATCGCTTAGCTGATTATTTTCATCAGAATGACATTGATGTTGTGCATACTCATCATATTGGACCTTTGTTATATGCAGGATTAGCTGCTAAAAAAGCCAATTGCCGTATTATTCATACAGAACATGATGCGTGGCATTTATCTTCTGTGAAACATCGCTGGTTACAAAAACTATTATTAACCCTACTAAAACCTATAGTAATCGCTGATGCTACCGCTGTTTCTAAGGCATTTGAACAATATCTACATAGACCTGTTGATGACGTCATTGTCAATGGGATTGATTTACAAACGTTTGTCCCAGGAAATCAAGATGAAGCGCGCCAAACTTTAGGTTTACCTAAAGGGGTGAAGTTAGTTGGCAGTGCAGGGCGCTTAGAAACGGTAAAAGGTCATCATTATTTAATTGAGGCGTTATCACTATTACCAAGTGAATATCACCTTGCGATTGCGGGAAATGGTTCCCTGTTACGCGAGTTACAAAAACAAGTACAAGCATTGAATATAACCCAAAGAGTGCATTTCTTAGGGCACATAGAAAATGTTACTCAATTCTATCAAGCATTAGATTGTTTTTGTTTACCTTCTCTCAAAGAAGGGTATCCACTCAGTTCATTGGAAGCTCAAGCGTGTGATATACCTGTAGTTCTTACAGATGTGGGTGGTAGTAAAGATACCTTATGTCCACTTTCTGGTATTAGTGTATTGCCGCAAAACAGTCATTTGTTAGCGCAAGGTGTACAACAAAGTCTCTCGAATAAAGTCGATTCGTCACCTCGAAAACATGTATGTGAACATAATAACTTCATGACAACCATGGATAGGTATTATGGACATTATGCAAAAGGAATAACATTATGATAAGTATCTTAATAGGTATACATGTTTTTGCTATATTTTTAATTATCTATCATCATGTTTTATACCCGATGTTATTAACAGTGATGACTAACGGGAAATTAGAAGATCATAGTGCCTCAATGCCCATCATTGATGAGACTCAATTACCCGAAATAACGATGGTTATTCCTGCTTATAATGAGGAAAAGTGGATCAGGGCCAAACTGATCAATATCACAATGCTCGATTATCCTAAAGATAAATTACATGTACTGGTCATGTGTGATGGATGTACTGATAATACCTATGATGCAGCGCTTGAGTACTTACAAAATCCTGAATGTGCAGATTTAAAAATACAAGTGGTTAACTGCGAAGAGAATAGAGGTAAAGTCGCAGTGATAAATGATGCGATGACACGAGTGACGACCGATATTGTGGCCATGTCAGATGTATCTGCGATTATTTCAATAGATGCCTTAAAACTTGCTGCTCATGCATTACAAGCGCCGCAAGTAGGGGCAATTAATAGTAAATATCAAATATATGACAAAGGCACCTCGGTCGATTCGTCATATTGGGAATATCAAAGTCAGATTAAACAAAAAGAATCTTTGCTTGGCTCGACATTGGGCGCGCATGGCGCTTTTTATATATTTAGGCGCGAGTTATTTACGCCACTTGATGCCGATACCATTAACGATGATTTTATTATTCCGATGCAAATTATCGCCAAAGGGTTTCAGGTCAAGCAACTATCACAAATCAATGCATTAGAGCTTGAAGCCACTGATTCTTCAATGGATGGAGCAAGACGTAAGCGTATATCAGCAGGTAATATACAGCAAGTATTGCGTTTAAAAGCTTTAATGATGCCGAAACATCGATATGTCGCATTTGTATTTTTATCGGGTAAAGGCTTACGTATAGCCATTCCATTTTTGTTAATCGTCATCTATTTAACCAACGCTTTCTTATTAGCAACACATCAAATGTTCGTGTATGAATTTATCATACAGAATTTGCTATATGGGGTGATGTTTTTTGATTTAAGGTATGAAATCAAAACTAATAATAAAGTGTTTAAACTCCTGTCATATGCTTTTAGGGGACATTTGAATAGCTTTTTAGGTGCGTTAGATTATGTCGTGCACCAGGGTAAAGTACCATGGAAAAAAGTGAATTAGCAGAACATAAAAAACAGGGCAAATAGCCCTGTTTTTGGTATATGAATAGCCTATTAAAGAAGTATTAAATATCAATCAAACACAGTACTACATCATCTTTGGGGCGTTCAAACGTAAACTGATCAAATGCATGGAGCGTTTTATCTAATGCAGTTTGAACATCAAGTGACGCAGTCGCCATTAATGTATTTTCAATTAATTCTTTTAGTGCATCTCGACCTGCTGCATCATCAGCTGAATCAAATAAACCATCTGTATATATAGCCAATCGCTCGCCTTGTTTAAGCTTGACTGTTTCACTGATATAGTCAGTATCTGCGACAATGCCAGGTAAAATACCATTTGCGGTCAAGGGCTTGATTGCTGTAGAGCTAATTAATAACGCAGGTGGGTGTCCTGCTGATGCATATTTAATTTCTGAATCTAGATTTAAATTTAATACACAGCAAGTTAAGTTAGTGGATGAAAATAGTTTGTCCGTTAATGCAACTTCTGACAGTGCAGATAATAGCTTTTCGGGATTTTCACATAAATCATTATTAAACATCAAACCACGTAAATAACCAGCATAAGAGAAAGAGAAAAACTTAGCACTTTCATCATGGCCCATAATGTCTACCAAAGCGATGGTATCATTATATAACGCCGCATTATGTAAAAGAAAATCACCACCGCCTTGGCCAGTATTTCGATAACCTACTGCAACATTCCACTTTTTTATCCGCTCTGGAATATCAGGTAGTAAAGACTCAGAGATATTTTTATCTATTCTGTCACTCAAACGACGTTGAATTTGATTATTACGTTTTAAGGCCCGCTCTATAGCATTCACTAGCATCTGCTGGCTTATCGGCTTTGTCAGAACGTCATCAGCACCAATTCTATAAGCATCTTCACGTAAGCCAGTCATCTCATTAGTATCAGAAGTAAGAAAGATAAATGGAATGATCTTATCTAGGTGTTTTTGTAAGTAAACATATAAATCCACACCATTGATGGTCGGCATATGTAGATCAGAAATGATGATGTCGATACTGTGGCTATCAAGAATTGAGATTGCATCCAGTCCATTTGAGGCTTGTAAAACAGAAAATTGATCGGATAATAAATTCGAGACTATTGCCAGTTCAATTTCACTATCATCTATTATCAATATCGTTGGGCCAGCGTTAATATTCTCATCATACCAAACACAATGTATTCTATTGTTTTTGATTTTATTAAGGTATTCGTATTCGATAAAATCACACTGAGACCTAATGAGATATAAGCCTCGACTACTTTCAAACAAGAGAAATTCATCGTCTAATGCTGGTATTTCACCACTGAGCGGATCAAATTCGGCACCATTATCATAGATATCTAACCAATATCCATTTTTACACTTTCCAAATTTCAATGTAATGTTAGTGTGATTGTCATTATTGTGCGTGACAATATTCGTCACAATTTCACTTGTGACCAGTTCCACTTTTCTATATGTCTGAATGTTAACGTCCAAAGACGTTAGGACTTTATTGAGCTGTTTACGAAGTGTTTTTGGTGATGTTTTATCAGCAGAGATGTTGATATTTAATAATATAGTTTCCATTACACTTCCATTTTAAAAAATGATTTTTTATGTAACCACGTTAGGATTTTACTCTTAATTGGATTGAACATTGCGGGTAAGCGAGCTGTTTCTCGAATCAATTCATCTTGAAGCGTTGGGTTCAACTTATCATTCATCACACAACCGAGCATATTCGCGCCGGCTTCTTTTAGGTCATTAATTGTTTCTTTAACCATGGTATGAGTGGTACTGCCGCTTAACACTAACAGTATCGCTGCATCACATGCACTGGCGACTCTGGAAGCAGAAATATTATGTTGATTAACTCGATCATGTGGCGTTGTATCAAAAATGACAAAATCATAATCATCTAACCATTTTTGAATATAATTTTCTATTTCACCATGTCTGCGAAGTTTGAGTAAGAGAGACTTAGATTGAGGTAAACATACTCCGTTTAAAATTGAGCGGTCTTTATTATCTGATACTAACGCAGGGCTAAGACTGGAAGATTGTGATTGAGGTAGTGCTAAAATATCATGAAAAAACGGCGTGTAAGTATTAAAATCCACGATTAATACACTGTGACCGGCTAGTAACATACGGTTTGCCAACGCCAACACCATGGATGTAGTGCCTTCACCAGAGGTTGATGAGGTAATCGATATACTACGGAGTTTATCGGCCGTAATTTTAGCATACACATTTTCGATTTCATTACTTTGTGTAATATACGACATTATAAAATCCCGACCAGCGCAGCGACAGAAGCGATTTGGAATAAATCTGATAAGCCAGTACGCATTTTGTAATAGACTGATGCGGTTTGATAAGGAATATACACAGTATCACCAGCTCTTAACACAGGTAATGTGCTGACATCTGCAGTTTGACTAAAATTTAACAAATCAAAGGTGGTTGCTTGGTCTTTACAACAAGATATATTGACTATGGTAATTTTCTCAATATAAGCATCGCCCTTTGTACCAGCGGCTTGTGCGATTAAATCTAGTATCGTCATATCATCGCTGAAGCGATATCGCCCAGGCTTATTGATAGCACCTAAGATACGGATGGTGCTCTCTTTTGATTGTTCTAACCATAGGCGCTCTTTTTCAGGTACATAAATTGAATCACCTGTTTTGACTTCTGGTAGGATATTTTCATCACCGGTTTCAAAGTACATGGCTAAATTGAGTTTAGACACTTTAGCGTAAGGTAAATCACGATGACTAACACGAATATTGTGCAAATCTGCTTTGTCTGTTGGGCCGTCGGCTGCCGCGAGGATATCTAAAAAATGCATGTCATCATCGAACTTATATCGACCGGGTGCACCGACTTGGCCAAAAATGTAGATTGATTTTTCTGATGACTGTCTGACCCATTGTGATTTATTTTCAGTCGGGTCGACGGGTAAATCATGAACTCGAATGGTGGCACCGGCATAAATTTGTGGTAGTTCAGATTCGCTTTTACCGCTCTTAATAAACGTATCGAGATTAAATACGGTGATCTTCGTATCACCTTCAGGCGTTGGCGAAAGGACTTCGATAGTCGATGTATCAGCACGCGATGTAGGACCCCCAGTATGAGCAATCAGGTCCAATAGTGACATTTCATCAGACCACTCAAAACGACCAGGTTTGACGACTTCACCAATGACCCGTACCGCACGATTGGGTGTGACTTTTAACCAAGATTTTTCATTGATATCTGTTTTTTCAGGGATGAAAATGGCATCGCCGTTTTCAATACTGGGTGGAATTACATTCTCGCCTTCAGTGAAGGCGGTGAGATCGAAAGGAATAACTGAACCGTTAGCTTTAATGACACGAATCTGTCTCGATTCAGCATAGCGAGTAGGGCCACCGGCGTTCGCTAAGATATCCATAAAAGTGGCTTCTTCTTTACCTTCAAAAGCGCCTGGTTTTTTTACCTCACCCATAATGTAAACAACATTACCACCGGCCTTAATTTCTTCTACGCGAATAGGTACAAAGACGGTCGAACCGGATTGAATTTTTGGTAAGAGGGTGTTGTCACCTGTTTCTAAATAACGCTTGAGATTAAATAGCTGTGGTTCACTATCAGCAATAATGCGAATTTGTTCGACACCCGCATAGCGGGTAACCCCGCCAGCACGCATGAGCAGGTCGATGATACTTTTACCTTCTCGGAATGAAAAACTACCAGGACTCATCACTTCGCCAAACACTTTGATAGCAGAGCTATCTCGTGCTGCATCACCAGCATCAGGAATTTTTGCGGGGTCAAAATCCATCTCTACATTACCGATAATCGGAGAAGCTGGAACAAAGAGTTCATCTAATGATTGCATCTTAGGTAATATACTGGTATCACCAGAATCTAAATAAGACTTATAATCAAACACAATTTCTTCGTCGTTGCGTTTTAATCTAAGCTTATTAATTTGTGCACCTGAACGAAGACCGTCTGCTTTTTGTAATGCCATTTGGATATTGGCCGTAGCCGGAAGGACATATTCTCCTGGCGATGTAACATAGCCATTGACAGCAATAATCATTTGTTTTTTCGATACTATTATTTGTAATCCAGATAGGTCTCGATAAACTTCCTTTAATCTTTCTTTGAGCATTTCCGTGAGTTCAGATTCATACATCCCAACCACTTTAACTTTACCTATTTCTTGAATTAAGATATCTCCGTCACGGTCTACCGAAAAGGCGTCATCAAAAATTTCTTCACCAGGTAATTCCACTTTGATCATATCACCAGGCTGTACGATATACTCAGTTGAGTCAGCCTTCACTGATATACTGATGAACATGCATAAACATAACAGCCATAAACTTGATTTAATCATAAATCCTCTTGAGCAGGGGTGTCGTTATCTTTTAATGAAAGGGTAATATTGACGCGTCGATTAGTTAAACGTATGTGGGGTGCATCTCCTGGGAATAGTGGATTAGCCTCACCATTGGTCATGACGCTGATACGGTCCATACTAATACCAAATGCTTCCAAATACCTTGCGACACCATCAGCTCGTGCTTGTCCTAAAGCCATATTTTTTTCTGTGTTACCCAGTTCATCTGTCGAGCCAACCACATGAAATTGTAACTGAGGATAATATTGAATAATTTGAACTGCTTGGGCTAAACGTGCAACGTATTTTAAATTCACCTCACTTGAGTTAGTTGCGAATTGGTTGTCAGCATTAAGGAGTAACAGAATCTGTGCGAAGTCATCTTCTTGATTTCTAGCCGGTTCACTTATTACCGTTTCTTCTTTGATAATCGTCTCGACAACTTCTTCTTGTGCGGATTCTTCTTGTGCTGTCGTGTCGATCTCAATTTCTACATTATGTTGTGCTAATTTGGGTAGTTGGCAGGTTTCATATTGCAGCGCATAATCTAATTGTCTTTCTAAGCGATGGAGTAGGTGACGTAAGACAATAACATCGTTAGTTGCATCAAACAGCATGTTACCATATATTTCACGAGCTATCCGTGCTTCGAAATTTTTGGCTTCTATCACAGTGGCAGGGAAGCATAAATCAGCACCTTCTAATACTAATACTGCCAGTTGTTGACGAACTAATTCGAATTCAAAACGTAATCCATGCTCTTCACCTAATGGCTCATCAGTATAAAAAGGGTCAAGCAGTTCAATATGATGTTCCGCCATACCGCCTCTTCCATAATCGGGAAAAGCAGAACAACCACTTAATAACACGGTAAGGACAACACTTAATATTTTAAACTGTTTCATAAGACCCTACTAAATTTGAGAAGACGCTAAAGGGGTGACTGTGATGACAGACTCAATTCTTAACAACTTAATCAACTCTAGCGGTTGAGAATGAATATTGACGATGGATAAATCAACTTCTTGGGTACGTAGTTTTTTAAATAGAAAGACAACTAAACCAATGCCAGAGGAGTCGATAAAATCCACATGTTCTAAGTCAATATCAACTAAAGCGAAACTAGGGCTCTCTGCCAAAGTGACGAATTCACCACGTAAAGTTTCACACCCTTGAGCATCCAAATCACCGGTTAAATGTATGGTCAGTTTGTTGTCTGTTATCGATTTTGAAAATTCCACTATTTGTCCTTATTATTAGCTTCATTTACTTATCGGCGATGGCGGAATTTACTTTATAATTTTGTGAAAAAAATTTTAGAAGATATTAATGCTTTATCATGGGTGAAAAAAATGTGTGATATATCTAGCAAAGATAAGCGTGAGTTGTCTTCAAATACATAACCATATGGTTTAAATATTTATATAAATGAATAAAGAGGATTGATATGAGAAAAAGTGGTGGACGCTACTGGGCTTGAACCAGTGACCCTCGCCTTGTAAGGGCGATGCTCTCCCAACTGAGCTAAGCGTCCATTTTATTACTTAAACATACTGAATTAAGGGCTAATTCGTCATGTTAACTTGTTTAAAAAAGCTATGTGTTCCTAAGCAAGTGAGCGGTATTATAGGGGTTTGCTTAATAGTGTCAACCCAAAAGATGTAATTTATTTACTTTGAGTGACTTTTCTCGTCCAAATCGCGCCAGCCATGGCTAACAACATCCCTGGAACGGCAATTAATGGCACTGTTTCCCCTACTACTGGCCACGCAATAATCGCCGCAACCGCCGGCACTAGGAACATAATTGCTGTTGCTTGAGACATCGAACCACTTCTTACCATTGCAAACATCAATAAGATCCCGACCACGGTATTCATGACGATTAAATGACCCACTGAGAAAAAGAACGCTGGAGTAGGGTCAAACACTATCCCTTCAGTCACTAACGCCAAAGGTACACTAATAATAGCTGCAAAAATATACTGTACCCAGGTGGCTACCAAAGGATGAAGTGGCAGGCTGCGACGCTTTTCGATAACTTGGCCAATAGACATACCTACGACGGCGACAAAACCAAGAATAGCACCTAATACATAACCGGTATCGCCTTGCATATCCACACCAATCACCCAAGCCGCGCCAGTTAATCCCATCATGAGCCCTAGCCAAATTTTCCATGAGGGCATTTGTTTGGCTAATAAAGCACCGGTAAGAATGATCAATACCGGTTGTGAGGCAGCAAATAACGCCATGATATTGGCACTTGCACCGAGTTTCATACCGACATACATCGTGCCAAAATGGCCCAGATGTAGGAATATACCTGTACCAATGAGGCTTTTAGCATGTGACCAGTTAGGTAGCGGTAGACGCATAAAAATCACTAATGGTGTCACTACTAATGCTGCGCCTAAAAAGCGATATGCTAGTAAATTAAAAGGCAGAGTATATTCTAATGCTAATTTTGCCATCGAATAGCCGGAGCTCCACACGACGAGAAATAGCCATGGGATGAGAAACTGATAGCGTTGGGGCATGATTAAGGGGATTCTCAAAAAAAGACAAGAATGTAATCTACAGCTTCAATAGAATGAACTCTAGATAGCTTTTAGTCTTAATAGTTAGCTGAACAATAGGACATTTCTGATGGCGTACTCATTATTTGCGTTGAGTTAGCTCACTCTATATCTAATCATTTATGAAGCAGGACTCACCACTTCAAACATCACTTCATTGCGACGTTTGAACCATAACGTCCAAGGCGCATCATACCCCATCATGACAGGCTCTGAGATGATTTGATAATTAGCGTTTTCTAAACTTTCACGTAATTGTGTCGTTTTTTCAGTGACTTTACTCTCGCCACGTAAACCCGAAAAGCGAATGACGCCAACTAACTTAGCAGGAACTTCGGTGAGAGTAACACCAGGACCTGTGGGTTTAGGTGCAGTGTTATAATTATACATAGAAGGTAAAAAGAAACTCATTTGCATATTATTTTGGCTATTCATCGTCATTTCCACTGGTGTGGTCATGGCGATTTTGGCTGATGCTGAGCTCGTTTCTACAGGCGATGTCATCGCAATATCTTTATTGACAGAGTTAGCCCCTGAGATATAACGAAATAATTGACCAAAAGCGTTATTTTCACCATCGGCCACAGCGGAGACTTTCACAGCCGGCGCATAGGCACGGATCTCAATATCCTCACCCAATTTCTGAACGACTTTATACGCTAATGTTTCAGTGCCCTTATACATTGGTGGATTTGCTTCGTTGGCAGAAACTGACATAAAAAGACCTTGTAGTATTGTTGAGCCTAGAATAAGTGGAGCGAAGAACTGGCGCATAATAATAACCTATTGTAATAATTATTCATTAATACGTGTCAGCATACAAAAAGTTTAAACAGTGATAGGCTTTGGCCACAATAATAACAATATTTGAGGAAACGCCATGACCATTCGCTACGATAATCAAGTTGCTATCATTACTGGAGCCGGTGCAGGCTTAGGCCGTTCACATGCATTAGCGTTAGCCCGACGTGGGGCAAAAGTCGTCGTTAACGATTTGGCTCAAGCCGATGGAACGCTATCTGCTGGGGCTTTAAGTGTTGTGGCTGAAATCGAGGCTGAGGGTGGTGAAGCCATGGCTAATGGTGCGAATGTCGCCAAGCTTGATGAAGTCGAACTCATGATAAGTGATGTGATGGCAGCATGGGGGCGGATCGATATCTTGGTCAATAATGCCGGTATACTGCGTGACAAATCATTCACTAAAATGCCGATGGATGATTTTGGTTTGATTTTGGATGTACATTTACTCGGTTCTGCGAATTGTACTAAAGCCGTTTGGCCAATCATGCGAACTCAGCAGTATGGCCGTATAGTCATGACAACATCTTCCTCGGGACTTTACGGTAATTTTGGACAAGCCAATTATGGAGCCGCTAAAATGGGTGTCGTTGGTTTAATGAATACCTTATGCATTGAAGGACTCAAAGACAACATCTATGTGAACTGTTTATCCCCTACCGCGCGTACAGCAATGACCGAAGCGTTAATTGAAGATGAGCGCGTGTTAGATTTAATGACGGTTGAGTCGGTGTCAGCAGGGTTACTAGCCTTAGTCGCTGAACAAGCCCCTAATCGCACGATTTTAGCCTGTGGCTCAGGTGGGTATGCCAAAGCGGTGATCAAAGAAACCGATGGTATTTATTTATCCCCTGAAGAGCAAACACCAGAGAATGTGTTGGCGCAGTGGGATAATATTGTTGCAGAAGATCATGCCCAAGAGCTACAAACCGGTTGGTTACAAACGAATAAATTCGTAAGTAAAGCCGCGCAATTCTTAGGCATTAATTTAGCTGATAAAATTATTGGTAAGTAAGTTAAGGTTATAACTGACTGTCAACATAATGTGGCAGTTCATCCAGCGCGGGAACTGCCATTGATTTACCTTCGTTATCTAGCGCTACAAATTTAAAGATGGCCTCGGTGACCTTTTCGCGCTGGCCAATTCGCGCCCGGCGTACCCAACACTCCACTTTCACATCAATCGAGCTGCGACCCACCCGCACAATATTAGTATAGACACCTAAAATGTCTCCAACATGCACAGGCTTTATAAAGCTCATACCATCTAACGCGACGGTAACAACACGGCCTTGAGCACGTTGACCTGCGCTAATACCTGCTGCCATATCCATTTGTGATAGTACCCAGCCTCCAAATATATCACCAGCTGGATTGGTATCGGCATGCATGGCGATAGTACGAGTCGTCAACCGTCCAGTAGGTTGTTTTTCACTTAACGCGGGTTGGTGAAACTCGATACCTGGCCAACCGTGCGTCATAAAGTTACGAATATTCCCATGATCTGTTGCATCAGGATGACCTAACACATCTTCTCGATAGAACTGGCCGAATAAAGCCAAAGTCGCAGTTTTTGATAGTTTATGCAACTGCGCAAAAGCGAATATTTTACATGAACCTTCATTTGTCCCAGTGTCATTCGATACATCACCATTACGAAACGAAGTAGGGGTATAATCGTAATGATCGTTAATCACTGACATCACATCTTCAAATGCAATACTCTCAGGTGCAGTTTGGGTCTTTTTAATGAGTTCATGTGGTGTCATACTTAATATATTCCTAACTAATACTTATCTTGCTTATTTCATTGGTCACGAGCAATTACTGCGGTCGCGATGAAGCGTGTTTTTGTTTATTACCAGAGTGTGACTTTGTCTTTTTCGATTTTTTGTTGGGTTGCTGTGTTTTTCCGCCACTAGTATTACCGTATTTAAAACCGGTGTGCTTAGTCATAGCGCGCTCGCCTTTGTGAGGCTTCTTAGCTTTTTGCTGACGTTCTTGCGCTGTTTCTGGTGGTACTAAGTGTTCAGGTCCTCGCCCAATTAAATCGGCTCGTCCCATTTTCTCTAGTGCTTTACGAATTTGGGCAAAATTCTTCGGATCATGGTATCTAAGCATCGCTTTGTGAAGTCGTCTTTGGATCTCGCCCTTCGCACTGATAACTTCTTCCGATTCCTTGGTGACTTTGCGTAACGAGTTCACTTCGGTGTGATACATGGTCGTTGCCGTTGCCATAGGCGATGGATAGAAATTTTGGACTTGGTCGAGTTTAAACTTATTTTCTTTAAGCCAAATCGCCAGCTCCAACATATCTTCATCACTGGTGCCAGGGTGCGAGGCAATGAAGTAGGGGATCAAGTACTGTTCTTTACCGGCTTCTTTGGAGAACTTATCAAACAGCTCTTTGAACTGATAATAACTGCCCATACCCGGCTTCATCATTTTCGTTAGAGGACCATCTTCAGTATGCTCCGGCGCGATTTTTAAGTACCCGCCGACATGGTGTTTGGCGAGCTCTTTGACGTAATTGGGATCTTCTACTGCCAGATCATAACGCACACCTGAGGCAATTAAGATTTTTTTAATGCCTTTTAAGTCACGAGCTTTACGGTATAAATTAATCGTCGGCGTATGGTCAGTATCCATATGAGCACAAATTGACGGATAGACACATGATGGACGACGACACGTCGCTTCGGCTTTTGGACTTTTACATCGCAGTTTGTACATGTTGGCCGTCGGGCCACCTAAATCTGAGATAACACCGGTAAAGCCTGGGACAGTATCACGAATTTCTTCGATTTCGCGTAAGATAGATTTTTCCGAACGACTTTGAATAATACGACCTTCGTGCTCGGTAATACTACAGAAGGTACAACCACCAAAACAACCACGCATGATATTAACGCTGAACTTGATCATGTCATAGGCGGGGATCTTGTTATCGCCATATACCGGGTGAGGCACGCGTTGATAAGGCATACCAAAGACGGCATCCATTTCATCGGTTTCTAAAGGCATCGCCGGCGGGTTTAACCAAATATGTCGATCGCCATGTCGTTGCATTAATGCACGCGCACAACCTGGATTCGTTTCTTGGTGAAATATGCGACTAGTATGCGCATAGAGCATTTTGTTATCGCGGACCGTTTCATATGCCGGTAATTTTACATACACCTTTTCCCATGGTTTACGTTTGGCATCGGGCTGGATGGTGATGACTTGTTCGGTTTGGGTGACATCTTTGGCCTGATCGACTTTGTCAGCATCTGTCGGACAATCTGGGAGCATGACATAGGGCGATATTATCGGTTCTATTTTACCAATTTTATCCAATGACGTGGAATCGACTCCCTGCCAATCAGGTAGGGCTTCTTTGACAATGATCCCCGTTCCGCGCACATCAGTGATGTCTTTAATGTTTTCACCAGCGGCTAAGCGATGAGTCACTTCTATCAATGGGCGTTCGGCATTACCAAACATCAATAAATCGGCTTTTGAGTCAAATAACACGGAGCGGCGAATTTTTTCAGACCAATAATCATAATGACCGATGCGACGTAAACTCGCTTCAATGCCGCCGATGATCACCGGGATATGTTTGAACGCTTCTTTACAACGCTGGGTGTATACCGTGACAGCGCGATCAGGGCGCTTACCACCAATGTTGCCGGCGGTATATGCATCATCATGACGCAGTTTTTTGTCTGCCGTATAGCGGTTAATCATTGAATCCATGTTGCCGGCTGTTACACCAAAATATAGGTTAGGCTCGCCTAGTTGCATGAAGTCGTCTTTAGAGTGCCAATCTGGCTGAGAAATGATCCCCACACGAAAGCCATGGGATTCTAATAAGCGTCCTATAACCGCCATACCAAAGCTTGGGTGGTCAACATAGGCATCACCGGTGACAAGTATGATATCGCAGCTATCCCAGCCCAATTCATCCATTTCTGCACGTGACATGGGTAAAAATGGGGCAGTCCCATAACAATGTGCCCAATATTTAGGGTAAGAGAAAAGACTACGGTCTGCTTTGATAGTTGCTTGCATGAATATTACCCTTGATGATGAATACGTATAATACCAGAGTTTTGAATGACTAGGTACTGAGGTAGGTAATCACGCTGAATGATTGTCAATGACGATGTTTTATTGTATGTTAAACAATAATATCAATATATATCCTCACTTTTTTTACTGGGGTTTGAGTGTCAAAGCCAATATGAACTCCAAACAATTGCTTCAATACATCGATGTTAAATTACGTAATTATTTCAGTTGGGGTATTATCGCATTTAGTATGTTGATGATATTGATTGTCTTATTATCAGAGTCCGTGAATAAAATTACAGCTATTTCTCTTCCCTTATTGTGTATGATATTTATATATATATCAATAATATACAAAAGATACTCTTAAACGATATTCAATGGATTAGCCTTATTTTCAACCCTGTTTTTTCTGATACTCACTTATCAAAATGGGTTACTCCCTCTTACATTAACGCCACTTTGGCTAATGTTTGCAGTCGTTACAGTTAGCAACCGCATTGTTAAATGGGTAGTTATTTACACTATTTTAGGGACATTAATTACACAAGTATTTATATTAGATTCCCCTCACGATTCGGCTATCGCTATCCGTTTATTTGCGATGAGCTTAATAGTCACGTGTGTTATTTATTATTTAAAAAAATTTGCTGACTCGCTGATTAAACAACTTAGTATAGATATTGAAACAAACGAACGCATATACGGCACTATTGGTCATGAATTGAGAACGCCAGCAGCGACGATCGACATGTTGTTAGATGTCGAGAGTAAAAAACACAGTCAAGATAATATCGAACAGCTCAAACGCCACTCATCGCATTTGTTAGCTGTGCTCGATGATATGAAAGCCGCGACCAATAAAAATGCGCTGTCCTATTATCAGCGAGAGGAGTATTTTTCTATCGACGATGCGATAGAGCTAACTATCGAAGGGTTACGACCCCTTGCGCAATTACATAATATTACAATTGACTTTGATTATCAGAAAGATGGTCTTCATAAAGGCTCGACCAAAGCCATTATACAAATCATTCAAAATTTACTGAAAAATGCCATTTTACACAGCGGTGCACAAACTATTACATTGGTTAAAATGACACAAAATATAGGGAATGGTAAAACTCGCTTTAAAGTGAATGTGATTGATGATGGGACTGGGATCGACGAAATTTTTCAAACCAAAATGTTTAATGCCTTTGAACGGGGAAATATATCCAGTGATGGAACGGGTTTAGGGTTATATTTATGTAAAAAAATTGCCTTACAGATGGAAGGAGGCGATCTCCGTTACTCTCAAACCGGCGAACATGGGAGTAACTTTGAGCTGTCGTTTGTATTAGAGCAGTCAGAACAACGAGAAATAGGTCCAGCTGAACGAGATAAGACTGCAATGAACAATGCTCAAGTCCTGAATGGTCTAAATATCTTATTCGTAGAAGACAGTGACATTTTACGACTAATGGGTACTGAATTACTTACTTCCCATGGCGTAATTATAACGACTGCAGAAGATGGTGTAGAGGCGTTATTTAAAGTTAATGAAAACCAATATGATTTAATCATTACCGATATCATGATGCCAAATTGTGATGGTTTTGAACTTACATTACAATTACGCAAACGAGGATTTACTCTACCTATTATAGGTTTAACCGCGGCGACGGTAGGCGACGAACAAGAGCGTCTCATTGAGTGTGGAGCCAATGCTGTACTTTCCAAACCGTTGATGTTGGATGCCATTGTCAATGAGATTAATAAACTTGATATATAGTTCGATGTCGAGTGATTGAGCCTTTGATTCCATTTATCCAAAAATTTGTACTGTCATTAACGTAAGGAAACAATGAAAACGTTATTTTATGCTGCTCTGTTATTGTCATCCACTCAAGTTTTATCAACCACTGATGAACTTGATTTTGTTGAAGGGTCATTGGTGCAACGTGAGTTTGCTGATTATGATGTTTTTAATGCGACGGGGATCAAATTACATCTCAATAAATCACTTACCGAACGTACTTTTGTTGAATTAGAACTCCTTACTGCCAGCGATAAAGCGATTGATATTGATTTTAGTGTCAGTCAATGGCATATCAAAACAGGCTTCACCCACCCGTTAACTGCACGTTTAACTGCCCATTATGTGGTTGGTTTTGGCGCCATTGGGTTTGAATTTGAACGGGGTGAAGAATACGCAGAAACCGACACGACTTATATTAGTTTGAATACCCAGTTACAGTACCGTTTATTTGAGTCGGTTGTTGGTTTTGCGGGCACGGGTATACAAAAATGGCGTGAAGGCAGTGACCAAAAATATTACCAGCTAGGCGCTCGCCGTGAATTTGTCCAATGGAGTTTTGGCGCCTCTTATATGAAATACTCAGATTCGGAAACCTTTGCTTTATCCGGTCGTTATCGATTTTAAGCGTTTAAGAAATACGCATGTGAAAGGAATATGAATGCAGGCAAAGCATGTATTCTCTTTTTTACTATATTGAAAGTTGGTGTAGTATGGAAAGTCTTACCTTATTCGTTTACTGGAATATATTATGAAATCTTCGCAATCATTGTTTTCTGTGTTTGCATTATCTTTACTCACTTCATCGCTCTTGATGGGGTGTGGTACTGCTTCTTCTTATATACCTAAATCAGCACCTCAATCTGATCAACTCGAAAGGACTTCATCTTCTGCCATGGTGGTAACAGCGAATCCACATGCGACAGAAGCCGGTTTAAATGTATTAGATGCTGGTGGTTCAGCCGTGGATGCTGCGATTGCGATCCAAGCCGTGTTGAGTTTGGTGGAGCCACAAAGTTCAGGATTAGCCGGTGGCGCGTTCATGGTTCACTATGATAATCAATCTAAAAAGGTGATTGTGTATGAGGGGCGTGAAATTGCACCAATGGCTGCGAAAAGTGACATGTTTATGCTCGATGCGGATACTCGCATGGGGTTTATTCAAGCCAAAACTAGTGGTATCGCAACGGGTGTGCCGGGTGTGGTAGCCATGCTGGAGTTGGCACATCAAGAACAAGGTCTATTGCCTTGGTCTGAGCTTTTTAGCTATGCGTCTGGACTAGCTGCTAATGGATTTGAGATCTCTCCACGTTTACATGGCATGCTCGAGCGCTTTGGCAAATATATACCTAAAGATCTCAGTGAGGGGCCAACGGACGCATTTGAGTATTTTTATGATGAACAAGGCAATCCTTATCCTGTTGGCCATGTATTAGTGAATACCGATTATGCCAAAGCGTTATCACTTATCGCTGCAGATCCTCGTTCGTTTTATACCGGTCAAATTGCTCAAGAAATTGTCGCTATGGTTGGCCAGTCTCCGCGTGCAGGAGCTTTAACGATGGCTGACATGGCTGCATATCGGGCGGTTCGTCATCAAGCGTTATGCCAGACATACCGTAGTAACCAAATTTGCGGTGCGCCACCTCCTTCATCGTGGGTGGCGGTAGGTATGATCATGGGCTTATTAGAACATGGTCCTGAATTTAGTGCTGGTGGGTCATCTGATCCTAAAAATTGGGGCATTCTTGCCCAAGCCCAACAATTAGCCTATGCCGATCGTGACCGCTATATTGCCGATCCTAACTTTGTAGATATGCCCCTCAAAGGAATGTTAGATGCAGCGTATTTAAGACAGCGTGCTAATTTAATTACACCTAATCACGCGTCAAAAGACACTGTTATTGCTGGTGATCCTTGGCCGTTTAACGACACTGAAAAAACAGTAACTGCAGGAGTAGACGCCACCGATGATGTGCATGGTACCACGCATTTTGTGGTAGTTGATAAGCAAGGTGACGTGGTTTCCATGACGGCTTCTGTAGAGAGTATTTTTGGTACAACACGCATGGTCGGTGGCATGTTTTTGAATAACCAGCTCACTGATTTCTCGTTTCGTTCTGTGGATTCCCAAGGTAATCCTATTGCTAATGCTGTCGCCGGTGGTAAACGCCCGCGATCATCCATGTCACCTTCTATTGTGTTAGATTCTGATAGTGAATTTTTATTAGCGACAGGCTCACCGGGTGGTAATAATATTATTGCTTACACTGTTAAAACCTTGGTGGGGGTGTTTGAGTGGGGCATGAGCCCGCAAGCAGCCGTTGATCTGCCCAATATGGTGGCACGAGGTGCAACAGTACGATTAGAAAAAGATTTAGCACCAATAGCATTAATCGATGGCATGCGCGAGTTAGGTTTTGATGTTGATGCCTCTCGAGGTGAAAACTCGGGATTAAGCGTGATCAAGCGTCATGCTGACGGCACATTAGAAGGGGCTGCTGATAAACGTCGTGAAGGCGTGATTGGTGAACTGTGATAATAGTTTGAGGCGATGGTGATAATACCATCACATTGCTTTTTCCCATAGGGGTAGAAAGATGAACGAATATAACAAGATGTTTGACCATCACTGGTCGCTTTATCAAAAAATTTTGCAACACAACTATATGGGGCATGACCAAATTTATAGTGTGTTGGAGGATGATTTAATCTCCCATACACAAGCGCCGTTTTCATTTTTAGATATTGGTTGTGGTGACGCACAAACGATCACAGGGCGCTTAAAGCATACGCCCATCAATGCATATACGGGCATCGATTTATCAGCCGATGCATTAGCGCATGCTCAGCATTTCTTGACACCTTTACAGATCAAAACGCATCTTATCAACAATGATTTTGAGCATGCATTAGCAGATTTAGTGACACAACGTGTTCAGTTTGATGTGATATTTTCAGGTTTTGCGCTGCATCATTTAGCGCCAGAACAACGCATTCATGCATTCCACAATATCTACCAGCTCTTAGATAAAGGGGGATGTTTTTATTTGATTGATGTGTATCCACACAAAGACGAACCACGCGACACATATTTAGACCGATATTTAGCTAAGCCCATGACCGATTGGACTGAGCTAAATGATACTGAAAAGACTATTTTAGATGATCATGTCCGTAGTAGCGACTTTCCTGCGTGTAAAGACACCTTGATAGATATTGCTACTGAAACTGGTTTTGAATCAATCCAATGTTTGTTTGAAGATGACGAGCATGCCAATATATTAATGGCGTTTACTAAATAATAAAAATAAGGAACGGGTATGAAAAAGTGGTTGTTTATAGTGGCATCGAGTGTCGTGGTGATCCTGGCATTGGTATGGGTAAATATTGATCCGCATGTAAAGGTGTTGATACTCGATCCACCCAAGGACCAAAACGTCTTATTTTGGAACCAAGCACAACGTGATGCCGGTTTTCAGTCCATTCATAAAGTCAGTATTTTACCTCAGCGTACTATCTCCAAAGGCAATGACGTTCAACCATTAGCACAAGGGTCGGCGTTGGCATTGAGTGAAGCACAAATACAGCGCTTTTTTGAGGAACAATCCATCGGCAGTTTAGTGGTGCTGCATCAAGGTAAGCTGATTTATGAAGGGTATGGATTAGGTTTTACCCCTGATAGTAAGTGGACAAGTTTTTCGGTGGCTAAGTCATTTACTTCGACTATGGTGGGTGCAGCAATTAAAGATGGCTATATTAAGAGCTTGCAAGACAAGGTCAGTGATTATATCCCTTCGATGATCGGCAGTGCCTATGATGACGTGACGATAGAGCAGTTATTAACCATGACTTCTGGCGTAGCATGGGATGAGGATTATTCTGATCCTGAGTCTGATGTGTCAAAATTTAATTTTACCGCTCCAGCAGAAGGTGTGGATGTTACTGCCAGTTACATGCGTGAGTTGACCCGTGCGGTGCCAGCAGGAGAGCGCTGGTTATATAGTACGGGTGAAACAAATTTGATTGGGCTGTTGGTAAGTCAAGCGACGGGGCAGACGTTATCGGATTATTTATCTGACAAAGTATGGTCAAAGATTGGTGTTGAACAAGACGCGACTTGGGTGTTGGGGCCTACTGATCATGAGATCAGTGGATGTTGTATTCAAGCGGCTACAAAAGACTATGCACGATTTGGTCAATTTATCTTAGATGGCGCGATGATTGATGGTGAGTCAATTGTGCCTGAAGGCTGGTTTGCTAAGGCGACCACAAAACAAGCTGATATTGGGCAAGCAGGACGTGGATATGGCTATCAATGGTGGACGTGGGATGATGGCAGTTTCCAAGGACGAGGGATCTTTGGTCAGGGGATCTATATTCACCCAGAGGCGCAGTTGGTTATTGCGGTTAATAGTAGTTGGGCAAGCGCCGCTCCCGCCAAAGAAAAACGCTTGCGCCAAGAAATGTATGAGACGATTCTTGGGGCGGTTGAGTAGTTAGACACTATTTTTAATATGCTAGGAAACTAAGCTTAGGTTCAGTTTTCAATAATACTGATTATTGCTAATCTTTGAATGTAGATTAATCACCTACACACTACATTTAATCAGAGGATAGTAAAATGAAAAAAATACATGGTACTGTGTTAACTAAAATTAATGGTGGTCGAGATCGGTCTTTTAGAAGCCCACAATTTCAAAATAATTCAGGATGGTCAGCGCACACCTGTGCAAATCTTGGTAATATTAATGACTCTTTGTCAGTAGCATCATTTGGTGCTTCATTCATTCCAGGTGCTCAAGGTTTTGCTTTAATAAGCGGAACATTAGGGATGATGGGTTTTGCGCTTGATAAGCAATTTTGTTCCTAACATCATGAAAAAATTCAACTTGAAGAAGCTAAAACCTTCTCAGCTTGCTATTGTCCCTGCAACACTCCTCGCTTATTCGATGGGTGGGAAAAGTGAGTTTTTTGGAATTAATACCAATATCACAATAGCAGTATTAATTTTCATTATTGCATGTAATTTGACTTTCGAATTCAGGGCCACAAAAGATAAAGAAGATATTTAATGATAATTTGAGTTTTTTCTATGGATCAAGACTCAATATTAATACTTTATTTTTGATAATTAATATCGATCTCATCCCCATTCAAAAATTTACACACAAAAATAGCTTGGCCAACTTCATTATGTGTCTGTTCCATTTCTTTGGTCAGTGTCTGCATGACTTCTCGGTAATCCCCTTTGACCAAGGTATTAGTTGCATAGGTTTTGATAGATAAATTTGGATAGGTATTTAATCTATCAATGAAATCTTGAATGGGGGCTATAAATTGCTCAGCAAGTGGGTAAAGCGAAATGTCGACGAGTAGTTGCATAATGTTATGTTCCTTATTTAATAATTACGCTTATGGGTGATGACAGATATCAATAAGATAAAGCACAAAACCTTACTTATTTTTGCAGTCGTTATCTAATATCAATGCTAAACAAATTTTATGCAAATATTCATCTGATGGCTATACTACAAATGGTGATAGGTTAAGTAATATTAGGGAACAAAACATGAATGAAACAGTAGTAACAGAGCAACACACAACACAGGGAAGCGCGAAAATCGTCTATATTCTTTACCTTGCTGGCATTGTATTCGGCATGACAGGAATAATAGGGGTAGTAATGGCGTACATCAACCGAAGTGATGCTCCTGAGTGGTTGCGAAGCCACTACCAATTCCAAATCCGGACATTCTGGATTGGTGCGCTTTATATGTTTATTGGTGTAATACTGTCATTGATCATTATCGGGTACTTTGTGTTTTTATTTTGGGTGGTCTGGCTGATCATTCGCTGTGTTAAAGGCATGAAATCACTCGAACAAAAAGAAGCACATCCAAATCCGACAGGATGGATGTTCTGAACATGTTGTACATTATGTAAAGGGTTGTATGAAATGTCGCTGCAGCCCTTACTATAGACGTCTAAGGTCTTATTATAGTATTGATATTTAAATTATGAAGATGTTTAGATATGGCTAAGAATCTAGAGGTGGTGAGGTATTAATGGGAGTTGATTAAGTCTGTTTTATTACAAGATCATTAAGATGACTGATCATTTTCGCTTTCAATCTTAGCTCGGTTTTCAAGTATAAGTTGCTTCATTTCCTCAACGCGAATATCCAAACTGATAAGATGCGCTAAAGTATCAATGTAATCAGCCTCTTCTTCGGCACCTAAATCGATCTCGTGGTCTAATAAAATGTATTGAAGTTCTTTGGCTATTCCGTCCAAAAACGAGTTCTTCACAATATTCATCTCTAACGTATATTATTTGTTCATTAAAATACATTTTGAAGCAAAATACAAAGAGTATAAGCTTTTTTGACGTTATAAATGTCTAACCCTGAAACTTGAGTTTCTAATAATAATCCATTTGATCCCCATACAGACATCTAGCGTAACGTACTACCATGTTTATAAGTTGATTGGTCTCAAGTGCAGACGATGATGAAAAAGTTAATAGCAAAACATCGCGTCGCTACGCAGTGCTTCTCGACAGGCCCCGTGACAGCAGCGTATGAACTCATGGTTGACGCGGGGAAGGTGCGACGAGATGACGCTCAAGTTGCTCTGGTAGCAAAATTCGATGCCCTGCATGAGTCTCTTGCTTCGCTCCCACCAGTACCCACTGTCGCCCACGATCCGATAGAGAGTAGCTCTACAAGTAGCAGTCCATTATCACTTTTACTGTCACAACCCCTAGCATCCATGCAGTCCTTTCTTAGAAAGAAGTTTCATTTGTGGTCTTTTGGTCCACCGCCTCGAGGCTTGTACATTCATGGTTCGGTCGGGGTCGGCAAGAGCTTTCTAATGGATCTCTTTTATGCGTCGGTTTCGCTTCCAGATGATGATTTTTGCCGTAATAATGACGCCCACAGCGACAATCACATCCAAGCAAAGGTTACCAAACGCCGCGTCCATTTTCATGAATTCATGCTAGACGTTCATCATCGGATCTTTGTCTACAAAGAAAAACACCCACGAGGTGATGCGATTCCCATCATTGCGCAACAATTGGCACAAGAATCTCAACTCCTGTGTTTCGATGAGTTTCAAGTGACAGACATTGCCGATGCTATGATTTTGAAGCGACTGTTTTTATTTTTATTTGATTTGAACGTCGTAGTGGTGGCCACTTCGAATCGATCTCCCGATGCGTTGTACGAGGGAGGCATAAACCGATCCCTCTTTTTGCCGTTCATTGAACTGTTGAAACATACGTCCGACATTATCTCAATGGAGGATCTCGGTAAGGATTATAGACTTGAAACTCAAGCGGATGGTCAATCCTATTTTTGGTCAAACGAGGATGTTCGTGGCGATAATAATATCAATAACAACATACATACGCAGTTGGAAGAAATATTTGGTGACACGACGACCGAAACTCAGGCCGAGAGTATTCCCGTTCTCTTTGGTCGCAACGTACAAGTTGCCAGAATGAATGACCGGTGCGCTTGGTTTGACTTTTCCGAGTTGTGCTATCAACCGCTCGGGGCGGCCGATTATATTTCACTCTGCCGCCGATTTCCGGTTCTCATCATGGACGGTGTCCCACAATTAGACAGTAATTACCTCAACGAAGCGCGACGATTTGTGACTCTCATTGACGCGTGCTATGAATCTCGCACTCGCCTGGTGCTGGTGGCGCAAGTCCCGCTAGACGAATTGTTTGTTGATTTTGAAGCACAAGTCCAAACCACTGACGGCGATGAAGAATTGATTGTGAATGAAAAGGGAGGCAACTCGAGTTCTTTTGCAACTACCATGATCCGCACCAAAGAGGGGGAGTATTATGAGTGGTCAGCGACGGGTAGAGTGGGCGTGTCACTGGCACAATTTTCGTCCGCCAACGATCTCGCCTTTTCTTTTCGAAGAGCCTCATCTCGGTTGGTAGAAATGGGTGGTAAGGAATGGGGGAGGTAATCACAGCAATATTAGGTGTAGTCCACATGGAACTAAATCGTGTCTAGTGAATTAGTTATGACTCAGCCTGACGCGTGTGTAATCCCCCACATTTTTTTGGGGGATTACAACCTATTTAATATAACGCGATCAAGATTAGAGATGTTGTGAATATAAATTTTCGTTACGATTGTCTAACTGACTTGCGTCTATATAAGTATAATCCAGAAAACATGAATATTAGTAAGATTGGAAATACCAATAAATTTGAGAGAATCGCTTGGCTTGACGCAATTGTTAGCTCAGTTCCACTAATTCCATTAGATATTGCATTCTGTTTAGCTTCATCAGCCCAAGCTCCAATAATTGGATTAAAAATTGCAACACCAGCCATGCCGGCACCCCCTACTAGAGAAAGGCCTAAAGCACCTGTTTTAGGTAAGTATTCGGCAACACACCCTAACATCGTAGGCCAAAAATAAGTGACCCCTAGTGCAAAGACTACTGCAGCGACATATACCATAGCACCACTAAACTGGCTTAGTAAAAATAGACCAAGTGTTGATAATAAAGCAGATACTACCAATACTCCAACTGGATTCAAACTGTGAACTAAAGGCCCTGCAAAATAACGACCAATTGCCATAATTCCAGTAATCAATGCTAGTATTAGCATTGGCGTAGCGCCTGAAGTCGCTAATATTTCACTAATCCATCCTTGCGTACCTAATTCTGTTGTTGCAGTAATTGTCATTACAAGAAAGAAAAATACAAACAATGGACTTAATAATGCTTTAGCATTGCTTGAAGTGGTATCTATTTCTACATCCAAACTTGGGAACTCACAACCAACTAACATAAATGCGTAAATAGTTGCTGGGAATAACATTATTGCTATTTGATACTCCCAGGTAAAACCCATACTAGATAACGCATAAGATACCAATGCACCTATTACAATGCCGCCTGGAAACCAGACATGAAATTTATTTAACATTGTAGTTTTATTTTCTTTATACATATTTGAAATGAGTGGGTTACATGCTGCTTCTACGGCTCCATTACCAAAACCTACCAAAAACGTTGAAAATAATAAACCGTAATACCCATTAGCAATTATAGTTAATATAAGGCCTGTAGCGTGGCAGACAAAGGCGACCCACAATAGTTTCTTAGGTCCAAAACTATTATATAGAAATCCCCCCAAAACAGTTGCTGCAGGAAATCCCCAAAACGCCATACCAATCACCCATCCAATTTGAGTATTAGTTAACTCAAATTGTTTTCCTAACTCAGGGACAATACCAGCACGAATAGCAAACGTCATGGCTGTCACAATTAATGCTAAGCAACTTAGGATAAAAATACGGTTAGTATGTATATAATTATTTTCATTTACTTTCATATTATGATTCCTTATTTCAAACCTAAGATTGATTTATTTAAAGCGTTATCTGAACCACTATCAGCAAAGTCATCAAAGGCTTTATCAGTGGGGCGAATGATGTGATCGTTGATGAAAATAGCTCCTTCTTTAGCGCCATTTTCAGGGTGTTTCATGCAACATTCCCACTCCATCACGGCCCAGCCATCAAAGTTGTATTGCGTAAGCTTGCTAAAAATCGCTTTAAAATCTATTTGGCCATCACCTAATGAACGGAAGCGTCCTGGACGGTCAATCCATCCTTGATAGCCGCCATACACACCACTACGACCTGATGGCGTAAACTCAGCATCTTTAACATGAAAAGCGCGAATACGTTCATGATAAATATCAATAAATGCGAGGTAATCTAGCTGTTGTAGGACAAAGTGGCTTGGATCATACAAAATATTGGCTCTCGGGTGATTGTTAGTCGCTTCCAAGAAACGTTCAAAAGTCACTCCATCGTGTAAGTCTTCACCCGGGTGAAGCTCATAACATACGTCACAGCCAGCTTCATCAAACGCGTTGAGAATAGGGGTCCAGCGTTTGGCCAGTTCAGCAAAGCCCATTTCAACCAGCCCAGCTGGGCGTTGTGGCCATGGATACATGGTTTGCCAAAGTAGCGCGCCGGAGAAACTTGCATGCGCGGTCAGACCAAGGTTTTGACTGGCTTTTGCCGCCATATGCATTTGTGCAACAGCCCATTCGGTTCGAGCTTCTGGGTTCCCATGAACTGCTTCGGGGGCAAAGCCATCAAACATTGCATCGTAGGCTGGGTGAACTGCTACAAGCTGCCCTTGCAAATGCGTTGATAGCTCAGTGAGCGTCAAGCCGTGGTCGGCTAACGTCCCCTTAACTTCGTCACAATAAGTTAGGCTGGTGGACGCTTTTTCTAAATCAAATAAACGTCCATCCCATGATGGCATTTGGATACCTTTAAAGCCTTGCTCTGCTGCCCACTGACAGATGGTATTTAAGTCGTTAAACGGCGCGTCATTACCGGCAAACTGTGCTAAAAATATTCCAGGTCCACGGATTTCTTTCATAATGTTCTACCTTAGTTTACTATTATTATTTGGTTTTAAAGGGATGCCATTTAACATCTGATTGACTCGCACTTACTGCGTTTTCAATAAACGCCATTCCACGAATTGCTTCTTCAACGCCTGGGATAGGTTCAAGTCCTTTCGGAGCTTCAGGAAAGGCGCGGATTTGTTCTGTAAAGCGCACATATAGGTTGGCAAATGCTTCTAAGTAGCCTTCAGGGTGTCCTGCTGGAGTACGAGTTGCTAATGTGGATTCGTGGCTTAACTCACCCACAGAGGTACGGATGATTTGTGTTGGTTGGTCGTTGTATTTTAGAAGCAGGGTATTTGGCTCTTCTTGGCGCCAACTCAAGCCTGCTTCTTCACCGTAGACGCTGATAGTCAGATTGTTTTCATTTCCGATACAGATTTGGCTAGCGGTAACAATACCGGTTGCGCCATTATCGAGTTTGGCAAGCACGGTGCCATCATCATCTAATGTTCTGCCAGACACAACTGAATGTAGGTCGGCGCATATTTCTGTGATGTTGTGGCCAGTAACGTACTCCATTAGGTTCGCTGCATGAACACCAATATCTCCCATACAGCAACTGACACCCGCTTGTGTAGGATCTAAACGCCATGTAGCTTGTTTATTGTTGGTATCAGCACTTGCGGCGAGCCAACCTTGGTTATATTGTGCGACGACCTTAACAATTTTGCCTAGTGTGCCTTTTTGAACCTCGTCACGGGCTTGTTTGACCATGGGATAACCAGTGTAAGTGTGGGTTAGGCCAAACAAACGTTCATGTTTCGCAATCACCGCTGCAAGTTCATTCGCCTCAGCGAGTGTAAATGTGGCTGGTTTGTCACAAATCACGTGAAATCCGTGTTCCATTGCCATTTTCGCCACATCAAAATGCAAATGATTCGGCGTGACTATGGCGACAAAATCCATGCGGCTATCAGCATCACGGGCTTGCTCTGCTTTGAACATCTCTGCATAGCTTGCATAGCAACGGTCAGCGGGTAAAAACAAGGCCTCACCAGAGCGCTTTGCTTTGTCTGCATTTGAACTAAAGGCGCCACACACCAACTCTATCTGTCCATCCAGATTAGCCGCCATTCGGTGTACGTTACCAATAAACGCGCCTTCTCCGCCGCCGACCATACCCATACGAAGTTTTCGATGTTCCATATATTCCATACCGTTAAATAAATAATTAACCCTAATTTAACAAGTTAATAACATATATGGATATTATTAAATCGGTCTAAAGTATGATAAATTCGGCGTTATGGGTTCCTCTTATAACTGAGTTGATAATAATGAACGTCAATAAAAAAGAAGATTCTGCTGCATTCTTGAATGATGTTGGGGTGCAACAAATTATAGATATGCTAAATATTATGCCAAATATACTGTTTTGGATAAAAGATAGGGATAGCCGGATTGTGTATGCCAATACTGCATTTTTGGAACAATACGACTACAAGCATATTGAACACGTGCTAGGTAAAACGGATTTGAGCTTTACGCCGTACTTTTTGGCTCGTCAATATCTGATTGATGATGATAGGGTGATTAGTGGCGAGAGTATTGATCAGCGCTTAGAGATGAATATGCTAAAAAATGGTCAATACGGTTGGTTTTCTACTTATAAACGCCCTTTACGTAATGCCGCGCAAGATATTATTGGTTCTTATGGATTTACGCAGCATTTAAATGAAACATCGCCATTGCTTGCTGCTGTTAACGATATTAAAACGGCAACTGATTACATTCATCAACACTATTTCGGGTCAATCACGGTGGCAAAACTTGCCGAGATCAGTTTTTTGTCTATAAGTGCGTTAGAACGACGCTTTAAGAAACAGTTATCCAAAACCCCTAAGCAATTTATCAATCAAGTGCGCCTTGAAAACGCGAGGCGTATGATTATTGAGTCGCACCGACCGATTAGCGATATTGCTGAAGCGTGTGGTTTTGCCGAGCATAGTTACTTTAGTAAGCAGTTTAAAGCACTATTTGCGATTTCACCTTCACGCTTACGTCAGCAAATCCAACAAACGCATGATTTAAATTAACTCGCAAATACTATAATTTGATTGATATTGATTGATGGTGACTTGAAACTGTTGTAATGTGCTAAAAGCTTTTAATATAAATTAATAAGGAATAGAGCAATGGCTGACGGTCAATTTTTTATCAGCGATGATGTTGAATGGGAACGTGTTGAACCCGGTATTAAACGTAAAATTATGCCATACACTGATGGTTTAATGGCTGTTTGTGTGAATTTTGATAAAGATGCGGTAGGTGAGGTTCATAGTCATGACGTACACGATCAAATTGCGATTTGTCTAGCTGGGGCATTTGAAGTTGAACTGGGTAATGAAAAGCGCACCATTAAAGCGGGTGATTCATTTTTAGCTCCCAAAGGAACAGCGCACGGTGTTGTTGCCCTAGAACAAGACAGTCAGTTGCTTGATACATTTAATCCCCACCGCGATGATTTTGTATAGGTCACTGTAATGCTTAACTCACTGCGTGCTGCATTAATCTGTATATTTTTGGGAATGTGGCACGTGGTAGTAGCAGCCACATCTGGGTCTGAAGATACCTCAGCTGCTCGGGCTGAAGCAATAGACTTTGTTTGGGCTGGCCAACGCGTTTGGTTTGATTTTATTAGTCAAGGTGATTATCAACTGGTTGCTTATTACGATGCTTCTCGTCAAATGAGTGTGGCGCTGAGGCAGTTAGGTGATGTGAACGGTGCTCCGTGGATTTATCACAAGCTGCCAAGCTATCTCGGCTGGGATGCTCATAACAGTATTACTGCGGCATTTGATGCAGATGGGCATATTCATATTGTCGGGAATCTCCATACCAATCCTCTGGTCTATTTTCGTTCGACAAAGCCATATGATCCTCGTTCTTTAATACCAGTCAAACAGATGGTATCTGCTGCGCATGAAGAGCGCATGACATATCCTGGTTTTTTTGTAGATCGGCAAAGACAATTATTTTTTAAATACCGAGATGGTTCCAGTAATCGTGGATCGTGGTATTATTTGAGTTGGGATAATAGCGCAAAGCAATGGCGCAATACCTATAAAAAACCAGTGCTTGATGGGCAAGGGCAACGCAGTGTATATCCATACGGCCCAGTATTTGGTCCAGATGGTTATGCGCATTTGAGCTTTGTGTGGCGGGAGACACCGATTGCATCTAGCAATCACGATCTGTCATATGCTCGCAGTCGCGATCTGGTCAATTGGGAGACCTCTAACGGAGAGCCAATAGGGCTGCCAATACAATTAGCTAATAGTGAGGTGATAGATCCGGTACCTATGCACGGTGGTTTGCTCAATGGCAGAACTCCGATTGGCTTTGATAGTGAACAGCGCGTTTTGGTGACGTATCAAAAATATGATGAGCAAGGTAACACACAGGTGTATTTGCGTCGCAAAGAAGGTCATGAATGGCGTGAGGTTCGAGTATCAGACTGGAAAAATTCACGTGTCGATTTAGACAAAGGCGGTGCGCTCAAATTACCCATCATCACGAGCCAACCAGCATTTATCAACAGCGCTAAGCAGATTGTTGTTCCAGCAAAATACCATGACAATGATTGGCAGTGGATACTTGATGCAAATTCTCTAGAAGTATTATCTAGTCACTTTTCCCAAAGCGATTTACCCAACGCGATAACACAATATGATGTAGATAATGATATTCCGCAGCGTGTATTACCAATGCGAGACGAACAAACCAGTCCCTCTACGCAATACTATATTAGCTGGGAGGCAATGCACCCAAATCGAGATCAAGCTAGAGAGAATATTCCCATGCCCTCGACTTTACGCGTGCATAGGCTTAAATAAGCCCTTGCTTTAATAATTTATCTGCATAATCCACCGCACGTGCCGTAATTGCCATGTAGGTAAGTGAGGGGTTTTGCGTGGCGCAAGATGACATACACGCCCCGTCTGTCACAAAGAGGTTAGGTACATCATGGCTTTGTGCCCACTTATTAAGTACCGAGGTCTTGGGATCTGCACCCATACATGCACCGCCCATTTCATGGATCCTATCGCCAATCTGGATGTGCTCATCATCAGGCACTTGATTCACTTTAATATCAGTACATCCTGCGTTATTGAGCATTTCAACGATGTCTAAACTTGCGCGTTTGATCATATTGCGTTCGTTTTCATGAATCTCCGCATCAACATGCAATAATGGTATTCCCCACTGGTCTTTTTTGTTAGGGTGTAAGCTGATTCGGTTGGAGAAGTAGGGCAACATTTCGCCATACATAATAGCTAAAAAACGCCACGGTTGCGGTTGCATACTAGCATCTTTTACTGCGGCGCCAATGCCTGCTTTTTTTGCATGCGTCCCGGTATTGCGGCGGTGTTGTGCTGTAGCTTGATAGCCATAGCCACGCACAAAATTTGCATCAGCTAATTTTTCATGACGATAATTTGGAATGTAGGTCGCTATTGGTCTGCGACCATAGGCAAACTTATCTTCATAGCCGGGTACTTCGGCATGGGCAACTACACCAGAAAAATGGTCCATGATATAATGACCCAGCATACCGCTGCTATTAGCAAGTCCATTAGGGAAGTGCTCAGAAGTCGAGTTTAATAAGATCTGTACCGAGGCAAAGGCTGATGCACACAAAAATACTGCGCGCGCGTGATATTGACGTGATTGCTTGGTATTTGTATCAACAATATTTACGCCAGTTACACGTTGCTGTTTGTTATCATACAAAATAGATTCCACAACCGCATCGGTCACAATAGTGAGCTTACCTGTCCGTTTGGCTGCAGGAAGTGTCGCCGATAACGAGCTAAAATAGGCACCGAATGTGCATCCACGTTTGCAATAAGATCGCGCTTGGCACGGCGCTCTGCCTAATGCCATTTGTTCTGGAGTCGGCTCAGTGATATTCGCCGCACGGCCAATGATTAGCCGTCTATCATCATAATGTTTGGCAATGTTTTTAGCTATGTACTGTTCTGCACAACTCATTTCCCATGGTTTTTGAAACACGCCGTCGGGTAATACATCTAGACCGTCTCGGTTTGCTGATACGCCAATGAAACGTTCAACATAGTCATACCAAGGTGCTAAATCGTCGTAGCCAATTGGCCAAGGAATACCATGGCCATCTTTAGCGTTTGCTATAAAATCTTTTGGCCCCCAACGTAACACTTGGCGTCCCCACGTTACAGAACGTCCACCTAGCTGATAACTGCGCACCCAACGTACAGGTTTGTCATCGGGGTAAGAGATCGGGTGCTCTTTATCATCAGCAAAAAACTGCTTGGTTGCATTTTTAAAATACCCTTTATCATCAATCGTTTGGTATCGGCCTTGTTCATCAAATATTTCAGGGACCTTATTTCGATTTTCTATTTCCCAGGGCGCCTGCATATCGGTGTATTCCTCACCACCGTGTTCTACGTGGCGACCGCGCTCAATCACAAGTGTATTGTAGCCTTTTTCACAAAACTCTTTGGCTGCCCAGCCTCCGGTAATACCGGAACCAACGACAATGACATCATATTTTTGTTTCATAGGGTTTGACCTTTATTATTTAATTCATCAGCGCTAACACACCCTTTGTAGGTGCCTGGGATTAACTGGTAATCGGGGTTCGCTTCTTTGGATGTGTAGTAGATGTGAAAGACAATGTTTTTAAACTTGCGGTAATGCATAGAAATCTGAGTGTCTGGATGCTGGAACGCTTGCTTATCTAATTCTGCGATAAACTTGCTTCGTTCTTCCAGTGACTGTTTCGCATAGCTTGCACCTAGAGTGTCAGTTGATAGTAGCTGGATTTGTTTGATTAGTTGCCTAAACTGCGTTTGCGTTTTGGTACTTGCCCATGTCAACATCATAGCATCTAACACGGCAATGACATGAGCATCAGTAGCACCAGGAGTGACGGT
>Ga0209136_1000053_pt1 | contig 81788 bp, 71 predicted proteins | sample SaaInl0LU_22_DNA_FD_184640 | JGI IMG/M metagenome (GOLD analysis project Ga0209136, IMG submission 184640) | Marine microbial communities from expanding oxygen minimum zones in the Saanich Inlet - ESP_90LU_22_DNA (SPAdes) (version 2) | ecosystem: Environmental > Aquatic > Marine > Intertidal... | reverse complement strand
ACTTTGGTGCTCCACATTCCAACGGTGTGTTGCTACAATATTCTGATTAAAAACTAACGTTTGGTGAAAATTGGGGCCACTGTACCAAGAAGCCGCTGTATCACCGTCAGCAGCGCGGTAATAGCGACCATTTGCGAGCTCCGTATACTGCACATCACTCGCATCGAATCCGGCTAAACCAGCGGTTTCACGATAGAGCTCGAAGCGGTCGGTTCCGGTGACCAAATTCATATTGAAGGAAAAATCAGTGGACTGACCTATCGTTTCGTCCAATTTCAATCCTAAGATACGGGTAGAGGTCGCCTCGAATTGATCCGGGAAGGTTGTAGAGTAATAGTTCTGCGCGCCAAAAGCCTTCTGATTCTCGGCATAAAAAAGGGAGATATTGCCTTTCTCCTTACCAAGGGTGAATTCACGTTCGAGGTTGACAAAAAGCTTGCTGCTCTGAAAATCCGTATTAGAAATGTAGCCAGAGGTTTTCTGCGACTGTTGGCCGAACTGCACACCCCATTTACCTACCTTTTTTCCAACATAAAAGCTGTTATTCCACAAATCGTGGGCACCAGTAGTTACTGCATATCCGGCATTGAATTTCTTAGGGGCATTGCGCAATACGATATTAACCACACCTGTCATGGCTCCTATTCCATGAGCATTCGTCGCTCCACCTTGAATCACTTCAATACGCTCGATCATTTGTAGAGGCACCGGCAAATTCATGTTATGGTGGCCCGTTTGAGGGTTGTTCATACGTACGCCGTTCACAAGGACTAGCGTTTGGTCGAAAGTACCGCCACGAACGCCAAGATCACCCTGAATATCGAGCGGTCCGCGCTGGCGCATATCAACTCCAGCGAGGTAATCAAGCAGTTCATTAATGTTATTCACGGGCAATTCCTGAATCTCTTTCGCGGTTAGGATCATGACCTGTCGCGTAGCCTTTGCGTAGGTTTCCTTGGAGAGTGAAGTGCTGACCTCTACCTCGTTGAGTTCTATGGTGGGGTTCTTTTTTGCAACGATCCCGCGTATGCCTTTGCGCTGACCAAACTCTTGGGCTTGTGCAGTGGCAAAGAGGCCAATTAAGGCCGCAACGAGTAGTGAATTCTTCATGTTCTGATTGTGTTAGGAGGGCAAATATAGGGACAAAAAAATCCCCGCTATCCTAATGGATAACGGGGATTCGAATCGTTTATTTCTTACGAGGATTAGCTCGCTAGTACAGAGATCGTATTGTTCTTACACTCTAACACGCCGCCTTTTACACTCACGGTGCAAAGCTTGTCGTCTGAAGTGTCAAGAATGACCTGCGAGCTCAAATGATCGAGCGTCTTTGTATCGTCTGCAACGCGAATACTCACGGTGCCAGCAGCAAGGGTTGCAACTAACGGCGCGTGGTCATTCAGGATTTGAAACAACCCATCTTTTCCAGGCAACTGTACGCTACTTACTTGGCCTTTAAACAATACCTCTTCAGGTGTGATAACTTCTAAATACATGAGGCTATTTATTAAGCTTCAGCTAACATCTTCTCACCAGCTTCGATCACCTCTTCGATGTTACCTTTCAAGTTGAAGGCAGCTTCTGGATATTGATCGAGCTCTCCATCGAGAATCATATTGAAACCTTTGATGGTGTCTTTGATGTCTACCAAAACTCCTTCCAAACCTGTAAACTGCTCTGCTACGTGGAACGGCTGAGAAAGGAAACGAGCAACACGACGTGCACGCGATACAACGAGTTTATCTTCTTCAGAAAGCTCTTCCATACCTAAGATGGCGATGATATCCTGAAGCTCTTTGTAACGCTGAAGTGTTTCTTTCACACGCTGTGCAGTATCGTAGTGCTCTGCACCTACAATCTCAGCAGTCAAAATACGTGAAGTAGAATCTAGTGGATCAACCGCTGGGTAGATACCTTGCTCAGCAATCTTACGTGACAATACGGTAGTCGCATCCAAGTGAGCAAACGTTGTTGCAGGAGCTGGATCGGTAAGGTCATCCGCAGGTACGTAAACCGCCTGTACAGATGTAATAGAACCGTTTTTCGTAGAAGTAATACGCTCTTGCATCGCACCCATTTCAGAAGCTAGCGTTGGCTGGTAACCTACTGCAGAAGGCATACGACCTAGAAGTGCTGATACCTCAGAACCTGCTTGAGTAAAGCGGAAAATGTTATCAACGAAGAATAGGATATCCTTACCCTGTCCGTCGCCTTCACCGTCACGGAAGTACTCTGCAAGTGTCAAACCTGACAATGCAACACGAGCACGTGCACCTGGAGGCTCATTCATCTGACCGAATACGAACGTCGCTTTAGAAGTTTTCATCAACTCCTTGTCCACTTTGCTCAAATCCCATCCGCCATTTTCCATAGCGTGCATGAAATCGTCACCGTAGTTGATAATGCCAGACTCAAGCATCTCACGCATAAGGTCATTCCCTTCACGTGTACGCTCACCAACACCAGCAAATACTGAAAGACCACCGTGTCCTTTTGCAATGTTGTTGATCAATTCCTGGATCAATACAGTTTTACCAACACCTGCACCACCGAATAGACCAATTTTACCCCCTTTAGAGTAAGGCTCGATAAGGTCAATTACTTTGATACCTGTGAAAAGAACTTCAGTAGAAGTACTTAAGTCCTCAAAAGCTGGAGCTTGACGGTGGATTGGCAATCCTTTCGAACGGTCAATACCGCCGATACCATCGATATCCTCACCTACTACGTTAAATACACGACCGTAGATCTGGTCACCGATAGGCATTGTGATTGCGTTCCCTTGAGCACGAACTTCTTGCCCTCTCTGACATCCGTCCAAAGAATCCATAGATACCGCACGAACAGTATCCTGCCCTACGTGCTTTTGCACCTCAAGGATAACGATCTGGCCATTCGATTTTGTAACTTCAAGAGCTTCGTAAATCTTAGGAAGCACACCTTCTGTGGTCTCAAATTTAACGTCCACTACAGGGCCGATAATCTGAGCAATTTTTCCAACTAATTGAGACATGTTGTATTCTTGTTTTATAACTGGGGCAAAACTACGTCACATATGCAACGAATGCAACTCGCCAAAGCCGAAACTATGGTCACTAACAATAGTTATCAACACGTTATTAACAATTTAGTGTATGTAGCAGTGCTTAGCTTCCTCAGTCTGATCAGTTGCCGTTCTGTAAGCACAGATTCTGAACCTACTTTAAGCGCTTTACTAGCAGAGGAGAAAAAGCAGCAGGGCAACGAAGCCTATCTGCATTCTAAGACGTTCACGTCGGGTACAAAAGCATACTGCGTTGGCTTTCAAGACGGTACTTTCCCCGACATGGGATGGCACATCGAAGGGGAAATGGGCGGATTTTGGACACATCCCATTAAAGTTTTAGATGGATTTACTGCGCATGTCGTCGTTGACGGAGCAGTCACAGCGCTGGATACCGCATCAACATATATCATAGCCCCCACTGGAAATACGTTCGTCTATCAGAAAGGGGATCTGACCGTTACTAGGAGCCAATTCATTCCCGACGGATCGAGGTCCATGGTGGTAGAATTCGTGATCGACGGTGCGCCTAATGGCGCGGAATTGTTCTTTGACCCCCGGGGAGATTTGAGACCGACGTGGCTGGGTGAGCGCACAGGAATGATCGATGGACCAGACTCTATTTCTTTAGGTCCGTACTGGAAAGCACAAGACGTACATAATGGCTGGACAGCAATCATAGTTGCTGAAGAAAATGCGACTTACGCGATAGACGGAATACGAAGCCGATCTGCGGAGGTCCACCGTTTTTTTTGCGTGGGTGGACGGACTGCTGAGGAGGCTGAGATGGAATTGGCCGCAGTGAAAGACTGGAGAATCGCTTATGATGAGAAATCTAGGCGCCACGAAAAGCTGGGGGAGCGAAGTTCGTTCATCGCCTCGGAGGATAAGGAAGTTGAGACTGTCTTTAGTTGGCTAAAACACAATGCTATATGGCTGGAAATGGACGCCGATTCACTGGGCTACGGTTTTGCTGCCGGCATGGAAGACTATCCTTGGTTCTTTGGATGCGATGCAGAATTTAGCGTGCTCGGTTTAAATGCGGTAGGTCGGTACGATTTAAGCAAAAGCATGTTGCGACTACTCGCAAAGGCCTCGGAACGGGCGAACGGAAACGGACGCATCATTCATGAAATGTCCACCAATGGTGCTGTGTTTAATCCGGGGAATTTGAATGAAACACCGCAGTTTGTGACGGCTGTGTGGGACACGTATAGATGGAGTGGAGATCTTGATTTTTTGAAGGAAATGTATCCTTTAATGGTCAAATCTATGCGGTGGTTGCAAGAGCACGATGCCGATGGCAATGGGATTCCGGACGGGTACGGAATGATTGAAATTCACGGGATGAATGGCGAAATGATCGACGTTGCCGCCTATGCCGTTCAGGCCTGGAACGCATTAGAAAAAGCTGCCTGTAGGATGGATGATGACGCAAGCATTGCGGAGTGGGCCGGAAAGAATGCAGCACGATTGAGTGCATTCATCAACCAGGAGTACTGGGTTGAGAGCGCAGATGCGTATGCTGATGTTCGAGGAACGCCACGACAAGCGATTGAATTGATCGAGGATGCCGTTGAGCGGGCAGACGGACTGAATAAACCGTGGGCAGTGGAGGAATTGAAAGCTGTGAAAAAATTGGCGTTAAAGCATACCCTCGAGAGTATGCCTGATGCAGACGAAGTCGTTTCGGAACCTACATTACACCCGTACAGCGTGCATCACAATTGGATCGTCAACACCCCGATGGAAGTCGGGTTTGCACCAAAAGAACGGGCACTGCGGGCATTGGATAAAGCGGCCCAGTACACCAACCCGTTTGGGACGTTTGTTACTGGGATTGACCGGGATGAAAGCGCAGGTACCGATACAGAGGGCTTTGCAAAGCGCAAAAAAATATTCTCTTATGTCGGTGCCGTCATGACCTTACCCACCGGTGTATCTGCGGTGGCTGAGAACAATTACGGCCGACCAGACCGAGCATTGGATTACCTCAAACGCATGTCTAAAAGCTGGAGTTACGCTCATCCGGGCAGCATGTATGAAGTCAGTCCAGATTTCGGAATGATGTGCCAAGCATGGAACATCTACAGTTTCGCCTTCCCGATCGTTCGCCAATTTTTTGGCGTCGAGCCCGACCCTACTGCTCGTACCATTCACATCGACCCGAGCTTCCCCACGAGATGGAAGCAACCGCAACTTAATAATATTCGGATCGGCGAGGGCAGCAACGCCACTGCCCTAGATATTGCGTTTATCCGGTGTGAGGCGGGAAAGAAAAACACACTAACGATCGATCAGCACGCCGAGGAGCTCTGGACCATTTCCCTAAGTGTGCCAGAAGGTGCGGAGCTCGAGGTGAACGGCGCTGCTCAAAACCTCCTACAAAGCTCGGAGCAGTGGGTTGAAATCATCGGAAAAAACATCGTTCTTCGTTGGTAGAAATTTCGCACCCTTACACATGAATATTGCATCTATAATTGGCATCGCCGCCGCGGTATTAACGACCGCCGCCTTTGTCCCACAAGCTTGGAAAATCATCCGTCTTAAACAGGTCAAAGATTTGAGTCTTACGATGTATATCATGATGTTCAGTGGCCAATTATGCTGGCTCGGCTATGGCCTATTTCTAGGTGACCTTCCCTTGATCCTCGCAAACGTCATCGGGGGCTCTTTGAGCGGTACGATTCTCGCTTATAAAATTTTTCTGCGATAGGCAGTAGAGCGAGGCTAATTGGCACATTATTTGAGTATTGCGTGGAACAAAAACATACGTTTTTGACTTATTACGTTGTTAAACTACCGCAACATGAAAAAATGGATGGCCCTGTTCGGGCTCCTCGTATCAACCTCCGTGTTCGCTCAAAACGTAACCATTAGCGGTTACATTAGAGACGCCGCCACCGGAGAAGAACTCATCAACGCTTCCATCGTCAACTCGAAAAACCAAGGTACAGTGACCAATATTTATGGTTTCTACTCCTTGACACTGCCGGAAGGAAAGTACGATTTCACCATCAGCTACATCGGCTATGAAAACATCGAACGTACGATCGATCTCAGCGAAAGCAAGAGTCTAAATTTCGAATTAAAAGAAGCGACCAACCAGCTTGCAGAGGTAGAGGTTACCGCCAAGAAATTGGACGAAAACCTGAACCGTGCAGAAATGTCAACCACGCAGCTCACGGCCAAGCAGATCAAAACCATCCCTCAATTTTTAGGGGAATTTGATGTGATTCGCTCCATTACCTTACTCCCTGGTGTGACTACCGTGGGTGAAGGCGCAAGTGGATTTAACGTGCGCGGTGGAAAAACCGATCAAAACTTGATTCTATTAGATCAAGCGCCAGTCTACAATAGTTCACACATTTTTGGCTTCTTCTCGGTATTTAACGGAGACGCCGTTCGAGATCTGAAGCTGTATAAAGGTGGTATTCCAGCACCCTACGGAGGTCGTCTTTCATCCGTTCTCGATGTGCACCAAAAAGAAGGAAACATGAAAGAGTACGGAGGAACTATGGGCCTCGGTCTACTTTCTTCTCGCTTGATGTTTGAAGGACCGCTTGTCAAAGACAAAGCGAGCTTTATGGTTGCTGGACGCCGTTCGTACCAAGATGTATTGCTCAAGCTCAGTCCGAATGATGATCTAAACAGCATTATCGCAAACTTCTACGATTTTAACGCCAAGGTCAACTATAAATTCAACGACAAGAGCCGTTTATTCTTAAGTGCCTATTATGGTAAAGATGCTTTTGGGGTTCCCGGACTCGTGAAATTTAACTGGGGAAACCTCGGCTTAACGGGTCGATGGAACTATTTGATCACGGACAAACTCTTTATGAATATCAGTACCGTGTATTCTGACTACGATTACGCGATCGGGTTTGATTTCCCGCAGGCGAAGATTGACAACATCGCCTATATCAAAAACCAGACGAATAAAATTGGTTTTAGCTGGTTCCCGAATGCCAACCACCAGGTGAATTATGGTGCAGAGGCGACTATCTATGACTTCGAACCGTTTTCCACGGTATTTGACTACGTCGACACTAACCTTACGGACATCAACATCGAACTGCAAAACGAATATGCAGTAGAGCCTGCATTGTACATCGAAGACAACTGGAAAATCAATAGCCGACTCACCATGCGCGGCGGTTTGCGCTACAGCTCGTTCTACAACCTCGGAGCACGTGATGTCGTAAACTACACGCCTACTTCGAATGGAACGGTTCGCAACGATCTCATCACCGATACCACGAGCTATGGTTCACGCGAAGTGATCGAATCATTTAATGGACTTCAAGGTCTTGAACCGCGTTTGGGAATCAACTATAAGGCGACAGAGAACTCGGCGATCAAGGCGAGCTACAACAGAATGCGTCAGTACATTCACCTCATCTCAAATACGACCTCTTCACTGCCGATCGATACTTGGCGCCCAGCCGGTCGTTACATCGACCCGGGAACAGCGGATCAAATCGCTTTGGGATGGAACCGCAACTTCAAGGACGGCGAATGGCAGTTGAGCGTAGAAACCTACTACAAATCCATGCGTGATCTTGTAGACTTTAAAAATGGTGCTCAACCTACGGGAGTGGACAACATCGAAGTGGCACTGATGACCGGCCGCGGAAGAAGCTACGGCCTAGAGATGCAGCTGGATAAGAAAATAGGACAGCTGACCGGTTGGATCGCTTACACCTACAGCCGCTCTGAGCTTCAAGTAGACCTCGGGGCAACGCCTGACGAGTGGATCAACCTTGGACAGTGGTATTCCGCTGCGCAAGACAAACCGCACGACATCGCGATTGTTGCTGCGTATGCTTGGAAGCCGAACATCAGCTTCTCAGGTTCGTTCATCTACCAGACAGGAAAGCCGTACACGTATCCTGAGGCGCGCAGTGAGTTTGAAGGTATTATCTACCCTTTCGCACTGAGCAGAAACAACAGCCGCACACCTGCCTACCACAGATTGGATCTAAGTATGGACATTTCTGTACCGAACAAAAAGGACCGCGACTGGAAAGGCAGCTGGAACATCGGTGTATACAATGCGTATGCCCGCAAGAATGCCTTTAGCATATTCTTTGAAGAGGAATTGGACGATAACGGCGTAGCTACGGGTCAGACCAAAGCGACGCAACTTTCCATCTTCGCTACCGCCATCCCGACGATCACCTACAACCTAGACTTCTAAATCATGAAGAAATTTATAACATTAAGCCTACTTAGCATCGCCTTTACTTCGTGTGAGATTGATGTGACTGATAAAGTAAAAACTGACGCTTATGATGGAGCTGCCTTGGTTTCCGCAAGCGGTGCAGTAACGGATTTACAGGGCACAGGTACCTATTTGAACCTTGCCATCAGCTCCCCTTACCTCGCTACAGAGGATGCAACACTTATCTCAGGTGCTCAGGTGGAGGTATATAAAAACGACAGCCTTGTTTCTTCACTTACTGAAGTGAGCCCTGGCCGCTATGACGACACCACGCTCCTGGCTGAAGTAGGCCAAGGATACAGCCTGATCATCGATGTACCTACTGGATACGGAGATGCTACTGGTGTTTGGGAAAGTACTCTGGACGTAGTGAATGCACCTTTTAGCTTCCTTTCGCCCATGTTCCAGATTTTGGAAGACGACAGCAGCTGGGTAGACTTCAGAACCGGTGACTCTGTGTTTTATGCCGATGCAGATTCTTCTTTTTACAGCCCTTATGCGCTGTGGAATGACCCTGTAGGTAGAGGAAATGCGTACTGGATCAAGAACTACTGGACCACGAAAGTGTATGCGCCGCAGGGACCGTTTGGACCCCAAACGCCTCAGGAAACTGAAATGAGCTTGAACTCGAGTATTACCATCTTTGACGATGAGCAGTTCATTCAAGGACCACAGATCACTCGATTCAACTTCATCGGCCCTCCGTACACCGTGTACCGCGATACGCTGATCAACATCGCTTATGAAACGCGTACGGTGAGTGAGGGCATGTTCGATTATTTGACCATTATGGGCAATAACATCGGCGGGGGCGGACTATTTAGCGTGCCTTACAGCCCACAAATTGGGAACATTAGAAGACAAGACGACACGACTGTGTACGGTTTAGGGTATTTTTATGCAACTTCAATTAGATTTGACAGCATAACCCTATTTCACCCGTACTAATGGATCAAATGCATTGGGCCAGCGATTGGTTGCGCCAACAACATGTTTCTGAATATTGGATCGAATGGACGGTTCTCGGTATCGATATCGTATTACTTACACTGATCTCGCTACTGGCCGATTTTCTTTCGCGCAAAATTCTCGTTCGCGTGATTCACGCTGCTGTGAAACGCACGAAGGCGACTTGGGACGATTACTTTTACGAGCAACGTGTCTTCAAAAATTTGGCCCACCTGGTTCCAGCGGGGATCGTGTTCCAAAGTTTGCCCTACATTTTTAATGATGTCCCGGGCGTCATTCCGGTAATCGAAAAGATGATCGTGCTCTACACGATTGTGCTTGGCGTGAGTCTGATCAACCGCACCTTGCGTGCACTCGAGAATTGGCTCAGTCAAAACGATAAATACACGAACACTCCGATACGAACCATTAGTCAAGTGGTGCGCTTATTGGCGTTTTTTGCTGCGGCCATAGCCGTGCTGAGCTTGCTGACAGGAACCTCAGCCGGTGCGATTCTCGGAGCCTTTGCTGGAACCACGGCCATTTTAATCTTGGTCTTTCAAGACAGCATCAAAGGACTGCTTGCCAATTTTCAGATACACATGTACGACCTGGTGAAAGTCGGCGATTGGATCACTTTTTCACAATACGGCGTGGACGGCGATGTACTCAGCATCGATCTCACAACGGTGAAGGTTAAAAATTTCGACAAGACCATTAGCACAGTGCCTGCTACGGCATTTGTAAGCGATAGTTTCGTGAATTGGCGCGGTATGGCAGATACAGGTGCACGACGCATCAAGCGCAACATTCACATCGACATCACCTCGATTCGACACCTCGATGAAGGACTCAAGGACAGTCTACAAGAGATTGATCTGATTTCAGGATTCATGGCCACACGACAGCAAGAGATCGACGCAACGAACGGCGATAAAGCTACAAAGGGCGCGAGTTTATTGAACGGTCGCCGCCAAACGAACATAGGTCTGTACCGCAAATACATCGAGTTTTATCTAAAAAACCACCCGAGCATCAACACGGAACACACGCTTATGGTGCGTCAACTCCAACCGACTACCGAAGGTATTCCTGTTGAGGTGTACTGCTTTACCAACACTACGGATTGGGCAATCTACGAAGGTATTATGGCTGATATTTTCGATCATCTCTATGCCGCAACGCGTCACTTTGATCTTGCGCTGTTCCAAAAACCCACTGGCGCAGATGTTCGAGAAATAGGTGCTTAGAGGCAGCGTACCCGCTCAAATAATCATCCAACGCAAAAAAAACACCCCCTGAAAGAAACTCTTTCAGGGGGTGTTATATATTAAAACGGTTCGTAGAGACTATGCCTCCGCCGTTTCCATGTAGCTTTCTATCGGTTCACAAGTACAAACCAGGTTGCGGTCTCCGTACGCATCGTCAACGCGACGTACAGTAGGCCAGAACTTGTTATCACTCACAAACGGCAATGGGAAACCAGCTTTCGAACGGGTGTATGGGAAGTCCCAAGCATCACCACAAATCATGTATTGTGTATGTGGAGCGTTCTTTAAGACATTGTTTTTCTCGTCCGCGCTTTCGTTCTCAATCTCGAGAATCTCTTCACGAATACTCAGCATGGCTTCGCAGAAACGATCCAGCTCCGGAAGGCCTTCTGACTCAGTCGGCTCCACCATCACGGTACCCGCTACTGGGAAACTCACTGTAGGCGCATGGAATCCGTAATCCATCAAACGCTTAGCGATGTCGGTTACTTCGATGCCCGCATCACGCTTGAATGGACGACAATCCAAGATCATCTCATGTGCACAACGACCGTTCTCACCGGTGTAGAGCACGTCAAATTTCCCTGCAAGACGCTCCTTGATGTAGTTCGCGTTAAGGATGGCATATTTCGTGCTGTCCGTCAACCCTTCACTTCCTAGCATCTTGATGTAAGCATACGAGATCAACAAGATCAATGCAGAACCCCAAGGTGCTGCAGAAATGCTAGAGATGCCTTTCTCACCACCCATGTCTATCACCGTGTGCTTTGGAAGGAATGGAGCCAAATGTGCTTTACAACAGATTGGACCCATACCAGGACCACCACCCCCGTGAGGAATAGCAAACGTTTTGTGCAAATTCAAGTGACATACATCGGCGCCGATCAGCCCTGGTGAGGTCAGACCTACCTGTGCATTCATGTTGGCACCGTCCATGTATACTTGACCACCGTGCTCGTGGATGATGGATGTGATTTCCTTAACGCTCGCCTCGAATACTCCATGCGTAGATGGATACGTAATCATGAGCGAGGCAAGTGTTTCGCTATACTGCTCTGCCTTTACACGCAAGTCCTCTACGTCGATGTTTCCATTCTCATCACAGGCTACAACGACCACTTTCATTCCTGCCATCACTGCAGAAGCTGGGTTGGTTCCGTGCGCTGATGAAGGAATCAATGCGATATTTCTGTGGTGATCACCATTCGCCTGGTGGTAAGCACGAATGACCATAAGTCCCGCGTACTCCCCTTGTGCTCCAGAGTTTGGTTGCAACGAGGTAGCGTCAAAACCTGTGATTTCAGCAAGATCCTTTTCTAACTCCTCTATCACCTGCATGTAACCCGCTGCTTGTTCTACCGGTACATATGGGTGAAGGTTGTTCCATGAACCGCTTGACAACGGAATCATCTCAGAGGCTGCGTTCAATTTCATCGTACATGATCCCAAAGAAATCATACTATGGTTCAGTGCGAGATCCTTACGTTCGAGCGACTTTAGATAGCGCATCATGTCGGTCTCACTTCTATAACTGTGGAACACTGAGTTGGTCATAAAGGCAGTGCTACGGACCAATTCTGTCGGTATGTAAACGCCCAAATCTCCCATTTCGATCGTATCCACTTGTTCCGCTGCTGACAGAACCGCGATGATCTCTGCAACGTCTTCGTCGGTAGTGGTTTCGTTCAATGAAATACCGATCGTTTTCTCGTCGAAGTAACGGAAATTGATCTCAGCGTCTTCGCTTAGTAATTTCAATTTCGCACTGTCACTCAACTTCAAGCTGATCTTCAACGTATCGAAGAATGCAGCATTGTGCTGTGCCAAGCCCATCCCCTTTACCGCTTCATTCAAAGTACCGGTTTTCGTATGAATGGCTTCAGCGATATCCATCAAACCTTCCGGTCCGTGGTACACCCCATAAGCACCTGCCATTACCGCAAGCAATACTTGCGCTGTACAGATGTTAGAAGTGGCTTTATCTCTTTTAATGTGCTGCTCGCGCGTTTGCAATGCCATGCGCAACGCTGGAGCACCGTCGGTGTCGATCGTGCGACCGATGATACGTCCTGGAATGTGACGCTTGTACGATTCTTTCGTAGCAAAAAACGCTGCATGTGGCCCACCGTAACCTAACGGAATACCGAAACGCTGTGTAGTACCGACGACTGCGTCCGCTCCCCATTCTCCTGGAGGCGTTAACAATACGAGTGACATGATGTCTGCGGCAACAACAAGCTGCACTTCAGCTGCCGTACAGGCCGCTCCAAAAGCGCGGTAATCCTCAACAGAACCGTCTGCATTTGGATATTGTACAAGCGCACCGAAAAATTCTGCTGTAGGCTCAAAGTCGCGGTAATCGCCTAAGACCAATTCCACTCCGATCGGCTCAGTTCTCGTCTTCAACAAGTCTAAACTCTGTGGGAACGTGTTTTGATCCACAAAGAACTTATTCGCACCTGCTTTCTTTTTCGCTCTTGGCATAGCGCCATAGAACATAGACATGGCCTCAGCAACTGCTGTCGCTTCATCCAGCAAAGAAGCGTTTGCGAGCTCCATCCCGGTCAAATCCACTATCATGGTCTGGTAATTCATCAACGCTTCAAGACGTCCCTGAGCAATCTCAGCCTGGTACGGCGTGTAGGCCGTATACCATCCCGGATTCTCCAATATGTTGCGCTGAATCACGCCAGGAAGAAAGGTCGGGTGGTACCCCATACCTATGTATGTTTTGAACACGCTATTCATTTCGCCCAGTGCACCGATGTGCGTTGCGAATTCAGCTTCGGTCATGGCGGGGGCTAGGTCCAGCTCCTTGTCAGCTCGGATGGCTGATGGTACTGTCTGGTCGATGAGCGTGTCGATCGAATCTACGTCGATGGTAGATAGCATTTGATCAACATCTACTGCTTTGGGACCAATGTGTCTGTAAGCAAATGAATTGCGCTTCATAGTGTGATTCTCTTTAAGTTCAGCAAAATTACATCAGAGTTGGCTAATGTGATGTATTTTTAACACCGGAGAATGGAGAGAAGTTTCAACCCTTTTATTAACACTGTGCTCGGGCTAGTACGCCTGATGGTATATGCCAATTTTTGGGTGGCCGGTGCCGTCTTTGCACTCACCCTAGTCACTGAAATTCTCCTGGAGACCACTGCCCCATCGCTTGCAGTACTCAACGCCTCGGGAACCCTTGTCATCTATGGGTTTGCGCGATTCTTTGAAGGTCCTTCTGAGGTGGATTCTACCTCCAAAATCACCACTTGGCGCAAGCGCATGCCCAAAATCAGCTGGATGAGTATGGTGCTCGGAGCGGGTATTGCGTTGTTTGAAATAGTGCGATTATTTTCTGTAAATCTTGTCGGATTGTACCTGTTTGCAGCCGGTATTGCAGTGCTTTATCCCCTTCCTTTCTTGCTCAAAAAGCGCGGCGGCGGCCTTCGGTCCGTTCCGGGCCTCAAACTGTTTTTGATTGCATTTATTTGGGCTTTTACGACTGCTTTTATCCCGGCCTACCTCGCCGGTCAATCCCCCATATTTCCATTTTTAGAGCGCTTTTTGTGGACCTCGGCGCTGACTATTCCCTTTGACGTGCGCGATTCGACCATCGACAGCAGCGCGATTAAAACACTGCCGCACATCGTCGGGCCGAGAAACAGCATTTTCATTGCACACGCTCTGTTGTGGCTGAGCTTCTTGGTGCTTGTGGCGGCGTTTGGACTCACACCGCTGCCTACGCTTGTCACTTTTGTCTTTTTTGCCACCATCATCATTATTGCCCACCCGCGATTCGGCGACTTGTATTACAGCTTGCTGATCGAAGGGCTCCCATGGATACTTTTAGGTCTCGTTTGGCTTATGCCCTACCTTTAGCATCCCAAAACTACACAGCACCATGAACGTACTCTCTAGAGACTATGCGAAGCAGCTCGATCAAGCGGATCCGCTGAGTGAATTCCGAAGCGAATTCCACATTCCAGTCATCGACGGCAAACAGACCTTGTACTTTACAGGAAACTCTCTGGGGTTGATGCCCAAAGGCGCTCAGTCGTACTTGAATGAAGAATTGGAGGACTGGAAAAATTGGGGAGTAGAAGGGCATTTTCATGCCCGCCGCCCCTGGATGACGTACCACGAATTTTTCTCTGAAAGTCTCTCTAAAGTAGTGGGTGCGAAACCTGAAGAAGTGGTCGTGATGGGGACCCTTACGAATAACCTGCACCTTTTGATGGTGAGCTTTTTCCGCCCACAAGGCAAGCGCACCAAAATTTTATGCGAGGCAAAGGCTTTTCCGTCGGACCAGTATGCGCTTGCGTCACAGTTGCGTTTTCACGGTTTAGACCCTCAGGAACACCTCGTGGAGGTCGGACCGCGCGAAGGCGAACACCACATTCATACCGAAGATTTTAAAGCAGCGATCGACGTTCATGGCGACCAGATTGCGATGATGATGATCGGTGGGGTGAATTACTATACCGGCCAGGTCATGGCTATGGAAGAATTGACCGCCTATGCGCAGGCTAAAGGCATCATTGTGGGTTGGGATTTAGCCCATGCAGCAGGAAATGTGGAGCTCAAGCTGCACGAATGGAATGTAGATTTTGCTGCTTGGTGCCACTACAAATATTTGAATTCAGGCCCAGGTGCAACGGCCGGCTACTTCGTACATGAACGCCACCATGGACTCAGCGATATTCCTCGTTTTGAAGGTTGGTGGGGACACGAGAAGGCTACACGGTTTGAGATGCCAGAAAAGTTTGTGCCTATTCCAACAGCAGAGGCTTGGCAGCTTTCGAACGTACCTGTGATGGCAATGGCGCCGATACGTGCGAGCTTGGATCTTGTGGATCGTGCTGGTGGCGAAGCGCTGCGAACGAAGAGTACAGCATTGACGGCATATTTGCAGCAGGTGCTCGATCATGTGGCTGCGGTTTCAGGAAAATCACTAGAGATCATTACTCCGATGAAAGCGCGTGGTGCTCAGATTTCAGTGCATGTGCACGGCTACGGCCGCCCGTTGTTTGATTATTTGATGGAGCAAGGTGTGATTACCGACTGGCGAGAGCCGAATGTGATTCGCATGGCGCCCGTTCCATTGTATAATTCGTTCGAAGATATTCGCGGGTTTGGCGAGATTTTGTTGAACTATTTACAGAGCCACTAAGCAATCTCCTATGAAGCATATTGTATTAATTGGCGCAGGATTAGCAGGGTCATACATGGCCTATGCATTAGGAAAAAAGGGCTATTCGGTAGAGGTATTCGAGAAACGCCCGGACCCCAGAAAAGCGGAATACGGCAGCGGACGCTCGATCAACCTCGTGGTGAGTCATCGCGGATGGACGGCCTTTAAATATGCAGGTATCGAGGAAGAGATTCGTAAGATTGTGGTTCCTGCACACGGCCGTCAAATCCATGATTTAGAGGGCGATGAGACCTTCTTTCCCTACAGCATCGACCAGCAAGCTATACACAGTATTTCAAGAAGTGAACTCAACGAGACGTTGCTCAATCTGGCGGAAGCGCAAACAAACGTACGCGTTCACTTTGACCACATTTGTGAGCGCATCGATACTGAATCGGGCAACGTTTATTTAAGTCATCACGGAGAACCGGTGCATGTTACCGGTGATTTGATTGTGGGCGCAGATGGTGCTGGATCAGCGGTTCGTCGCACGCTTATGGGCAAACCGCGCTTTAATTTTTCTCAGAATTTCATCGACAGCGGCTACAAGGAAGTGCATATCCCTGCTGGAGAAGACGGTGCACCACAGCTCAATATTGACGCCCTTCACATCTGGCCGCGTCGCGAGTTCATGCTGATGGGTCTAGCAAATACTGACAATGGATTTACAGGAACCGTTTTTGCACCCTTCACTGGCGAATATGGTTTGGACCAGCTCACTACAGGGAAAGATGGATTGCGCTATTTCGAAAAATACTTCAAAGATGCCATCCCGCTCATCCCGAACCTCGAGCAGCAGTGGGAAAACAACCCGACTTCTGCCCTGGCTTGCATTCGTTGCCACCCTTATCATTGGGGCAGCAACACGATGCTGATCGGTGATGCAGCACACGCCACAGTGCCGTTCTATGGCGAAGGGATGAATGGATCTCTCGAAGACGTTCGCGTGTTCTTGGAACTGCTGGATGAGTATGGGGATAGCGATATGAAATTGGTTCTAAACAGATACACAGAGCTTCGTGAACCTGCAGGAAATGCCTTGGTAGACCTCAGCTTGCGCAACTTTATCGAGATGCGTGACCTTGTGGCCGACCCTGCGTTCCAATTGCGCAAAAAAATCGAGCGCAACGTGCAGAAGAACCATCCGGATCAATGGACGCCGCTGTACTCTTTAGTGAAATTCACGAATATTCCTTACCATGAAGCGATGGCCCAGGGAGAGCGACACGATGAGATCATGGCCGATATCTTAGCCCTCGAGAACATCGAAGCGCGCTGGGACAGCAAAGAGGTGGAAGAGATGATTCTTCAGCGACTGTAACGCATCCGTTATTCGAAGTCGCCACTAAGGTTAAATCCCCCGGTGTGGAGCAATACGACGGTTCCTGAGAGATCTGCTCGGAGCAAATACTCAAGCGCTTTTGGGGTGTAATTTCTGTTAAGCTGTATGCCCGTTTGCTGGGTAAACCTAGTGGTGATTTGACCAATTTTTTCCGGAATCCGGCCAAATCCGCCGTGCGGGTCGTCCTGGAATACACAGCGAATATTGCGCTGGGTTGCCGCTGTTAAAATTCGCTCCCTTTCGCGTTTAGCCCCCTTTACCGCACTTACCACATGAAGTATGGTGGAAGCCCCCTCGGGCATGGCATTCAATACACCTAAGGCCGTTGCACCGGTTCCGGACGGCAGAATAAAATGATCGATCTGCTCCTGCTGAAGCTCCGCCCAGATTTGCGCGCAACCTGAGAGCACTTCAGCTCCGAAGCCCCCTTCTGGAATAACGAGCGCATCCGAAGGTGTTTCGACATCTGGGAGTAGCGACATGGACCAATCTTCCACACGCAAATTCTTGTAGGTCGCGCGGGAAATAAAGGTCAGCTGCATTCCCAGTGAAGTGCAATAGCGCAGCGAAGGGCTGCTTTGAGCGTTCAACTCTTCACCTCGGATGAAAAATCTTCCGGGACGCTTCATTTCTGACAGTACACAGGCCAGGGCAGGTAGGTGGTTGCTGTGCGCTCCGCCGAATGAAATGACCTCGGAGGAACCTTCAATGGCTGGACGCCAACCCTGGAGTTTGCGCCACTTGTTGCCGCAAATCACCGAATGAATAAGATCATCGCGCTTGATTCGGAACGTGCGTCCTTCAAAAGTGACCGTTACTAACGGCGTCGGTCCCGAGAGTTTGTGCATATGCAAATATACATTTCAACGCCCGTGGCAAGGGGATGTGGGAATGGGGGATTTGTCGTGCTGAGGCCTCGAGGTGATTTCTGGGATTGATGGACCCGGGCGGGATATTATTCCAACATCGATAGTAACTTTACGAACCCAAATAGGACAATGGATGTTTAATAAGGAATTGGACCCGGAGGATTTTTATAGAAGTCCCGAAGGGTTTATCGTATTTACGGAAAAATACCACCTCAAGCGCGGCTATTGCTGCCAGAGCGGGTGTAAGCACTGTCCGTATGGATACGACAAAGGAACACACAGAGTTAAAGGAACATAAAACCATGAGTACAGCATTTAAAGAGGCCATTAAAGCGGGAATTCCGCAGAGTTTACCGCCGAAGAGAACGGTTGGAGCAGACGTAAATAGAGCGCCGAAGCGAAAAGATATTTTACGCCCGGGCGAAAAGAGATTGGCATTAGAGAATGCGTTGCGCTATTTCCCGAAGGAGTGGCACGCTGAATTGGCGCCAGAATTTTTGGAAGAACTCAAGATCTTCGGACGCATTTACATGTACCGTTTTAAGCCCAATTACCAGATGAAAGCCCGCGATATTAGCGAATATCCGGCGCAGTGTACGCAGGCTGCCTCCATCATGTTGATGATTCAAAACAACCTGGATCCAGCGGTGGCACAACACCCGGAGGAGCTCATTACCTATGGAGGGAACGGTGCCGTTTTTCAGAATTGGGCACAGTACCTGCTCACGATGAAGTACCTCAGCGAGATGACCATGAAGCAGACCTTGCACATGTACAGCGGACATCCGATGGGACTTTTCCCTTCCAGCGAAGAAGCGCCGCGCGTTGTGGTGACCAACGGGATGATGATTCCCAACTACAGCCAACCGGACGACTGGGAGAAATTTAATGCCCTCGGCGTTACCCAATACGGACAGATGACCGCCGGATCTTACATGTACATCGGACCCCAAGGGATCGTCCATGGAACGACCATTACGGTGCTCAACGCTGCTCGTATGAAGTCCTCAGGCGGGCCAGAAGGAAAGCTGTTTGTAACGGCCGGATTGGGCGGAATGTCAGGTGCACAGCCCAAAGCCGGGAACATTGCCGGGGTGGTCAGCATCACTGCGGAGATCAACCCGAAGGCTGCCTACAAGCGCCACGAACAAGGCTGGGTAGACGAGATCACTGAAAGTACGGATGAGGCGATCGATATGGCCTTGGAATTCCAAGCGGCCAAACGCGCCCGTAGTATTGCCTTTTTAGGAAATATTGTCGACTTGTGGGAACGCATGGTAGAACGCAATATTCACGTAGATCTAGGCTCCGATCAAACTTCCTTGCACAACCCTTGGGCCGGAGGATACTACCCGCAAGGCTTAACGTATGAACAGGCCAATACGATGATGGCCGAGCAGCCGGAAGAATTCAAGTCGCGCATTCAGTCCACCTTGAAAAATCACGTTACTGCGGTGAACGCCTTAGTAGAAAAAGGCATGTACTTCTTCGACTACGGTAACGCGTTCTTGCTCGAGAGTTCAAGAGCTGGCGCCGACATTATGGATGCAGACGGCGAGCTGTTCCGCTACCCTTCTTATGTACAAGACATCATGGGGCCCATGTGCTTTGACTACGGCTTTGGACCGTTCCGCTGGGTATGTGCTTCGGGAAAAAGTGAGGATTTAGACAAGACCGATGCCATCGCTCAAGAGGTCTTAGAAGGACTGATGCAAAACGCACCGGCGGAGATTCGTCAGCAAATGGACGACAACATCCGATGGATCAAAGGCGCTAAAGAAAACAAACTCGTTGTGGGTTCTCAGGCTCGTATCCTATATGCAGATAGCGAAGGACGCACGGAGATTGCACGTGCCTTTAACAAGGCGATCGCCGCAGGTGAGATCGGTCCGGTGATTTTGGGACGTGACCACCACGATGTGAGTGGTACTGACAGTCCGTACCGCGAAACCAGTAATATTTATGACGGCTCAAGCTTTACGGCAGACATGGCCATCCAAAACGTGATCGGTGACAGTTTCCGCGGAGCGACTTGGGTGAGCATCCACAACGGTGGTGGTGTCGGCTGGGGCGAGGTGATTAACGGCGGATTCGGAATGCTGCTCGACGGTAGCGACGATGCAGAGCGCCGCTTAGAAACCATGCTGCTCTATGATGTAAATAACGGCATCGCGAGAAGATCGTGGGCAAGAAATAAAGAAGCTATATTCGCAATCAAGCGCGAAATGGAGCGCACACCTACACTGAAGGTGACGGTTCCAGAACTCGTGGATGAAGACATTTTAAGCAACCTAGACTTTTAACATGAAAAAGATTCTATTCGCTGCTACGGCAGCACTACTGATGATGAGCTGCCAGCAGCCGGCTAGTAACGTTTCTACGGAACAAGGCATTCGATTAGCGTATGTGCGTATCGACTCCATGCAAAGTCAGTATTTGTACTTCCAGGAATTGGTCACAGAACTTCAAGCGGAAGAGGAAGAGATCGTTACGGAACTTCAGCGCAGACAGCATTCGTTGCAGGAAAATATCGCGTTGTACCAGCAAGAAGCGCCGAAGATGACCCCGCGTCAACGTGAAGCGAATGAAGCCGATTTGATGCGTGTCCAGCAGCAGTATATGGCCATCGAGCAAGGTGCGCAGCAGAAACTCGCCCAGAAGCAATCGGACCTTACCGTACAATTGCGCAAAGACATGGACAAGGCGATCGAGGTGTTGAAGAACGAACTGAACTTGGACTTTATTCTCCTCTACGAAGAAGGCGGTCAGATCATCTATGCCAACAACAACTATGACATCACCGAGCAGATGGTGACTCTGCTGAATGAGAACCGTGAAGTGCCTGCGGAAGACGTAGAAGAAACTGTTTCTGATACGAGCGCCGCGGAATAATACTTGGCGTGGACAAAACTAAAAAAAGCCGACCTTTTAAAGGTTCGGCTTTTTTTAGTTTTGGGAGTCCCGTCGCGGCGGCAACACTACGCTTTAGAGGTAGTAGCGGAAACCTACGGCTCCACCCACACCATAAGGGACTTCGCTGAGCCCTGCATCTTCTTTATTGATCGGCAAGAAGCCTAATCTAAACTCTCCTCTAAGGGTCAGGGCTAGATTATTTGCTATGGTAAACTCATTACCCAGAGCAAAACCGATGGTCCCATTAAATCCTTTGTGATAGCGCACGTCAGTGCCGCGCTCGTACATGCTTCCGAGCACTCCGACTACAGCATCGGTAGAATAATCCGGTACATCATCCCCCATCCAGCTGCGCTCGATCGTGTTATAGAACGTGAGTTCATAAGAAGGGACAACCTGAAGCGCCCAAAGATCTGTTATTTGCGTATGGAAAATGATTTGAATCGGGATGTTCACCGCGCTGTACGAAGTCTTTGCGTTAAAGACACCGATGGTATCCAAGCCGAATCCTGGCAGAATACGCTGGTCAAACACCGCCAATTCCTTCGTGACAAACCCGCTCTGCTCGGTCATAAAGCCGATCCCAAGGTGGAACATCTCACGCAGCTCGTAATAGGCCATAATGCCATAGCGCTGGCCCAAAGCACCACCGGCACTCTCGCTGAGCAGCGCAAAATCTTCCGTACCGTCGTTAAGTGGTTCGTACAATGCCAAACGGCGTGAAGCATACGAAGGCGCATAGCTTGCCGCTAACGAAAATTTAGTGTCCTGTACTTTACTGTCCGTAAAATATTCGATCGGTTCTTCGGTTTGCGCGTGTAATGTTCCGCCAAGCAGCAGTGCTGCCGCCATACCTAGTGTCGTTATTCTCATGAGAAATGATTTTGCCAATCCGCTAATACTTTATCGATCCCTTCCGGGTCTTTTCCGCCGGCCGTCGCAAATGCTGGTTGTCCGCCACCGCCGCCTCGAATGTGCTTGGATAACGCTCGAACCGCATTCCCTGCGTGCCAATCCTTAACTTCCAATAGATCGTCTGAAACTCCAATGCTGAGCGTGGCTTTTCCATCAATCGCATTCGCCAAGATCACTAAGGTAGCTGCATTCGATTTCAGCTTGAACACCAAATCTTTCACGCTGCCATTGTCCATCGAGGTTCGTGCAACAATCGCACGTGCACCTTTAAACTCTATAGCGCTCGACTCGAGATCCTGAACTGCACCCATCGCCTTTTCCTTACGCAGGGCGTCAATCTCCTTCTGAGCAGTCGCCTCTTTGTCTTTGAGTTGCGTGATTGCCGCAGCTAAATCTTGTGGATTTTTCAGCACCGCTTGCGCTTCTTGCAGCTTGGCCAATTCAGCATTCACATACCCCAGCGCACCTGTACCGGTCACCGCCTCAACGCGACGTACACCAGCGGCAACCGCACCTTCGCTCGTGATTTTAAACAGACCTATCGAACCCGTTGCTGGAACATGAATCCCCCCACAAAGCTCGATCGACGAACCAAATTTGATGGCACGCACTGTATCGCCATATTTCTCGCCAAAGAGCGCCATAGCACCCATATTTTTTGCTTCAGAAATAGGAATATTACGGTACTCCTCCAAGCTGTAATTTGCTTGAATCGACGCATTCACGTGCGCTTCAATCGCTGCCAATTCTTCTGCACTCACTTTCTGGAAGTGTGAAAAATCAAAACGCAAAACGTCCGGACGAACCAGCGAGCCCTTCTGCTCCACATGCGTTCCTAGCACACTGCGTAAGGCCTCATGCATCAAGTGAGTTGCACTGTGGTTCTTCGCAGTTTCGATGCGGTCCGCAAGATGAACTTGGGCCTGCCAAACACCACTGATGCCTTCAGGTAGCGCATCTGCAAAATGCACAATCACCCCATTTTCTTTCTTAGTATCGGTAATCTCAATGCTGTGCTGTCCCTTAGTCAACACCCCAGTATCTCCAATCTGACCACCGCCTTCAGGATAGAACGGGGTAAGCGAGAAGACGAGCTGGTAAAATTCTTTTTTCTTGGTCTTCACCTTGCGATAACGCGTGATACGCACCTCAGCCTCCGTATAATCGTAGCCGATAAACTCTTCTTTCTCATCTTTTTCGAGCTCCACCCAGTCGTCCGTACTGAGTTTCGTCGCCGCACGAGAACGCTCTTTTTGGGCAGTCATCTCAAGGGTAAAGGCCTCCATATCGACACTTCGATCATTTTCTCTCATGATCAATTCCGTCAAATCGATCGGAAATCCATACGTATCGTAGAGTTCAAAGGCACGCTTTCCATCCAACACCTGCTTTGCCGTGGCGAGAAATTCACCAAGCTTTGACAAGCCCTGCGCTAGGGTCTTCAAAAAGCTCAATTCCTCCTCCTCGATCACCTTCGTAACAAGTGCCTTCTGACGTCCAAGTTCCGGGAAAAATTCACCCATCTCCTGATCAAGCGTCTCTACCAACTGGTGCATGAACGGCTCCTTCAAATTCAAATACGAGAACCCGTAACGGATGGCACGGCGTAAGATGCGACGAATCACATAGCCTGCTCCACCACTCGAAGGCAACTGCCCATCCGCTATTGCAAACGCAACGGCGCGGATGTGATCGGCAATCACACGCATCGCAATATCTGTGGCCTCTTCACTCCCGTAACGAACTCCAGAAATAGCGGATATTTTATCTAACAACGGCGTAAATACATCCGTATCGTAGTTCGACTGCTTTCCTTGCAACGCCATACACAAGCGCTCAAAACCCATTCCTGTATCGATGTGCTTCGCGGGAAGGTTTTCTAAACTGCCGTCCGCTTTGCGATTGAACTGCATGAATACCAAGTTCCAAATTTCCACCACTTGCGGGTGGTCTTCATTCACTAAAGAAGCTCCTGAAACCGCCGCACGCTCTTGTTCGCTACGCAGATCCACATGAATTTCAGAACACGGACCACACGGACCGGTCTCGCCCATCTCCCAGAAATTGTCCTTTTTAGAACCATTGAGAATGCGCTCTTGGGGAACGAAAGCCTCCCAAAGTCCAGCCGCCTCATTGTCGCGGTCCATACCATCGGCCGCATCGCCACCAAACACCGTAACGTACAAGCAATCTTTCTCTAAACCGTAGACCTCCGTTAACAATTCCCAAGCCCAATGAATGGCTTCCTTTTTGAAGTAATCTCCGATCGACCAATTCCCCAGCATCTCAAACAACGTGTGGTGGTAGGTGTCGTGGCCGACTTCATCTAGATCATTGTGCTTACCGCTCACACGAAGACATTTCTGCGTATCAGTGATGCGGGCATTCTTCGGCACAGCATTCCCGAGGAAGTAATCCTTAAAGGGATTCATACCGGCGTTGATAAACATGAGTGTCGGGTCGTTTTTATTCACCACCGGTGCAGAGGCAACTACCTCATGGCCTTTGGTCTCAAAATACTCGAGGAACTTTCTGCGTATCTCTTTAGAAGTGAGCATATTATCAGTTATCCCGATGTGGGAATTGTTTAGGTGTTAATCTAATTTTGTTTCTTTGTGGCACAATATTCGCGTGAATAAAGTGTCTTAGCAAAAATAACGCACAAAGCATGGCTAAAGTAAAATATACATATGATTCTAAAACACTCTCTTACAGAAAGATAGAGCGTGGATGGAAGCAACGCGCCATAGAAATCGGTCTGTTCAGTGCAGCAGCGATGGCATTTGGGATCGTTTTTTACATGGCAGCGGATATGTGGCTAGAGAGTCCTAAAGAACGCAGAATGAAGCGTGAATTGGACCATATGGTCATCCAATACGAACTCATGGACGGTAAGTTGGAAGAGCTGACGGCCGTTCTTGGCGATATCGAAAAACGCGACGACGAGATCTACCGCACCATTTTCGAAGCCGGACCTATACCGCAAGATGTGCGCACAGCGGGTTTCGGGGGTGCCAACCGTTACAAGAATCTCGAAGGATTTGACAACTCTGAGCTGCTGGTAGATACCCGTAAGAAATTGGACCAGGTGGCTAAACGCGCTTATGTACAGAGCAAGAGTTTTGACGACGTGGTGGAGATGGCTCGAAACAAGGAGCAAATGCTCGCGGCGATCCCTGCTATTCAACCCGTTGCGAATAAAAATCTAAAGAAAATGGCTTCTGGATACGGCTACCGTATTCATCCCATCTACAAAGTTCGTAAGATGCACTGGGGAACGGATTTCTCCGCACCCACGGGGACTCCGATCTATGCGACTGGAGACGGTAAAGTCACTACCTACAAACGCTCTAGATCTGGATACGGTCGTCACATTGTGATCGACCACGGTTTCGGATACAAAACGCTCTATGGGCACATGAGTGAGATCGAAGTGCGCAGAGGTCAACGTGTAAAGCGTGGCGATGTCATCGGCTATGTAGGTTCCACCGGTTCCTCAACCGCACCGCACTTGCACTACGAAGTGGTCAAAGACGGTCGTAAGATCAATCCGATCAACTACTTTTTCAACGATCTGACCCCAGAACAGTACGAGGAGATGTTGAAGATCAGTTCGCATTCGAATCAAAGTTTCGACTAAGAAACAGACGTTCACAGCAAACGTTAAAATCACAGCTTTCAAAGGACCTTGCCCGCCAAATTCCTCAAAAAGTATGTACCTTTATTTCCATGAGCACTACCACCACATTGCCCCCATTAGAAAAGATGTATTATACCATCGGTGAGGTCGCCGAACTCTTCGGAATGAATACCTCAAATCTTCGCTATTGGGAGAAAGAATTCCCGGCGCTTCGACCGAAAAAAGGCAGCTCTGGCAAGCGTAAATACAGCCACGATGACATCCGAGTCATTGCTACCATCAACCATTTGGTTCGCGAGCGCGGTTTCACCATTGACGGTGCCAAAAAGCATTTGAGCGGCAATAAGACGGCCCAAGTAAATCAAGTTGAGGCCCTGCAGAAATTGGCCTACGTGAAAGAAGAATTACAGAAAATTTTGCGCACCATGCGTGCCTAATTCCATGTATCCTACATCAATAACCACCTAAAAATTCCAATGAAAAAATCAACCATCACCCTGCTTGTCGTCCTCGGTCTCGTACTCTTCTTTGTACTCCGCTTGGTCGGTATTTACAACAGCCTCGTCACGCTCGATGAAGAAACAAACGGCAAATGGGCCCAAGTAGAAAGCGCATATCAAAGACGTGCTGATCTTATTCCCAACCTAGTAAATACCGTTAAAGGCTACGCTGAATTCGAAAAGGAAACGCTTACCGGCGTGATTCAAGCGCGCAGCAATGCCACCGGAATTAACGTCAACGCAGACAACCTCACTCCTGAAGCCATCGCTAAATTCCAGCAGGCACAAGGACAGCTCTCCGGCGCACTAAGCCGACTAATGGTCAGTGTCGAACGCTACCCGGACCTCAAGGCAAATCAAAACTTCTTGGCGTTGCAAAGTCAGCTAGAGGGCACTGAAAACCGCATCAAAGTGGAACGTGATCGCTTCAACAACAGCATCAAATCCTACAACTCGACCATCCGTAAATTCCCTAGAAACCTGATCGCCTCAAGCTTCGGCTTTGAGAAAAAGGGCTACTTCGAAGCCGCTAGTGGCACAGAACAAGCACCTGAGGTAAGTTTCTAGTCTATGAGTGATTACGTACGAAGCATATTGACCGAGGAGCAAGAAAAATCCTTGGTTGCCGCCATCACAGCCGCTGAGCTTAATACCTCAGGAGAGCTCCGCATTCACTTGGAAAAATCCACTAAGGATGCGCAAGCACGTGCTAAAGAAATGTTTGGCAAGCTTGAAATGCACAAGACGGCGGAGAAGAACGGTGTGCTGTTTTATCTCGCCGTGGAATCCAAGAAATTGGCCATTTGGGCGGGTGAAGGCATCGACGAAAAAGTACCTAATGACTTTTGGGAAGAGATCGTTCAAACCATGATCGAAGCCTTTAAAGCCGGTCATTTCTCGGAGGGACTTATCGCAGGGATTGAGAAGGCAGGTACTGCACTGGGAGACTATTTCCCACGTCAAGACGACGATGTGGATGAATTGTCGAATGAAATTTCTAAAGGCTAGGTCATGAAAAAACTATGGGTAGCGCTGCTACTATTTCCGATCGGCCTTTTTGCGCAGAATGCACAAGACCTGCTGGAGCAGGGGATTCCGACAAAATTAGTTAATGATTTTGCACAAGTACTCAGTGCAAACGATGAGGCCTATCTTGAAAACAAGCTCCTGGACTACGCAGATACGACAAGCACGCAAATCGCTGTGGTGACCGTGGCCACTACCGGGGGAGACAACATCAACCTGATCACCGCTGAGATTGCGCAACACTGGCGCATCGGCCAAGACGGAAAAGACAACGGATGTTTGATTCTGGTGGCCGTAGACGATCGCGAAATCTCCATTCAAAACGGATATGGATTGGAGCCGTATTTGACCGATTTCAATTCTAAAATGATCATCGAGAATGACATCCTACCTGCTTTCAAAGCCGGCAGCTACGCCAAAGGAATTGACGCGGGAACCACTGCTATTTTCCAAGTGCTTGCAGGCAGTTATCAAGGAAAGGGCGGTCGCGGCGGCGCAACTTCAGGACGTAAAAGCTCGCGTTTGATCCGACTGCTCGTCATCATCGCAGTCATTCTACTCTACAGCAGATCTAGAGGCGGTGGTGGCGGTAACGGCGGTCGTCGTTCCGGCATGGGTCCTTTCTGGTGGGGCATGGGTACCGGCTATACCATGGGCGGTGGCATGCGCAGCGACGGCGGATTTGGCGGCTCCGGCGGATTCGGTGGCGGCGGTGGCTTTGGCGGATTCGGTGGCGGTGGCTTCGGCGGCGGTGGCGCATCCGGCTCCTGGTAATACCCACTACAAACACAACTACTAAAAACCCCCCTTGACGCACGATGGCATCAAGGGGGTTTTGTTTTTTGGATTAAAGCCTAACGCCCTAAATCTATTAGAACTCTAAGGTGAGTCCCGTCATTACGTTAAAGGTCGCTTGCGCGTAGTAGTACGGCGTGCTGCCCCACATGTAGCCGTTTGCAGTATACGAGGTTCCCGCAAGGTTACGCAGCTCTACAAACGCCTGAACACGCTCACCTCCTACTGTTTTAAACGCATAAGAACCGCGTGCATTCAGGATGTGATATGCCGGCAAAGTGTGCGCCGAGAGTCCCTCGTTCGAGAGGTACTGCTCACCGATGTACTGGTTCCAAAGAGCCGCTTCAAAACCCTTGTAGCTGTAGCTTAGTCGAGATCCGGCAACCAATGCTGGTGAAAATGCAATAGGCGTATTATTCACGATAGACGAGAGCGGATCACTGATCCAATTCACATTTTCATTCTGACTCAACGCTGCATTCGCTTGTAATGACCAATTCTTAGTCAACACATAAGTCCCTGCAAACTCGATGCCTTGACGGAAACTCTGTCCGACATTGCTGCGGATCGGGTATCCTTGTGCATCAATCGCCCCGGTAAGTACCAGCTGGTTTTGGTACTGCTGGCGGTATACATTCGCATCCACAGACCACTGTCCGGTAACTTTTCTATAGGTAAGTTCCGCATCTACCATACGTTCTGCCTGTATGTCTGCTGGATCTGCTGCATAGGTGAGATCCGTTCTGTTCGGCTCGCGATGTCCGACACCTACATAAGCGCCGATTGTTTCATTCGTCCCCAACTGGTAGGTAGCACCGGCTTTCGGATTGAAGAAGTTGAAGGTGCGAGAGAAATTGGCTGGGCCTACTGCAGATCCACCTTCTGAGGTATGCTGCACGTAACGGTATTGCGCATCTGCAAAGAGCACAAAATTATTCTTAGTCAACGACCACTTCGCATATACGTTTGCGTCGTCTTTAAGTCCCGTACCGTTGTAATAATCCCCGGCAGTAGTGGTAACGTTCGGATGGTTCGCCCAAACTACGCGGCCAAAGTGATCGCCTTCGTACCTGTGGGCGCCACCACCAAAAATCAGTGACTGATCGCCAGAGGTACGGTTCCAAGAAAATGTACCGCCGTAATACTGGTTGTCTAACCACTTGCGCGTGACTACATCACCGAATGCGACGGTGTCTGGACCTGAAATGTAGGCAGGTAAACCGAAATCGGCGAAGCCAAATCCTTGATTGTATTCCTCAAAATAACCCGCGCCACCAGTGTGATGCAACGCCGCAGCCAAGGTTCCGCCCAGCAGATTGCTCATGCGGTAATGCAGCTGTGTGTGCTCCTGCCCGTAGTTATCCACTTGATCGTCGTAGGTCCCGATCACATTCCAAGCGTCGTCATAGATGGCACCCGCATAGTTCGTGGTAGGTGCAGCATCCCAAGCACCGCCGTACATCGTTGTTGAGTCGATCCCCCACCAAGCTTGATAGGTACGCTCTCCTCCACCGAAGTGCACGAGCTCTATGAAATGATTGTTATTAGAAAAACCTCCACTGAGGTAATACGACTGCAAGTCAGAGCTTGCACGATCCACATAGCCGTCAGAGGTGATGCTGGAGAGTCTGGTATTCATCCAGAACCCATTTTTCGTACGACCGGTGCTCGCTTCTACCGTAGCGCGTTGTGTGTTGTAGGATCCCACACCTAGCGTTAAACGACCGCCCTTTTCACCAGCACCTAGTGTACTTAGGCCTAATGTTGCGCCGAAAGCGCCTGAACCGTTGGTCGAGGTTCCGACGCCTTTTTGAAGCTGGATGGCATTGGTCGAAGACATCAGATCTGGGGTGTTCACCCAAAAAACCCCGTGGCTTTCCGCATCGTTCATTGGGATGCCGTTCACCGTTACGTTGATTCTAGAGACATCCGAGCCACGGACACGCATATTGGTGTAACCAATGCCGTTTCCTGCATCAGAAAAACTCACCACGCCCGCCACATCTTGCAGCACGTAAGGCAAGTCTCGGCCTGTGTTGATCGACTCAATGTCTTTTTTGGTTAGGTTGATCTGAGCGATCGGATCTTCCTTTTTTGCCCAATTACCGATCACATCGACGGCATCGAGCTGGGTACGAAGCAGCAGATCCGTAACGAACATGGTATCTGAAACTTCTTCGGATTGTGCACGGAGCCCTGCTGCAGACAGCATCACGGCGAGTGCGGGTAAAATTACTCTTTTCATGGGAGTAGAAATTGGTTAAAAAACCACGTCAAGGGGCAACAACGTGTAGTTACACATCTATTGCTTATCGTTCCTTGGCAGCATTACCTGCCCAGGTTCTATGGGTATGATCTCAGCCTGCAGGTCCGAACCGGACTTTCTAGGCACCCCTTTGAGACGCTACAAATGTATATAAGAATATTCCCTACTTTGCAGCAATGAAAAAGAAAATTCACCTGGTCGGCGCCGCAGCACTCGGCACCTTCACTCTTAGTGTAGTCTTTAAGATCCTGCACTGGATGGGTGCCCCTACACTCCTTGGACTCAGTACCCTTTTATTCTCGGCATATATCATAGGACTGATCGTGGTGCGCTTAAAGAAGTAGTTCGGTACTACTTAGTCTCGCTTTTCAAACCAACCCCACGGCCGGAGTCTGAGTACCTGTGCATTCGCCGGCTGCTCGCCTACCTTCATGCTGTTGTATTGGTACAATTTATCCAGTCGAATGCACTCCTGCTGCGAGATATCGCGCATGGTTTGTCCGGGACGAACGAGCACCGTTTTCGTACGTCCTCGATTCTTTTTGTACTCCACATAGGTGCGCTCACCAGCGACAAACTTCGTCTCCCAGCTCGCGTCATTAATATCAAGCAGCACCGCAACGCGCATATGTAGCGAATCTGCGATCGTTTCCAAACGCTCTCCCTGTTCTAAGACGACGAAAGCCGAAGCATCACCAAGTCGCTGCACGCGATGGATAATAAAACGTTTTTTTGCACTCTTCACCGGTTTTCCTCGACCGTTGAGCGTGGGGCCTTGCATTTGAGCCGACCCTGAAGCCGAGTCTTGAACCGCTACTATGGCTTTATTGCCACGAGAACGATCATACGTATATAATGCTTCTTGTTCTATAATACTGATCAAACGGTCGGCGTAATCTGGAGCGGTCGCATACCCAGCCTTCTTCAGTCCTTTTGCCCACCCCTTATAATCGTCTGGAGCCAATTCAAACAAAAAGTCATAACGAGCGCCACGAACTAAGAAATCACTATGGTCCTCATAGCTGTGCTCCACCTTTTTGTATTTACGAAAACATTCGCCTTTTTCGTCGTCATCGTGGTACACCTTGGCTCCGGTCCAACTCGAATGACATTTAATCCCAAAGTGGTTGTTGGATCGAGCAGCGAGATCACTTTTCCCATTGCCGCTCTCTAAGATTCCTTGCGCCAAAGTGATCGACGCAGGCACTCCCGTTCTATTCATCTCATCTACAGCGATTTGAGCATATTTTAAAATATACGCTTTACGCGGACCTTTTTGCGCTGATAAACAAGTAGTTACAAAAAAAAGCAAACAAGCTAAAATCGTTCGAAAGGTCTTCATTAGGTATCGGGTTGTTTCTCAAAATTGCATTTTTAGCCCGACACTTTTACACCCTTTGCTGTGGAGTTATCAAAAATCAAGAGGCTAACTACCACAAAATCAAAAAAGGAAATTGTTAATAACGCAAATTAACTTTTCGTGAGTTAGGTAAAATGAATTGGTAGCTTAGAAGTGAGTCTAAAACAAAAATATATCTACTATGAGCACTAACGATTTCGGAATGGACGATTCTTTCGCATCTTTCGTCCAAGAACTAGAGCAAGCAGAGCAACCACAAGCTTGCAGCATCGACAATCCAGAATGTGAAGCTTGCGGAAGCTAAATCACACTGAAGAACACATAAAGAAGCCCGAACCTCGCAAAGAGATTCGGGCTTTTTTATGCGATTCAAAAATTAAATCCTGCTTAACGCAGCATCCACAAGACCAAAAGCAACAAGACCGTAGCGAGGAAACCTAAGGCTACAGCCGATGCCGTTTTAAATGGATGCCTCCTGCCTTTGGCAAAGAGGAGCCTAAAAAATCCGGCTGCGCTTATTGAAATAAAGGTGGTATAGATAACATAGATGACCCAGTTCCAAGGGTCTGACATCCAACGAAAGTCGTAATAACCTTCGTCCACCCGCATGAGCAGCTGACTAATGGCATGAATCCAAAACAACATCCATGGCAAGGCGCCCTGAAGATTGCTTCGTTTTGCAGCATCCATCTTAAAGTAAGTACGTGAATCCGACCCCGAGGTAGTTGTTCCAACCATTGATCTCGTACTTCAGCCCTAAGGCGTTGATACTTCCGTCAAAGCCGTACCACTGAATGTCTAGCCCTATGGGAATAGAAAATACACCTACAGGGTTTTGAGCGTCTAAATACAGCAGATCGAACGCGCCTTGTTTATCGGCAACATCAGCTCCCGTAATCCACCCAAAGCCTACACTCGTAAAAATATCAAAGGAGTTCAATTCCTTCAGCCAACCAAAACGCATTTTTGCGGAAGTGAATTTTCCGATCGCATAGTTGTTCTGTGGCAAACCAATGTTCGTTCCAAACGCCCCGTTTCTTATGTAAGAGGTAGTCACAGCGATAACACCGCCGTTGTCCATATCCTGAATGTAGCCGCCGAGCTCGTACTCCTCACCGAAAACTAGATTCGTCGGATACGTAATAAGGGTGTGGTAAGAAGCTAAAATCCCAACATCAATTTCACCGACCATCAAAGCATTTTGAGCGTGCAGGGCAAAACTAGAGGTGGCGAATGCCAGTATCAAAACGATACGGTTTTGGAGGGATAGTATACGGCTCTTCATAGTGGTTAGAAGGTCAGAAAAACTATGCCAATTGGCAACTATAGCACGGCAAATTTCTCCTTTAAACAACTACGGGGCCGCTGTGCGGCCCCGTAGGAAGTAGATTTAGTATCTGTAGTGTTCTGGTTTGAACGGCCCTTCGACTTTCACACCGATGTAGTCGGCTTGGTCTTTACGGAGGGTTTCAAGCTCTACACCGATCTTCTCAAGGTGCAAGGCTGCTACTTTCTCATCCAAATGCTTTGGCAAGACGTATACCTTATTCTCGTACTGATCGCTACGCAACCAAAGCTCGAGCTGCGCCAAAACTTGGTTCGTGAAGCTGTTAGACATTACAAACGACGGGTGACCTGTAGCACAACCTAGATTCACCAAACGGCCTTCTGCCAAAACGATGATTTCGTTGCCTTCCACATTGTAAAGATCTACCTGAGGCTTGATCACCTTCTTGGTATCGCCGTAGGTCTTGTTCAACCACGCCATGTCGATCTCGTTATCAAAGTGACCGATGTTACAAAGGATGGTCTTATCGTTCATCAACTTGAAGTACTCCGCAGTGATGATGTCTTTATTACCTGTCGCTGTTACGATGATTTGAGCACGTGGAATAGCTGTAGCCATACGCTTCACTTCAAATCCGTCCATAGCCGCCTGCAATGCACAGATCGGATCGATCTCTGTCACAATAACACGAGCACCTGCACCGCGCAATGAAGCCGCAGTACCTTTACCTACATCACCGTAACCCGCAACAACCGCTACTTTACCAGCAATCATCACATCTGTTGCACGACGAATCGCATCTACTGCAGATTCTTGACAACCGTATTTGTTATCGAACTTCGACTTAGTTACCGAATCGTTTACGTTGATCGCAGGAAGTACCAAAGTACCGTTGATCTCACGCTCGTAGAGACGGTGAACACCTGTAGTAGTTTCCTCAGACAAACCTTTGATGCCTGCTACCAATTCTGGGAACTCGTCAAACACCATGTTGGTCAAATCACCACCATCGTCTAAGATCATGTTCAATGGCTGACGGTCTTCTCCGAAAAATAACGTTTGCTCGATACACCAGTTGAACTCATCCTCGTTCATACCTTTCCAAGCATATACCGGGATACCTGCCGCAGCAATAGCAGCAGCAGCGTGATCTTGTGTAGAGAAAATGTTACATGAAGACCAAGTCACATCCGCACCCAACTCTACCAACGTTTCAATAAGAACCGCCGTTTGGATGGTCATGTGCAAACATCCTGCGATGCGCGCACCTGCGAGTGGCTTCTGTGCACCGAACTCCTCACGGAGGGCCATAAGACCTGGCATTTCAGCTTCTGCTAATTTGATTTCTGTTCGACCCCAATCGGCCAATGACATATCTTTAACTTTGTACGGAACGTACTGCGTAGTTTCGCTCATGTTCTTTTATTAATTTGCTACAAAGATACACAACGTATCGACCTATCAAACGGTTCATGTTTATGACGATTTCTTCCGCTTTTTCTCACTTAACTAAGGACATACACCTCTGTGTGAACCCTCAGAAAGAAGAGTGGATTGGCTTAAACCAGCTTAGTGCTAAAGACTTAGCGAAGTACGCCGCGCTACGCAACGAAAAAGTTCGGGAACGCTTTATTCAAAGCCGTTCCGCGTTGCATATCGCCTTGGGTGAGCATCCTCTTAGCGCCTTAGATTTTCGAGAAAAAAAACCGGTACATCCCGACGGATTTGTCAGCTTGTCCCATTGCCAAGAAGGCGCAGCCGCCATCTATTCGCCTTGTTTGGAAGTTGGGATAGATGTAGAAAGTCGAAGGGAGCAAATCGTCAAAATTGGTCACAAATTCACGCATGAACAGGAACAAGCACGCTTCAAGATGCCGCTTCAAGACCAATTGCAATTTATCTGGGGCATCAAAGAAAGTCTTTTCAAACTCTACGGCTACGGAAACGTAGACTTCAAAGAGCACCTCAAGATCACTTCGGTTACTTGGAATGCCGCTACAGGCGAAGGTTGGGGCACCGCATGGATCACACAAACGTGCGATCAGCGACCTCAGCCCTTGCAGTGCTTGGTACAGTTTCGGAAATGGGACGAGTTGTACCTGTGCATCGCTACCCACCGTCCTGAAATGGTCCCTTTTGAGTCTGAGCGGTTGCGCCTAAGAGAGTGGACCCCGAATGATGCGGGCTGGCTGACTGAGCTTAATGCAGATCCTAAGGTCATTTTTTATACTGGCGACACGGGATTTTCTTCCACGAAGCGCGCGCTAGAATTGATTCAAACCTATCCGAATTACCAACGTGACGGGTATGGAAGGTGGATGGTATGCCTCAAAGACAACGAGGAGCCCATCGGTTGGTGCGGACTAAAACTGAATCCGTGGGGCATCGACCTGGGCTTTCGATTCTACCAGAAACATTGGAATAAGGGATATGGATATGAGGCCGCCCAGGCCACCGTGGATTGGGCCCGGAAATACGGATTACCGAGGCTGATCGGAAGAACACTTTCCGAAAACCTAGGAAGTATTCGCATTTTAGAAAAAGTAGGCATGCGTCACGTACAAGACGTGGACCTCGAGGTATTCGCCAACGATCACAACATGAGCACACAGGATTTCCAAAATTGGCGTGGCCAAGTAGTAAAAACGTATAGCCTAGATCTCTGATGCACTTCATTTTAACAGGAACTGAAAGCACATACAAAACAGCCATTGCGACACAGCTTGCTGCTGATCTTGATGTGAATTACGTCAGCGAATTCGCACGTGATTATTTATCAGACAAGACCGACCTTATCGACTTCAATGACTTCCCTCGTTCCCATTTTAAGGCCATCGTCCAAGGCCAATTGTCCCAAGAACTTGCCCATCACTACCACGATCCACTCGCTCTAACACGTGTTTTCGACACCGATCGTATTACTCTTGAAGTTTGGAACCGCGAAGTTTGGAATGCGTCCATTGCCGAAAGTCAAACCATCTACAGCCACAACATCTACTTATTGTGCGCCCCTACTACACCTTGGGTGGATGAGGGCATGCGCGTTGATGGTCACCGGCGCGAAGCCCTTCATCGAAGCTATATAGATGTACTAGAAGAATTGGAGGCTACCTACCACATATTGGATGCGCCAGACTTTAACACCAGACTACAGCAAGCCAAGGATGTTGTAAAAAAATTCAGAATTACACGACGCGATTCAGCTGCTCGTTGATCAGCTGACGCAGATTATTCCACTTCGAAAACTCGTTCAAGTAATACACAATATCCACATTTTCCTGACCGAGATATGACTTCAACTCCACCATCTTGCGCTCTACGTGAATATATTTGAAACGAAACGTGGTCTCTTTCACCAGCGGGAACATCGTACTCTTTTCTTTCGGCAAATAGATTTCTTTCGCTTCCCAATTCGCCAGCGTATACTTTTCCGTCAAAGCTTCCGTAACCACCGCAATAACTTCTGGATCTTCTTGCCTCACCCACCAGCCGTGCTCAGGAACATGTTCGCCGTCGACTTCCTCCAAAAGCATCGCATAAATCTTCGCAAACACCGGCGTCACAAAAGCAATCCCGTCGTCTTCAATCTCATCAATCGCCCACTCCGCAATAGTGATCGGAACCGCATCCTCCTCTTCCTCAAGCCCTTCTTCTAACATTGCCGAAGTCCCCTTGGCAATCAATAAATGAATAAGGCGCTCCTCTTGCACATATCCGTGGACTCTTGTTTCAGGCGCAGCCTCAGGTGGAAGCACATCCATAGGTGGCGCATCGGCTTGTTTTTTCTTAGCTATGCGCTCCTGAACACCTAAAAGTCTATTCAACTCATCGTACAGCGCCCTTGGGTCAACATCTAGAATCTTAGAAGCCTCTTTGATAAAGACTTCCTGCGAAATGCTATTGGGTACTTTGGCAATACTCGCGACGATATCCTTGATCATTTCGGCACGCTTGAGCGGATCACCCGCTGCGTCACCCATAAGAATACCGGTCTTGAAGCTGATAAAATCTTTGCGCTCTGCCGCTAAAAAAGTCTCTAGTTCCGTCTGCGTGTGGCGCTGTGCGAAGCTGTCTGGATCTTCTCCATCAGGAAAAGACACAACGCGCACATTCACCCCTTGTTCAAGCATCATGTCAAGCCCTCGGAAACTAGCTCGAATACCCGCTGCATCACCGTCAAAGAGCAAGGTAATGTTGGGCGTATAGCGCTTGATCATCGATATCTGCCCTTCAGTCAAAGCGGTCCCTGAAGAAGAAACTACGTTATGTACACCGTTCTGAAAAAAGCTTAAAACATCCGTATACCCCTCCACTAAGAACGCTTCGTTGCGCTTGACAATCTCTTGCTTTGCTTGAAACAATCCGTACAAGACTTTACTCTTGTGGTAGATCGGATTTTCAGGACTGTTTAAATATTTCGCCGCTTTGACATTGCTTTGCAGGATACGTCCTCCAAACCCTAAAACGCGACCAGAAACGCTGTGAATAGGAAACATCACGCGACCTCTAAAACGATCGTACCAGCCGCGGTCATTCTTCATAGAAATCCCCGAAACCTCAAGCGCTTTTTCGCTGTACTGGTTTTTCAACGCGTAGTCTGCAAAAGCCGTACTCTGCTCAGGACTGTAACCGAGCTGAAACTTCGCTATGGTTTCATCTGTAAAACCGCGCTCTTTAAAATAACTTAAACCTATCGCCCTCCCGGTATCGGTGTTGAGCATTTGATCCGCATAGAACTTTGAGGCAACTTCAGTGATGAGGTAGACTGCCTCACGCATATTCCCCGCCTCGATCTCTTCTGAGGTCTGAGGACGCGCATCGGGCACCTCAATATTGTATTTTTTGGCGATCCAGCGCAGTGCCTCTGGATAAGAAAGCTGTTCCAATTCCATCAAGAATGTCACCGCATTTCCACCTTTACCCGACGAGAAACATTTGAAAATTTGTTTCGCAGGGCTGACCATGAAACTAGGGCTCTTCTCATTATTAAAGGGACTAAGCCCTTTGAGATTACTGCCCGATTTTTTCAAATCCACAAACTCGCCGATCACCTCCTCTATTCGAGAAGCTGAGAAGATCTGCTCTATTGTTTCTTGTGGTATCCGTGCCATAGTTATGCAAGATACGTTAATGCATAAAAAAAGCCACCCCTAAAGGTGGCCTTGCAAGCTGAGTGAAAAAATAAATTATTGGTGCAAATGTACATCCATTTGCGGATACGGAATAGAAATTCCTTTCGCATTAAACGCTTTATACACCGCTGTGTTCATTGCAAAATGAACATCCCAGTAATCCGGGGCATTGACCCAGGCTCTAGTCGTTAAATTCACCGAAGAATCTGCCATAGCGCCAAGCTCCACGGTAATGTTCTTATCCTTTAAAATGCGCGAATCCGCTTGGAGTAATGCCCGTACTGACGCCTTCGCCTCGTCTAGATCCGCATCGTAACCGATCCCAAAGGTCCAATCCACTCTCCTAGTCTCTTGAGCACTAAAATTCACGAGGCTCCCGTTACTCAATGGACCGTTAGGCAGAATGATCTTTTTATTGTCCGGTGTAGTTAGTGTAGTTACGAAAATCTGAATGCTTTGCACCGAACCTGAATAGCCCTGGGCTTCGATAAAGTCACCCACTTTAAACGGTTTAAACATCAAAATCATCGCTCCTCCAGCAAAATTCTGAAGCGTACCGCTTAATGCCATACCTACTGCTAGTCCTGCTGCACCCAATACGGCCACAATACTCGTAGTCGCAACTCCGAGCTGATTGATTGCGGCAATGACCACGAAGGCTTGAAGGGCCATTTTCAGCAAAGACTCCAAAAACGTTGCAAGACTCTTGTCCATCTCACGAAGCTCCATAGCCTTTTTGAAACCACGAAGCATGGTCTTCACCACGCGCATTCCAATCCACAAAATGAGGATGGCAACTACCAGCTGCTTACCCCAAGAGAGCGCATTATTCACTACGGTCTCCTGCGAGATCCCTAAAATTTCTTCCATGTTGTGCTGCGATTAAGGGGTTATTTCTTTCGTTTACCCGTATATACAATAAGCTCTTCTAGCGCCAATTTTTCTTCGGATTCAGGAAATTTAGCGAGAATATTTCGAGCAGCATCTAAATGCCCCTCCATTTTCACTCGTGCATATTCTAAGCCTCCGGAGTTACGCACAAAATCCACGACTTCTTGAACTTTTTTCGGACGATCGTGGTATTTTTTGATCGTGCGAATGATGTATTTACGTTCCTTATCTGTCGCATTTGACAAGGCATTGATCAGAGGCAAGGTCATTTTTTGCTCCTTGATATCTATCCCTGCGGGCTTACCCGTGAGGTTCACTTTCTCAAAATCGAACAAATCGTCTTTAATCTGAAAAGCTAAACCCAGCTCCCGTCCGAATATTCTCAAATCTTCTTGCACCGAAGCTGAAGCACCAGAGCTCTCTGCACCCACCACACAACATGTCTCGATCAATACCGCTGTTTTTTGCTGTATGACTTCATAATACACCTCCTCCGTAATATCGAGCTTTCGAGCTTTCTCAATCTGTAGGAGCTCTCCTTCACTCATGCTCTTCACTGCAGTACTTACGCTTCCCAGCAATTGATATTCTTTAGAATCTACGGCCAATAACAAAACACGGCTTAATAAATAGTCTCCAATTAAGACCGCAATTTTATTCTTCCACAGTGCATTGATACTAAAGAAGCCCCTACGCATATCACTGTCGTCCACAACGTCATCGTGCACTAAAGTAGCGGTATGCATCAGCTCGATCAGTGAAGCCCCTACGAATGTACTTTCTTTTATCTCACCGGTAAGTTTAGCCGTCAAGAATACGAGTATCGGGCGTATCTGCTTGCCTTTACGGCGTACCATATACCTCATGACTTGGTCGACCAAAGCAACCCTTGAAGAGATGTGTCCTTTGAATTTCTCATCAAACAAACGCATCTCCTGTGCAACAGGCTTCTTTATCGTCGAGAGTCCTGCCATTAGTTCCAGCCTTTATTTTTACAGATATGATCGTAGGCCTCTTGCACCTTTAAGAATGTTTCTTGTGCTGCCTTTTGAGCATCTTCTCCAGAATCAACCAAGCGATCAGGATGGTATTTCATGGCCATTTTACGATACGCCTTCTTAACCCCAGTCTCATCCGAATGCTCATCTACCTCTAATACTTTAAAGGCCCATTTAGAATCCTGGCCTTTCGCAAACATGGCCTTGATCGATTCAAAATCGTACTGATTAACACGTAAATTCTGCGCTATACGGCGAATTTCCTTGATTTCTTCCTCATGCAAATGACCGTCTGCGAGACCTAGCTTAAAAAGAAAATGTATGAGTTGGATTCGAGTACTGTGCGTGGTGAACCCATTAATTTGCTGACACACCTTAGTCAACGGGATAGGTTGATCTATGATGCTTTTAAACAATCTAAAACTTTCATTGGCCTTATCTCGGCCAAACATAGAAACGAACTGAGCACGAACGAAGTCTAACTCGCGTTGTTCCACTCTACCGTCTGCTTTTATTACGCGTGCCGCGAGAACCAGAAGAGCGATATGAAAATCACTTGGTCGATGCGAGGACGACGGCCTTTGCGAACGGGAAGTGGTTGCTTCCCCTTCGATCGCACCGTGAAGTTTGTTGCCTAAGGCAACACCGATGATTGCTCCGATCGGCCCTCCTAGGGTCCAACCTAAGCCTCCACCGAAAATTTGAAAGAGTCGTTTCATAGGCCACCAAAGATAACGGCAGCAAAGTAAAAAACTCTTAAGATTCCTAGAACATTAGGAAACCATAAATGCCATAGCGACGATACCGGCAATGATCACAATCACTAAGCCGATCTGGGCATAGAGTTGTGCTTTGGACATTTTTGGTTCGACCTGAGCAGGGCGCGGACCATGGTCCGGGCGTTGCGGTCTTTGGTGTGCAGATTTAGCAGACATAAGCGAAGAATTTCATGGTATTAAACACTTAAAATTAGCAAAACTTGCAACAAAACGCAAGTCTTGAAATATCGATTTTCAACATGCTTATCAACACAGCCTGCTGTAAACCAATACAATACAGCGTAAAACCTTGCCTTAAAACTAAAAAAGCCTCGAATCGCAAGATCCGAGGCTTTACTTATGTGTGACAATCAACAGTGATTACGATCCGCAAGAAACGCAATCATCCGGGTTGTCTATAGAACATGCGATTTTTTCTTCAGCAGTAACTTCTTCGCTCATCGAAGCAATCGCGGCTTTTTGCGCCTGAACTCTAGCTTCAACATCGCTTGCTGCAGGAGCTTCATTAGTAGACACTGGTGCATCAACCGTTTCTGACGAAGCTGAACCACTAACACCTGGACTCATATCCGTTTGTGCATTCTTCTTTACAGTAAACTTAATAGCAGAAGAAGCCGGTTTAGAACGCAAGTAGTACATACCCGTCTTCAAACCTTTCTTCCATGCGTAGAAGTGCATTGAGGTAAGCTTACCCATATTAGGGCTCTCCATAAAGAGGTTTAAACTCTGACTTTGATCGATGAATAATCCACGATCAGCTGCCATGTCTAAGATGTCTTTCATCGAGATTTCCCAAACCGTTTTGTAGATGTCCTTTATGTTCGCAGGAACGCCTTCGATGTTCTGAACAGAACCGTTCGTTGCCATCAGTGCGTTTTTCATGTCATCGTTCCAAAGACCCAACTCGATCAAATCGTGCAACAAGTGCTTGTTTACCACGATGAACTCACCAGAAAGCACACGACGTGTGTATACATTTGAAGTGTACGGCTCAAAACATTCGTTATTACCGAGAATTTGTGATGTAGATGCGGTTGGCATCGGCGCCATAAGTAACGAATTACGAACACCATGTTCTGCCACTTCTTCACGAAGTGATTGCCAATCCCAGCGTCCGCTCAAGGCTTGGTCGTCTACACCCCAAAGGTTGTGCTGGAACTTTCCTTCTGAAATAGGACTTCCTTGATACGTTTCGTAAGCACCCTCTTTAATCGCTAAATCTTTAGACGACGTTACTGCTGCGTAGTACATCGTTTCAAAGATGTCTTTGTTTAATGATTTCGCCTCTTCTGAGTCGAAAGGCATACGTAGCTTAATGAAAGTATCTGCAAGACCCTGTACACCAAGACCTACGGGTCTATGGCGCATGTTTGAATTTCTTGCCTCGACTACTGGGTAGTAGTTACGGTCAATCACTTTATTCAAGTTTTTAGTCACCTTGTAGGTCACATCAAACAGTAAATCATGATCGAAAGTGCCGTCTTCGCTTACAAACATTGGTAGTGCGATCGAAGCCAGGTTACATACCGCAACCTCATCTGGAGAAGTGTATTCCAAGATCTCCGTACATAGGTTTGAAGAACGGATGGTACCTAGATTCTGCTGATTCGATTTCAAGTTTGCAGCATCTTTATAGAGCATGTACGGTGTTCCCGTTTCGATCTGGCTTTCCATGATCTTTGCCCATACCTCACGTGCTTTGACCGTACGACGACCTTTTCCTTCTACTTCGTATTTAGTGTACAGTGCGACAAATTCGTCACCGTGACAATCGAACAGACCTGGACATTCGTTTGGACACATCAGCGTCCACTCTTCGTTTTTCTCTACGCGTTCCATGAATAAATCCGGGATCCACATGGCGTAGAACAAATCGCGAGCACGCATCTCTTCCTTTCCGTGGTTCTTTTTCAGATCCAAGAATTCATAGATATCCGCATGCCATGGCTCTACGTAAATAGCGAACGAACCTTTACGTTTACCACCACCTTGATCTACGTAGCGGGCTGTATCGTTGTATACACGCAACATGGGAACAATACCGTTTGAAGTACCGTTCGTGCCACCGATGTATGATCCAGTTGCACGCACGTTGTGAATGCTTAGACCGATACCACCGGCACTTTGTGAAATCTTCGCTGTTTGCTTCAAGGTGTCATAGATACCGTCGATACTGTCGTCTTGCATAGTGAGCAAGAAACACGATGACATCTGCGGCTTAGGAGTTCCCGCATTAAATAACGTAGGTGTTGCGTGGGTCATGAACTTTTTGCTCATGAGCTCGTAGGTTTCGATAGCACTGTTTAAATCGTCCTTGTGGATACCGATCGAAACACGCATCAACATATGCTGAGGACGCTCTACGATGTTGCCGTGCATGCGCAATAGATACGAACGCTCGAGGGTTTTAAAACCGAAGTAATCGTACGAAAAATCGCGATCGTAGATGAGTTGTGAATCTAAATACTCCGCATTCTTTTGGATGATCTCGTACACATCATCAGCAATAAGCGGTGCAGCTTTACCTGTTTCTGGGTTGATGTAGTTGTAGAGGTCCGTAACGGTCTCAGAGAAGCTCTTCTTGGTGCTTTTGTGCAGATTGCTTACCGCGATGCGCGCAGCTAGGTTTGCATAATCTGGGTGCTTGATCGTCATCGAAGCAGCAGTTTCAGCAGCAAGATTGTCTAACTCTGATGTAGTTACCCCGTCGTAGACGCCGTCTACTACTCGCTTGGCAACAGCGATTGGATCTACATAATCACTTAAGCCGTAGCACAGCTTTTCGATTCTTGCAGTGATTTTGTCAAATTTAACGGGCTCCTTACGACCGTCTCGTTTTAGTACGCGCATCATAATGTGTGGTGTATTTCGTGTAGTCTTGTTGAGTGTGTGCGACTGGTTTTGTTAAAAATTCATGGCGCCAAATGCGTCATCAATGTTGTGATCCTCTTGGCTTTCTCCTACTCCTGCTTTTTTGTATTCCGAAACGCGTTTCTCGAAGAAATTGGTTTTTCCTTCCAAAGAAATCATATCCATAAAATCGAATGGATTTGCTGTTCCGTATACTTTCGGACAATTCAACGTTTCGAGTAGGTGGTCCGTAACGAACTCTAAGTACTCCACCATCAACCCAGCATTCATTCCGATGAGATTCACAGGAAGTGATTCCGTGATGAATTCACGCTCGATATCCAGTGCTTCAGTAATGATTTGAGTGATTCGCTCGGTAGAGACTTTGTTCACCAAGTGATTGTTGTGCAAGTGACACGCAAAATCTCGGTGTAGACCTTCATCACGTGAGATGAATTCGTTTGAAGTTGCTAGACCTGGAAGTAGACCGCGTTTCTTCATCCAGAAAATCGAACAGAACGCTCCTGAGAAGAAGATGCCCTCTACTGCAGCGAATGCAATCAAGCGCTCTGCGAAAGATTCAGATTCGATCCAACGCAAAGCCCAATCTGCCTTCTTTTTGATGGCTGGAAAACGTTCGATAGCATTGAAGAGCTCGTCTTTTTCTTTATCGTCGTCTACCAAAGTGTCGATCAGTAAAGAGTACATCTCGCTATGGATGTTCTCCATCATGATTTGGAACCCGTAGAAAAACTTTGCCTCCGAGTACTGTACTTCATTTACGAAGTTCTCCGCTAAGTTTTCATTTACGATACCGTCCGATGCCGCAAAAAACGCGAGAATGTGCTTGAGGAAATAACGCTCATCATCGGTGAGCTTGTTTTTCCAATCCATCACATCTTGGTGTAGATCAATTTCTTCCGCCGTCCAAAAAGAAGCTTCTTGCTTCTTATACCAGTCCCAGATGTCGCCGTGCTGAATAGGAAAGATGACAAATCTGTTTTTGTTCTCTTGTAAAATTGGTTCCTGTTGCATGCTGCAATTTTTTTCGGCCGTCAAGCCGCATTAATTATAATTAATGTGCTGAAAGCTAGTTAAATAAAGTCTTGTTTGGTAAGCGGACTAGGCGGAAGGGCGCTTGAATTCAAGCGAACAACCTTTACAAATGTGGCTACGATTTGAGGGAATATCAAGAAACCCAAATCGGGTTTTTCCCACAGTTATTAACAACAGAAATTGGGGTCAAATATGAATCAAGTCAGAGCTGCCGCCGAATAGATGACGTGCTAAATTTAGATACCTCGGGAGGTTGTTAATTCTGCTCGTTCTTTTTCAAAAAATCGGCGGCAGATTTCACCTCATCGTAAAATTCAGGACCGTATTTTCGAATGAGGGGTTCTTTCAAAAATGCATACACCGGAACCTTGAGCTCTTCCCCTAAAGTGCAGGCGTCACCGCAGATGGACCAACGATCGTAGTTCAGTGCCTCAAAGTCCGTATATTTTGTAATTCTGATCGGATACAAGTGGCATGAAATGGGTTTTTTCCAATCAATCAGGCCGTCTGCATGCGCTTGTTCAATACCACATTTTGCAGTGCCGTTGGCCTCGAAAATGGTATACGCACACTCCTTACCGTCGATAAGAGGCGTCTCCTTTTCACCGAAACCATCTATGCTAGTACCTTGATGATCAATAGCTAAGCGTCCTTTTTCGGTAAGATACGGTGCCACTTTTGGATAGATCTTTTCCAAAATCTCAACCTCGTGCTCTTCCACTGGAGCGCCTGCATTTCCTTCGACGCAACAGGCACCTTTACACGCGCCGAGGTTGCACACGAACTCCTTTTTGAAGAGCTCCGAAGAAAGGAGCTTATTGTCAATCTCTATCATAATGCAAATCTAACACAAGGATGTCGCTGCGGAAAGATGGAAAGAAGCTAATTTTGCGCCAAACGTATTCGCCATGGATTTAAAATTCAATTACAACGACGCACTCAGCGCCTTTTTGATTTTGTTTGCCGTCATCGATATTTTGGGCAGTATCCCCATCATTGTTAGCCTGCGTAAGAAAGTAGGACATGTGCAAAGTGAAAAAGCCACACTGGTTGCCGGCGTCATCATGATTGTGTTCCTGTTCGTTGGAGAACAGATACTTACGCTGTTAGGAGTGGATGTGCAAAGTTTTGCTATTGCAGGTAGCTTCGTCCTGTTTTTCCTAGCCTTAGAAATGATTTTAGGCATCACCTTATATAAGGAAGAAAGTCCCAGCACGGCGAGTATTGTTCCGATCGCATTCCCGATGATTGCAGGTGCGGGAACGATGACCTCACTGGTGTCATTGCGCGCAGAATTTGCCAACATTAACATCATCATCGCCATCGTATTGAATATGCTGGTGGTGTATTCAGTATTAAAAAACACCGAGCGCATTGAGCGTATCTTGGGAACGGGTGGTTTGAGCATCCTAAGAAAAGTTTTCGGTGTTATCTTGCTCGCGATTGCCGTGAAGCTCTTCTTCACGAACCTCATCCCAATGTTTAAAACGGTTTAGAATCCAATTCATGTCAGACGATCAGTTTAAAAATATCATCTCCCACGCCAAAGAGTACGGTTTCATTTTCCAAAGCAGTGAAATCTATGACGGCCTAAGCGCCGTGTACGACTATGGACAAAACGGAGCTCTTTTAAAGAATAACATTAAAGCGTACTGGTGGGGCGCAATGGTGCAAATGCACGAAAATATTGTAGGTATCGATACTGCGATCTTCATGCACCCAACCACTTGGAAAGCTTCAGGTCACGTAGACGCATTTAACGATCCACTCATCGACAATAAGGACAGCAAAAAGCGCTACCGCGCCGATGTACTTATCGAAGATCACGTAGAGAAGATTCGTCAGAAGATCGAAAAAGAGGTCAAAAAAGCCGCTAAGCGCTTTGGCGAGGCCTTTAATAAAGATGAGTTTCTTTCGACGAACGGACGTGTGCTTGGTTACCAGGAAAAAATGAAAGCGATCATGGATCGTTTCGTGGCTGCGATGGATGCTGAGGATTTGGCTGATGTGAAGCAGTTGATTGAGGACGAGCAAATAAAATGTCCGGTGAGCGGCAGTATGAATTGGACCGATGTACGCCAATTCAATCTGATGTTCGGCACCCAGATGGGTTCGGTTGCAGAAGGCGCTTCGACGCTATATCTACGTCCAGAAACCGCTCAGGGTATTTTCTTGAACTATCTGAATGTTCAGAAAACCGGGCGAATGAAGATTCCGTTCGGAATTGCACAGATCGGAAAAGCATTTAGAAATGAGATCGTTGCACGCCAATTCATCTTCAGAATGCGCGAGTTTGAGCAGATGGAAATGCAATTTTTTGTGCGTCCCGGCACGGAAATGCAATGGTACGAGACATGGAAAGAACGCCGCCTGGCTTGGCATAAGAGCTTAGGATTTGACACGGACAGCTACAGGTTTCACGACCATGATAAATTGGCCCATTACGCAAATGCTGCAGCAGATATCGAATTCAATTTCCCGTTTGGATTTAAAGAACTAGAGGGAATACACAGCCGTACGGACTTCGATTTAAAGCAACACGAGGAGTTCAGTGGCAAGAAATTGCAGTACTTCGATCCTGAATTAGGTGAAAATTATGTGCCGTATGTCGTCGAAACCTCTATCGGTTTAGATCGCATGTTCCTCGCCGTGCTCTCCAAGAGCCTGCAAAACGAGCAGCTCGAGGACGGATCGAGTAGAACTGTGTTGAATATCCCAGCATTTTTAGCGCCCTACAAAGTGGCCGTATTGCCGTTGCTTAAAAAAGACGGGCTGCCTGAGAAAGCAAGAGAGGTAGTGAATATGCTGAAGTTTGATCACATGGTTCAGTACGACGAAAAGGATGCGATCGGCAAGCGCTACCGCAGGCAAGACGCGATCGGCACACCGCTTTGTGTCACCGTCGACCACCAGAGCCTCGAGGACCATACCGTTACCGTTCGCTTTAGAGATACCATGGAGCAGATTCGCATTCCTGCTACAGAGCTTCTTGCCGTAGTGAATGAGAAAGTGAGTTTGAGTGCGCAACTTGGGAAACTTTCTTAACGGAGCGTAGAAACTAGCTGATTTTCAATTAATTTCACAGGTAACTATTAACACTAATATTCGCTAGAATGAAAAAGGTAAATCTATTTGTTGCACTTGCTGCAGCAGTGGCTATGGTTGCTTGTGGTGCTCCTGCTGAGGAAGCTGAAACAGTAACTGAAGAAGTTGTCGTTGAAGAGGTGGTTGAAGAAGCAGCTACTGAATCGGCTGACACAACTATGGAAGAAATGACTGAAGAAGCAGATTCTACTATGGAAGAAGCTACGGAAGAAATGACTGAAGAAGCACACGAAGGTCACGACCACGAAGGACACGAGCACTAGGCCTATACCCTATTGCTTTGAAGATCATCCCCGTTCGGCGAAAAGCTGTTCGGGGATTTTTTTGTGCCTTAACTTATTGCAACATCGAGCGTGCTTGGTCAAAGAGGGCAAGAAGGACTGGATCATATTCGAGCAGTACATCTTTGTAAGCGTTATAACCGAAATAATTTCGAGCAATGGCGGCTTGAAGTAATTGGCTTAACGCATCTTCATCCTCCTTCGAAAGATCCTCCATAGCAATGCCGTAACCGCCGTATTCCAAGAAACTTTCGAGTTGACCTCTATCAGGAACTAAGCTGGAGTAGCCCTGATCCACCGACAATGTATCGAAGTGATCGCGGTGGCCATCAACATAATCAAAAGCGAAAGCATCCAAAGTTCCATAAGAGAACGTCCAGAAATATGAAGTAGAATCATTGGCCAATTCCACATCGGGCTCAATCCCCTCCGCAGTTGCCAACACACGCCCTGAATCGCTTAAGAACACCCCCTCATTCGCAGGCTCTCCCTCCTTGTACAGTTTCTGAATGCTGCGACCGCTAGGCGTGTAATAGTAGGCTACGGTGAGACGCACCTTAGAACCGTCGCCGAGATATTTATCCTCTTGCACCAGTCCTTTGCCATAAGACGTTTTTCCATATACCAACGCACGATCGTGGTCTTGCAACGCGCCCGTAAACACCTCTGAAGCACTCGCGGAATTCTCGTTGATCAAAATATGCACAGGCAGATCTTCATAGCGCTCGCCACTGTGCGCCTTCGAAGTATGCTCTTCACCGTTTCTGTATCTCGTCGTAACGATGTTTTGACCTTCGGTTAAAAATTCATCAGCCATTGCTACCGCTTCGTGTAAATAGCCGCCCGGATTATCGCGAAGATCGATCACTAGTGCGCGCATGCTGTCCTTCTCTAGGGCTTTTAGATGGGAGACGAACTCGTCGTGTGTGGTTTCGGCAAAACGCTCCACTCTAACGTATCCGATCCCGTTTTTCACGCCCATATCGAAAACGCTTTGAATTGGAATCTGACCGCGTTTCACGGAGGCCGTAACTTTTTTGTTGGCGCGATGTATACTTAAATCTACGAAAGACCCTGTTGGACCTTTGATTAAAGAAGTGACCTTGGCATTCGTTAACGATGGGCCTACGATCGTATCGCCATCTATTGCAAAAACGCGATCTCCAGAGCGAATACCGTACTCTTCAGCTGGTCCGCCAGTCATTACATGGACAAAAACCAACGTATCTTTTTTGATCGCAAACTCTACGCCTATTCCCGTAAAGCCCCCGTTCATTCGCTCAGACATTTGAGCTCCATCATCCGCTGTGATGTAGGTACTGTGCGGATCTAGATCACTTAAAATATAATCCATGGCCTGTTCGGCTAACGCATCGATATCCAAAGAGTCTACATATTCGGATTCGAGGTAACTGAAAAACTGGACCAATTTTGAATCTACCTGAGTACTCGTAGAAGGTTGCCCTGAGAATTTGGCGCCAATCCATACGCCTACCAAAAGGAAAGCTGCTACCCAAAGAACTACATTTTCTCGTTTCAATCTATCGCCATTTGAACCACCTCAACGCCTGCCTTGATCAAGAAATCAAGACCGCTGCGGTCTTTGTATTCGTGAATGTAGATGACTTTTTTAATACCCACCTGATGAATGAGCTTACTGCATTCCTTGCAAGGACTAAGCGTGATGTACAACCTCGCGCCATGTGCACTTGCTGGACTGCTTGCTACTTTTGTGATTGCATTCGCCTCTGCATGTAACACGTACCACTTCGTATAGTTCTGCTCGTCTTCACAAGGATTCTCGAAACCCGTAGGCGTACCATTAAAACCGTCAGAAATGATCATGCGGTCTTTTACGATCAAAGCACCCACTTTTTTACGTTCGCAGTGACTGAGCTGAGCCCATTCTAAGGCCATCTTTAAATAGGCTTTATCGTAGCGCTGTTGCTTGGGTGAGAAAGGATGTTCGTTCATATTGTGAATGTACTGCAAAAGGGTGTGAAAGAAAAAAGCCTCACCCTATTTAAGAGTGAGGCTTCTGAGTACCTGGGGCGGGAATCGAACCCGCACTCCCGAAGGAACTGGATTTTGAATCCAGCGCGTCTACCAATTCCGCCACCCAGGCTTTCCGTGGAATTGGACGGCAAAAATACGTGGGTTTTCCATTTCTCCTAACTTTTCCCCGAAGAATTTTAAACGCTTTATTTTTTCGTCGGTGATTTATGTTCTTTTACTTACATTTGCACCCCTCTTCGGAGGTGCGTAAACCGCAATAATAACACTGATACACAGCACAGATGCTACCTGAAGCAAAGATATTCGCCGGTCGTCACACTATGGAGCTCGCAAAAAACATTGCGAAGAGCTATGGCATTCCTATGGGAAACGTAATGATTACGGAGTTTAGCGATGGTGAGTTTTGTCCTTCGTTTGAGGAAACTGTTCGCGGTAATCGCGTATTCCTGATCCAAAGTACGAACCCACCGGCAGACAATCTCATGGAGCTCTTGATGTTGTGTGACGCTGCGAAAAGAGCATCAGCAAAGCACATCACCGCTGTGATTCCTTACTTCGGACTAGCCCGCCAAGATCGCAAGGACAAGCCACGTGTGCCTATAGGCGCTAAATTGGCTGCAAAAATGCTGATGGCCGCAGGCGCAACGCGTATCATGACCATGGACTTACACGCTGATCAGATTCAAGGCTTCTTTGAGGTGCCGGTAGATCACTTGTTCAGCTCAAACTTGTTCATGAGTGACATAGAATCATTAGGCTTAACTAATCTATGCATCGCTTCACCAGATATGGGTGGTGCAAAGCGCGCCCATGCCTACGGGAGTAAGCTTGAGGCTGAGGTAGTGATTTGCTACAAACAGCGCAAGAAAGCGAACGTTATCGATAAGATGACCGTGATTGGTGAAGTGGAAGGAAAGAACGTCATCTTGGTAGATGACATGGTGGATACTGGTGGCACACTAGTAAAAGCTGCAGAAATGCTCAGGGAGAAAGGTGCCAAAACCGTTCGTGCGTACTGTACACATGGTGTTTTGAGTGGTCCTGCCCAGGAGCGTATTGCCAACAGTGCGTTGGAGGAATTGGTCATTGCTGACACTATTCCACAGAAAAATGAGAACCCGAAGATCCGCGTGATCTCAGTCGCTGAAATGTTTGCTCAAGTGATGAAGAATGTTCATCACCACGAGAGTATTTCAGGACACTTTATAATGTAATACCCGAATAAACTAGATCAGATGAAGTCTGTTGAAATCCAAGGAAATCTAAGAACCGATTTAGGTTCTAAGTACGCTCAAGCAGAACGCAGAGCAGGTAACGTACCATGTGTGGTTTACGGTGGTGAAGCACCTATTCACTTCTCTGCTCCTACCCTAGCTTTTAAAGGCTTGGTATACACTGCCGAAGCGAAAATCGCAAAAGTAACCGTAGGTGATACTACTGTAGAAGCTGTCATTCAAGACATGCAGTTCCACCCGGTAACTGATCAACTCATGCACATTGACTTCATCCAGTTGGTAGAAGGCAAAGCTGTAACCGTAGATATCCCAGTGGTATTGGAAGGTCAGTCTCGTGGTGTATTGAACGGTGGTAAATTGAAGATGATTCTTCGTAAGCTATCTGTTCGTTCAGTGCCAGGTAAGTTCCCAGAGAACGTTACTTTGGACATCTCCCCACTTCGCATCGGTGATTCTGTTCGCGTAAGCGATGTGAACGCTGACGGATTCGAAATTCTTAACGCAGACACAGCAGTTATCGTTACTGTGAAAAATGCTCGTGGTGCAGTTAAAGAGGACGGCGAAGAAGAAGAAGGAGAAGGAGAAGAAGCTGCAGCAGAATAATCGCAGTTTAGGGTATGAAAAAGTTCCTCATTGTCGGTTTAGGCAATCCTGGATCCGAGTATGAAAATACCCGTCATAACATAGGATTTTTGACATTGGACGCCTTAGCAAAGGCGTCCAATGTTGTTTTTGGTCCTGGCCGATACGCAATGACCGCTGAGGCAAAAATCAAAGGCAGAACTTTTCGACTGATCAAGCCTAACACCTTCATGAACCTCAGCGGTAATGCGGTGAGGTACTGGATGCAGGAGGAGAAGATTCCCATTGAAAACATCTTAGTTGTGGTCGATGATTTGGCCATTCCCTTTGGATCTATTCGCCTCAAAGGCAAAGGGTCTGACTCAGGCCATAATGGACTGAAAGACATCCAAGCAAAATTGGGCAGGAACGATTATCCACGTCTAAAGTTTGGAATAGGAAATGATTATCCAAAAGGTCGACAGGTGGATTATGTCCTCGGAGAATGGAGCAAGGACGAAGCATTGGACTTGCCTGCTTTGATCGAACATAGTGTGAAAGCGTGCCAGAGTTTTGCACTTGCTGGACTTTCACTTACCATGAATCAATTCAACAAGAAATGACCAAAGCCGATCGCATTTTAGACTTCTATAAGAACCTAGAATTCGACCGATCATTTCTAGACCAGGATCTTGATGTCCTTAACCCATTCGAAGGCGCCACCTCAGAGCAAGAGGCAGCACTTGACGGCTTCTATCACAAATTTTACAACGACCACTCGCCTCGTCACCTCATCCTTGGCATTAATCCAGGTAGATTAGGCGCTGGAGCCACAGGTATACCATTTACCGATACCAAGCGTCTGGTGGAGTGTGGTATTCCATTTGATTCCTTCAGCACACACGAACCCAGCTCCGTATTTGTCTACGAAGCCATCGACGCTTTTGGCGGACCGCAAACGTTTTACAAGGACTTTTTCATCGGTTCCGTATGTCCGTTGGGCTTCACGGTTCAAAAGACTGGTAAGCCGGTAAATTTCAATTACTACGACCGCGCGAGCTTTGCACAAGCACTCGCTCCATATCTCTTGGAGCAAATCAAGAAACAGATCGAATTGGCCGGTAAAAATGACCGCATCATCGTCTTTGGTACAGGGAAGAATCTGAAGTTCCTGCATAAACTCAACAAAAAATACAACTTCACGCCTGAGCTTGTTGCGCTTGAGCACCCGCGCTATATCATGCAGTACAAATACAAGCTCCGCGAACAGTACATAGCGAAGTATTTGGAGGCGTTTACACGCTAAATCAGAAAGTATAGCGAAGGTTGATGGCGGCGACCTCAGTATCAAAACTACTTCCATCTACGCCATAATACTTCCAACCATTAATCTGGGCACCAATACCCCAGTGTTCCCCTAAATTTCTACCGAAACTCAGGCCTACAAATGGATCAAACTGATATTTGTCCAAATACTCGTATGGTCGACTAGCCACAAGAGCAAATCGCAGATTTAAATACCATTTCTTATCTATGAGAGTAGAAGTGTAGATCAAACCTAAAGATCGTTCGCGCTCCCCAGTGCCGCTCCAAGTAGTCGTTTGAAACCAATTCTTCCAATACACCCCAATATGATTGGTTTTGACAAACTCATAATTAAGCGCTCCATTGTAATTCAAAGTATGGCCCCAAGGCAAAACTCCAGCATCGAGAGAAATCCTATCGATGGCGCTATTCTGTGCTTGAGCAACTGAAAATACTGTACAGAACAGGAGTATTATTAGACTCTTTTTCATAGTCTTATCTGTCTCCTATAAAGATAAAAAAAAGCCACCCTTTAAAAAAGGGTGGCTTTCTGTATCTAGCTAAACGCTGAGAATTACATCATTCCCATGCCGCCGCCCATGCCGCCGCCGGCTGGCATTGCTGGTTCGTCTTTAGGGATTTCAGTGATTGTCGCCTCTGTAGTCAACAATAGACCTGCAACGGATGCCGCATTCTCTAGTGCCACACGAGTCACTTTAGTAGGGTCAATCACACCTGCCTCGTACATGTTTTGGTACTCGTCAGTTTTCGCGTTGAATCCGTAATCTCCTTTGCCTTCTTTCACTTTCGCTACGACAACAGAGCCTTCTAGACCTGCGTTGTGAACGATCTGACGTAATGGCTCTTCGATCGCTTTAGCGATGATTTGAATACCTGTGGTTTCGTCATCATTGTCGCCTTTAAGCGCTTCTAAAACAGAACTAACACGTACAAAAGCTACACCACCACCAGGAACGAATCCTTCTTCCACTGCAGCTTTAGTTGCAGCAAGTGCATCGTCTACACGGTCTTTCTTTTCCTTCATTTCTACCTCAGAGGCAGCACCTACGTAGAGGACAGCTACACCGCCAGCAAGCTTGGCTAGACGCTCTTGTAGTTTCTCACGATCGTAGTCTGAAGTTGTATTTTCAATCTGTGCTTTGATTTGATTCACGCGCGCTGCGATCGCCTCGCCTTCACCAGCACCATTCACGATGGTCGTGTTGTCTTTGTCGATAGTCACTTTTTCTGCAGTACCCAGCATGTCTAGTGTGGCGCCTTCAAGAGTCATACCGCGCTCCTCAGAGACTACTTGGCCTCCAGTAAGGATCGCAATGTCTTCTAGCATGGCTTTGCGACGATCGCCAAACCCTGGCGCTTTCACTGCTGCAATTTTGAGCGAGCCACGAATGCGGTTCACCACGAGGGTTGCAAGGGCTTCTCCGTCTACGTCTTCTGCAATGATGAGCAGTGGACGACCGCTTTGAGCTGCAGGCTCAAGAATTGGCAACAACTCCTTCATCGAACTGACCTTCTTATCGTAGATCAAGATGTATGGATTCTCAAGATCCGCGATCATCTTCTCGGTATTGGTCGTGAAGTAAGGGCTTAAGTATCCACGGTCGAACTGCATACCTTCCACTACGTCAACGTAGGTTTCAGTACCCTTTGCTTCTTCAACTGTGATGACACCTTCGTTTTTCACTTTAGCCATAGCCTCCGCGATCAATTTCCCAATGGTGTGGTCGTTATTCGCTGAAATAGAAGCAACTTGCTCGATCTTGCTGTTGTCGTCACCTACTTCTTGACTCAAGTTCTTGAGCTCAGCAACAAGCGCCGTTACCGCTTTCTCGATCCCGCGCTTAAGATCCATAGGATTTGCACCTGCGGCAACATTCTTCAACCCGTGGTTGTAGATGGCTTGTGCCAACACAGTTGCTGTAGTCGTTCCGTCACCAGCAATGTCTGCGGTTTTCGAAGCAACTTCTTTCACCATCTGAGCTCCTAAGTTTTCGATCTTGTCTTCAAGTTCGATCTCCTTTGCTACAGAAACACCATCCTTGGTTACGTGTGGTGCACCGAATGATTTTTCAATGATTACGTTACGCCCTTTAGGACCTAAGGTTACTTTAACTGCGTTTGCTAATGCGTCTACACCTGCTTTGAGGCTGTTTCTTGCATCTACGTCAAATAAAATTTCTTTTGCCATGTTATTTCTGGTTTGAATCAGTTTGGATTAAACAATTGCCATGATATCCGCCTCACGCATGATGAGGTAGTCACCGCTTTCATACTTAAATTCTGTGCCGCTGTACTTGCCGTACAGGACTACATCTCCTACACTAACGGTCATGGGCTCATCCTTCTTACCTGGACCTACTGCAACGACAGTTCCTCGCTGAGGCTTCTCTTGTGCAGTGTCAGGAATGATGATTCCAGATGCCGTCTTGGTTTCTGCAGCTGCAGGTTCAATGATTACTCTGTCAGCTAACGGACGAATGTTTAGATCTGCCATGATTTGAGTTGTTTTATAAGTTTTATGCTGGTTATACATGAAATTTTGTGCCAATTCAGTTTTTATGCCACTCTGACACCAGCATTGCCCCTGACTTAGAAAAATTGTCAGTTTTAGAGCAAAAAAAAGCCCGAATGGCAGTCCATCCGGGCTTGAGAGTGAAGCGTTATGCTTACTTATTCTTCTACGCTTTCTGGCATATCTACTACAGGTGCGCTTTCTACAGGCGCAGCATCCGGAGTAGGCACTGCTGGCTGGAACGGCACTGCATTCTCCACCTGATCTTTCAACAAGGTATCTTCAGCCTCTACAGTATCCGTAGAAACCAAGTTCATTCCGATGACTAAAACGAACAAACCGATCACCAAACCCCATGTTGCTTTGTCTAAAAAGTCTGTCGTCTTTTTAACACCACCTAACATCTGCGGGCTGTCTCCACCAAAGGCTGAGCTCAAGCCACCGCCTTTTGGATTTTGAACTAAAATCACAAGTACCAGTAGCACGGATACCACTACGATCAAGATTGAAAAGAGTGCTGTCATTATTTCTATTGTTTCTTAATTGCTCTAATTTGGTCGGCAAAGAAACCACTTTTTTCCGGGTATTTCAAACTTAGGACCTCATAGGCACGAATTGCTTTATCGAATAGTCCCTGTCCTAAGTAAATCTCTGCCAATGTTTCTGTTACGAACTTCCCCTGCGCATCCGCTTCCATGGTAAATACGTTAATCCCTACCTCACCTTTCGGCGGCTCGAAACGTGGAAGCTCTTGGATGATTTTTCGTATTTCGTTCGACGGTTCTTCCTCCTTGACCGGCGTTTCAATGATCGGCGGCTTCGGCTCACTTACTGGCGCTTGCTCGGAACGAATCACCTTCACAGTGGTATCTACTTTCATAGGAGTGATCTCCACAGCAGTCGCGCCTTCATTCAACCAGTCCATAAAGGAAGCTTTCTCACTAAAAGGCAATACGCGTTCTTCTATAGCCTCTTTTGAAACCTCAACCGCTTGCTCTACTGCCAGTGTCTGTGCTGCATCTTTTTCTAGAACTCCTTGAGCCGGTGTTTCAACTGAAGGAGCTGCCTCAGTATTCTCAATCGGCTCTGGGCTACTCTGTTGGACCGCGTCTTGTACAACCAAGGTTTTTTGCTCCGTAGTGTGCGGTACAGATTTCGGAGTCGAAGCAACCTCAGCAGGTTTTTTATCGCGCAATGCACGTGAACGAAGAATTGCTTTTTGCACCGCCTCTGGCAAATGACTAATGTCCTCCGGATCCTTTGCTGGCACCTTTTCTTCGGGCGCTACTGGCTTCTTGGCCGCTGCAGCTACCTCTTGTTGCTTTGGAGCTGCTTTTTCTTCAGGAGCTGCTTTAGTCTGCTGCTCAACCGGTTTATCCAGGGATGGAGTCGTACCCACCTTGTCCTCTTTCTTGGGAGGAACCGGTGTCGGCACCGATTTCAACGCATCGATATCAAAAACGATGGACGGAGTAGGTGTTTTCGATATTTTTTGATCGTACCATGCCTTAAGCAAAGCACGGTCCCAAACTGCCACGGCACTGCGCTTCACCTGAGCCGGGAGCATGTAGCTTTCCTTCTCTTGCAAGGCCTTCATGTACAAGACTTGCAGCGCCCCTGAATACGGAAAATCCGCAACCGCCTGTTTCAAGGCAACTACCGTCGCGTCGTCCATCGAGGTAGGATCGTCAAAATATTGCTGCAGTTTCTTTCCGTTCATGGGCTACCAGTTCGCGATCGATCGATTCAAAATATCTTCCGTCAGTTCTCGAATGATATCATCGGCCAATTCCGTCTCAATATCAGAAAAATTCAAGTCCGCATCATAATCCCGATACCGATTAAAACGCTGATCAAAATTGTTTTTCGGTTCCAAGACGTTTTCAAACGCCACTTTTAAACCTATCGTAAAGCGCATCTGCGCCACCTCCGACGGACCTCTTGCCGCCTGTGGTTTCAAACTGTACTCTACAATACTTCCACGAACGTCCATGTCTGCAGGGCCATCGACCAAACTTAAAGAGGTCTGCTGCACGAAAATATCTTTGATCCCCTCGGTAACGATCTGGGACATTTCTGGATTTACAATCTGGGCGTTATTATCAAAGAATCCAACGTGAATACTTTTTGCCTCACCCACATTTCCGCCGGTAAAGCTGTAACCGCCTCGACATCCGGTCAAGGTAAACAGCAGTGCAAAAATTACAGAAAGACGCAGCATCAATCGAGATTGTATTGTTTGATCTTACGGTATAACGTTCGTTCTGAGATGCCTAGTTCCTTCGCTGCTATTTTTCTCTTGCCCTCGCTTTTATCCAAGGCCTTTTTGATCAATTCAATCTCTTTATCTACCAACGATAGATTTTCAATCTCAATGATCTCATCTTCCTCTTCGTAGCGGTCGTGCTCTTCGCTTGAGAGAATCGTCACCTCCGCATCTTCTTGGGTTCTTGGCGTACTAGAAAATCTACTCAATCCTGTCGATGAGCGCTGTGGCGTTTCACTGTATTCTTGGCCAATTTTTGGATACTCACGTTGCAGCCCTTCATAAACGCCTTCTTCAGCGCTCCCCACTACCTTTTTCAAGGCATTGATCTCCGAGCGCATCTCAAACAACAATTTATACAACGCTTCACGCTCCTGAGCAAAACTCTTATTGTCTTCGTCACTCACACGCATACTCGCCAATGCCGGCAAGTTCGACGCATCCACCTCGGGCAAATACGATTTTAAGATATCCTTACCTACCAAACGTGAAGTTTCAATCACACTCATCTGCTCTGCGAGATTGCGGAGCTGACGAATATTCCCCGGCCAGCGATATTGCTCAAGCAAGCGCACCGCCTCATCGTCTAATCGGAGTGGCGGCAAGTGGTACTTATTTGCAAAATCTGCACAGAACTTACGGAACAACAAATGAATGTCCATAGGTCGCTCACGCAACGGCGGCAAGTGAATTTCTACGGTGTTCAATCGGTAATACAAATCCTCGCGGAACTTGTGATTCTTGATTGCATCAAGCATACCCACGTTCGTGGCACCGACCACCCGCACATCTATCTTATTCGCACGAGAGGCACCCACACGAATAAACTCACCCGTTTCCAAAACGCGCAACAAACGCACCTGGGACGGCATAGGCAACTCCCCGACTTCGTCCAAAAAGATGGTTCCACCACCGGCTTCCTCGAAATACCCTTTACGAGCACCCGTAGCTCCGGTAAATGCACCTTTTTCATGACCGAACAGTTCAGAGTCGATCGTTCCTTCCGGTATTGCACCACAATTCACCGCGATATACGGCTCGTGTTTTCGGTGCGAAAGGCTATGAATGATTTTTGGAATACTTTCTTTCCCAACACCACTTTCACCGGTCACTAAGACACTGATGTCCGTGGGGGCAACTTGCAAAGCTTTCTCTATGGCGCGGTCAAGCAATGGGCTTACGCCTACGATTCCGAACCGCTGTTTGATATTCTTTACTTCTGACATGGGGTGGAGCTTGGTTTTGGTAGCAGGTAACAAGTGTTACTCTTCTGGCGTTTCTACAACAGTTCCTATTAACGTAGCTGCAGTACAGCGTTCTACTTTTACATGGCAAAAATCTCCAGGCTTAAGGTCTCCACGGTCAAAAACTACGACACTGTTCGTATCGGTACGTCCAAAGAGTTGCTTGTCACTTTTCTTTGAGGTTCCCTCCACAAGTACTTCAAAGGTTCCACCAACCATCTCTTCATGGCGATGTAAACTAAACTTGTTTTGAAGCTGAATGATTTCAGTAAGACGACGCTTTTTTACCTCCAAAGGAATATCGTCCTCGAGTTTACGTGCTGCGTACGTGTTCGGTCGTTCGCTGTAAAAGAACATGTAGCCGAAGTGGTAACGCACATATTCCATCAGCGATAAGGTTTCCTTGTGGTCTTCTTCGGTTTCCGTTGGGAATCCTGAAATCATATCGTGTGAAATCGCACAGCCCGGAATGATGCGGTTGATGCGATCTATAAGTGCCATGTACTCTTCCCTAGTGTGCCCGCGGTTCATCATCTCTAAGATGCGCGAAGAACCGCTTTGCACTGGAAGGTGGATGTAGTTACAGATGTTCTTGTATTTAGCGATCGTTTCGAGCACGTCGTCTCGCATGTCTTGCGGATTCGATGTGGAGAAGCGTATGCGCATGTGTGGGACAGCTTCAGCGACCATAGACATGAGGTCTGCAAAATGAACAGCACTTGCTTTTGCCATTTCCGACGCCTTCGCAAAGTCCTTTTTCAAACCGCCTCCGTACCACAAGTAGCTGTCTACGTTCTGACCGAGCAAGGTGATTTCTTTGTATCCAAGTTTGCTCAAATCTAGTACCTCATCAACGATGGTTTGTGGATTCCGCGAGCGCTCACGACCTCGGGTAAAAGGCACGACACAAAACGTACACATGTTATCACAACCGCGCGTGATAGAGACAAATGCACTTACGCCGTTTCCGCCCAATCGCACTGGTTCGATATCGTCGTACGTCTCTTCTTTGGAGAGGATGACATTTACGGCCTTTCTTCCGCCATCAAGCTCCGTCAAAAGGTTGGGCAGATCTCTGTAGGCATCCGGTCCTACTACTAGATCGACCAATTTCTCTTCGTCCAACAACTTCCCCTTAACCCGTTCGGCCATACAGCCCAGTACCCCGATCTTCATGTCAGGATTCTTTCTTTTATGACCGTTGAAGTGGTTCAAGCGGTTGCGAACGGTTTGTTCTGCTTTATCGCGGATCGAACAAGTATTCAGCAATACTAAATCTGCTTCCTCAGGATTTTGCGTGGTACTGTACCCCTCTTTTCCTAAAACAGAAGCGACAATCTCGCTGTCCGAAAAATTCATTTGACAACCGTACGACTCGATGTACAGTTTTTTAGTGCCGGTGGGGTTCACAGTTTCGTGAACTGTTCCATCGTGCTCGTGTGGGTTCTTGTCGCCCTCGGCGTAGAGACCTCTTCCGCTTGCGCGTTTTGTTTTTGCATCCATAATTGTAACCGCTCAAAACTTTACTTTCTTTCGCGAAGGACAAAGATAAGGTGCCTAACTGACAATTTGTCCGATTCTAAAAATTCTATTACGTAGTAATACAGAAGCCTTCCCGAATTTAAACCCCACGATTGAGGTTCGAAGTTGAACTTTTTCGCCTTTACTTTGTCCCCAATTCAAACCCAAGTTTTGATCCTATGGCAAGTAACCTAGTTATTGTTGAGTCCCCCGCAAAAGCGAAAACTATCCAGAAATACCTCGGAAACGACTTCACCGTGATGTCCTCGTATGGACACATCCGTGATTTGTGCGACAAGGGCATGGCGATCGATATTGAGAATAATTTCACGCCGGAATACTGTGTTTCGAGCGACAAAAAGAAATTGGTCGGAGAGCTAAAGAAGGCGGCAAAGAAAGCAGATAAAGTTTGGTTGGCTTCGGATGAGGATCGCGAGGGAGAGGCCATCGCATGGCACCTTTTTGAGAGCTTGGATTTGAAAGATGAAAGCACCGAGCGCATTGTATTTAATGAGATCACCAAAACGGCCATTTTACGTGCCGTGGAGCGTCCTCGCAAGATCAACAAAGAGCTGGTAGATGCACAACAGGCGCGCCGAGTACTCGACCGTTTAGTAGGCTACGAGCTCAGCCCGGTACTTTGGAAAAGCATCCAGCGCGGTCTAAGCGCAGGACGTGTTCAGAGTGTAGCCGTTCGTTTGATCGTGGAGAAAGAGCGCGAGATCGAAAAACACGTTCCCACCTCTAGTTTCAAGGTCAGTGGCGAATTTACCGACGGGAAAATTTCATTTAAAGCAGAACTCGGCACCAATTTCAAAACGCGCGAAGAAGCAGAGAAATTCCTTGCCTTGTGTGTCAAAACCCAATTCAGCGTCGAAAGTGTCGAAAAACGTCCTGGAAAGCGCTCCCCGGCTGCACCCTTCACCACCTCCACCTTGCAACAAGAGGCGAGTAGGAAATTGGGCTACAGCGTAAGCCAAACTATGACCTTAGCCCAACGCTTGTACGAGGCAGGTTTCATCACGTACATGAGAACGGACAGCTTCAACTTGAGCAATGACGCCATTGGAGGAATCGCTGCCCACGTTCAAGAGACCTTTGGCGAAGAATACCACCAGGTGAGAAAATTCACCACTAAGAATAAAGGTGCTCAAGAGGCACACGAGGCCATTCGCCCGACCAACTTTGGTAAAAAAGTCGCCGGCGCAGACGACAAGCAGAAGCGCCTGTACGATTTGATCTATAAGAGAACCATCGCCTCACAAATGGCCGATGCACAGCTCGAGAACACCACCATTAAGCTTCAAAATGTAAATGCACCCGATGCACAGCGCTTTACGGCACGCGGCCAGGTCATCACATTTGACGGTTTCATCGCTGTATACCAGGAAGGTACCGATGACGAGAATACCGATCAGCTCGACGGTCAGCTCCCAGCGGTTGCTATCGGCGATCTCCTGACTAGTGAAGAGATTCGCGCCACGGAACGTTTCACCAAACACGTACCACGCTACACGGAAGCTTCGCTGGTAAAGAAATTAGAAGAATTGGGCATCGGACGTCCATCGACCTACGCACCCACTATCTCTACTATCCAAAAGCGCAACTACGTCTTGAAGGACAGTTTGGAAGGTACGCAACGCGAATACCAAGTGCTTCGCGCTACCAACGACGGAGTCAGCAGCACAGTTGCCACCGAAAACTACGGTGCAGACAAAAACAAGCTCTTCCCTACAGATATCGGACGCGTTGTAACGGACTTTCTATTGGAGCACTACGGCTTGATCATGGACTACCAATTCACCGCAAAGGCCGAACAGAATTTCGATACCGTCGCCGAAGGACAAAAACAATGGCAAGACAGCATCTCTGAGTTTTACGGTGAATTCCATCCGCTGATCGAAAACGCACCGAAAGATGCTCGAGCCAGCCGCCTTCTAGGTGAGGAACCAGGCACAGGCGAACCTGTGTACGTGAAACTTGCCCGTTACGGATTCGTATTCCAGATCGGAGACGGAGACGAAGAAACCAAACCTCGTTTTAAAAAGCTGCCTCAAGGCGTAGGCTACTACGAAGCTACTTTAGAGATGGCTTTAAGAAAAGAGGTACTTCCTCGCGTGGTTGGAGACTACAAGGACCTAGAGGTAAAAGCAAACGTCGGGCGTTACGGGCCTTACGTGATGTGGAACAAGAAATTCTACAGCCTTACTGAGGACACTCCGGAAGAAGTAAGCCTAGAAAAAGCAATAGAGGTGATCGAGCTTAAAGAAAAAGAAGCTGCGAATGCCATTATCGCTGAATTTAAAGAGGAACCACTGATTCAAATCTTAAAGGGACGTTATGGACCGTACATCAAATCGAACGGTAACAACTACAAAATCCCAAAAGACAAGGAGCCGGAGACTCTTGACCGTGCCGCTTGTGAAGAACTTATTGCTGCAGGCCCCTCAAAACGCAGAGGTAAAAAGAAATAAGGAGATACATTTAAGGCGTAAAGTTTTTTGCGCGTGGAACACCTTAGTCCTGTACCCGAAAGTGTACTCTCAAAATTGCCCGTACTCGATCCGAACCAGCTAGGCTCGAAGATCGTTTTACATACAGAATTGGACGGTATCCCTGACCTCGAAGGCGTTTCGATAGCGCTGGTAGGGGTGCAGGAAGACCGCAGAGCGTATAGAAATGTAGGCTGTGATGGTGCTGCGGACGCTATCCGCCCCTATCTGTACCAATTGTACCGTGGGAATTGGTCCCAAAAAGTAGTCGACCTCGGAAACATCTATAAAGGTGAACGCCATGTCGACACCATCGTCTACCTCACTAGCCTTGCACAAGAACTACTCGCAAAAGGCATCATCTTAGTCACCCTAGGTGGATCCCAAGATTTGACCTACGCAAACTACCGCGCCTACGACAAAATGGAGCACATGGTCAATGTGGTCACTGTGGACTCGCGACTCGATGTGGGCAGTGAAGGGCGCGACCTAGATCACCAGAGCTACGTAAGCCACATGGTCTTACAAGAGCCACACCAACTTTACAATTTCACCAACCTCGGCTACCAAACCTACTTCAATAACCCCGAGGAAATTCAACTCATCGACAACCTCTTTTTCGAGGCTGTACGTTTAGGAGAAGTACAAGCCAACCTTCCCGCTGTTGAACCCTTCCTGCGCGATGCAGACATGCTCAGCGTTGATATCGCTGCCGTGCGCCAGAGCTATAGCCCGGGCACGTTTCACACCTCGCCGCATGGCCTCAGCGGCAATGAACTCTGTGCCATCACTCGTTATGCAGGCATGAGCGACACGTTAACGCAGTTCAGCCTTTTTGAATACAATCCGCATATGGACAGCAACGGCATGAGCGCTCACTTGTGTGCCCATGCACTTTGGTATTTCTTCGAAGGCGTCAGTTTGCGCTTCGGCGATTACCCTGTTGGCTCGAGAAAGGAGTATGAAAAATATACCGTCCTCTTTGATGAAGACGAGGATCTGAACTTCTACAAATCGCCCTTGTCTGGAAGGTGGTGGATCGAAATTCCAAAGCATGGCGGCTCTACCTTACGTCACCAATTAGTGCCTTGTAGCAAAACCGATTACGACGAAGCCCTAAGCGGTCGCATCCCAAAAAGGTGGTGGAAAGCACAACAGAAAGCTTGATAACTCACAAGAAAAAACGTGCGCTGCAACGGAATTTTTCTATCTTTAGCGACAATCAAAACACTTCTGTGGGTAAACACATGAAAAAAAGCTGCCTCGCATTGTTTGCAATGCTTTGTACATCAGGTCTTTGGGCTCAGCAAGATGTGCAATTCACGCAATTTGCAAACAATAAGATTTTTTACAATCCTGGAGTCATTGGCTCCGGTGATGCCATCTGCTTAACTGCAGTGCACCGTTCGCAATGGGTCGGTTTTGACAACGCACCCACTACACAGAACTTTTCGGCTAATGTGCCATTGGACGTGATCGGTGGCGGTATCTCTGTAAACTTCTCTAACGATGTCATCGGATACTTCCAAGACATTACTGCAGGTGTAGGTTACGGGTACCAAATGGAACTCGCTGGAGGTTCATTAGGCCTCGGACTTCGCGCAGATTTCAGAAACAAAAACGTTACTTTAGGTGTTTGGGCTCCGCCTCAGACTATGAATGACCCGTCTTTAGTAGCCCCTGGTAGCACTTCGATGGCTACTGACATTAGCTTTGGAGCGTTTTACCAGCTAGACAACTGGTATGCTGGTTTGAGCAGCACTCGCCTACTAGAAACCAAGGACATTCTTTCGGCCAATGGTGGTGTGTCAAATGCAGAAATACGCGGTCAGCGTCACTATTATTTGATGGGAGGTTACGACATCGACCTTCAAGACGGCTTTGTATTGCAGCCTGCAGCTATGGTTAAAACAGATTTCGTTACGACCCAAGTAGACGTAAATATGGCCGCTACCTATAATAATCAGATTTGGGGTGGCGTTACTTACAGAGTATACGATGCTTTGGCGATTATGGCTGGTTATCAGATCACTAAAGACCTTAGAGCAAGTTACTCGTATGACCTTACAACATCATCATTGAGTAATTCCTCAAGCGGCTCGCATGAGATCATGATGAGCTACTGCTTTACGATTGAAATACCACCAAAAGAAAAAGGTAGCTACAGAAATCCTATATTTTTGTAATATAGCGCCTTGCTTAAGATTTAAGAATACAGTAGAAATACATATATTATGAAAAAGTTTCTCTTAGGGTTAGTCTCTCTTGCTTTTCTCGCTTCGTGTGGGTCAAGCGATCATGGAGAATTGGTAGGGGTTCAAGACCGTCCTACTTGGTACCCAAGTGAACCGTATGGTATGGTTTACATTCCACAAGGTTCTTTTACTATGGGGAATCATGATGAAGACGTTCCTTATGCCTACACTGCCCCTGCTAAAGTGGTGAGTGTTCCCGCATTTTACATGGATCAAACTGAAGTCACGAACAACGAATACCGTCAGTTTGTGAATTGGGTACGTGATTCTATCTCAAGAACACGCCTTGCTGAAGGTCTCGTAGAGGAGTTCGAATACATCGATCTTGCTGAGATGGAAGACCCAACGTTCTTCCAAGAGTACGTAGCACTGAACTATCCAGACAGCATGATGCGCCGTCTAGATTGGGATCCGTACCTCGAGTGGGATAAAAACCGCTACCCTTCAGCGGAATACACTGAAGTAATCGAGAGCATGTACCTCAGTCCTGAAGAGCAATGGTTAGGATACAGACACCTCGACACGCGTCAGTTGAACTACACGTACTTCTGGATCAATAAGCAAAAAGCGGCCAGCAAACTGAATCGCGTAGAGTTTGACTACCGTGATGAAGATGGTGACGGTGAACTTTTCAGCTACCGCGACTACATCAAAGACACACAAGCTGAGTCTAGCCGCGCTTCATTCTTTGAAAAAGAAACGATCAACGTTTACCCAGATACTTTGGTATGGATTCACGACTTCACGTACAGCTTTAACGAGCCGATGCATGATAAATACTTCTGGCACCCAGCGTACGACGAATACCCTGTTGTAGGTGTGAGTTGGAAACAGGCGCGCGCTTTTGCGAACTGGAGAAGTAAATACCGTAGAGATTTCTTGAAGCGTTCAGGTCAGTTGATCGAGCATGACTTCCGCCTACCAACAGAAGGTGAGTGGGAATACGCTGCCCGCGGTGGTGAAGAGCTTACAACATTCCCTTGGGGTGGACCTTATGCTACGAACAGCTCAGGTTGTTATTTAGCCAACTTTAAGCCACGTCGTGGTAACTTAACTGCAGATGGAGGCTTCTATCCTGTGAAGGCAACAGCTTACTCTCCGAACGGTTTCAACCTGTATTGTATGTCGGGTAATGTTGCCGAATGGACTTCGTCTGCCTTTGACGTACAATCGTACGCTTTCGAAAGTGATGTAGCTCCTGATTTCCAGTACAACGCTTTTGATGAAGAAAGCGAAACGATGAAACGCAAAGTGATCCGTGGTGGATCATGGAAAGATGTTGCTTACTTCATGCAACTTGGTGCACGTGACTACGAATACCAGGATACTGCGAAAAGCTACATCGGTTTCAGAACCGTACAAAGTTTCTTAGGTCGTGACCTGAAAGACTTTTAATTAGAATCTATCACAACCCTTTAATAAACACAACACAACAAAGATTATGGCACTGATTGACGTAAACGGAAAACGCTTCAAAAACTTCATGGCAAAGCTCTACGGTATTGGAGCAGCGGTAGTAATTACTGGGGCAATGTTCAAGATCATGCACTGGGAAGGTGCAAACATGATGCTTGTAGTAGGTTTGACTACTGAGGCTGTAATCTTCTTGTTCTCTGCATTTGAAAAACCAGCCTCTGAGTACGATTGGACCTTGGTTTATCCAGAATTGGCAACCGGAGACGGTGCAAGTGCTGGTGGTCGTTCTTTGAGCGTTACTGAGCAACTCGATAACGCGCTAGAAAGCGGTGGTATCGATGCGCAACTTATCGAGCGTTTAGGTGCCGGTATGAAAAATTTAAGTGAAACTGCTGGTTCTCTTTCAGGTGCTGTAGATGCTGCGGGTGCTACCGCGAAATACAGCGAGCAACTCAACACAGCTGCTACAAACATGGAGAGCTTGAACGCTTTATACTCTGTACAACTAGAAAACACTACTGCACAGGTAGAGCGTCAAAACGACGTAATGGAAAAACTAGCAGGTGCTTCAGACAATGCAACTGATCTTGCTTCTCAATTGGCTTCATTGAAAGGCAATCTAGAGTCTTTAAATAATGTTTACGGCGGTATGCTTACTGCAATGGGTAAATAATCTGAACAATTAAGATTAACCCATAAACAAACTATACAATGGCAGGAGGAAATTTATCACCGCGTCAGAAGATGATCAACATGATGTATCTCGTGTTGACCGCACTACTCGCACTGAACGTATCCAGAGAAGTTATGGATGCCTTCTACGAAGTAATGGTCGGCCAAGAGGCGTCTATTGAAACGGTAGAAAAACAAAACGCTAACGTTTACGCTGCCTTTGAGGCTGCTGCTGCGGAGAACGCTGTAAAAGCAGGTCCTTGGAGAGATAAGGCGAATGATGTAAAGGCGAAGTCTAACGAACTATACGCTACGATTGACCGCATGAAAAAAGAGGTCATCGAGATGAGCGGTGGTATTGACGAAGAATTAGGTGCTGAAAACAAACCGTCGAAAATGGACGATTTGGAAACGGCTCCGAACTACTTTATCCTTGGAAATAAGGGTGCGGAACTTAAGGGAGCAATGACCCAATATCGTGAGTATCTCAAAGAACAAGCTGGTGACAACGAATTCTTGAAAGATAATCTAGAGACCACTTTTGATTTTGCGGATGTCAGTTATGACGGTGCTAAGATCAGCTGGGAGCAGTCAAAATTCGAACACTATCCACTTATTTCAGTGTTAACGTTCATGACCTCAATGCAGAGCGACATTCGTACTTCTGAAGCAAATGTGATTGCGCATTTACAAAAGAACATCGGTCGCTCAGATTTGAAGTTTACAGGTGTACGTACGGTTGTAATGCCAAAGAGTACCTATGTAACTCAAGGCGGTGAATACGAGGCGGAGGTTTTCCTTGCAGCTTTCGATAATACGCAAGAGCCTACAGTGATCATTAATGGACAAGAACTAAGCGCTGAAGACATCGTAGGTGGTGTTGCCCGAGTAAAGTTCCCTGCGAATAAAGTGGGTGAAACGACTTGGAACGGTGAGATTCGTTTGACTCAAAACGGTGAAGAGAAAGTATTCCCAGTAGAAGGTGCGTTCAACGTAGCTCCTCCGAGTGTTGTTATCTCTCCAACGAAAATGAACGTATTGTACCGTGGTGTAGATAACCCTCTAGAAGTAAGTGTACCGGGTGTAGATCCTTCGAATCTAGTGGTAACTGGTCCAGGTATCAAGAAGAGTGGTAAAGGTTACATCGCTGATGTTACACGTAACAAAGGTGGTGAAATCAAGATTGCAGTGGGTGTACGCGAAGGCGATAAGACAACGAGCATGGGTTCGAAAGTGTTCCGTGTTAAGAATCTTCCAGATGCTGCCGGTTCCATCTTCGGTAAATCTGAAGGCTTGATGTCAGCGAATCTTATCAAGAAAGCGAAAGTAGAAGCGAAGTTCAAAAACTTTGATTTCGAATTGCCGCTTAAAGTGACAAGCTTCCAGATCATCGTACCTCCATTTGCACCGATCGACTGTAAGGGTCCTACCCTCAGCTCGAATGCTAAGGCTGCCTTGGACAAAGCGAAGCCTGGTACTCCAGTTATTATCAGAAACATCAAGGCAGCTACTGGAAAGGGTATTAAACCTAAAGTGGCTCCTATTACTATTGATTTGAACTAATATGAAACAAGTTAAAGCGTTTTTCTTGGCGATCGTTGCTGTGGGTCTTTCCTTCAGCACTGCTCAAGCACAGGTTTTAGATCCGTCAGACGATGGTATCGTTCCTGAGGCAACCAAACACTACCGCAATAATCGCGTGGTTCCTTATCCTTTCTTACGTCAGGATGACATGTTGTGGTCAGAGCGCCACTGGGAGCGTATTGACTTGCGTGAGAAAATCAATCTTCCGCTTTACTACCCGATCAAACCTATGCCGGACCGCAAGGCCCTGTGGGATGTTCTCGTAGACGGAATTGTCACTGAAAATACAATCACTGAAATTTTCTTGGACGATAAGTTCGAGTTGCCGTTGACTATTGAAGAAGTGCGTCAAAAGATTGAGCAGTACGATACTATTCCTGATCCAGACGATCCGTTTGGCCCACCATTAGCTATCGATACTATCACCATCAAGGCGAACAACGTTGTTGCTTATCACTTGAAGAGTGATTGGTATTTCGACAAGCAGCGCGGTGAGTTGAAAAACAGAATCATTGGTATTGCTCCAGAAGTACGTGATCCACGTAACCCGGCATTGACCTACAATCCTTTTTGGATTTGGTTCCCAGATGCTCGTTACGCTATGGCTACGTCAGTTGCGTACAATGAGAAGAACAACAACCAGCGCTTGACCTTCGATCAGATCATGCACTACAGAAAGTTCAACGCCGTGATTACGAAAATGGACAATGTCTACGACCGTACCATCTCGGACTACAAACGTAACTCTGCCATGTCACAGCTTCTTGAAGCGGCGGCTATCAAGGAAGAGCTTCGTAACAAAGAACACGACATGTGGACGTACTAATAGTAGGTACGATCAAACATTCTTTAAAAGCTCCTGCTACCTTTGTAGTCGGAGCTTTTTTTTGGTAGCATAGTTAGAATACATTTGATGCAGGTATGAGACATGTAGATTACATTATTGTAGGTGGAGGAATCTCAGGTGCCGTCTTGAGCTATACGCTGATGAAGTACGGTGCCAGTATTCACGTCTTCGACCTGCCAGAAGAAAACGTGAGCTCTAAAGTTGCTGCAGGGCTTTGGAACCCGATAGTTTTGAAGAGACTGAAGAAAGTTTGGAAAGCAGATGAGATGATGGAGGAATTGGCTACAGTGTATCCAGATATGGAAAGCTGGACGGGCGCCCAATTTTTCGATCCTATTCCCATTCGACGAGTATTTCACAACGCCGGAGAGCAAAACGATTGGATGGGTCTCACCTCCTCCCCTGCCTTTGCGCCTTATCTAAACGATAAAATTGCCGATTTACCCGGAGGAATTATCGGAGCGCACAGATCGGGGCTCATGAAAGGTACCGGTCGACTGAGAGTTAATGACTTCATGAGCGCTGTTCACAACAAATTATCAAATGAAGGTAACTTTAGTGCAGCGCGATTTGATTGGAATCGCCTTGAACGCGATGCAGAAGGAGTAACCTATGGAGCATTGCGCGCACATGCTGCGATTTCTTGTCAAGGTACACAGATGGCCTTAGGTAAAAGCGGACTCGATCAATCCGGGTTTGCTCCTGTAAAGGGAGAAGTGATCCGCATTCGTTTAGATCGCGATCTAGGATCAGAATGTATTCATCAAAGACACTTTATGCTCGCTGAGGGAGATCGTCGGGCTACGGTAGGTGCTACCTATGCTTGGGACCGGTTTGAAGATGGACCGAGCAAGGAAAAGAAGGAAGAATTAACTGATCACGTGCGTAAGGTCTTCGATGGGAGTTTTCATGTCGAAGAACACCTCGCGGGAGTACGTCCGGCAACTAAAGACCGGAGACCTCTTGTAGGTCCATATAACTCCCTAGCGCATACCTACATCTTTGGAGGCATGGGCTCGCGTGCCGTACTGATGACCCCTTATCTCGCTCGTGTACTTGCCGAGCACTTTATGTACGACGCGCCGCTATTAGAAGAGTGCTTGCCACAACGGTTTTAGCGCGAAACACTCGCCTCGAGCTGAGAAAACGCTCTTCAGAGGAGATCCTTCCTGCTATCGGGAGACGCCAAGGCATTTCCATCTAACGTAATTTGCCCTTATTTCTTTAATGCTTCCTTGTCGTATTTCACAAACATGGACAACCATGTCGTTCTCGAGATGCGAAAGATCACTGGTGCTGTAAGTACGAGTAGTGCAGCGAGTGCTCCGATCGTGGGCCACATCTCCCATCCAAAGAACACACTGAAAATGATGTATACGGCTACGAATAATGCGACGGTGTAGCCGTAGCTGACGTACATGGCGCCGTAGTAGAAGTTCGGTTCAGGTTCGAAGTTTTGATCACACTGGCTGCAACGTGGATTGAAATCTGTAAGCGTCTTGAATTTGTATGGATTCGACTCCGGGTAGATGTCACCTTCCATGCACCTTGGACATTTGCTTTTCGTGATCGCGTAAACTTTTGTTCCCTTCAACATGCTCTTTAGAAATTTCTGTATTGCTTCGTAAAAATACGAAGGCGCCCGGTGGTTATTTGATACTTTTGTCACGATGATTTTAGCATTGAACAAGGCCTCGCTATTTTTCGGGGGACGCGCCATTTTTAATGAAATTGGATTTCAAATCAACCCTGCTGACCGCATAGGTCTCGTGGGTAGAAATGGAGCGGGAAAAAGTACCCTTTTGAAGCTGATTGCGGGGGATTACGCCTTGGACGGCGGCTCGATGAGCAAAGCAAAAGAAGTTCGTATCGGATTCTTGAGGCAGGACCTTAAGATGGATATGGACAAGAGCATTATGGACATCGCGCGGAGTGCTTTCGATGAGATCACGCGGATTAATGAGCGGATCGAAGAGATTAATAAGGAGTTTGAGACACGTACGGACTATGAAAGCGAGAGTTATTCTGCGCTGATCGTAGAGGTGAGTGATTTGAGCGAACGCTTCGGGATGCTTGGCGGTGACAGTATAGACGCTGATGTAGAGCTGGTTTTAAAGGGTCTTGGGTTTGCGCCTGAGGTCTTTGATAAGCCGCTGCATACGTTCTCTGGAGGTTGGAGGATGCGGGCTGAATTGGCGCGATTGCTCCTGCAGAAACCGGAACTTTTGTTGCTCGATGAGCCGACCAACCACTTGGACATCGAAAGTATCATGTGGCTCGAAAAGCATTTAAGTGCGAGTAGTCAGACGCTTATGGTGGTCAGTCACGATAGAACGTTTTTGGATAATGTCACGAATCGGACGATTGAAATCACGATGGGTAAAGCCTACGATTTTAATGCGCCGTACAGCCGTTATGTGGAGTTGCGTGCAGAGATTCGTGAGAAGCAGATCGCTGCCGCGAAGAACCAGCAACGAGAGATTAAGCAAACTGAGGAGCTGATAGAGCGCTTTAAAGCAAAGGCGAGTAAGGCTTCTTTCGCGCAGAGTTTGATCAAAAAGCTCGACCGTATGGAACGCATCGAGGTGGATGAGGAAGATAACGGGAGCATGAATTTTAAATTCCAGCCTGCCCCTCGAAGCGGTAAAGTAGTCGCTAAAGCGGAGGGTGTGCATAAGAGCTACGGAGAGAAATTGGTGCTGAAAGGTGTCGATGTAGAGATTGAACGCGGAGATCGGATGGCTTTTGTCGGACAGAACGGTCAAGGGAAATCTACGTTTGTGAAGGCCTTGATGCAAGAAGTACCGGCGGATGGCGTTTTGGAATTGGGACACAATGTTCAGGTGGGTTATTTTGCTCAAGATCAAGCCGATGAGCTTGATGGAGAGATTACTGCGCTGCAGACCATCGAAGATGCTTCTCCGGAAGAGATGCGCAAGCACGCACGTAGCTTACTGGGTTCATTCATGTTCCGTGGTGAAGATGTGGAGAAGAAAGTGAAGGTACTTAGTGGTGGAGAACGTGGTCGCTTGGCCTTGTGTAAACTGCTTTTGAAGCCGATCAATTTCTTGGTGATGGATGAGCCGACGAATCACTTGGACATGAACAGCAAGGATGTTTTGAAAAAGAGCCTGCTCGGTTTTGACGGGACCTTGCTTGTGGTGAGTCATGATCGTGAATTTTTAGAAGGGCTGGTTACTAAGACTGTAGAATTTAGAGACCACCAGGTAAAGACCTTACTGGGTGGTATAGAATACTATTTGGAGCAACGCAAGCTTGCAGATATGCGTGCTGTGGAAGCAAAAACCGCGAAGAGCAAGGCCAAAAAGCAGGAAGAAAAGGCGCTGGATGAAGCGACGGGCTTGAGCTATAAGGAGCGCAAGCAGCTTGATAAAGACAAGCGAAATGCGGCTAAAAAATTGGCTGAAGTCGAAGAAAATATTGAGAACTTAGAGCAGGAATTGGCGGACTGGGATGCGAAGCTCGCAGATCCCACGGGTTATCAAGAGTTGATGGCGCAGGCTGATTTCTATCCGAAATACGAACAAAAAAAGGCGGATTTAGAAGCCAACATGGAGTTATGGGAGCAGTTAAATTTGGAAAAAGAGGAATTGGAGCAGCGCTTGCCTGCCTAGTTAGTCTAGGTGTCTGGGCACAGCCGAAGCTTGTAGTTCAAGTGGTTGTGGATCAGATGCGCGCGGAGTACCTCCAACGTTTCGAACACCAGTTTGCCGAAGATGGAGGGTTTCGAACACTGATTGATAGTGGTTTCCAGTTCAGCAATACGCACTACAACTATATTCCAACCTATACCGGGCCTGGTCATGCCAGTGTTTCCACCGGTACTACACCTAAATACCATGGTATTGTAGCGAACGACTGGCTGGATACGCGCAGCGGGTATGAAATGTACTGTGCTGAAGATACGACGGTACGCGCCGTAGGAACCGTGGAAAGCAGCAGTCGCAGATCCCCAAAGAATTTACGAGCGCTGACTTTTTCCGACGGGATAAAACTTCACAGCAATGGACGCGGGAAAAGCTTTGGGGTATCTGTGAAGGATCGCGGTGCGATTTTTCCGGCAGGTCAACTTGCCGACGGAGCGTTTTGGCTGGATAACAGTATGCACTTTGTGACGAGCAGTTATTACATGAATCGCCTTCCGGAGTATGTGGAAAAATACAACCACAAGGAAGAAGCCATGGGTTTGATGCGTCGGAAGTGGAAATTGGAATTGGCCGCGCGAAAATATGAGGAGAGTTTGGAGGATGAGAATCCGTACGAGCCAAAGCTGAATCAGGGAACTTCGAGTTTTCCGTACGATTTAGAGGCCATAGTTGCTTCGAAAGGCTTGAGTATTTTGAAAAATACACCTGTAGGGAATTCACTCGTTCTCGATATGGCTTTAGAGATTCTTCAACACGAGGATCTTGGAGACGATGCCGATTGTGACTTTTTAGGCGTGAGTTTTTCTTCTACGGATTATGCAGGACATACTTGGGGAGCGCGCTCTCGGGAGGTGCACGACATGTATCTCAAGCTCGATGAGCAGCTCGGTACGCTGATTCGTAAACTCGATAAAAAAGTGGGACGCGAAAACTACGTGTTGTACCTCACTGCAGATCATGGAGCTAGTGAGAATCCGAATCACCTTAGAAACTACGGCTATGACGTACGTAACTTCCAAAATGCAGATGTGGTCGCGGCTACGAATGATCGTATCGCAGAAGCATTGGGTATAGATAACGCCATTTCAAAGATGGTCAATCATCATATCTTTTTGAATTCTTGGGCCAAGAAAGAAGTAGATGCCATCGCTTTAGTTGTAGAGCAAACCGACCCTTTCGTTCATGTCTATACCGCGAATGATGTTCGTATCGGAAGCGGCGACGAGCTCGTAAGTCTTATGAACCAAGGGCATCAGAGTAGATTTTCAGGGGATTTGGTGTTTACACTACAGCCGAATTGTATTTTCTACGGACCCTATGGATCTACGCACGGGTCAGGATACACCTACGATACGCATGTACCGTTTTTGCTCTTCGGTGGTGAGGTAAAGCCTGGGGAGAGTGGTGAGAAAACCGCTGTTACCGATATCGTGGACATCGTTGCACGCGCGGCACATTTGCCTTATGCGCCAAATAGTTGGGTTCAGTAGGGTACGTAAAGTGACGTTGCTGTAGATTTTTGTAGATTAGACCTCGTTGAACACATTAAGACACAAAGACCTATGAAAAAATTACTACTGATCGCCGTTGCAGGATTTGCACTTGCTTCTTGCAGCACTACATGTGATTGCGACCTTATGCAAGACAGCTACACGTTTGATGCACTTAACGGATGGCAACCTAGTGCAACTACAACACTAGCTACCGATACTTGTCTATCTGCAGGAGTTATCGACTCTGTTACTACAGGTGGTGGAGCGTTTTTAAATGTTACTCGCGTAGAGTGCCCATAAGGGAAGCTTACTAGCAGTTTATACAAAAGCCCGGTACGAGATTCGTACCGGGCTTTTTGTTGCGGTCCACCTTGTGTAGAGCGGTTATTTCGCTTTGAAGGCCGCTACGGTGCGAATGATCAAAGAAATGATGTAGATGACCAAGCCGTATAGTGCCGTAATGCTGCTCACTTTCAGTCCGCCTGCAAGCATAGCTTGACTGACACCGCCCATGGCTTCAATGCCTTGGAATGCGCCATAGAGACCTATTAATTGGCCTAAGAAGCCGAAGGCTAGAGCGATCAAACCGAGCTCTTTTACGGCCGGCTTACGTAAAAATGCAGCGATTAAAACCGCCAAGAAAATCAGGGTTAGGATGCCCATAAAGAGGGGCCCTCCCATGTAAAATAAATCAATCATAGAAGTACGTTTTAGTTTCATACAAGTTGGTGATTTCCGTTCATTCTCGGGGTGTCAAATCCCCCCGTTGAGGCGCGAAATCCTCATTTTACTGGGACTCACACAAATTTCTTCGATTTTCTATGCTACATTCAACCCATGAAGAACCTCTGGACCTACCGCCTTATTTTTTGGAACGCAGCACTGATTTTAGTAACAGGATTACTGCTGAGTTTTGTGCCACACTGGACCCTTGCTTGGATGCTTGCAACATTCTTGATGCCGAGCGCCCTGTTTGGACGATGGATCAGCGGCATAATTCTAGACAAACAACTTCCTTGGCGGTATTGGGCGTATTTGAGCGTTGGCGTTTTATGGTTTGCTTACATGGGGGCAATTATAGGGTACTGGCTCTTGTTTGAATTGGACCCAGATCAGTTTCCAGAAGTCTTGATTAACCCCGTATTCTCCTTCATTTGGGTAGGTGCCTTTACCACCGCAGACCTTTTATTAGAACGGCACTTCTTCCCTACAGCCGAAGATGAAGTTCATATGGTCCAATTCATTTCTGAACGCAAGAGTTACGAAATACGTCAAGACGCCATTCTCTATATAGAATCTCGCGATAGGTTCACCATCGTCCATTCCTTCGATAAAGACTATCCTACCACCAACACTATTTCGGCATGGTCTGAGCAGTTAACTGGGTTTAAGAGAACGCACCGCAGTATTCTGATTAATCCAGAGCATTTGACCTCAGCGAGTAAAACCGCAGTCACCCTATCCCACAACGGTCGAACGGAGGAAGTACCGGTAAGTCGCTCTTATGCCTATAACGTGCACGCCTAGTGCTCGGTGAGGTACTCCTACTCCATAAAAAAAGCCCGACACCTTGCGGCATCGGGCTTTTGTGTATTTTAAAGGAGACTTGATTATTTCAAACCTTCCTCGATCATTTTGTTGAATTCGTCCAATTTTGGAAGAACTACGATACGAGTACGACGGTTCGCAGCGCGACCTTCACGTGTATCGTTAGAAGCAACAGGTACATACTCACCACGACCAGCAGCAGTCATACGCTCTGGAGCGATGCTGAAGTCATTTTGAAGTACACGAACGATGTTTGTCGCACGACGAGCACTAAGCTCCCAGTTGTCCTTAACACATTCTGTAGCGATCGGGTCAGTATCTGTATGGCCTTCAACCAAAATCTCTAGTGCTGGTTTCGCAGCCATGATCTTTGCAACTTTGCTCAATACGTTCTTCGCTTCTTTGCTGATGTATGCAGAACCTGGACGGAACATAAGCTTGTCGCTCAAGTTTACGTAAACCACACCTTTCTCTACGCTGATCTGAACATCTTGGTCGTTCATATCGCCTAGAGCACCTTTTAGTGACGTTACCAAAGCAAAGGTTACGCTGTCTTTACGGTTCACTGCATCTTGAAGACGAGTGATCGCAACTTCTTTCTCATTGATGCTCTCTAGTGTTTTCTCCATGTTCTGAGCATTCTTAGCGCTCATCTGTGTCAAATCACCTACTTGCTTCATCAAATCTGAAGACTGCGAACGCAACGCGCTCAACTCTTTAGACTGTGCTTCTTTAGCGGCAGTAGCTGCAGCCAATTCCATCTTAGTGTTGCTCAATTTGTCAGAAGTCGTTTGCTGAAGTGTCTCAAGCTCAACGTATTTCTTCTTGCTTACACAGCTTGACATCGTCAAAGCCACCGCAACAGCGAATACAAATACCTTTTTCATTTTGTCTCTTTTGGTTTCCTAATTACCGCAAAAATAAGAACTTATATGAGCGGACAAAGCGTATCAAACCAAGATTTATGTAACTTTGGTGTGTTTAAAAACTCAATCTCATGAAAAAAATCCTATTCACCGCCGTATTCGCTTGTTTAACCATCGTTTCATACGGTCAAGAAAAGCCTGCTGAGGCGAAAGCGCATAGCTGTACTGAAGCTTGTGATCATAGCGAAAAGCAAGAAATGAAGGGGTGCTGCAAAGCAGCGAAGGCAGAAGGTAAGGCGTGCTCGAAATGTGAGGCGCCTAAGAAAGTTGCTATGAAATCTTGCTGCTCTGAGGGAGGTAAAGAAGCCAAAGCGTGCAAAGAGTCTAAGCCTGCAAAACCAGCCAAGGTAGCTGCTGTTGCAGAAAAATCTTGCTGCTCTGAAGGCGGCGAAAAAAAATCTTGCGGTTCGGCCACGAAATAGTTGAACGCTAGACGCATTGAAAAAGCGCATTTCTGCCTCGGTGGGAATGCGCTTTTTTATTTGATTTTACCTGAAAGGTAGTCGTCCAAGAAACTACGAAGTGTGGTTTCTATATCCAGGTTTTTCGCAATGATCTTTTTGTCTTTATCCAAGATGAGCTTCTTCGGCGTAGAGGGGATGTAGTAGTACCAAAGAAAGTTAGGACGCTCAAAATCACTTTCAAAACCATTGATCCAGTCGAGGTTGTTCTCGGCGATGTATTTGTTCCAATTTGTGAATTCGTTCTCCAGCGTAATGGCAACCACTTCCACGCCTTGGTCTTTGTACTGGTCGTACAGTTTCTTCAACCGCGGAGTTTCCTTCTTACAGTGGCCACAAGTGGAATCCCAGAAATACAGAATGGTCACCTTCGCTTCGACCTCGCTCAACTTCATGCGTCCTTCGTTGGTATCAAACGCAAAATCGCGCGCCGGGTTCCCGATGAGCTCTGTGCTCAAACCGTTCGCCTTCTCGGTGATTTTGGCCAAGTCATCTTTGGACATCCAGTCCGCGAACTGCTCGTTGTAGTAGCGCTGCGCCAACCATACAAACACCTTGTCCTCTCCCATGTAATTGGACGTTTCATACGTGTAGGTGGCCGAGCTCACCAAAACCTTAAGCACTCCTGGGTCCAAAGGGCCACTGAACAACCGGTTCAAATGATAAATGATGGTATCCGGGTTATGCCCTAGGACGCGTTCGAAGTACGTTTTGCGATTGTTTTCGAAGAACGGGTTGATCAATGTATTTGCAGAGTTCAAGTTTGTATTGTCCCAAAAGTGACTGCGCAACCAGTACACGTTCGTATCCGGATTCAGTGGCAAGAGCTGTGGTGATAGAAATTCCTTCAATGCTGGATCCTGAACGTCCGAGAGAAAGCTGCGGATCTCGGCCTCTTTAGGGCCATCAGCTAATAATGCTTTAAAATCCTCAAATTCATCGTTGCCAGGTCCCGTACGTTTTGACGCTATGATGTTGTTGTAATCAATTTCGAGGGATACCGTTCCATTACTCAGCACCACATCAAAAGAGTGCTCGGGGTCCAAATACACGATGAAAATCCCCGTCTCGGGAAAGCTTTTTTCGGCACTGAAACATCCGTTAACTAGTGGGATGTCTTGCTTTACCGCTAAGCTTTTACCGCGCAAATACGCTATACGAACGGATTGAAGGGTATCGGGCGCCGAGGTGATACAGCCTGAAATGACGGACTGTGAAAACGCAGAAAGGCTGCCAAGCACAAAAAGCAAGAGTAGCGTCTTTTTCATAGGGCATGTTTTGTTTGGGTTGGTGGTTTAAATATACGCTAATTCCAAAAATTGGTTTGGGAGGATGCATTTAAAGTTCTAACGTCGCGACAAACGCATTAAACACCTCCTTGTGCGCCTGCAAGTCGAGCGAAGGAGAGAGCGCCACGCGGGCGATGTAGTCCTTATCCGCCTCTTTGGTCGTCCCCTGCGTCGAGGTCGCGGGAATGGTCCAATAACACCCCTTAAGCTGGCCGTAGCTCACGCAATATTTACTCTCGTTCGGCAAGGCTTCAATCATCATTTTGATCAGTCGATCGTTGAGTGCGCGCTTATACATCTCACGCTGTTCGTGGGTATCCCCCTGGGTCGGTAGATCCAAAGAAAATACCGAGGGCGTGAAACCGCGCTTGGCCAAATCCTGTGACACAAAATTTATGTTCGCTTGTGGGAGCGTCGCTTCGATGTGGTCTACAAAGGCTCTTGTATTGCGATAGGCATCGGCAATGCGCTCGTTCATCGAAGGGAGCTGCTGAGCAAGGATGTCGTACTGTTTGGGCGTTGCTTCGTTGTCGTTTAGTTGCAAGTGCTTGTCGATATAGTCGATCAGGGGTGCGCCCGTGCTGTTCGCAACGCAGAGTCCAGCGGTACACTTACCTCCACTTGGGAATTTAGAACCGCTCATGTACGCGATGGTGGATATGCCCGCGAATACATCGGAGTCGCTTAAAAAATGAAGGTTCGGACAGAAGGTCTGGTCTAAAATGAAGACCGGTGCTGTGGCTGCTGCTCCATTTGATGTGGCTCTTTGCGCTTGCAAAGCTTCACGCAAGGCTTCAAGTTTGGGAACCTCTACCCTCGGGTTGGTAGGGATTTCAGCGATGATGTAGGGAACTGCATCCTGAGCAGCTGCCTGTGCAAGGGTATGGCGAACGCTGAGGACCATGTCTGCATCGCCGTCGACTTCGAGGTCTACGACAGTAACGTGGTCAAAGCATGCAGCAACGCGTCTCGCTTGGTCGTTTGTGCCGCCGTAGCAGTTGGGTGGGACAATGAATTGGACCGGTTTACCGGGGTGGTTCTCGTTCGCCGCGTGAAGCAAGCCCATCATGATGGCGTATTGCATGGACAAACCGCTCGAAGCCACTAAGGCATCCGTTGCCGCGTTAGTGATGGATCGCATCTCAGCGATCACCTTCTTCTTTGAGTCGAGATTGATCGCTAAGCTCCCTAAGTCTGCAGTGCTGTCTGCGATCCAATATTTGAGTACCGACAGGGTGTTGTCAGGTGTCATCGCTACGGTTTCTCGTCTTCTGAAATGTTGGATGTCAGAGACGTAGTCGGCGTGCGTATCGCTTAATATGGACAGTACGGTTCCGTAACCGGGCGCTTGATGGATGGTGATGTCTGCTTCGGGAGGAAGGCTGGTGAACGGGGATGTTTGCAGCGGGTAATAGGCAATGGTAGTTCCTTCGAATTCTGACGTTATGGGGTTTAAGGTGGGGTGGACAATTTCGAATTGGTATCCGTACACCTCACGGATCGTCGCCTCATCAAAGACATCCGGTAAAGCCGTATCTACCAAAATTCTGGTAGCGCGATTTTTCAATCCATTCGTTCGCAATACAGCAAGCAGCGGTGCCGTGGCCGAGTCGAAGGAGATGACCCTGCTTGAGTTAACATTGAGCGTTTTCGATACGTACCATTCTAATAGACAGGAAAGCGGGTGGCCTAGACGAATGTAATCGTAGGCCGTAGGCAAGTCCTTAAGCTTTTCCGAGCTCGTGATTTGAGCTTCGTATAAGGCCTCAAAAGCGTCTAGGAATCCAGATTTGGCCACGCTTTCATCATAAATATCAAGTCGATGCGTCGTTAGACTGAGCCAGTCAGTCGGCATATTTTCAAGAACGTGAGAAAGGTAGGTGGGTATTGAAGGTGCGCTCATAGCTGTCGTATTGTTCTACGAAATTAGGGCTTAGTTTTCGTTTAAAAGCAGATTCCCGGCAAGAGGGTTATTTGGGTTTGCGCTGATTGAGCTTCGTAAGCAGGTTCTTTAAAGTTTACAGCTTCGGTGAGTGGATTTTTTGCCTACCGGCAAAAGAACTAGATCCGGGGGCCCTTGTACCCAAACTTTTTTAAAACCGGTCGGCTGCGCCGAACCTGGTTTTTTTGTACCCAAAAGTCACTTGAAAGCACGCTTTTGTGGTGCAGCTTCGGTGAGTGGATTTTTTGCCTACCGGCAAAAGAACCAGGTCCGGGAGCCCTTGTACCCAAACTTTTTTAAAACCGGTTGGCTGCGCCGAACCTGGTTTTTTTGTACCCAAAAGTCACTTGAAAGCACGCTTTCGTGACTTTTGGGTACAAAAAAAAACCGCCCCTCCGGGACGGTTTAAAAAAGATTTGTGGGCTATACTGGATTCGAACCAGTGACCTCCGCCCTGTCAAGGCGGCGCTCTAAACCAACTGAGCTAATAGCCCTCTAGGTGGACGTTGAGCCACAAAGATAGTCGGTGAGGGACTTTATTGCGAAGAAAGTTTTCAAAATTGTCCAAGGGAGAAGGGACGAAAGGTTAAAGTCGCTAAAAACAAATAACTTAGAATTAATATCGGATGCTCGAATTATTAGTCGACATTTGTGCTTTAATTATTATTATGAATCAAGGAACAGTAAAGTTCTTTAATACTGACAAGGGATTTGGCTTTATTAAAGATGACAATTCAAGCACTGAGTATTTCGTGCACGTAACAGGTCTAGTAGATCAAATCGAAGAAGGTGACGAGGTCGAGTTTGAATTGAAAGAAGGAAAGAAAGGTTTAAACG
>Ga0209136_1000050_pt1 | contig 83975 bp, 84 predicted proteins | sample SaaInl0LU_22_DNA_FD_184640 | JGI IMG/M metagenome (GOLD analysis project Ga0209136, IMG submission 184640) | Marine microbial communities from expanding oxygen minimum zones in the Saanich Inlet - ESP_90LU_22_DNA (SPAdes) (version 2) | ecosystem: Environmental > Aquatic > Marine > Intertidal... | reverse complement strand
AACCTGCACCACCAATAATACCAACTTTTATCATTGCTTTTTGTTTATTTGTTGATATATTTTATTTTGATTACCTAAAATTTTAATAAATCCTTTTGCTTCTTCTGCTGTCCAGCCTTTATTTTCTTCTCCATAACTACCAAAAATTTTGTTCATTAAATCATGAGGAGACGAAATACCATCTAAAGAAAAACAATAAGGTCTTAAAGTAACAAATACACTACCAGTAACTTTTGATTGGCTACTTTCTAAAAAAGCTTCAATATTTCTCATCACTGGATCTAGATATTGACCCTCATGTAAATGCATACCATAAAAACTAGATAAATATTCCTTATGTTGTAATTGCCATTTTGTTAATGTATGTTTTTCTAATAAATGATGTGCTTTAATGGTAATAAGAGCTGCAGCAGCTTCAAAACCAACTCTACCTTTAATACCCACAATTGTATCACCTACATGAATGTCTCTACCTATTCCATATTTAGAAGCCATAAAATTCAATAATTCAATACACTCAACTGATTTACCAATTTTACCATTTATAGCACATAACTCTCCTTTATTAAAAGTTAAAACTACTTTTTGTAAACCTTCTTTTTCTATTTGAGACGGATATGCACTTTCTGGCAAAGGCATAGTAGAAGTTAAAGTTTCTGCACCACCTACACTAGTTCCCCATAAACCTTTGTTTATAGAATATTGAGCTTTTTCCCAAGATAAATTAATTCCGTTTTTCTTTAAGTAATCTATTTCTTCTTGTCTAGTTAGTTTTTGATCTCTTATAGGTGTAATAATTTTAATGTTTGGCGCTAATGTTTGAAATATCATATCAAACCTTACTTGGTCATTTCCTGCCCCTGTAGAACCATGGGCTATATAATCTGCACCAATTTTCTTTGCATATTCAACAATTTCTATGGCTTGTATTATTCTTTCTGCACTCACAGATAAAGGATATGTATTGTTTTTTAGAATATTACCAAAAACTAAATATTTAATCACTTTTGTATAAAAAGACTCTACAGCATCAATATTTTTATAAGAGCTTACACCCATTTTATAAGCATTCTTTTCTATATTCTTAATTTCCTCAATAGAAAAACCGCCTGTATTTACACTTACTGCATGAACATCATACTCTTTTGATAAACTTACTGCACAATAAGAAGTGTCTAAACCACCACTATAAGCTATAACTAATTTTTTCATTATTTTTTATCTTTTAAAAACAAGGTATGTTTAATATTTTTAAGTCTTTTAAAAACACCTTCTTTTATTTTTTTATCCTCTTTTTCTATTTTTGAACTTGGATCATAAAGCATACCAGTGCACAAACACATTTTTTGTTCTGTTCTTTGAAGTACATCGTAATTTTTGCAGGTTTGACAGCCATTCCAAAAGCTTTGATCATTTGTTAATTCTGAGAAAGTTACTGGTTTATATCCTAAATTACTGTTTAATTTCATTACAGCTAAACCTGTAGTAATGCTAAAAATTTTAGCATAAGGAAATTTATTTCTAGAATGATTAAAGACTGCTTGTTTTATTTGTTTAGATAAACCTAAACCACGATAGTTTGGATGAACAATTAAACCAGAGTTTGCAACAAACTTTCCATGACCCCATTGTTCAATATAACAAAAGCCTGCAAAAGTTTCTCCATCTAAAGCAATAACTGCATTACCATTTTCCATTTTAGTGGCAATATATTCAGGTTTTCTTTTTGCAATACCAGTTCCACGCACTTTTGCTGCTTCAGCAATAGTTTCACAGATTATTTCTGCGTAAATAATATGAGATTTATCAGCAATTACAATTTCCATTGTATTGTTTGTATTAATTTTATAAAATTTGAGATATTTTGGTTTCGAAAGTGGAATTGGACTCACCTAAATTCCATAAAATAGACACACACCCTAAGGGCGAGTAGAGAAATAACGACGTAGTAATGTACTGTTTGAAGTAACAGTAACTTTACAAAAATTCATAATATTTAAGTTTAACTCGTACATTTTTCTAAATATGCTGTAAATGTATATTATTTTTTTAATTGACTCTAAAAATTTAAATAAATTTTACAATTTTTACATATCTGCTAAAAATTATACTCTTAAACTAATAATTTAATAGTGAAATTAAGAATTTTATTATCCTTTAATAGAATTAATTTTAGTTGTTAATTCGAACTTATTGTTTATTAATTATATCTTTTGGTTACTATTACTGATAATCTTACAATTCGTCCTAGAATTTTTACAGTTGGGTAATTATTAGTTTTTAAATCTCTAATACTATTGGATATTTGTGGTGTTATTAATCAATAAAACAACTTATTATGAAATTTTTAGTATCAATTTTAGTTGCAACTGCATTCTTTGTTTCAAGCACAATTTGTGGTCAAGAAAAAGTAACTATTACAGCAAAGGTTATAAATGTAACTTCAGAAAATGGTAAAGTTGGCTTTGCTTTATATAGTAAAGATAATTTTATGAAAAAACCAATTGCCTCTATAGAAGCAAAAATAAAAGATGGTATAAGTATTGTCGAATTTAAAGATATTACACCTGGAGAGTATGCAGTTATTTGTTATCATGATAAAAATAATAATGATAAAATGGATTTTGCAACTAATGGAATGCCTTTAGAAGACTATGGTGCTTCTAATAATGTAATGAATTTTGGTCCTCCAACCTTTGATAATGCTAAGTTTACAGTTTCTAATAAAAATGTATCTTTAGATATCAAATTTTAAAAAGATAATTTTATATAAATGAGTTCTAGCAAAAATATATCTAAAAAAGACATCAAAGAAGGTGTTGTTGTAAGTTTTAAAATAACTTTAATATTCACCATCTTATTTGTCATCATAAATCAAAATTTTACAATAAGATCTATTGGATATACTTTTTTAATATCTGCAATGTATTCTTTTGGTTTAGGTTTTGCTCAAGGAGTCATTAACGATTTGCTAAGTAAAAAATGGGATTGGATTAATCATACCAACTTAAGAGTTTGGGCAGGTATAATTGCAACTGTATTTTATACAGTACCTATAGTGTTAGCCATAAATTATTTCACTTACATTGTAATTTCTGATAATGATCCAGCAACTTTTTTTAAGGGTAATTTTATTTGGTATCACTTATTCTACATAATACTTTCTTTTGGAGTTTCTGCTTTCTTACATGCTAGAAGTTTTATGATAGAATGGAAAAAATCAGTAAAAAAAGAAAGTACAAAACAAGAATTTGTTGCTAAAACAGAAACAGCAAAGTTTGAATCTTTAAAAAATCAAATAGACCCTCATTTTTTGTTTAACAGTTTAAATGTATTAACTAGTTTAATAGGAGAAAATCCTAATCAAGCAGAAAAATTTACAACAAAATTATCTAAAGTTTATAGATATGTTTTAGAACAACGTAATAAAGATTTAGTACCCATAATAGAAGAACTGAATTTTGCAAGAACCTACATGCAACTTTTAAGAATGCGATTTGAAGATGCTGTAGAATTTAATATACCAGAAACTGTAAGTAATTCAGAACTAAAAATTGTACCACTTTCTTTACAATTATTATTAGAAAATGCAGTAAAGCATAATGTAGTATCAACCTCTAAACCATTAGTAATTAATATTTACGAAGCAGATAATTATTTAATTATTGAAAATAATATCAATCCGAAAGAAGCTATAGGTAAAAGCACCAAAGTTGGTTTACAAAACATAGCAGATAGATATGGATTAATTACTAATAGAGGTGTAAAAATAGAAAATAACAACAAAACATTTAAAGTGAGTTTACCTCTCTTATATAAAATAACAGACATCATGTATCAAGATAATTTAGAAAACAGCAAGTATGTAAAAGCTGTTGAAAGAGTAGAAAAATTAAAGGAGTTTTATCAAAATTTAGCATCATATTGTATTATAATTCCATTTTTAATTTTTATTAATTTAAGATTTTCACCACAATTTTATTGGTTTTGGTTTCCAGCTTTTGGTTGGGGAATTGGTTTATTTTTCCACTTCTTAGAAGTAAATAATTACAACATATTCTTAGGAAGAAATTGGGAAGAACGTAAAATTAATGAGTTGATGGATAAAGAAAACAGACAAAAAAGACTAAGATAATGAGAACTGATCATCAAGAACAAAAGTACATTAGAGTTCGTAAAAAAATAGAAAAGATAAGTAAGTTCTATAAACACTTATCTGTGTATTTAGCTGTAAACACTTTCTTATCAGCAATTTTTATTATTGGAGATATAGAAGCTGGAGATACTTTTAATGAAGCATTTTTTAATTTAGGTAATTATAAAATTTGGTTTTGGTGGGGTATAGGTATAGTTTTTCAAGCAATTGGAACATTTGGCTTACCAATGATTTTTAGCAAAGATTGGGAAGATAGAAAGCTGCAAGAGTATCTTAAAGAAGAAGAAAAAACAAGATTTTAAAATGGAAGCAAATTATAAAGAAGAACAAAAATATTTTAAAGCAAAAAAACGTGTAAACGATATAAAAGGTTTTTATGTTCACTTATTTATTTATCTAATTACAATACCAATAATTATTACTGTAAACTTAATGTTTGTGCCAAGTTTTCATTGGTTTTGGTTTTCTGTTTTAGGTTGGGGTATGGGACTATTTTTTCACTGGCTTGGTGTTTTTGGTTTTCAAAAATTAGGCCTAGGAAAAGATTGGGAAGAAAAGAAAATTAAAGAATTTATGAACGAGAAGTATTAAGACTATGGAAACAAAATATTTAAAACATCATATAAATTTAATAGTTGAACAGAGAATAAAAGACATTAAAGGTTTTTACACACATGTATTTTCAACTTTTTTAATATTACCTTTTTTAATTTTTATCAACTTAAAAACTGTTCCTCAATTTGAATGGTATTGGTATGCAATTGTGGCTTGGTGTTTAGGTTTAGTTATTCATTGGATTAACGTTTTTCCTTTTTCTAATTTAGAATTAAAAAAAACTTGGAAAGAGCGAAAAATCAAAGAGATTATTGGAGATGAAAGTTCAAATAATACTATAGAAGAAGATCAATACTTACAAGAAAAATATTACCTAAAAGCTAAAAAGCAAGCACAAGAAATTAAAGGATTTTACATTCATTTATTTGTATATATATTTTCTTTTCCTTTAATAGTGTATGTAAACTATACGTTTGTACCAAGTTTTCAATTTTTCTGGTTTGCTTTAGGAGGCATGTTAATTGCACTTTTTTTCCATTGGTTAGGTGTGTTTGGATTTGATTTACTTGGCTTAGGTGAAAAATGGGAACAGAAAAAAACACAAGAAATTATAAAAAAATATCAATAAAATGGGATCAGATTTTTTACAAGAACAAAACTACATTCGTGCTAAAAAGCGAGTAAAAGAAATAAAAGGATTTTACATTCACTTAATGGTTTATATCGTAATTAATATTATGATTAGTGGAGTAATAGTTTATGGTCTAATGCATAGTGGAGATACATTTGTTGAAGCTATTCAAAATTTTGGAACAATATCTACTTGGTTATTTTGGGGAATTGGTATGTTTTTCCATTGGTTAGGTGTCTTTGGATTTAAGTCTTTAGGACTAGGCAAAGATTGGGAACAGAGAAAAATAAGAGAGATGATGGAAAAAGATGATGAACAAGTTAAAAAAATATCAAGAAAATACTAGGTAATGTTTTCTACAATTGGTTATCTGCATTTACTGTTTTCTGTTATTTCTATGATTACAGGTCTTATAGTAATTCTTAATACAAAAGGCACAAAATTTCATAAAAGAGTAGGTTATGTTTATGTTGTAAATATGTTATTATTAAATATATCTTCTTTTTTAATTTCAAATTTTAATGGTTTTAGTATCTTTCATTTCTTTGCTATTGTAAGTTTAATAACCATTTTAGCAGGAATGTACCCAGTATTAAAGAGAACAAAGAATTGGTTACAAAAGCATTATTATTTTATGGCTTGGTCTGTAGTTGGTTTATATTGTGCTTTTTGGTCAGAAGTAGGTACAAGATTTGTAAAAAACATGCAAGATTTTTGGTGGGCAGTAGCTATTGCTACTTTTTTAACTGCTTTTTTAGGGAATTATTTCATCAAAAAAAATGCAAAAAAATTAACAGAACAATAATATGAACGTTTTAATAATCGAAGACGAAAAACCTGCAGCTAGAAGATTAAATAGGATGTTAGCATCATTAAATATTGATGTTAGTGAAATGCTGCATTCTGTTGAAGAGAGTTTAAATTGGTTGCAAAACAATGAACATCCAGATTTAATTTTTTTAGATATTCAATTATCAGATGGTTTATCTTTTGAAATATTTGAAGAAATAGAGGTGAAATCTGCTATTATTTTTACAACTGCTTACGATGAATACGCTTTAAAAGCATTTAAATTAAATTCTATAGATTACTTATTAAAACCTATTGATGAAGATGAATTAGAGGCTGCTGTAAATCAATTTAAAAAACAACAACCAAAACAAGCTGAGGTTCAGGTTAATTTAGATGATATTAGAAAACTATTAATAAATCCTATAGATAGAAAGTTTAAAAAACGATTATCTATAAAAGTGGGTCAGCATATTAAAATAATTCCTGTAGATGATATAGAATGTTTTTACAGCGAAAATAAGGCAACTTATATACATACTTCAGAAAAACGTAACTATCTGCTAGATAATTCTTTAGAGAAATGGGAAGAGCAATTAAACCCTGAACAATTTTTTAGAGCAAATAGAACTTTTATAGTACATATAAATGCAATAAAAGATATTATTTCTTATACCAATTCAAGATTAAAATTAGTTTTAGAAACGTATAATGATCAAGAAATTATTGTAAGTAGAGAGCGTGTAAAAGATTTTAAAAACTGGATTGACTAAACAAATTGATTAAATAATTTTCAAAATCTTAAACTTTACTTATTTTTATCAAAAATAAATTTTTTGATGAATCAAAAACAACAAGAATTCTTTGATTACATAAACGAAGGCTATAAAACTAAAGGCGAATTTTTAACTTTAGGAGCTGCTATGTTAGGTGAAGAAACAATTACAGATGCTTTAGTAAAAGTACCTTTAAAAACTTTAAATAGACATGGTTTAATAGCTGGTGCAACTGGTACAGGAAAAACAAAAACTTTACAAGTACTTGCAGAAAATTTATCAGAAAATGGAATTCCTGTTTTATTGATGGATATTAAAGGAGATTTATCTGGCTTAGCAGAACCAAGTCCTGGTCATCCAAAAATAGACGAACGTCATACAAAAATTGGGTTTCCTTTCGAAGCTAAAAAATTTCCAATCGAAGTTTTAACCATTTCAGAACAAGATGGAACTAGAATGCGTGCAACCATTTCTGAATTTGGTCCTGTTTTATTATCAAGAATTTTAGATTTAACAGAAACACAAAGTGGTATTGTAGCTATTATTTTTAAGTATTGTGATGATAACAAGCTGCCTTTATTAGATATAAAAGATTTTAAAAAAGTTTTACAATTTGTAACTAACGAAGGTAAAGACGAAATTACTGCTGAATATGGTCGAATTTCATCATCTTCTACAGGTGCAATTTTGCGTAAAATTGTAGAAATCGAACAACAAGGTGGAGATTTATTTTTTGGTGAAAAATCTTTTGAAGTTGAAGATTTAACTAGAATAGATGAAAATGGTAGAGGAATAATTTCTGTTTTACGTTTAACAGATATTCAAGATAAACCTAAACTGTTTTCAACCTTTATGCTACAATTATTAGCAGAGGTTTACGAAACTTTTCCTGAACAAGGAGATTCTGGAAGACCAGAACTTATCATTTTTATAGATGAAGCTCATTTGGTTTTTGAACAAGCTTCAAAAGCATTGTTAAACCAAATAGAAAGCATTGTTAAACTAATTAGATCTAAAGGAATAGGCTTGTATTTTGTAACGCAAAACCCTAAAGACGTTCCAGAAGATATTTTGGCTCAATTAGGATTAAAAGTGCAACACGCATTAAGAGCATTTACAGCAAAAGATAGAAAAGCTATTAAATTGGCTGCTGAAAACTATCCAACATCAGATTACTATGATACAAAAGAAGTTTTAACTCAATTAGGTATTGGTGAAGCCTTTATTTCTGTTTTAAACGAAAAAGGAATTCCAACTCCACTAGCAAGAACTATGTTAAGAGCGCCAATGAGTAGAATGGATGTTTTAACAGATAAAGAACTAAGTAATGTAATTAGCAACTCTAGATTGTATTATAAGTATAATAAAGACTTAGATAGAGATAGTGCTTATGAGTTATTAAATGAAAAAATAAATGCCATTAATGAGGCTGAACAAAAAGCAATTGCTGATGAAGAAGCTCAAAAAGAAAAAGAAAGATTAGCCAAAGAAGAAGCAAAAAGAAGAAATTCTAGAACTTATACTAGAAGAAGTACAAGACAAGATCCATTAGTTAAAGTACTTACAAGTGCTACTTTTATTAGAGCTGTTTTTGGAATATTAAAAAAAGTGATTAAATAATAAATCGTATAAAAAACACGTTTGGTTTAAAGCTAAACAACTAAAAAAAATGAAAAAAATTAACAATCAATTATTATATATATCTTTAGTTATCCTTTTTTTAACAAGCTGTACAAATCATAGTAAATATGTTATAGAAAAAGGAAAAGTAGGTGATATAACAACAGAAACTACAATTAAAGATTTAAACCAAATTTTTGCAAAAGACTCTATAGTTTCAACCTTAAGTGAAGGTGCTTTAGGTGACGATTATTTTCAAGATGATGATAAGTATAAAATCTATGAAAAAGGAGGGAAGCATTTATTAACTATTGTACCAAAAGAACAATTAGACTCAACATCTACGATAAAAAGTGTAGAAATACATGATAGTCGTTTTCACACAAAAAATAATATTAATTTAAATTCTAATTTTTCAGATATTAACGCATACAGTAAATTAAGAGTTGAATCTACTTTACAGTCTGTTACTTTATTTTTAGATGATATAAATGCAACTATAGCAATTGATAAAGAAGAATTAGGGTTAAGAGATTTTTCTACTCAAAATGTATCTTTAGAACAAATTCCTGATTTAGCAAGAATAAAATCTTTTGTAGTTTGGTTCGATTAATATGAAAAATTATAAAATTCAAAAAACTCCTTTTGTTGTGCCTACAACAGATGGTAAACTAATTGAAGAACATTTTGGTAAAGCAACAGATGGAAATGATGCTATAAGTATTGCTCATATGATTGCTCCACCAAAATGGAAAGAGCCCTTTCAAACTCCAGAATTTGATGAATTCACCTACATAATAAGAGGTAAGAAACAATTTATTATAGATGGAGAAGAAGTTATTTTAAAAGCGGGTGAATCTATAAAAATTAATAAGAATGTAAGAGTTCAGTATTCAAATCCATTTGATGAAGAATGTGAATATATAGCTATATGTACTCCTGCTTTTTCTTTAGATCTTGTTAATAGAGAAGAATAATTTATTCTTTTTTTACATTTCTTTTGAGCAAATAATTGTATTGATAATTCTACTTTAAATTGATTTAGATTTCTAAATTGCATAAAAAAAATAATTAATGAAAAACGCAATTGCTCCAAAAACAATTAGACAAATATTTGTTCTATCTCTCATTATATTTTTTGCAATTTTAATATTTAAAGAGTTAATACCTTATTTATCAGGCATTCTAGGTGCAATTACTATTTATGTATTGCTTAGAAAACCTATGGTTTTTTTATTAAAAAAAGGCTGGAAAGTAGATCTTGCTGCAGGCTTTTTAATGCTTTTTTCATTCTTATGTATTCTTGTTCCTGTTGCTGGAGTTTTAATAATGTTAGGAAATAAAGTAAGTGATGCTGTAAAAAACTCTGAAGAAATTGCCAATTTAATAAAAAGTAAAATAGATAGTATAGATCACGATTATGGATTTAATTTAAGTTCTAGAATAAATACTTCTGAAATGTCTGGCTGGATTTCTGATAACTTAGAAAATTTTGCTGGTAGTACTTTTGATATATTCTTATCTATTGGTTTAATGTACTTTGCACTTTATTACATGCTTACTAATAGAAAAATGTTAAGAGAATCTTTATATGAATACATACCTATTAGTCAAAAAAACCTTAAAATTATTGGTGCAGAAACCCAAGATATGGTTAGGTCTAATGCTATAGGAATTCCTTTAGTTGCAATTGCACAAGGTATTATTGCATTAATTGGTTTTTTAATTTTTAATATAGATGATCCTTTCTTTTGGTTTATTGTGGTAACTGTAGGCTCTATGATTCCTTTTGTAGGAACTTTAGTAGGTATTTTACCTGTATTTATTTTAACATATTCAACAGGTAACTCTTTTGCTGCTTGGGGTATTTTAATTTATGGTTTGGTAGTAGTTGGCTCTACAGATAACATTATTAGACTTTATGTTTTAAAGAAACTAGATAATGTACATCCATTAGTAACTTTAATTGGTGTTATTGTTGGTGTGCCTCTTTTTGGATTTATAGGATTAATATTTGGGCCCCTATTAATAAGTTTATTTTTAATAGTGGTAAAAATTTATAAGAAAGAATTTGGAGCAATTATGGAAGATAAAAAAGTACTTTAAGCGTATTTTTTATTCACAGATTCTTTAAGTTTTAAAAACTTAGAGTTTTTCTTTTTATTTAGATAATGTCTTAAAACTCCACCCTTAACACTATTTACATCAAATTCTACAATAAATGCATTTGGGTCTATTTCTTGCACAATTTTATACATTTTTTTAATATCAATTCTGTTGATGATAGAATGAATGATATCAAAATCTTTTGCTATTCCTTGACTACCAAATCCAGATGTACCTTTATAAATAGTTAAACCCACTCCTAATTCTTCTATAATAGCAATTTTAATTAAATCATTTTTTTTAGAAACAATAGTAACCCCAATAAAATCTTCAAAACCCTCTACAACTGTATCTGTTACTTTAGCAGCTATAATATACGTTAATATAGAGTACATGGCTATTTCTATAGATACTACAAAAGCTGTAATACTAAATAAAATAACATTAAAAAACATTACAACTTTCCCTATAGAAACTCCGAATTTATCATTTAAGTAAACCCCCAATATTTCTGAGCCATCTAAGACTGAACCATTTCTAATAGCAATACCAATTCCAGAACCAACAAGTAAACCACCAAAAATTGAAATGAGAAGTTTGTCATTAGTTATAGTTTGAAAATTTTCGAAATGAATAAATAAAGCAACTCCTAAAATACTGATAATAGATTTTATTACTATTCTTTTAGAAACAGTATAATATCCTAAAATTAAGAAAGGAATACTAAATAATATAAGTAGATATGACATGTTAATATCTACTTGAGTTCTTACTAAAAGAGCTATGCCAGTTACACCACCATCTAAAAAACCATTAGGTAATAAAAAGGCTTTTAAACCCAAACTAGTTAATATAATTCCGATTACTATTTGTAAGTATTCAGAAATATAGTTTGTGGTTTTTTTAGCATCCATCTAAGTTTTTTCTTTTACAAGCTAATAAAGTATTTTTAAGCAACATTGCTATAGTCATTGGTCCAACTCCTCCAGGAACAGGCGTAATAAAATTGGATTTTTTTGATACTTCTTCAAAAGCGACATCACCAATTAATCTAAAGCCTCTTTTTTTACTTGAGTCAGCAACTCTAGTTATGCCAACATCTATTACAGTTACATTATCTTTAACCATATCTGCTTTGAGAAACTCTGGTATACCAATTGCTGCAACAATAATATCAGCTTGTAAAGTAATTTCTTTTAAGTTTTTAGTTCTACTATGACACATTGTTACAGTAGCATTACCTACTTTTCTTTTTTGAGATAAAAGTATACTCATTGGGCTACCTACAATATGACTTCTTCCTAAGACAACTACATGTTTTCCAGAAGTTTCTACCTCATATCTATCAAGTAATTCTAAAATTCCAAAAGGTGTAGCAGAAATAAATGTTGGTAAATTTAAAGCCATTTTACCCACATTTGTAGGATGAAATCCATCTACATCTTTGTCTGGGTCTACAGCCATGATTACTTTTTGCTCATCTATATGATCTGGCAATGGTAATTGCACAATGAAACCATCAATATCATTGTCAACATTTAGAATTTCGATTTCGTTTAACAGTTCTTTTTCAGAAATGTCTTCTGGTAATCTAATTAAAGTAGATTCAAAACCTACTCGTTCACAAGCTTTAACTTTTGCATTTACATAGGTTATACTTGCACCATCATTACCAACTATGATAGCTGCTAAATGAGGAGTTTTTTTATCATTTCTTTTAAGTTCTGCAACTTCTAAAGCAATTTCTTCTTTAATGTCTGCAGAAGTTTTTTTTCCGTCTAAAAGTATCATAGATTTTTATTTACGAATTACGAACCAATAATTCGTAATTTCTTATTCATATTATTTATTTCATTCCTTTCATCATCTGCATCATCTTTCTGCCTCCACCACCTTGCATCATCTTCATCATTTTACTCATTTGAGTAAATTGTTTCATTAATTGATTCACTTCTTGTACAGATGTTCCAGAACCTTTTGCTATTCTCTTTTTTCTACTAGCATTTATAGTGGTTGGTGTACTTCTTTCTAATGGTGTCATAGAATGAATAATGGCTTCAATACCTTTAAAAGCATCATCATCTATATCTACGTCTTTCATAGCTTTTCCTGCACCAGGTATCATACCAACTAAATCTTTCATGCTACCCATTTTTTTGATTTGTTGTATCTGATTTAAGAAATCATCAAAACCAAATTGGTTCTTAGCAATCTTTTTCTGTAATTTTCTAGCTTCTTCTTCATCATATTGATCTTGAGCACGTTCTACAAGTGATATAACATCACCCATACCCAAAATACGATCTGCCATTCTATCTGGATGAAAGACATCTATAGCTTCCATCTTTTCTCCTGTACCAATAAATTTAATTGGTTTATCTACAACAGATTTTATGGTTAATGCAGCACCACCTCTTGTATCACCATCTAATTTAGTTAATACAACACCATCAAAATTTAAAATATCATTAAAAGCTTTTGCAGTGTTTACTGCATCTTGACCAGTCATAGAATCTACAACAAATAAAGTCTCTTGAGGATTTATAGCTTTATGAATATTAGAAATCTCTGTCATCATTTCTTGATCTACAGCTAAACGTCCAGCAGTATCAATAATTACAACATTTTTTCCATTTGATTTTGCATGAGCAATTGCATTTTGAGAAATTTCTACAGGATTCTTATTGTCTTCTTCAGCATAAACTTCTACACCAATTTGTTCTCCAACAACTTGTAGTTGGTTTATAGCTGCAGGCCTGTAAACATCACAACCTACTAAAAGAACTTGTTTTGTTTTTTTTGTCTTTAAATAATTTGCAAGTTTTCCAGAAAAAGTAGTTTTACCTGAACCTTGTAAACCAGACATTAAAATTACAGTTGGTGAGCCACCTAAATTAATACCAACAGTGTCTCCGCCCATTAATTCAGTTAGTTCATCTTTTACCAATTTTACCATTAACTGACCTGGATTTAAGGTAGTTAATACGTTTTGACCAAGTGCTTTAGTTTGCACTTTTTTAGTAAAATCTTTTGCTATTTTAAAATTAACATCGGCATCTAATAATGCTCTTCTAACTTCTTTTAAAGTTTCTGCTACATTAATTTCTGTAATTTGCCCATGACCTTTTAGGGTGTGTAGAGCTTTATCTAATTTATCGCTTAAATTATTAAACATAATTTGTATTCTTTTTAAGAACTACAAATATAATTATAAGAGTTTGCTTATAAAAGATTATAAAGTGTTAATCTCTTTTTAAAAGTAAACTTGAAAAAAAGTTGATAAGGTGCACAAAAATAGAAGTAATAAAAAGTAAAAAGCCTCCTATAAAAATATAATTAAATTCTACACTATTAAAAAAACTTGAGTTAGGTAAATTACCATTTTCATCAAGATTTAAAACAGCATATAAATAAGGTAATAAACATAAGATTTGAAGTACTAAATGTGTTATTGTTAATCCCTTTTTTGGTTCTTTTTTTATGATATTTAAAGACAGGTAATTAATACCAATTAAACCAAAATAAACAGCAGAAACATAACACCAAAAATCTACATTAATTAAATAATAAATGAATGAAATATTAATATCTATAGGAATATTTCTATTGATAAAACCAATAATTAAAAAAACAGGAATTAAACCAAAGAAAAATAAATGGGGTTTTCGAATTATTTTTTTCAATTAATAAAATTTTTGAAGTGTTTCTAGGTGATGCTCTGTATGATGAGCTGTCCACATAATTATTTCTCTTACAGTCATTTTGCCCATTAAAGGATGAGGAATTACTAAAGTATCTAAATTTTTATCGCTAATTTTTTTGGTTTTGTATTGCAGTTTTTTCTGCTGAATTTGAAATCGAGTTAATAATCTTTCTTTTTCTTTTAGAGTTGGTTTATATAAATCTTTATTAAACTTTTTTGCTCTTTCTTGATTTGCTAATAGTTTTTCTTGATATTTTTTTGCAACAGTTTCATAGTCTCTTGGTTCTCTATTACAAGTTCCAAATTTATATTTTAAAACAAATCTAGGATAACTTAAAGCATTATTTAATAGTTGTAAACTATTGACTAAGTGTTGGATATGTTGACTAGTTGACCATTTGTCTTTTGGACCTTTTTCCCAATTTTCATCTGGTTGATTTTCTAACCAAGTAAAAAGATCTTGATGTTTTTCTTCTAGTAAATCGGAAATATCGTTTTTATCCATATTTTTAATAAAATCTGTCTAAAAATACTAAAATAAAATAGATTATCAGTGTATACTTTTTAAAGTAAATTTTTATTTTTTGTAATCATGATTATATTACATCAAACCCACTATAAATAAACTGTTATAGTTAAAAAAAGCATAGAAATTATGGTTAAAATAATAAGTAAAGGAATCATAAATTTTAACCATTTATTATAACCTACTTTTACTACTGCTAAAGAAGCTAATATTAATCCAGTAGGATTTATAAAATTAAATAAACCATTACCTAATAAATATGCGTTTACAACATGTTCTCTACCTAAAGATACTGTATCTGCTAAAGGAGACATAATTGGCATTGTTAGAACAGCCATTCCTGAAGTAGAAGGAATAAAAAAAGTTAGTCCTGTATACACAAAAAGCATTGCATTAATAAAAAGCCCTTTTGGCATGCCTTCTGTAAATGAACTAGCATAAAACAAAAGTGTATCACTAATTAAACCATTTTCCATTAAAACAGTTACGCCTCTTGCTAAACCAATTATAAAAGCAACTCCCAATAAATCTCCTGCACCTTTCATAAAGGTATCTACAAAAGTAGCTTCATTAATTTTACATATGAAACCTATTAAAATAGCGCCTACAAAGAAAACACCAGTCATCTCTAAAAACCACCAATCTAAATTAGAAACACCATAAACCATTACTACAAAACATAAAATAAAAATGGTTAAAACTAATTTTAATTTAAAATTAAATTCAACTTTAGTAGATGTATTTTTAAAAGAAAACAGTTTTTCTATTTCTGTTTTTTGATCATAAATAATAGATTTTTTAGGATTATTTTTTACTCTAGTAGCATATCTAATGATGTAAAAAATACAGGTAGATAAACCAACAACAAATAAAATAACTCTTTCATTTAATCCAGTTGTCCAGTCAATACCTGCAGAATTTGATGCAATTATAGTACTAAAAGGATTTATAGTGGACATCATACAGCCAATTTGACTACCAACAAAAATACAGGCTAAAGCAACCATAGCATCGTATTTTGCAGCTAAAAAAATAGGAATTAAAATAGGGTAGAAGGCAATAGTTTCTTCTGCAAATCCAAATGATGTTCCTCCTAAAGCAATTAATGAAGTAACAGCTATAATAAGAATATATTCTTTTCCTAAAAGTAATTCTGATAGTTTAGAAATACCAGCTTCAAATGCACTTGTAAAATTAACAATGGCAACCAAACCACCAATAAATAATACTAAAATTATAATATCAGCAACTTGAATAATACCTTTTAATGGTGCTAAAACCAATTCTTTAAAACCTTGTGGTTTAGCATCAATGTTTTTATAAGTGCCAGGTATACTAATTGGTTTATAAATAGCCCCAGAGGTAAATTTATCAATAGGAATTTTTACTTGTAAATCATCTAAAGTTTTTTGATTTGCTTCTAAGTTTATAACTCCAAGATGATTACTTCTAATAAAAGTATTATCGTCTTTATTGTAAGCTAATCTATCATATTCACCTGAAGGAACTACCCAAGTCAATAATGCAACAAAAACTGCAATTAGTAATAAAACTGTTTGAGCTGTTGGAAACTTTATCTTTTTCATCTTTAGAAATTGTAAGATTCTAAAGATATAATAAAATTATTTTTTAGCTATAAATTCTAGAGCAACTCCATTAATACAATGACGTTTTCCTGTAGTTTTTTGAGGTCCATCATTAAAAGAATGTCCTAAATGACCTCCACAAGTATTACATTTTAACTCTGTTCTTGCATAGCCTAATTTATAATCTACATCTAATTCTACACTACCTTCAATAGCCCTGTCAAAAGAAGGCCAGCCAGTACCAGAATCAAACTTATGTTCTGATGCATAAAGTGGAGTTTTGCAAGCTGCACAAACGTATGTTCCTTTTTTATAGTTTTTATTTAATGGACTTGTAAAAGCTCTTTCAGTTCCAGCTTCACGAAGTACATAATATTCCATAGGAGATAAAAGTTTTTTCCATTCAGTATTTGATTTTTCAACTTTATATTCTTTTTTTTCTTTTGATTTTTCTTGAGCAATACTATTACAGCTTAACATAATACTTAAAAAAAGAAGTCCGATTATATTTTTCATGAGTTTTCTATTATAAATTTTACAATTCTATTTGTTATTTTTTTATTTCTTAAAATTTTGGTGTGACCTAAACCTTTTGTTATTAATAGTTTTCCATTACTTAAGTTTTGACGAATATTTATACCACAACTTACATCTACATCACCATCATTTACATCATGAACTATTAAAACTGGTATAGTAACATTTTTAGCAACATTACTAGTAGCAAAATCATCTACATTTTGTTTCCATTTTTGTTCAAAATATGTTCTTAATTTTTTTCCAAATTTATTTTGTAAACCTAAGTTATTTGAAAAATTATTTAATATAGTAGATGTTTTATCTCCAGAACCAACCGTAATTAAACAATTAAAAATATTTTCTTCTTTTTGAGTGTTCATAAGAGCCATACCTCCAAAAGAATGACCAACAGCAGCACAAAAGGGACCATAATTATTATGTAAAGCCTTTATAGTTTCAATATACTCTAAAAGATTTGTTTTTTTTTCAGATGATTTCCCATGTGCAGGCATATCAAAAGAAATAACCATAAAACCTTTTTCTAGTAAAGTATTAGCAATCATAAAAAGTTGTGTGCTTCTACCTGCCCAACCATGGGCTAATAATACTTTTTTATCTGAAAAACCATAAGATAAAACTTCTATTTCTTTATGTATTTTAGATACAAAAAGTTTACTTTTTTGTGAAGTATTTAGCATGCCTAACTCCCTTTTAGGAGTTTTAAACTTTATAGGAGTTACAAAGATTTTTGAAGCTAATATAATAGTTAGTTTTGAAGATATATGTTGTATTATTTTAAAAAACAAGCTTACAAATTTTGGTACTTGTAAACTAGAATTAAATTTATCTGCCTCAAAAAATATCATTTTCAAAATTATAAAAGTTCTTTTAAATATGAATAAAGCACAAATATGATTGATTAAATTAATAAATTGCGTTATAGAAATTAAAAAAAATCTAAAAATGAAAAAATTTATAGCTTTATGTATGACTATATTTCTATTTGTAGAGTGTAGTACTGTACCAATTACAGGTAGAAAAAGAGTTAATTTTGTGAGTGATGCACAAGTATTACCTGCAAGTTTTGCACAATACAGTAATTTTTTAAAAGAAAATAAAGTATCTAATAATAGAGCAATGACTAACCAAGTAAAAGAAGTTGGTAAAAACATTGCAGCTGCTGTAGATCGTTTTATGAGAGCTAATGGAATGACAGAAGAAGCAAATGCATACAAGTGGGAATTTAATTTAATTGAAGACAAAACCGTAAATGCTTGGTGTATGCCAGGAGGTAAAGTTGTTTTTTATACTGGTATCATGCCAATTTGTGCAAATGAAGATGGGGTTGCTGCTGTTATGGGACATGAGGTTGCTCACGCTTTTGCAAAACATGGACAAGAAAGAATGTCTCAAGGACAATTGCAACAAATAGGAGGTATAGCTGTAGCATTAGGTACATCTGGCTCTAGTGAAAGTTCACAACAAATTTGGAACACTGCTTTTGGTATAGGTTCTGGTTTAGGGATGCTAAAATTTAGTAGAACTCATGAAAGAGAAGCAGATAGATTAGGTTTAGTTTTTATGATTATGGCAGGTTATGAAGGTACAGAAGCTGCTGAAGTTTGGGTTAGAATGAGTCAAAAAACAACAGGTAGTAAAGGACCAGAAATTTTAAGTACACACCCAACAAACGAATCAAGAATTCAAGATTTAAAAAGTTATTTAACAACAGCAAAACAATTAGCAGCTAAATTTAATAGTCAACTTAAAAGTTAAAACAAAGAATAAATAGAATTACTATCTTGTAACCGTTCAAAAATTAATTTTGAACGGTTTTTTTTATAAATAAGCATATGTTAAAAATTGGTGATAGTAAATTAATTAATAGTTGGGCTTTTTATGATTGGGCAAACTCTGTATATTCTTTAGTAATTAGTACAGCTGTTTTTCCATTATACTATAGTGCAGTTACAGAAGGTAAAACAGTTTCTTTTCTTTTTATGGATTGGGATCATCCAGATAGTTTATATAGTTATGCATTATCTTTTTCTTTTTTAATAGTTGCATTTATATCTCCAATTCTTTCTGGTATTGCAGATTACACAGGCAATAAGAAAAAATTTATGAAATTTTTCTGTTGGATGGGAGGTTTATCTGTTTGTAGTTTATATTTTTTTGATGGAATAGATACAGTTTGGATTGGTATTGTTTTTACCATTTTAGCAAGTGTTGGATTTTGGGCAAGCTTAGTATTTTATAATGCATATTTACCTGAAGTTGCACATCCAGAACAACAAGATAGAGCTAGTGCAAAAGGATTTATTTATGGTTATATTGGATCTGTTATTTTATTGGTAATTAATTTAATATTAATACAAAAACCAGATTTATTTGGTATAACATCTGGTATGGCTTCAAGAATATCATTTGTTTTAGTTGGTATTTGGTGGATTGGTTTTGCACAAATAACTTTTAAAAGATTGCCTAATAATGTTTATAATAAAAAACCAAAAGAAGATTATATCTGGAGAGGTTTTAGAGAACTTAAAATTGTAGCAAAACAAGTAATAGAATACCCTACTTTAAAAAAGTTTTTGATTGCTTTTTTTCTATTAAGTGTTGGTGTACAAACCATAATTTTATTAGCAACTATTTTTGGGTCAACAGAATTAGGTTTAGAAACTATTGACCTAATTATTACAGTTTTATTGATTCAGATAGTTGCAATTTTAGGAGCCTTTTTATTTTCTAGAATATCTGAAAAAAAAGGAAATTTCTTTGCATTAAAAGTTACTATTATTATATGGATGGTTGTTTGCTTTTGTGCATTTTTATTGCATAAAGATTTGCCAAATGTTTCTATTTATTTTTATAGTTTAGGAGGTGTTTTAGGTTTGGTTTTAGGAGCAATACAATCTCTTACAAGATCTACTTATTCTAAATTATTACCAGAGACAGAAGATCATGCAACATTTTTTAGCTTTTATGATGTAACAGAAAAAATAGCAATTGTATTAGGTACTTTTGTTTATGGTTTATTGTATGCAATTACAGATTCTATGCAATGGAGTGTTTTGTGTTTAGCACTTTTCTTTTTAGCATCTTTAATAATTCTTTCTACATTAAAAAGAACAAAATATGTGCAATAGATTAATTATTGAAAATATTTTTTAAGTTGTCATTTTCAATTTGAACCACAAATTCTATTAATATTTTTTGATCTTTTTCTGTAAGCTTATTAAGCATTTTTTCTCCTTCAGAAATTGTAGTTAATGCTAATTGTAAACCATTTATTTCTTTTTTAGAAAATACATTTGGTTTGTTTTTCATTTTCTTTATCAGAAATGCTATTATTTCTTTTATTTTTTCAACAAGAATTTTATCATGCACAATATTAAAAAAAGCTTCTGTGCTTAAAACAAATTCTTCAATTTCTGAGTAGGGAAGTAGTTTAATTAATTCGTTTATTTTATCTGTTTTATAAGGTGGTTCTATTTTTTTATGCAAAGCAATATCTACAAGTGCATTTTCAAATTTTGTAGCACCTCTAAATGATTTCATTGCTTTTAATCCTGCACTAAAAATTTTAGGAAGATGTTTACCATGAGTAAATAATAATTTAAATGATTCTAAAACAATATTAAAAAGCTTTTCTGGTTGTTTTATAAAAACATCTAACGTGTTAAATGCTTCATTTAATTCTTCTCTTCTTTTTAAATCTGGGTAAACATAGGTTAAAAAATAATTTCTTAATCCGTTAACTATATCTTTATTTATTGTTATTGGTAGAGGGTATTCTTCATTTAAACTTTTATATTGATATCTTTCTAGTATTACATTTCTGTAACCTTTTATAATCTCTTCTAAAACTTTACTTCTATTCATATTACATTTAGAAATCAACAAATTTAAAAACAAAATAGCAACTAAATTTAGTTGCTATTTTAGATTCTATATTTAATAAAAGCTATTTAATATCATTATTAGTAACTTCATAATCATACACAAAAAATCTTTTAGAAGGCTCTTTTGCTATCCAATTTTTTATGTTATAGATATTTTTACCACTCTCATTAGGTTTGTATATTTTTAATATACTTTGATTATTATCTCTTATTACTACAGAGTCATAATCTATAAGAGATTGCTCTAAATAAGTGCTACCAATATCAAAACCTTCTTGAAATAGCACAACTTCATTTGGCGCTATTGTTAGTATTTTTCTCAAGTTTACATCAGAAGAAACAAAATCAATATTTAGAGATGTATCTGTTAAATTTTTGATGTTTGCTTCCATATCTGCTACTGGATCACAGCTTATGATAACCAGAGAAAAAAGAATAACTTTAATTATGTTTTTCATAAAAACTTAACTAATAATTCTATTGTACAGTAACATTAAAAGTTACTTCTACATCTGTACTTCCTCCAGCTCCAGCAGCTGTTCCATTATTTGGTTTTGTTGGCTCATGCTTTAAAATAACTGTTATACTTCCAGATCCAGCTGTTCCTGTTGATAAAGAAGTCGAAATTCCTAAAGGATTTCCATTACCATCTGTATCTGTTTTAGTAATTGTTAAGCCACTCACTGTAGAAACATAAAAGAACTCATGTTCATCTCCTTCTTGTTGTACTTCATTAGTTATATTTTCAGCAGGAGATGTAGTTTCATTTAATAATTGCACTAAACCTGTATAAGTAGTATTTGCAGTTAAAGGACCAGAAATAGTTGTAGTAGGTAGATTTGGTCCATCTCCATCTGTATCTTGAAAAGTTAAAGTAACTACATCATTACCATTTGTTAAAGTATAACTTACTGTAGTTATTAGTTCTCCTTCATGGTCATGATCGTGGTCATGATCGTCTGAACAACTTGTCATCACTATAGTTGATACAAATAATACTGCTAATAATTTAACTGATTTTAAAGTGTTTAATTTTTTCATTTTTAAATATTTTTTAATAATTAATTTTAATTTTAAGGTTAACATTTCTTCCTAATTCATCAGCGAAATAACGAAGTCTGTTTAAATTTTCTCTATAAGCTACATTAAAAAGGTTGTCTACATTAAATTCTAATTGTAAACTACCTTTTTTAAATGGATAAAAAACAGCAGATGAATTAAAACCAAACAGTGTATAGCTTGGTGGAGTAGAACTTATATCTACTAAAACATCTTGTTGTGTTGTTGGGTTATATGTGGTAAAATTATAATCTGGAAATCTATTTTGTTGAAAAACAGTTCTTTGATGAATACTTAATTTTAGCTCATGAAACTCATTGTTTTTATATACTATTCTATTACTAAAATTTGCAGATGGCATATGAATTAAAGCAATATCATCTGTTAAATTATCTCCTTGTAATAAACTTAAACTACCAATGTAATCGAATTGATTTGCTATTTTTTTATTGATATCAATATCAACTCCAAAAATTTGTGCATTTACTTGGTTGTATTCCCAAACTGGAAAAGCTCCTCTTATTGTTGTTCTAATTCCTGTTGGTATTAGTTGAATAAAGTTGTTTATGTTTTTGTAGTAGGGACTAATAGAAAAACCAAAATTTTCATTTGTTCTTTCTAAAGACGCTACAAATTTATTGGCAGTTTCTTTACCAATTGTTAATAAACCTGTTTCTATTCTTGCTGCACTATGATGCAAACCATCACTAAACAATTCAGAAGGATTTGGAACTCTTTGTGCTAATCCATAATTAAACAAAAAAGCATAATCTGTATTAAAACGTTTAGAGATACCTAAGCTAGCAGATATGTTATTAAATGTAAAAGTTGGTCTAGTTACAATTCTAGAGCCATCAATTTCACCTGTTTCAAATTCAGGAAATAATACATCATAATTTTTATCATTCCAATCTGATAAACTATATCTTTTTCTAGCATCTATTCTAGAATAATCATAACGTAAACCTGCATTAACCTCTGTACTTTCATTTAAATCATAATTTACAATTGCATAAATTCCTGCTTCATATTTATCATAATCTGGAATTAATGGACTTGCTCCTGTACCAGAAACAGCATCGTTTTGCTGATAACGCACTAAAAGCCCTGTGTTTATTCTAAAATCTTCTAAATAATCTATTTGTAAATCTGGTTGAATACTAGTTGTAAATAATCTTAAATCTATTACAGGTATGTTACTTAAATCTCCTCTTCTAGAATCAAACTCTTTTCTTCTGTTTAGCTGAAAATCATATTGTACAGATAACTTACCAAAGTTTTTAAAACGTTTGTAAGCTTCAACTTTTCCTAAATGATGAACTATACTTTGTCTTGGATAATTTATATCATAAGAAAAATTATCTGTTATTCTTGGTTTTTGGCTATTAATAGCTGCTACTAAATCATTTACATTACCAATATGTGAAGATTGTAAAATAGCTAGCTTATTATTTACATAGCTATAATATGCATCAAAACCTTTTTCATAAGAATTAAAACCTATTCTAAATGAGGTGTTTATATTTTCTAAACCACTATTAGTTAAATAGTAATCTGGAGCTCTAAAATCACCAAATTTTCTATAATTAGCTTGTAATTTACTATACCAACCAGAATTATAAGTTTTAACAATTTCAGAATTAATACTACCTCCAAACCCATTTGAGTTTAAAGATGTTATTGTACTACCAAAAAGGCTATCTTTAATTGAGTATTTTTTAGGCTTTATAAGAATTAAACCACCAATAGCATCACTTCCATACTTTAAAGAATTAGCACCTTTTACAACATCTATCCTGTCACTAGCATTAATATCTATATTAGGTGCATGTTCATCTCCCCATTCTTGATCAAACATTCGTACATTATTATTTATTATTAATAATCTACTACTGTGTAAACCATGAATCATTGGTTTTACTATAGTATTACCAGTATTTAGAGATGAGACTCCACTTATTGTATTTAAAGCATCTCCTAAAGATTTATCTGTAAAATTTGTGATAACCTCTTTCTTTAAAGATTGCTCAATGCTTGTAACTTCTGTTTTTGTATTTGTTTTTACAACAACTTCTTTTAATTCTTCTAGATGATGTTCTAGAGATATTTCTTTAAAAGTATCTTTGGTTAATGTAAATACAATTCTTTTAGTTTCACAAGCAATGTGCTTAATTTCTATAGTTAGTTTTCCTTCACATAAATTGTTAAATACAAATTCTCCATCAAAATTTGAAGTGGCAAACTTGTTTAAGTTAACAATATGAATAGACGCACTAACAATAGAAGTATTGTCGTGAAAATCAGTTACTTTACCTTTAAGTGAATATGTACAATTTTGAGCTTTTGTATTATAAAAACACAATAAAAAAGCACAAAAAATTAATAGTTTTTGCATATTATTTTTCTATGTTCTGTTTAAGTTTTTTAAGCTAGAACATAAAGAGGTGGCCCTCTTAAAGAAAACGATAATTGCTGATGATTTTTTAAGAAATTTTGTTGTAATGTTTCAGATGATTGAATTTCAGAATTATTAAAAAACTGATAATCTGAATCAACTAAAAACGAATTACTTTGTTTGTATAAATGAAGAGTACAGTCTAAATCTTTATCATGTGTATGTTGTTCTGTTTTAGAAAAACATATTTCATGTTTATGATTTGTTAACGAATGAAAAGCAAGAACCGCTATTGGTAAAAAAAATATTACCAGTAGTGTAACACTAATAAAATTAGCAAAACTCTTGTTTTTAAACATTACTCTTTTTTTCTTGACTTTAAATTTAATAATTCAACTGCTAAAGAAAAAGCGATTGCAAAATACAAATATCCTTTAGGAATTACTCCAACAGAATTGTTAAAAAATTCAGTATGTGATAAATGAGCACCTTCTGCTATTAGCATAAAACCTATTAAAATTAAAAAGGACAATGCCAACATTTGTATGGTTGGATTATTATTTACAAAAGTATTTATAGGCTGAGAAAAAATCATCATTATAATAATAGAAACAATAACAGCAATAACCATTATTGTTAAAGCGCCTTCAACACCATTAGTCATACCAACTGCTGTTAAAATACTATCAAAAGAAAAAACAATATCTATTAAAATAATCTGAATAATAACATTTGTAAATGAAACTACTCTTGGTGTTTTTACAACTGCTTCTTGATTTGTATCCTCCATTTTTTGACGAATTTCTTTAGTACTCTTATACAAAAGAAAAATACCACCTAAAAAAAGTATTATACTTTGTCCTGTTAATCCTGTTTTAAACCAACCTATGTCTAAACTATAAAACGGATCTTTTAAAGCAATTAAATAAGAGACGCTAAATAATAACAAAATACGAGTTATCATTGCTAAACTAAGCCCAACTAAAGTTGCTTTTTTTACATGTTTTTTTGGAAGTTTATTTGCTGATATTGAGATAAATATAATGTTATCTATCCCTAAAACTATTTCTAAAAAAGTTAGGGTTAATAACGATATCCATGTTTCAGCATAAAGAAAAATTTCCATTTTATTTTATCTTGTAAATCGTACCCTTTTTCGTGAATTTAGAGAAGCCAATTTTTACAGTAAAATCATAAGAATCTTTTTTTATCTTATTAATTTGTACAAACATAGGGTCTTTTTGTAAACTGTTTTTTGGATTGATATATCTTAAAGTATAGAAAAAATTATTTTTCCATTTTATAGATAAAGTATCAATATTGTCTCCATATTTACTAATCTGGATACTATCTTTTCTAATAATGGTTTCTTTTACAAAATCATCTCCAGCTGGTATTTCAAAAACACCAGTTTTAAATTTGTCTGAATTATCTTCAAATTCAGATTTACATGATGTTAAAGTTAATATTCCAAAAAGAAAAATAAATAGTTTTCTCATTATATACCTGTGTAATTACTTGGTGTTATTGCTTTTAATTCTGTTTTAATATCATCAGAAACTTCTAAAATATCTATGAAGTTAGCAATAGATTTTTGATTAATCTTTTCGTTTGTTCTTGTTAAACCTTTTAGAGCTTCATATGGATTAGGATAAGCTTCTCTTCTTAATATTGTTTGTATAGCTTCTGCAACAACAGCCCAATTATTCTCTAAATCTTGTTCAAACTTTTCTTTATTTAATAAAAGCTTGTTTAACCCTTTTAAAGTTGATGTAAAACCTATAATAGTATGTCCAAAAGGTACACCAACATTACGTAAAACAGTACTATCTGTTAAATCACGCTGCAATCTAGATATTGGTAATTTTGCAGATAAGTGTTCAAAAATTGCATTGGCAATTCCTAAATTTCCTTCTGAGTTTTCAAAATCTATAGGATTTACTTTATGTGGCATTGCAGAAGAACCAACTTCACCTTTTTTAATTTTCTGTTTAAAATAATCCATAGAAACATAGGTCCAGAAATCTCTATCTAAATCTATAATTATGGTATTTATTCTTTTTAACGTATCAAATAGAGCAGCCATGTGATCATAATGTTCTATTTGTGTTGTAGGAAATGAGTGTTGTAGACCTAATTTTTCTTGAACAAACTCAGTACCAAAAGCTTTCCAATCAATTTTAGGATATGCTACTTTGTGTGCATTGTAATTACCTGTTGCTCCACCAAATTTAGCAGCACTTGGTATATCATTTAGTAAATTAAATTGTTCTTTTAAACGAGTTACAAAAACATCTACTTCTTTACCTAATCTTGTTGGTGATGCTGGCTGACCATGAGTTCTTGCTAACATAGAAATGTCTTTCCACTCAATAACTAATTCTTGCAATTTTTTTAGAACTTCAAAGTAAGCTGGTACAAAAACATCATTCATTGCTTCCTTTATAGATAAAGGAATAGCAGTGTTGTTAATGTCTTGAGAGGTTAACCCAAAGTGAATAAATTCTTTATCTTTTTGTAAACCTAAAGCATCAAATTTTTCTTTAATAAAATACTCAACTGCCTTAACATCATGATTGGTTACTTTCTCAATATCTTTAATTTTTTGAGCATCTTCTGCAATAAAATCAATATAAATTTTACGTAAATCGTCAAATAAATCTGTATTAAAGTCTGCTAATTGAGGCAAAGGTATTTCACAAAGAGCAATAAAATATTCGATTTCTACTCGAACACGATATTTTATTAAAGCTTCTTCAGAAAAGTAATCTGCTAATTTTGATATTTTGTTTCTATAACGCCCATCAATAGGAGAAATAGCGTTTAATTGAGTTAATTTCATTTGTTAAATCTAAAATGCAAAAATAGGCATTTGTATAGATTTATATATGAGATTTTTGATGTTTTTCTATTAAAGCTAGAATATGTTTGCCTCTAGCTTTTGTGCCTTTGCTTTCGTGTATAATTTTAGTCTCAATTAAATGTTTTAACTCATCATGAATCCATTTTTTTTGTAAACCAAATAAATATAAAGTATGCATAGTGTAAGCTCTAACTGCAATTTTTTGTGGTGTAATTAACCAATCAAATCCTGTTTCTATAATAGCATCAATGTGTTGTGAATTTAGTTTTTCTAAAACTTCAAAATTTTGTCTTTTATGATATGCTGCTGCAAGTTGCTCACAAATTTTTGCACAAGGTCTAATAGCGCTATCAAATTGTAATTTTTTGATATTTAAAGTAAATTTATCTAAATAAGGTAATATCCAATTTATGGTATGATGTGTACATATCCATTCTAAAATCCAAGCAGCTTTTATAGAAATGTTATTATTTACATCAAAAGTAATATCGACTAAATCTTGCATTAAATCTTTATTCTCTAACACAATATTTGCGACTCTTTGTCTGTTTTCTCTTTTAGCATTTTCGATGTTATTGAGTTCTTGAGTTAGATAATTGATGCTCATTTTTAGTTCGATTAATGTATATTTACTCTAAATACTAGATTGATGTTAAATATAAAAAGACTTGTTTTTGTTTCACTTTTTTTTGGTTGCTTTTTTTTAAGTTCTTCAATGAAAGCCCAAAAAATAAATCAGTTTGATGCTAATAAAAAACGAACAGGTGTCTGGAAAAAGTTTTATAAAAATGGAACAGTTCGTTATGAAGGAGCCTTTAAAAATGGTAAAGAAATAGGTGTTTTTAAATTTTATAAAGAAGGTTTTCCAAAAAATCCTTCAATTATCAAAAGATACAATACAGCAAATGATTCTGTGGCTGTTGAATTTTATTCGGCCAAAGGAAAATTAGAAAGTAAAGGTTATTTTATTGATAAAACTAGAGTAGGAGCTTGGAAATATTTCTTTAAAAACGGCAAATTAATGTCAGAAGAATTCTACAATAATGGTAAGTTAGAAGGTAAATTAATTAATTACTATCCTAATGGAAAAATTACTGAAGAAACGTATTATAAAAATGGTCTTAAAGATGGTATTTCTAAAAAATACTCAAGTGATGGAATTTTAATTGAAGAGATTATTTATAAAAATGATAAGCCAAATGGACTTGCCAAATACTTTGAATTAAATGGAAATTTAAAAGAAAAAGGAATTTATAAAAATGGAAAAAGAGTAGGGAAGTGGGAGTTTTATTTAGATGGAGAAGTAGCTGATAAAAAAGAAATTGAAAAAAATAAAAAATTTAAGAAAAATGAATAATTTAAGAATTGGACTATTAATTTTAGTTACTTTTCTATTAACTTCATGTAAACAAAAGCAAACACTAAAAGAAGATACTATACATGGACTTTGGGTTGTGAAAAAAGTAAAAATGGGTGATCAAGAAATGACACCTATAACAAGGTGGATGAAATTTAATGCAGATTCCACTCAAACTTCAGGAAATGGTTGGTTACAACATTCTGAAGGTAGTTGGGGGTCAAATAAAAACAATCAATTATCAGTTAAAAATACAAATGGCTTAATAGACGAATCAGAACCGTTTACTGTAAAATTTGAAAACAGAAACATGATTTGGAATAGAACAGAAGAAGGAGAAAATGTAAGTGTTATTTTAGAAAGAGCAGAGATAATACCAAAATCAAAAGGAAATAGATTAATGGGTTTATGGAAAATAGAAACGATTTCTATTGATGATAAAAATGTAACATCTGCTTTAAATCCAAATGATAAAGCTACCTTATTCTTAAGATGGGATAATACCTATGTTTTAGAAAATTACCCTAAAGGAAAAATTTATGGAGTTTATAAAGTACATGCTCACAAACCAGAAATCCAAATGGTAAATTATGGAGATAAACCTCAATTTCAATTTTATCAATTTTCAATAGATAAGAACACTCTAATTTTAAAATCAACAGATCAAAAAACAAAATTAGAATTAAAAAGAATATATCAATTTTTAGAATAGCCTTATTACTTTATTCGATTTCTAAATCTTCTTTAATATTGTAACTTTGCAAACTTAAAAGTTAAGAATGAAAAGAGTAGTTGTTGGTCTTTCTGGTGGAGTAGACTCTAGTGTTACAGCATATTTACTTAAAGAACAAGGTTATGAAGTTATAGGCCTTTTTATGAAAAATTGGCATGACGATTCTGTGACAATTTCTAATGAATGCCCTTGGTTAGAAGATAGTAATGATGCTATGATTGTAGCTCAAAAATTAGGGATTCCTTTTCAAGTAGTAGATTTAAGTGAGCAATACAAAGAACGTATTGTAGATTATATGTTTGATGAGTATGAAAAAGGAAGAACTCCAAACCCTGATGTACTATGTAACCGTGAAATAAAGTTTGATGTCTTTATGGATATTGCTTTAAAATTAGGTGCAGATTATGTAGCTACTGGACATTATTGTAGAAAAACAGAAGAAGAGATAAATGGAGAAATGGTGTATAAATTATTGGCAGGTAAAGACAATAATAAAGATCAATCTTATTTTTTATGTCAATTATCTCAAGAGCAATTAGCAAAAGCTTTATTTCCAATTGGTGAGTTAACTAAGCCAGAAGTAAGAGAAATTGCTAAAGAAGCAGACTTAATTACTGCAGAAAAGAAAGACTCACAAGGTTTATGTTTTATTGGTAAAGTACGTTTACCTGAATTTTTACAACAAAAATTACAACCTAAAGAAGGTGAAATTGTTCAAATACCAAGTGATTTTAGTCAATATACCAAATCTATTCCCAGATTTGAGAATAAAGAAGCAGAGCTCAAATATTTATCAACTAAATTCTCTTATACCAAAGAAGATGGTAAAGTAGTGGGTAAACATCAAGGAGCACATTATTTTACAAAAGGTCAAAGAAAAGGCTTAGCAGTTGGTGGCACAAAAGAACCTTTATTTGTAATTGAAACTGATGTTGATGAAAATATTATTTATACAGGTGAAGGAAAAAACCATGCAGGATTGTATAGAAACGTTTTATTTGTTGCAAATGAAGAAATTCATTGGATTCGTGAAGATTTAACTTTACAAGTAGGAGAAACTATGGAAGTTGAGGCTAGAATACGTTATAGACAAAAATTAGAAAAAGCAACCTTACATCAATTTAAAGAAGGTTTGTATGTTTGTTTTGATAATAAGCAATCTGCAATACAAGAAGGACAATTTGTGGCATGGTATAAGAATGATGAGTTGTTAGGTTCTGGAGTAATTTCGTAATTTTTATAATGAATAAAATCACAAAACTTTTTAATATACAATATCCAATCATTCAAGGAGGAATGATTTGGGTTTCTGGTTGGAAACTTGCTTCAGCAGTTTCTAATGCAGGTGGTTTAGGTTTAATAGGTTCTGGATCTATGTATCCAGATGTTTTAAGAGAACATATTCAAAAATGTAAAAAAGCTACAGATAAACCTTTTGGTGTAAATGTACCTATGTTATATCCTCAAATTGAGGAAATCATGAATATTATTGTAGAAGAAGGTGTTAAAATTGTATTCACTTCTGCAGGAAATCCAAAAACTTGGACTTCTTTTCTAAAAGAAAAAGGAATTACAGTTGTTCATGTAGTTAGTTCTGTAAAGTTTGCTCTAAAAGCAGAATCAGCTGGAGTGGATGCTGTTGTTTGTGAAGGTTTTGAAGCTGGTGGGCATAATGGACGTGAAGAAACCACAACCTTTACTTTAATTCCAATGGTTAAAGAGGTTGTAAAAATTCCTGTTATTGCTGCTGGAGGTATTGCTACAGGAAGAGGAATGCTTGCTGCAATGGTTTTGGGTGCAGATGCTGTACAAATTGGCAGTAGATTTGCAGCCACTTTAGAATCTTCTGCTCATGACAATTTTAAACAAACTATCGTAAATGTAAAAGATGGTGATACACATTTAACCTTAAAAGAACTAGCTCCTGTTCGTTTGGTAAAAAATAAGTTTTTTAATGATGTTCAGCGTTTATATGAAAACAATCCAACTAAAGAAGAATTAAAGGATTTATTAGGAAGAGCAAGGGCAAAAAAAGGAATGTTTGAAGGTGATTTAGATGAAGGAGAACTAGAAATAGGACAAATTGCAGGTTTAATTGATGAAATAAAACCAGCAAAAATGGTTTTGCAAGAAATTATTGATGAATTTAATGAGGTTAAAGGCTTAATAAACAAGCTTTAAGGTTCTAATTTAAAGAAAATCAATAATTTACATTAACTTAACATATTTAGAAGTATCTTTGTGCTTTAACAATTCGCTGCTATAAATAAATTGCAGCACAATATTTTTTATATGAGTAAAGGTACCGTAAAATTCTTCAATGAGTCTAAAGGATTTGGATTTATCACAGAAGAAGGAACAAACAAAGAACACTTTGTACACATTTCTGGATTAGTAGATGAAATTCGTCAAAATGACGAAGTTGAGTTTGACTTAAAAGAAGGTAGAAAAGGATTAAACGCAGTAAACGTTAAAGTATTATAATATATTTAGATTACTAGTTAAATTTTATGAAAGACCTATCAAAAGATTTGATAGGTTTTTTTTTATTTTTTTATTTCGTTAATACTCTCTAAAATAATAGAGCATCCTTTTTTTATTTCTTCATCAGTAATATTAAGTGGAGGAGTAATTCTTAAAGCTCTTCCTTCAAAAAGTAAAAAGAATAATATTAATCCTTTATCAAGACATTTATAGATAATTTTTGCAGCTAATTCTGGTGTTTCAACAATAGCTGCAAGCATTAGTCCTTTTCCTCTTATTTCTTTAATTAAATTATGTTGTAAGTACTTACGTATTAATTTTTCTTTCTTTAATGTTTCTGAAATAAGTTTTGTTTGTAAAATTTCATTTACAGTTGCTTTTCCTGCTGCAGCTATTACAGGGTGACCTGCAAAAGTAGAAATATGACCTAGTTTTGGATTTTCTTTTAACAAACTCATGTGTTTATTAGATGCGATAAATGCTCCAATTGGCATTCCACCACCCAAACCTTTTCCAGTAATAATAATATCTGGAGTAACATTATAATTTTCAAATCCCCAGAATTTTCCAGTTCTTCCAATTCCTGTTTGTATTTCATCTAAAATCAAAAGCGCTCCAACTTCATCACATTTTGCTTTTACTTTAGCTAAAAAACTACCTTGTGGTTCTATAAATCCTGCTCCACCTTGTATAGTTTCAAAAATAACTGCGGCTGTTTTTTCTGTAATTTGATGTAAGCAAAAATCACAATTAAAGCTGATAAATTTTGTACCAGGAATTAAAGGTCTAAAAGCTCTATTTTGCTGTTCTGCACCTGATACACTCATAGCTCCTTGAGTATTTCCATGATAAGCATTTTTTGCGGCTATAATTTCAAATCTATTTGTTACTCTTTTCGCAAGTTTTATTGCTCCTTCTGTAGCTTCTGTTCCAGAGTTGGTTAAGTAAACAGCGTTTAAAGTTTTAGGTGAGTTTTGAGCCAATAATTTACACAAATCCACTTGAGGCTCTTGTATAAATTCTCCATACACCATAACATGTGTATATTTATCTATCTGATTTTTAATAGCTTCTGATACTTTTGGATGATTATGACCCAAACTATTTGCAGAAACTCCAGCTACAAAATCTAAATATTTTTTTCCTGAAGTATCATAAATATAACTGCCTTTAGCATGAGAAATTTCTAAAGCTAAAGGATGAGGAGAAGTTTGTGCTTGATATGTAAAAAAATCTGATTTCAAAATTATTGATCTATTTCTACCTCTATTTTCTTCTTAGCCTTTTTATCTTTTTTTGGTATTATAGCTGGTTCTATTTTAGGTTCTATTTTCTTAACAGGAGTATTGTCTTTTTCTCCATCTTTTAAAAAGATATCCTCTTTCTTTTTGGGTTGTTCATCTTCTCTCCAAATAAAACCTTTTAACTTTTTACTTTCTTCTGGAAACATAGATGGAGGATACGTTTTTCCATCTGATTGAGTTAGATATTTTATAGATTGTACTTCTCCTTTTTCTAAGGTAAACTCAATGTTACTTGAAATTTCTTTGGTAATGGTTTCTAATACTTTAGTTTGCTCATTTCTATTAAAATAAACAGATTCTGCATTACCTTTAACTAATAGATACTTTAATTTATTTTCATAAAATTTACCAAACATATTTCTACCTTTAATTTGATTAAAGTTATCTTTAGATAGTGAATCTTTAGAGTTTATAAAGGCATTATTAAACACTTTTAATGAGTCTAATTTTTCTGTTTCTAAATTAGATTGTAAAAAAATTGAATCACCAGTTATTTGATTTTTATCTGACCAGATTACTGGGTTTCTATACATTTTGGTATAACCAGTTTCTTGGTTTGTATGAATAGAATCGCATTTACCTTGCAAATCAGATTTAAAGATTTTTACATTATGATAAGTTCTAATTATTCTTTTTTTAGGTTTACCAGTAACTAACAAAGTATCACCATGTATAAACATAGAATCTTTATCTATAATTGATATTGCAACAGCTCTTTTGATTATAAATAAAGAATCTTTTTTCTCAAAAAGTTCTGCATAATTACCTTTAGAAATAAAGTTTTGAACAGTATCTATGACTTTAATATTGTTAGTTGCAGAAGCAAATCCTTTTTTCTTGTCATAATACAAACTATCTCCTTCAACTGTTCTTTCTTTTAAATAGAGTTTTGCATTTTTAGTAAAATGTGAAATATCAGTTTTAGTATTATAAAAGCCTTTTTCTGCATATAGTTTATTTTCGTTTTGAGTATTTGTAATTGTAGAAGGCCCATACAAATAAGCTAAACCAGAATTGGTGTAATAATCTAAATGATTAGATTTTAAATTATGTTCAGGATTGACCACTGTAACTCTTGTTGTGGCAGTAAATTTTTTGTTTTCTAAATAGTAATTACCGTTTTTACTTTTTAAAGTATTTGTGTTATCTCTTATAGTAGCATAACTTCTATAATATAGTTTTTGATTAATCCTATCAAACTGAAGTGTATCTGTAGTAAGTGTCATTGTAGGATCTTTCAATACTACATCTCCCCAAGAAAGTGCTTGTTTAGAGTTAGCATCATAATCTGCATATTTTGAAGTTTGGGTAATTGTATCACCTTGTTTTATTAATACATTACCAATAGCTTTAAAGAAATTTTGCTTTTGATAATATAATGCTTGCTGACAGGTAAGATCTATACCTTCATGCTTCATTTTTACATTACCCAATAGAATTGTTGCTCCTGGATATTTTATCTCATCAACTTCTTGAATTTCAGCAGTATATTCGATTTTCTTTTTTTCTTGAGCTAAAAGAAAAAATGAATTTAAAATGAATAACAAAAAAAATATTCTTTTCAAAAGATTTGTTTTGTGACAAAAATAATGAAAAGAATATCTCAACTTCTTAATATTAAGATAAATCTATTATCTAAGAATAGTTTGTTTTCTATCTGGCCCTACAGAAACAATTTTTACAGGTACTCCTGTTTCTTTTTCTATGAAGGCAATGTAATCCATTAAGTTTTTTGGAAGTTCGTCAACTGAAGTCATTTTAGTTAAATCTTCGTTCCAACCTTTAAACTCAATATAGTTTACAGACACATTCTCTGGCTCAATATTGTAAGGTAAATGTGTAATTTTTTCTCCTTTATAATTATAAGAAGTACATACTTTTAAAGTATCAAAACCAGAAAGTACATCACCTTTCATCATCATTAATTGAGTAACACCATTAACATCTACAGCATATTTAAGTGCAACTAAATCTAACCAACCACATCTTCTAGGTCTACCAGTTGTAGCACCAAATTCATGACCAACTCTTCCCATTGTTTCTCCATCTTCGTCAAATAATTCAGTTGGGAAAGGTCCAGAGCCAACTCTAGTAGTATAAGCTTTAAAGATTCCAAAAACATCACCAATTTTATTAGGTGCAACACCTAAACCTGTACAAGCACCAGCTGCTGTTGTATTTGAAGACGTTACAAAAGGGTAAGTTCCAAAATCTATATCCAATAATGAACCTTGAGCACCTTCTGCTAAAATTGTTTTTTTATCTTTTATTGCTTGATTTAAAAACTCTTCACTATCAATAAATTGTAGTGTTCTTAATTTGTCTATTCCTTTACAAAATTCAGTTTCTAATTCTTTTAAATCATATTCTATTTGAACATCAAAAAACTCTAACATTTTAATATGTTTTGCAGTTAATGCATCATATTTATCTTTCCAATTTTCTAATTCTAAATCTCCAACACGCATTCCGTTTCTACCAGTTTTGTCCATATAAGTTGGGCCAATACCTTTTAATGTAGAACCAATTTTAGCTTTACCTTTAGAGGTTTCTGATGCAGCATCTAATAATCTATGTGTAGGTAAAATTAAATGTGCTTTTCTTGAAATTAATAATTTAGATGTGTAGTTTATTTTATGTTTATCTAAATTTTCTAATTCTTTTTTAAATATTACAGGATCTATTACAACTCCATTACCAACTACATTTAAGGCTTTATCATGAAAAATACCTGAAGGGATAGTGTGTAATACATGCTTTTCACCATCAAAAATTAAAGTATGACCTGCATTTGGTCCTCCTTGAAAACGAGCTATGATATCATAATTTTTGGTAAGTACGTCTACAATTTTACCTTTTCCTTCATCTCCCCATTGTAAGCCTAGTAATAAATCTACTGCCATTTTATAATTTTGTAATTGTTTATTTTATAAACTGTTAATTAAAAATTTATTTATTTTTTTTTGTTCCGTAAAAATAAAGTGAATGATTGTGAATGTTAATATCAAAAATATCTTCGATTGTTTTTTTGATGATTTGTATTCTAGGGTCGCAAAATTCTTTTACTTCACCAGAATCAGTAAAAATAACATGATCATGATTTTTATCGAAATAACTTTTTTCGTAACGAGCCATTGTTTGTCCATCAAATTGATGTTTTCTCACCAAATTACAATCTAAAAGTAAATCTATAGTATTATATAGAGTAGCTCTACTAACTCTATAATTTTTATTTTTCATTTTAATATATAAAGATTCTATATCAAAATGCTCATCAGCATCATAAATTTCTTGAAGAATAGCATAGCGTTCTGGAGTTTTTCTATGTTTATTTTCTTCTAAATATGAAGTGAATACTTTTTTAACTATTTCTTGATTTTCAGTAGAATTACTCATCAGTTTTACTTTTACGAAGCAACAAATTTACGTTTATTTCTTTATAAAAAAACACTTTTGTTAGAATGATATTTACATTCTATTAACACGCTCTACATTTTTAACCCCTTCAACTTTTTGAATATTATTGATGAGTTTGTTTAGCTGCCCTATGTTTTTTACACTTAAAGATATTTTACCATCAAAAACACCTTCGTCTCCAGATATATTTATACTATGTATAAAAACACCCATATTATTAGAAATTATTCTGGTTACATTATTTACAATACCAGTATTATCAACTCCACTAATATGCAAAACAGCTTTAAAGTCTTGTTTGGTAGAATCTATCCATTTTGCAGGCATAATTCTATATGCATAATTAGATTGTAAAGAAATTGCATTAGGACAATTCTTTTTATGCACTTTAATACCATCATTAATGGTTAAAAACCCAAAAACTTTATCACCTGGTATTGGATTACAACATTTAGATAATTTATAATCTAACTTTTCTTCTTCTTTACCAAAAACAAGAGCATCATATTTATATGTTACTTCTTCTTCGTCAGTCTCTTGTTGAGTTTTTACAGAAGGTCCTCTTCTTAATTTTGTTTTAAAGAAGTTTAGAATAGTACTATTTCTTTGAGCTACAAAAGCTTTTAATTGTGTATTGTCTATTGCACCATTTCCTATTCTATAAAACAAATCGAAACTTGTTCTAAGTTTAAAAAAGTTAACTAAATCATTAATTGTTTTTTCGTTAAAAGGTATTTTTAAATGACGAAGTTTACGAGTTAGAATAGCTTTACCTTCTTCAGCAATCTTCTTTTCTTCATCTTTTAAAGCAGCTCTAATTTTTGTTCTTGCTCTAGCAGTAATCACAAAATCTAGCCAACGTGAATTTGGTTTATTAGTAGAACTAGTAATTACTTCTATTTGATCTCCACTTTTTAGTGTATGACTTAAAGGAACTAATTTGCCATTTACTTTAGCTCCTCTACATTTTAATCCTACATCTGTATGAATAGAAAATGCAAAATCTAAAGCTGATGCATCTTTTGGTAAGGATTTTAAATCTCCTTTTGGTGTAAAAACATAAATTTCTTTTGCATAAAGGTTTAATTTAAAGTCTTCTACAAAATCTACTGCGTTTATATTTTGGTTTTCTAATGTTTCTTTAAGTTTATTTAACCAAGCTTCTAAACCACTTTCATTATCATCTCCTTGTTTGTATTTAAAATGAGCAGCATAACCTTTTTCTGCTATTTCATTCATTCTATTAGAACGAATTTGTACTTCTACCCATTGAGCATCAGGCCCAACAACTGTAATATGTAATGCTTCATATCCTGTAGATTTTGGTTGAGAAATCCAATCTCTTAAACGAGCTGGGTTAGGCCTAAAATTATCAGTTACAATTGAGTAAATTTTCCAAGCATCATGTTTTTCATCCTTAGAAATTGGCTTAAATATGATTCTAATAGCATATTTATCAAAAACTTCTTCGAAAGTTACATTCTGTTTCAACATTTTTCTACGAATAGAAAAAATAGATTTAAAACGACCTTTTATTTCATATTTAAATTTCTCTTTACTTAAACCTTCTTCAATAGTTTTAGAGAATCTATTTAAATAATCTTGTTGTTCTTCTTTACTTTCTTTTATTTTAGCAACAATGCTGTTGTAAACTTCTGGTTCTGTATATTTTAAACCTAAATCTTCAAGTTCTGTTTTAATATTATAAAGACCAAGTCTATGAGCTAAAGGAGCATAAATATATAAGGTTTCTGATGCAATTTTCACTTGCTTATGTGCTGGCATTGCATCCATAGTTTGCATGTTATGCAATCTATCTGCAATTTTTATTAAAATTACACGAACATCATCATGTAATGTAAGTAGCATTTTTCTAAAATTTTCTGCTTGTATAGAAGAGTCTTGTTCTTTGTTTAAGCGAGAAATTTTAGTTAATCCATTAACAATTTTTGCAATAGTTTCACCAAAAAGGTGTTCCATATCATCTATGGTATATTCTGTATCTTCTACAACATCATGAAGTAGGGCAGCAGCTATAGAAGTTGCACCTAAACCGATTTCATTTGCTACTATTTTTGCAACAGCTATTGGATGAAAAATATAAGGTTCGCCTGTTTTTCTTCTTTGTGATGAATGTGCATCAACAGCAATTTCAAAGGCTTTTCTAATGAGTTCTTTATCTTCTTTTGATAAGACCTCATAAGTACCTTTTAACAAATCTTTGTAACGATTTGCAATTTCTTTGTTTTCTTCTTCTATGGTTGCTGTATATTCCATAAACAATTGCTAAGACTTTTTAAATCTTAAGTGAATTTATGAATAACTATTTTAATTGGCAAGTATTTATTTTTCTAAGTTTCGAACTCTTTCTAATAAAGTAGGATGTGAATAATGCATAAAAACATATGCTGGATGTGGAGTTAAATTACTTAAACTATTTTTTGATAGTTTTTTTAGTGATGTAATTAAAGGTTTTGCAGCAAAAGTTTCTTTGGCATAATTATCTGCTTGATATTCAAATTTACGAGACATATAGTTCATAAATAAACCTGTAATTTCAGATATTGGAGAATATAAAATACCAAAAGCAATTAAGCCAATATGAAAACTAGGAATGGAAACTCCTAAAGCTTCAGATAATACTGGTGTATTTATAAATATTGATAGTATGTATAATGTTAAGCCTGTCAACAGAATAGAGGTAGTTATATTAAAAATAATGTGTTTTCTTTTATAATGACCTACTTCATGAGCTAAAACTGCCACAATTTCTTCTGTTTCTAAATCGATTATTAAAGTGTCAAAAAGTGTAATTCTTTTTTGAGAACCAAATCCAGAAAAATAGGCATTTGCTTTTGTAGAACGTTTAGAACCATCAATTACAAAAATATTGTTAATGGTAAAGCCTACTTTTTTCGCATATTTTTCTATTGCCCATTTTAATTCTCCATCTTCTAATGGTGTTTGTTTATTAAATAATGGCACAATTAATTTTGCATAAAACATATTTATAAACAAAGAGAAAAAAGCAACTAAAATCCAAGCATAAATCCAAAAATCTTTACCTGCAAATTCATAAAACAAAATAATTAAAGATAGTATTGTACCACCTAAAACAATTGTCATAAACCAACCTTTTAGTTTATCTAACCAAAAGGTAGTTTTTGTAGATTTATTAAAACCAAATTTTTCTTCTATTACAAAAGTTTTATAATATGAAAAAGGCGTGGTTAATATATCTGAACCAATTAAAATAACTCCAAAGAAAATTAGAGCTACTAAAATTGGGTGATTTGTAAAACTTCTTGCAAAGTTATCTACATATTTAAAGCCATCAAAAAAGAAAAAGCCTACTGTTAAAACTATTGAAAATGTTGATGTTATATTAGAAAATTTTGCATTTATTTTTTTGTATTCTTGTGATTTTTTGTATTTTTTTTCATCATATACATCAGCTAATTTTTCGGGTATTTTATCATCAAAATGCTTCGTATTTAAAACATCTAATATTTTATCAATTAGAAAACTGATAATAATTATAGCAATTAGAATATAAAATACTGTAGTAGGTTGCATTAATCTTTTAATCTTTTATGTGCATACATTGCAGCTCCAATAATACCTGAATTATTTCTAAACTCAGCGACTTTTACTTTAACATCTGTAGTTAAATATTCTTTAAACTGATCGTATTTTTTACTAATACCACCACCTAAAATTATTAAACTTGGCGAAAAAACAATTCTTGTATATTCTAACAGTTCATCAAAACGTAAAGCCCACTGTTTTAAACTTAAATCTTCTTTTTTTCTAATAGAGTCTGCTGTATAATACTCAATGATTTTTCCATTAGAATGTAGCATTTTACCTAATTCTAAATTTGGAATTAATTTTTTATTATAAAAAAGGCCAGAACCTATTCCTGTACCAATTGTTATTACAATGGTTACTCCTTTTTCTTTTTTCCCTGCACCTAAATTTACTTCTGCAACACCTGCTAAATCAGCATCATTACTGACATAAAAAGGAATATGGCATTCTTTTCTAAAAAGTTTGTCTACTTTAATATTTAGCCATTTTTTACTTAAGTTTCCTGAATGAATACATTTACCATCTACAATAGTTGTAGGAAAACTACAACCAACAGCATCTTTCCAATCGAAATGCTCAACCATTTCTTTTACTACTTTTGCAACAGCATTAGGTGTAGCAGGTTTTGGAGTTGCTATTCTGTGTCTTTCTGTTAATAACTCTCCTGTTTTTGTGTTAACAATGGCAGCTTTAATGCCTGAACCTCCAATATCGATTCCTAATATTTTCATTTCCTATATTTTAAATCCTCTTTGTCTCTTAGCTTCAAAGATAACAATTGCAGCTGCAACAGAAACATTAATAGAATCAATTTTGCCTTGCATTGGTATGTTTATATTTTGTGTAGCTTCTGTTCTCCAAATTTCTGATAGGCCAGTAGCTTCTGTACCTACAACAATAGCAGCAGCTTTTTTATAATCTTCTTTATAATATTCGTTTGAGTTTTGCAAAGTAGCTGAAAAAATATCTATTGATTTTTCTCTTAAAAAATCGATAATTTCTTTTGATGAACCAGTAGCAACTTGATTAGTAAATAAACAACCCACACTAGAACGAATTATATTTGTGTTGTATAAGTCTCCTTTAGGATTAGCAATAAAAACAGCATCTAGTTTTGCAGCATCTGCAGTTCTAAGTAAAGCACCAATATTGCCAGGTTTTTCAATACTTTCTACTACAAGTATTAAAGGATAATTATTAGAAAACTGAATGTTTTTTAATGAGAAATCTTTTGATTTAGCCACAGCAATAAGTCCTTCAGTAGAATCTCTGTAAGCTAGTTTTTGATAAACTTCTCTTGATATTTTTATGCAATTAATTGTTGAATCAAATAAAGTTAAAACCTCTTGTTCTGAGATTAAATCACTATCAAATAAGATAGTGTCAAATTCATAATTAGCTTCAATAGCTAGAGATATTTCACGTTTACCTTCAATTAAAAATAGCCCTTGTTTTTTACGTTCTCTAGATTTTTCTTGAAGTTTCAGTAAATTCTTTATGTAAGCATTTTGCATGCTTGTTATTTCTTTCATTATAGGCAAAGATAATTTAAATTAAGATTTTTGTCATAAAAAAAGCTCTGATAAAATCAGAGCTTTAATTTTGTAAGTCTTAAAAATTATTTAGACTTGTATTTGTTAGAATAACGTTTCCACAATTTAGTTTGATGAGTTTCTAAACTGATATCTCTTCCTTGAATAAAGGCTTTTGATAAAACATTTCCTCTCATATCTAAAGCATCTCCATCAGAAATAAAAAGAGTAGCATCTTTACCAACTTCTAAAGTACCTACTTTATCATCAATTCCTAAAATTTTAGCAGAATTAGAAGTAAGTAATTGTAGAGCAACTTCTTTGTCTAAGCCATGAGCAGCAAATGTACCTGCATAAAATGGTAAGTTTCTTGTATTCATTCTTTCCATTTGACCTTCCATACCTAAACATACTAAAACTCCTTTATCTACTAAAGTTTTAGCAATAGTATATGTGTAGTCGTAAGCATCATCTTCACTATTTGGGTTTCTATGTGGTCTCTCTAAAACAACCCCAACATTATTTTTTACAAGTAAGTCTGCAACACTATCTGCACCTTCACCATGAACTAATGCTAAATTGTTTATTCCTAATTCTTTACAAATTGTTATGGCGTCTGTAATTTCTTTTGCACCACTTGCATGTATAAATAGTTTAGTAGAACCATCAAATAATCCTTTTGTAGATTCGTAAGGAATATGTTTTGTATCACTATTACTTGCCAAATAATTTTTAGCATTTAAAAAGTATTGTTTTATTTCATCAATATTTTTTCCATAATTTGGATCTGCTTTTAATGCAGGATCTTCTCCTAACCACCATCTACCAGAAGTAAAGCTTCCTGGCCAATTCATATGAATGGCATCATCTGTTTTTATTGCAGCATCTTCCCAATTCCAAGCATCTAATTGAACTATAGATGATGTACCAGAAATTAAACCACCTCTTGGTGTTATTTGAGCCATTAAAACTCCATTAGGCCTCATAGATTCTACTACTTTACTCTCAGCATTATAAGCGATTAAACTTCTAATATGAGGATTCATAGTACCTACTTCATCAAAATCTCTTGTTGCTTTAACAGCGTCAATTTCTGCTAACCCTAAAGAGGCATTTGTAGCAATTAACCCTGGGTAAATGTGTTTACCTTTGGCATTAATAACTGTTCCTATTCTTGCAATTCTCATCATTGCAGAACCTACAAAGGTAATTTTACCATCACTAAACATGATTAATGAATTCTCTATAACCTGTCCATTTCCAAGATGTGCTGTTGCACCTTCTATAGATATAGGATTAGATTGTTTAGCTGCTGGAGTTTGTTGAGCGTTAATGTTAATCATTAAAAAGAAAAACATCAAACTGTATATTATTTTTTTCATCTTTCTTAGTTTTTAAGTTCTTCTAAAGTGTCACATTCAAAGTTTCTATCTTTTCTTTTCATAGGAACTCTTGTTTTTCCACCTCCTAATTTTTCGTTTAACATCATAGTTATAAGTTGACTTTTTTCTTCTGCAATTGCTTTACGCTTTTTCTTATCTTCTTCTCTGTCAAAATATACTTTACCTTCTATAATTGTTTTTTCTACTTTAGCATAAATAGACATTGGATGATTAGACCAAAGCACTACATCTGCGTCTTTACCTTCTTTAATACTACCAACTCTATCATCTATATGTAATAATTTAGCAGGGTTTATAGTTACTGTCTTCCAAGCTTCTAACTCAGATAAACCACCATATTTAATAGTTTTGGCAGCTTCTTGATTTAAACGCCTAGACATTTCTCTATCATCAGAATTTATTGCTACAGTTACACCAGCATTATGCATTATTGCTGCATTAAAAGGAATTGCATCATTTACTTCGTATTTGTATGCCCACCAATCAGAAAAAGTAGAACCACCAACTCCATGTTCAGCCATTTTATCTGCTACTTTATAACCTTCTAAAATATGTGTGAATGTATTTACATTAAAATTAAATCTCTCTGTAACTTTCATCAACATATTAATTTCTGACTGTACATAAGAGTGACAAGAAATAAAACGCTCTTTGTTTAAAATCTCAGCAATTACTTCCATTTCAATATCCTTTCTATAAGGTTTACCACTTTTCTTTAAAGCATCATATTCTTTAGCTCTAGTAAAATAGTCTACAAATAATTGTTCTACACCCATTCTTGTTTGTGGAAATCTAACACCATTTGCACTTCTAGATTGTTTTACGTTTTCACCCAATGCAAATTTTATAAATTTAGGAGTGTTTTTATAAATCATGCCTTCAGCATTTTCTCCCCATTTTAATTTAATAATTGCAGAACGACCTCCAATAGGATTTGCAGAACCATGTAAAATTTGAGCAGATGTAGTACCTCCAGAAATATTTCTGTAAATATTAATATCTGTTGGGTCTACAACATCTTCAATGGTAACTTCTGCAGAAGAGTTTTGTGCACCTTCATTTATAGATGATGCAGCAATATGTGAATGTTCATCAACAATACCAGCAGTTAAATGCTTACCTGTACCATCTATTACAGTGGCTCTTCTAGATTTTAAATCTTTACCAATTTTTGAGATTTTACCATCTTCTAATAAAACATCAGTATTTTCTAAAATGCCAGCATCTTCACTTGTCCAAACTGTTACATTTTTTATTAAAATAGTTTCAGTTTTTGGTTGTGTGTAGTTACCAAAACCTAAGTTTGGATAACTTACAGGGACAACAGTAATATCATCTGATTTATTTTTGTTTTTAGAAGCTTCTTTTTTATTAGCTCCTTTTTGCATTTTTTGACTTGCAGACCAAGAAGATTCGTTCCCTTCTGTATCGTAAGCAGTTCCTTGCATTACATTAGCAGCATTAATAACTTTTCCTGTTAATCTAGTATAACCATCTTCTTCATTTAATATGATAGAAATCCAATCATCTTTAAAAGAAAATTTAGATTTAACTTTTTTATCATTTAGTTTTAAAGACCCTGTTTGTTTTGCTCCTTTATCAGTTATAGATAAGTCATAATTTTTATTATTTACAGATAACATATAATCACCAGTGATATCTTTAATATTCATATCTTTGATAACATTTTTATCACCTAAAACCCAATTTTCAAACATTGTAGTTTTAGCATCAAAAATATCTCCAGAAGTAATTAAAAAGTTAGCATAACTTCCTCTTTTAAGATTTCCAATATCTGTTTTTCCTAAAATTGATGCTGGAATAGTTGTTAAAGAAGCTAATGCTTTTTCTTTATCAAAACCATATTTAATAGCTTTTTGTAAATTTTTATGAAAAGATTTTACAGATTTTAAACTACGAGTAGTTAATGCAAAATTTACTCCATTTTTAGAAAGCACACTTAAATTAGAAGGCTCTTGATTCCATTTACGCATATCTCTTAAAGAAATTTGTTGTGCTAAAAGCGGATTAGAAACATCGTAAGCATTACTAAAATTAATAGGAATAATAAAGTTAGCATTTAAAGCTTTAATATCTGCAATTCTTTCATACTCATCTCCAGAACCAACTATGGTATATTGAATGTTAAATTCATCTCCAACTTTATCAGCTCTAGTTGCATCTAACCAGTTATTAGTTTCAAAAATTTGAACTAGATCTTTATTTCTATTTAAAGCTTCTAGTGCTAAATCTTTGTTTTCCATATTTCCTTTAGCATACCAATCTGCATCTAAATACGTTTGGCGTAATAAAGCCATAGCACCCATTCTAGAAGAAGGGTAAGCTTGATTAGATTTTCTACTTTTATTAAATGATAAGAACTGTGCAGATTTTTGATCTAAAATTCTATATGCATTTGAAGAGTTTGGACTTAGGGCAACAATTAATCCATTACCTCTAATGATACCATCATGTAAATGAGTATTTACAACTCCAAAACCAGCATTTATCATATCTTTTGCTTTTCTATTATCGAATTTAAAATTCTCAATAGGGTTTGTATCTGGTCTAATATGGTCATTCCAATAATATCCTTCACGTGAAGGTTCATATTGTGTAACACGTCCTCTTGGAGCTCTCTTTGGTTTTGGTAAACCAAATTCAGTGTAAATATCTATAAAAGAAGGGTATATGCTTTTACCATCTAAATCTGTTGTAATCGTTCCTTTAGGAATTTTAACAGATTTACCAACTTCTACAACTTTACCGTCTTTAATTAATAATGTCCCCTTTTTTATAACTTCTGTTGGGGTTACATAAATGGTTGCATTAGTAAGTGCAAACATTTTTTTTTCTGAAGTTTTTACTCCTTTGTCTGTAGGAAAATAATCTTGTGCTTTCGCTATTGAAAACGACAGACATAAGAGTAAGAAAAATAGTTTTCTCATGTAGTTTGAATTTATTTGAATAGTTTATAAATTTAGATAGAAGCACTCATTTAATACTTCTATTTAAGGCTTTTAACAAAATTTTAAGAATTTAAAACTGATTGTACTTATTAAAATGAGAAATAAATAAGTCTACAACATAATTATAAGAATCAGTGCCTTTTGTTTGTTTATTACTTTTTAAAAAAGCATTATATCCTTTTTTCATAAGTGGTTCAAAAGGATTTTCATATTCTTTCCAAAATTGATAACTTTTATTAAAATCTTTAATAACGCCTTTATTTACTTTTTTCCAAAGCTTTTGAGATAAGTTAGCATCACGTTTTCTAACTTCTGATATGCAATAACTAAAAGCCATTTTGTAACTAGAATATTTAAAATAAATATCAGTATTATAATTTGCAGCTAAAAACCCTACAAAATTGGCTTCATTTTCTGCTGCAAACCCAATTTGATGTGCCATTTCATGACAAGTAGTTGTTGGATAGCTAGTTTTTGGAACTAAACTATTTACCTGAGCTTCTCCTGTTAATGGGTTTAAATATCCAGAAGTACCATTATAAGTTTGTAAAGTACTCATTAAAGAGCTTTTTACAGATGCATATTTATAAGAAAGTTGAGGAAAATCTTTAGCTAGATTTTCATATCCATTAATTGCTAAATCATAAATTTTTACATCTGAATAAGGGTTTATAACAGATACTGTATCATTCTTTGTAATTTCTAATTGATAATGGTTTAGGTTATTAATTATATAATTGGTTACTTTTTCAAGTTCTTCTGTGGTGTATTTTGATTGTGTATGTCCTAGATTTTTAGATAAAGGTTCTCTGTAATAATTTAGACCCCAGAAAATGTAAAAACAGAAATATAAAATTGAAAAAGAAACAATAAGTTTAATCATTTTTGGAATGAAGTTTTTAAACTTATTCTTAATCACTAAAACAACAAAACGTAATAAATAAAACAGTAATAAACTTATTAGCATATCACCAATTGAAAAAGGTATCCACCCAAAAAGTAATCTTAAAAATTTTGATATGTAAGGATAAATTCCATTAGAGTAATATGCTTCAATAAAACTAGGGTGTTTTTCTGCCAATCGCATCAATAACATTTGTATTGGTAAAAAAAGTGCTAGTAAAATTTGTGTTTTATTCCATTTCATTATCGTAAAAATATGAAAATCAAGGTTGAAAAAGTGAACAGGTTATTAACAACATAATAACAATTTTATTTACAATAATTGTGTACAAATAAATGTTAATTTAATGTTAGCAAATTAAAGCTAAAAATATACATTTGTGTCATGGAGAAAACGAATGCCATAGCTGGGACTAAAATAGATAAATCAAGAATTATTTCTCTCGAGAAAGGGAAAATTCCACCACAAGCAGTTGATTTAGAGGAAGCTGTGTTAGGTGCAATGATGATTGATAAGAAAGGTATTGATGATGTAATTGATATTTTGCATTCAGATGCTTTTTATGATGTTAAGCATCAAGAAGTATATGCTGCCATTTATGAATTATTCCAAAATTCTGAACCTATAGACTTATTAACAGTATCTAACTTGTTGAGAAAGAAAGGAAAATTAGATTTGGTTGGTGGTGATTTTTATTTAATTCGTTTAACACAAAAAGTAGCTTCTTCTGCACATATTGAATTTCATGCAAGAATTATTTTACAAAAATATATTCAAAGAAGATTAATTTCAATTTCATCAGAAATTATAGAAAGTTCTTATGACGAATCTACAGACGTTTTTGATTTGTTAGATGAAGCAGAAGGTAAGTTGTTCGAAGTTACTCAAGGTAACTTAAAAAAGAGTTCTGAAGATGCAGGTTCACTTGTAAAACAAGCCTTAAAAAAGATACAAGAAATTGGTAATCAAGAAGGTATGTCTGGTCTAGCAACAGGTTTTACCAAACTAGACCAACTTACTTCAGGTTGGCAACCTTCAGATTTAATTATTATAGCAGCAAGACCAGGTATGGGTAAAACTGCCTTTGTGATTTCTATGGCTAAAAATATGGCTATCGATTTTAATCATGCAGTTGCTGTATTTTCTTTAGAGATGTCATCTGTACAATTAATAACTAGGATGATTTCTTCTGAAACAGGATTAACATCAGAAAAGTTAAGAAAAGGTAATTTAGAACCACATGAGTGGGAACAATTAAATGTTAAGGTTAAAAAATTATCTGATGCACCTATTTTTATAGATGATACTCCATCACTTTCTATATTTGATTTACGTGCAAAAGCAAGACGTTTGGTTTCTCAGCATAATGTTAGAATTATAGTTATTGATTATTTACAATTAATGACAGCTGGTGGAAATGGAAAAGGAGGAGGAAACAGAGAACAAGAAATTTCTACCATTTCTAGAAACTTAAAGGCATTAGCCAAAGAATTAAATGTACCTGTAATTGCATTATCTCAATTATCGAGAGCTGTAGAAACACGTGGAGGATCTAAAAGACCTTTATTATCAGATTTACGTGAATCTGGTGCTATTGAGCAAGATGCAGATATTGTAAGCTTTATTTTTAGACCTGAATATTATGGTATGACAGAATGGGATGATGATGATCATACACCTTGTGAAGGTCAAGGAGAATTTATTGTAGCAAAGCACAGAAATGGTGGTTTAGATAACATACGTTTAAAGTTTACAGGGCATTTAGCTAAATTCTCTGATTTAGAAGAAGGTTTTAGTTCAGAATTCCAATCGTCTATGAATAATTCTTTTGATGATGATGATTTTTCACCAAATCAAAGAATAGAACCTAAAGATGCTTTTGGAGATGATGATGATGTACCATTCTAAAAATTAACCAAAAATTAAATTTAAAATGATAAAAGAACAACAAATAGATATCAATAATATTATTGTAGAATTCACAGAGGTTTTTGTAAATTCTTAAATAAAAACTAAAATATTATGAAATACACAATTGCTCAACAGTAATTGTGTATTTTAGTTTTTGATTATGAAGAAACCGTTTTTACTTTTACTATTTTTATTGTCATCATTCTGTTCATGGGCATCTTTTATTTATATCCCTATGGATTATGATAATCAAAAAAATCATTTAAAAGCATATGGTATTGTCTATTATTCTCTTGAAATAGGTTTAAAATCTAAATGGTTATTAAATTATGATGGAGGTGCTTTTTTAATAGAAAATAATAAAGCTGTAGAAAACGAATGTAGAATTAGAGGCGTGTCTTATCAAGTAATTTCGGATGCTAAATCGCAAATTATTTTACAAGAAATTTCATCTCCCTCATCTAATCAAGAAGCTGTAACCTTAGAAAAAGCTCCAAAAATTGCTGTTTATTCTCCAAAAGATAAAATGCCTTGGGATGATGCAGTAACTATGGTGTTAACCTATGCAGAAATTCCTTTTGATGTTATTTATGACAAAGAAGTGTTAGCAGATAAATTATTATTATATGAATGGTTGCACTTACATCATGAAGATTTTACTGGCCAATATGGAAAATTTTATGGTTCTTTTAGAACTGCTCCTTGGTACATTCAAGGAAAAAAAGATGCTGAAAAACTAGCAAAAGAATTAGGCTTTAATAAAGTATCTGAAGAAAAATTAGCGGTTTCGAAAAAAATTAGAGATTACGTTATTGGAGGCGGATTTATGTTTGCAATGTGTTCAGCTACAGACAGTTTTGATATAGCCTTAGCTGCAGAAGGTGTAGATATTGCAGAAGCTATGTTTGATGGTGATGCATCAGAGCCTAATTATCAATCAAAAATAGATTATAATAAAACGTTTGCTTTTACAAATTTTGACTTGGTAAGAAGTCCAACAACCTACGAGTTTTCTTCTATTGATATGACAAGAAAACGTAGAATTCCAAAAACCTCAGATTATTTTTCTTTGGTAGAATTCTCTGCAAAATGGGATCCAGTCCCAACAATGCTTACTCAAAACCATACCATTTTAGTTAAAGGATTTATGGGGCAAACCACTTCATTTGATAGAAACACTGTAAAATCTAATGTTTTGGTTTTGGGAGAAAATAAAACCAATAGAGAAGCCAGATATATTCATGGCACAAAAGGTAAAGGTATGTTTACTTTTTATGGTGGTCATGATCCAGAAGATTATACACATAGAGTAGGAGATCCAAAAACAGAATTAGATTTGCATCCTACTTCACCTGGTTACAGATTAATTTTAAACAATGTATTGTTTCCAGCTGCTAAAAAGAAGAAACAGAAAACCTAGGTCTTTGCTAGTTTACGAAGCAATCTATTTGTGAAAACCTAGAGATTACTTCAGTCTTTCATCCTTTGTAATAACGTTTATTTATGTTGTTAATAAATCTGAAATAAATAATTTTTAAATCGATTTGTTATTCAAACACTTTTGTATTTTTGTTGTCTAAATAATTACAATTTACAATGCCTACTACACAACAATTACAAGACTTTACACAACAAGTTCGTAGAGATATTTTAAGAATGGTACATGCTGTAAATTCAGGACATCCAGGAGGTTCTTTAGGATGTGCAGAATTTTTTACTTGTTTATATCAAGAAGTAATGGATTATTCTACAGATTTTACCATGGATGGTAAAAACGAAGATTTATTTTTCCTTTCTAATGGACATATTTCTCCTGTTTATTATAGTGTATTAGCTCATAGTGGATTTTTTCCAGTATCAGAATTAGCAACATTTAGACATATAGATTCTCGTTTACAAGGGCACCCAACTACTCACGAAGGTTTACCAGGTGTAAGAATTGCATCAGGATCTTTAGGTCAAGGTATGTCTGTAGCTCTTGGAGCTGCTGAAGCTAAAAAATTAAATGGTGATGATAAATTAGTGTATTCTTTACATGGAGATGGAGAATTGCAAGAGGGTCAAAACTGGGAAGCAATCATGTATGCATCAGCAAAAAAAGTAGACAATATTATTTGTACTATTGATTTAAATGGAAAGCAAATTGATGGAGCTACAGATGATGTTTTACCAATGGGAAGCATTAAAGCAAAATTTGAAGCTTTTGGTTGGTATGTTTTAGAAGTAAAAGAAGGTAATGATATTGAAGCAATATTAGCTGGGTTATCAGAAGCAAAATCATTAACTGGTAAAGGAAAACCAGTGTGTATTTTATTATATACAGAAATGGGTAATGGAGTTGATTTTATGATGAATACTCATGCTTGGCATGGTAAAGCACCTAATGATGAACAATTAGAAAGTGCTTTAGCTCAAAATCCAGAAACTTTAGGAGATTATTAACGTAAATATTTTTATGATAATATTCATAATATAAAAACCTACAATTTAATTGTAGGTTTTTTTTATGATTTCATTTAGATGGATTTGTAAGAATCCTTTTATCTTTACAACTAAGAAAATGTAAATTCTTTCACAATATATGAAAATCGGAATTGTTTGTTATCCTACTTTTGGAGGAAGTGGAGTAGTAGCTACAGAGTTAGGAATGGCACTTGCAGATAATGGTCATGAAGTACATTTTATTACCTATAATCAACCAGTTCGTTTAGATTTTTTATCACATAAATTGCATTTTCATCAAGTAGTTATAGAAGAATACCCTTTATTTCAATATCAACCCTATGAGTTAGCACTCTCTACAAGAATGGTAGATGTTGTAGAAAGATATCAATTAGAGGTTTTACATGTTCATTATGCAATTCCTCATGCATATGCTGCATATATGGCTAAACAAATGCTGTTAGAAAAAGGTATCAAAATTAAAGTGGTTACTACTTTACATGGTACAGATATTACACTTGTGGGTAGTCATCCAACTTACAAAGCAGCAGTTGAATTTAGTATTAATAATTCTGATGTAGTTACAGCTGTATCAAATAATTTAAAGGAAACTACAAATCAATTATTTAAAATTGATAAAGCCATACAAGTTGTTTATAATTTTATAGACATAAAAAAATATGATAGAGCTCAAGATGAGGAATGTAAAAGAGGAGCTCTTGCAAAAAGTAACGAACGTATTTTAACCCATATCAGTAATTTTAGACCTGTAAAAAGAGTAGAAGATGTAGTTCGAGTTTTTTATGAAGTTCAAAAAGAAATTCCATCAAAACTGTTATTAATTGGTGAAGGACCTGATAGAGTTTTAGCAGAAAAATTGACAAAAAAGCTAGGTATAAAAAACAAAGTATTCTTTTTAGGAAATAGTACAGAAATAGATAAAATACTATGTTATTCAGATGTGTTTTTATTACCTTCTAAAACAGAAAGTTTTGGTTTGGCTGCATTAGAGGCAATGGCTGCTAAAACTCCTGTTATATCTACTAATACTGGTGGTTTACTAGAAGTTAATATACATGGTGAAACAGGTTTTTTAAGTAATTTAGGAGATGTTAAAGATATGGCTATGAATGCAATATCTATTCTAAAAGATGATGTTGTTTTAGAACAATTTAAGCAAAGAGCTAAAGAGCATACAAAAAAGTTTTCTCTACAAAATATTTTACCTGTTTACGAAGATATTTACAAATCTTGTTACAAAAGTAAAGTGTAATCATAGAAAAGCTCAAACTTTAAAGTTTGAGCTTTTCTATTATTAATTTTTTTTAAGTTTATTTTCCAAACAAACCACCTAACATACCACCAAGTCCACCTCCAGACTTTTTGTTACCACCTAAAAGCATTCCAGCAACGTCATCTACAACACTTCCATCACCATCTGCATCTAATATTTGTTCTAAAAAGTTTTGTTCACTTTTAGCACTATTACCACCAAGTAAACCACCTAATAATCCAGTTAAATCGCCTGAATTTGCTATGTTTTGATTATTTTTTTGTTTACCTAAATATCCCATTACTAATGGTGCAGCTATTTTTAATATATTACCAACAGTATCTGCGTCTAAACCAGATTTTTGTCCAATAACTTGCTGTACACCATTTTGTTTTCCTCCTAAAATATGCCCTAAAATACCTACTCCATCTTGTTTTACACTATCATCTACACCACCATTAAATAATCCGCTTAAATTATCTAAAATACTTCCATCATGTTTATTATTTAAAGCATTTAATAAACCAGCTGCACCTTCAGGTGAAGAAGCATTTCTTTCCATTCCTTTCATTAAAACTGGTAAAGCCATAGTTAAAACACTACTTGTTTTATTTGTATCTGTGCCTGTAGATCCTGCTACACCAGACACAATTTGTTTTCCCAAATCACTATTTAATAAATCTAAAATACCTTCCATATTATGTTTTTAATAATTAATATCCTTTTTTTGTAAAAATATCACACAATATACAAATAAAGTCACTTCAGTTTTTAATAATTTTTTTATCTTTCAAATTCTTAAATTTTTAAACTTTTTGATGAAAAATCTCGCTTTACACTGGAAAATTTTGATTGGTATGGTATTAGGAATCCTTTTTGGATTAGGAATGACTACCATAAATGGAGGAGCACAATTTATTGCGAATTGGATTAACCCTTTTGGAACAATTTTCGTTAAACTGCTTAAGTTAATCGCAGTTCCATTAATTATTGCTTCGTTAGTAAAAGGAATATCTGATTTAAAAGATATTTCTAAATTTAAAAATATAGGATTAAGAACAATTGGTATTTATATTGTAACAACAGTTATAGCTATTTCTATCGGTTTATTACTAGTAAACATCGTACAACCAGGAAATGGTATTTCTGAAGAAACAATAACGAAACTAACAGATACTTATGCAAATAGTGGAGGTGTACAGTCTAAAATAGCAGAAGCTTCTAAACAAAAAAGCAGTGGACCATTGCAATTTTTAGTTGATATGGTCCCTGATAACGCTCTAAAAGCAATGAGTGAAAATAAATCTATGCTTCAAGTAATTTTCTTCACGATTTTTTTAGGAATTTCAATGTTATTGATAGGAGAAAAAAGAGCAAAACCTTTAAAAGACTTCTTCGATTCTTTAAACGAAGTTGTTTTAAAAATGGTTGATTTAATTATGCTTTTCGCTCCATATGCAGTTTTTGCTTTATTAGCAAATGTTGTAGTCTCATCTAATGATCCAGATTTATTAGTTGCACTCTTAAAATATGCTATGACAGTTGTTGGTGGGTTGTTATTAATGATTACATTCTACATGATATTTGTAAGTATTTTTACAAAGAAAAATCCATTATGGTTTTTAAAACAATTAAGTCCAGCTCAATTATTAGCTTTTTCAACGAGTTCTAGTGCTGCTACTTTACCTGTAACTATGGAAAGGGTTGAAGAACATATAGGTGTAGATAAAGAAGTATCTAGTTTTGTGTTACCTGTTGGAGCTACAATAAATATGGATGGAACTTCTTTATACCAAGCAGTTGCTGCTGTTTTTATAGCTCAAGCATTAGGTTTTGAATTATCATTTGTAGATCAACTGATGATAGTTTTAACAGCTTTATTAGCATCTATTGGTTCTGCAGCTGTACCTGGTGCAGGTATGGTTATGTTAGTAATAGTTTTAGAAGCAGTTAATTTTCCAGCAGATAAGTTAGCTATAGGTTTAGCTTTAATTTTTGCAGTTGATAGACCTTTGGATATGTGTAGAACTGTTGTAAATGTAACAGGAGATGCAACTGTATCTGCTTTAGTTGCAAAGTCTGTAGGTAAATTACATGATAACCCTGTTGCTAAAAATTGGGACGATAATTACGATGAAGTAAAATAGTCTCAATTATAATTATAAAATAGAATTAAAAAACATAATACTAAAAATATGAATGTTTGCTTTTTAATGTATCCTTGGGAAACTATAAAATCTCCAGAAAATGATACATCTTTAACTTTAATACACGAATGTGCTAAAAGAGGTCATGGAGTTGCTATTTGTACACCTTCTAATCTTACTATTAGAAATAGTGTAACAAATGCCTTTTGCACAATTTTAAATAGACTAGAAAAAATACCACCAAATATTAAAACTTTCTATAATAAAACTACCACAAGAGAAGAAATGCTACCTCTTGCAGGGTTTGATGTTATTTTTATGCGTGCAGAGCCACCTTTAGATCCTTTAATGCTAAATTTTTTAGATTCAGTAAAAGATGATGTTTTTATCATTAATTCTGTACAAGGAATGCGTGAAGCAAATAATAAATTATATACCGCTGTTTTCGAAGATCCTAATAATGAGATAATTCCTGTTACACATGTATCAAAAAATAAAGATTATTTAATTAAAATGATAGAAGAATCTTCTTCTGATAAAATGATTTTAAAACCTTTAAATGGTTTTGGAGGATCTGGAGTTATTTTAATTGAAAAATCTGCAATGGGCAATATCAACTCATTATTAGATTTTTACATTAGCAAAGGTGATGGAGGTTCAGATTATGTAATATTACAAGAATATATTGAAGGAGCAGATAAAGGAGATGTTAGAGTTTTATTATTAAATGGTTTACCTATTGGTGCTATGCGTAGAATTCCTGGTGAAAAAGATCATAGATCTAATGTTTCAGCAGGAGGTAGAGTTGCTAAACACAAATTAACAAAACAAGAAAAGATTTTATGTGATAAAATTGGTCCAAAATTAGTAAAAGATGGTCTTTATTTTGTTGGTATTGATGTGATTGGAGGAAAACTTGTTGAGGTTAATGTGATGTCTCCAGGAGGAATAACCTACATGAATAAGGTTTACAAAACACGCATACAGGAAAAAGTTGTTAACTTTATGGAAAGTAAAGTTTTAGAGAGAGATGCAGCATTTTTAAGAAAGTCTAAACTTAAAAAAGTAGTTGACGATGCTTAATTATTTTATTAATTAAAATTAATAATGTCTTTAAAAATTCCATCACCTAAAGTAAAAGCTAAATGGCTGTATCATCATTTAGAAGATGAGAATTTAATTATTTTTAATGCTACAATTCCTAAAGTTACAGATAAAGAAAACCTTCCATTAAAAGAAAGTTACAAAATAAAAGGGGCTGTTTTTTTTGATATAAAAAATACTTTTTCAGATATAGAGGCTGCTTTTCCAAACACAATTTTATCTCCTGAAAAATTTCAAGAACAAGCTCAAGAAATTGGAGTAAATAATAATAGTTGTATTATAGTTTATGATGAAATAGGTATTTATTCTTCTGCTAGAGTTTGGTGGATGTTTCAGCTAATGGGTTTTACTAATATTGCAGTTTTAGATGGTGGTTTTCCAGCTTGGAAATCAAAAGATTATCCTGTTGAACAAAAACATTTAATAAATTTAAATAAAGGTGATTTTAAGTCTTTTTATCAACCTGATAAAATAAAATTCACTAAAGATGTTTTAGAAAATATTAAAAATAAAGAAAGTATTGTTTTAGATGCAAGATCAAAAGGTCGTTTTTATGCAACAGAACCAGAACCAAGAAATGATATAAGAGGTGGTCATATTCCAGGTTCAGTAAGTTTAACCTATTCAGAAATTTTAGACCATCAGTATTTAAAATCAGATGAAGATTTAAAAACAATATATCAAGATTTAAACAAGCTTAACAAGCCAATTATTTTTAGTTGTGGCTCAGGAATAACAGCTTCTGTTTTAGCTTTAGGAGCAGAAATAGCAGGTGTTAAAAAATATGCTGTTTATGATGGTTCTTGGACAGAATGGGGTAGTACAAATCATTTACCAATAGAAAAATAATGAATAAAATAGATTGGACAAAAAGAGAGTTTGAGGCATACGTATTGTTATATGCTGCACATTGTAATCATTTTGAAAGTAAAGAAGAAGAGGCTTACATATTAGCTAGGGTTGATGATGCTACATTTCATAAAATTCATACAGAAGTTGTTATAGATTCTGAAGAAGAAGGATTAAATAAAATTCAAAAATATATTTCTGAAAATAAGTTTTCTCAAGCTGAAAAAGAAAATTTAATTAGAGACATTAAAAATGTATTCTTTGCAGATGGATCTGTTGACGTTATAGAAAAAAAAGTATTTAATTTACTAAAGAAAATTATAGATTAAAATGGTAAAGCTTTCAGTTGAAGATATTATAGCTAAAATTAAAAATGAAGAAACTTTTGAAGCTGTTTCAGAAGATTATTCTTTTACCATAAAAATAGAGGAATATGTATATTATGCTTGTGGTGCTGTTCATAATGGACATCAATTTAGACAAGAGTTATGGGACAATTGCTTGCATACAGAATATGAACGTTGGTTTGAAGAAGATCCAGAAACAAAAGAAATGGTTAAAAGTCATCCAATTGTAATAGCTGGGTGTGATTCTCGTTTCGAATATGATTTAAATAGAGCTCCTAAAACTGCAATTTATGAAGATGCTTGGGGTAAAAAATTGTGGAAGGAACCTTTACCTACAGAAATGCATGAAAAGAGCCTACAAAAACATGCAAATTTTTATAAAGTAGTGCATACTCTAATTTCTAAATTAGAAGAAAAGTTTGGAGTTTGTATTGTTTATGACATGCATTCTTATAACTGGAAACGTTGGACAAGAGAAGTACCTACTTGGAACTTAGGTACATCTAATGTAGATAATCATAGATTTGGAGAAGAAATAGAATCTTGGAGAGCTATTTTAGAGAAAACACCTTTACCTAATGGAATAAAATCAACTTCGAAAATTAATGATACTTTTCAAGGTAATGGATATTTTTTAAAATACATTACTCAAAACTTTAATAATACATTGGTTTTAGCTACAGAAATTGCAAAAGTTTATTGTGATGAATTAAAACAAATAATGTATCCGGAAGTAGTTGTAGCAGTAGAAAAATATTTAAAATTAGAGTTAAAAAAACATGCTAATACTTTTTATACGAAGCATAAATCGTAAATTTACAGCCCGAAATTTAGAGAATTGAGTTATGAGTGATGCTGTATCTATAAAAAATCAAAAACTATTTGAGATAGACCATAAAATTGATGAGTTAGTCAAGAAGATTGAAATGCTCAATTATGTAAATCCAAATAATATAGAAACTGAAAAAGCAAAGTTTTTTGATTCTAAATATTTAACGGATCCAAAGTTTACTTACCCAAAAAGAGATTTTGATAAATTTTCTTTGCATAAAGAATTTTTTACATTAAAAATAGATGACATAGAAGATGAACGTTTAAGAGATTTCTATGAAGATATCATCTATTTTTATTCAGGTTTAATTCAATGTATAGAAACTATTGGTAAAGGTAAGAGATTCTACTACAATAGTTTACGTTCTTTTGGTACACCAACTGAAAACGATGTAGAAAACGCAAAATTTATTTTGCATTTTGATAGTGAAGATGAAAACGATTCACTTTTTCAGCCAAAATATTCTGCTTCAGAATCTCATCAATATTTTAGAGAATATTCTAAAAACTATGACTTTAGTTACGAGATTAAAAACTCATCTGCAATGGGAGCAATTGCTATGGTTTCTAATACTGCACAAGCTTTAGTGCTTAATGAAAATCATACTTTTTCTCAAAATGAAATTAATATTTTAACAAATCATGAAATAGGTGTTCATATGGTAACTACTATGAATGGTATGTTACATCCTCTTAAGATATTTTCTCATGGATTTCCTAATAATGAAGAAACTCAAGAAGGCTTAGCTGTTTTTAGTGAATATATGTCTGGTAATCTAACAATTAAACGATTAAAAGAATTGGCTTATAGAGTGTTAGCTGTAGATAGTTTAGCTAAAGGATATGATTTCTCTAGAACATTTAGATTATTACATAATGGTTACGATTTAGATAGAGAACAAGCTTTTTATATTACTGTTAGGGCACATAGAGGAGGAGGATTTACAAAAGATTATTTGTATTTAACTGGCCTAAAAAAAATCTATAATTATCATTCAGAAGGTAAAGATTTAAGTTTGTTGCTAACAGGAAAAGTATCTTTAGAATTTGTTGATGATATCAGCTATATGATAGATAATAAATATGCTTCAGCTTCTAAACACATAACAGATTCTTATGCAACTAATAAGAATACGAATAAAACTGTTGATTTTATTTTAAGAAACTTAAAATAAATACTTATTGTTTATAAAAAAACTCCACAGAATGTGGAGTTTTTTATTTTATAAATTTTGAATCTTACTTTGCTGGAAGTACTTTACCTATACATTCGCCAAATCCAATTCTTACTTTATCATTTTTACAATGCGCACGCATTATAACTGTATCATTATCATTTATAAATTTTCGTTTAGTACCGTCTTTTAATTGAATTGGTTTTTGTCCTTTCCAAGTTAATTCTAACATAGAACCATAACTATCTTTTGTAGGACCAGAAATGGTTCCAGAACCCATCATATCTCCACTTTCTACAGGACATCCATTTATAGTGTGATGTGCCAATTGCTGAGCCATAGTCCAATACATATATTTAAAATTAGAATTTGCTACAATAGTTTCTTCACCTCCTTCTGGTTGTATACCTACTTGTAAATGAATATCATAACTACCTTTACCTTCTTGTTTTAAATAAGGTAATGGTTCATGTACTTGTTTAGGGTTATCTGTTCTAAAAGGTTCTAAAGCATCTAAAGTAACAATCCAAGGAGATATAGTTGAAGCAAAGTTTTTTCCTAAAAATGGTCCAAGTGGAACATATTCCCAAGCTTGAATATCTCTAGCAGACCAATCATTAAATTGTACTAACCCAAAAATATATTCTTCTGCTTCTTCAATAGGTATTCTTTCTCCTAAAACATTTGCATCTGTTGTAATAAAAGCCATTTCTAGCTCAAAATCTAATAATTTACTTGGGCCAAAACCAGGTGTATTACTACCTTCTGCAGGTTTAGTTTGTCCATAAGGTCTTCTAATTGGTGTTCCTGATGGAACAATAGAAGAACTACGACCATGATAACCAATAGGTATATGTAACCAATTTGGTAATAAAGCATTTTCTGGATCTCTAAATAAAGAACCTACATTTGTAGCATGCTCTTTACTCGCATAAAAATCTGTATAATCGCCAACTGCAACTGGTAAAAGCATTTCTACTTCATCCATTCTAAAGATAATTTTATCTTTATGATCTGCATTATCTCTTAATTTACCATTTTTAACATCAAAAACTTCTGCAATTCTATTACGCACTAATCTCCATGTTTTACGACCATCAGCAATAAAATCATTTAAATTATCTTGTAAAAACATATCATCAGTTAATGGTATGCCTTCAAAATACCCTAATTGATGAAAAGCCCCTAAATCTATAGCATAATCACCAATTCTACTACCAATTGTAATGATATCATCTCTAGTGATAAATACTCCAAAAGGTATGTTTTGAATTGGAAAGTCTGAATCTTCTTCTACTTTAAGCCAAGATTTACGCTTAGGATTGTTGGCAGTTATAATCATTTTTAAAAATATTTATTTTTCTCAAATCTACATTCTTTTTTTATCATTTTAAAATAAAAATATAGTAAAAATTGAATTTTTAATAAAGTTTTAGCAATGTATAATTAATCTTAATAAAATGTTGAAAACATCATTAAAACTAGTCTTTAAGCCATTGTATTTTAGTTATTTTTGTTTCTATAAAATAAAATAACATGCAAATAGATCATCAAATTTTTGACTTAATTGAAGAAGAAAGAGAAAGACAAATTAATGGTTTAGAACTTATAGCTTCAGAAAACTATGCAAGTGAGCAAGTAATGAAAGCACAAGGCTCTATATTAACCAATAAATATGCAGAAGGTTACCCAGGTAAAAGATATTATGGAGGTTGTGAAGTAGTTGATGTAGTAGAGCAAATTGCTATAGATAGATGTAAAGAATTATTTGGTGCAGCATATGTAAATGTTCAGCCACATTCTGGCTCTCAGGCAAATACAGCTGTATTTTCTGCTTGTTTAAAACCAGGTGATAAAATTTTAGGATTTGATTTATCTCATGGAGGTCATTTAACTCATGGTTCTCCTGTTAATTTTTCTGGAAAATTATATAAAACGTCTTTTTATGGTGTAGAGGAAGAAACAGGTGTTTTAAATTATGATAAAATACAAGAAACTGCTACCAAAGAAAAGCCTAATTTAATAATTGCAGGTGCTTCTGCTTATTCTAGAGATATCGATTTTAAAAGATTTAGAGAAATTGCAGATAGTGTTGGGGCATTATTAATGGCAGACATTTCACATCCAGCAGGTTTAATAGCAAAAGGTATTTTAAATGATCCATTACCACATTGTCATATTGTAACTTCTACAACTCATAAAACATTACGTGGTCCAAGAGGAGGAATTATTATGATGGGACAAGATTTTGACAATCCTTTTGGAGAAACTTTAAAATCAGGTAGTCCAAAGAAAATGTCTATGTTACTTAACTCAGCTGTTTTTCCTGGCAACCAAGGAGGTCCTTTAGAACATGTAATTGCTGCTAAAGCTGTTGCTTTTGGAGAAGCTTTAACAGATGAGTTTTTAGAATATCAAATTCAGGTGAAGTTAAATGCTGCTAAAATGGCTGAAGAATTTGTTAAGAAAGGTTATCATTTAATTTCTGGTGGTACAGACAATCACTGTATGTTAATTGATTTACGAAATAAAAATATTTCTGGAAAAGATGCAGAAATCGCTTTAGGAAAAGCAGATATTACAGTTAATAAAAACATGGTACCTTTTGATGATAAAAGTCCTTTTGTAACTTCTGGTATACGTGTAGGAACACCTGCTATTACTACTAGAGGTCTAAAAGAAGATGATATGGTTTCTGTTGTTAATTTTATAGATGAAGCTATACAAAATGCAGATAATGATGAGGCTTTACATGATATAGCTGATAGAGTTGCAGAAATGATGAGCTCTAGAAGATTATTTGTAATGTAAATTTATTTATAAACTAATATATTACAAAAAAGCATCAAGTTATTCTTGATGCTTTTTTATATCTTTCAACCTCAAAAATAATACATATGGATGCTTATTTTATTGCTACAGTTTTAATTTTTTTATCAGCTGTTTTTGGTTTTATAAATACTCGTTTTTTAAAATTACCAAACACCATTGGTTTAATGATTATTACTATAGTTTTTACTTTAGGTGTTTTGTTATTAAGTTATTTTGATCCTACTTTATTAAATGCAGAAAAATCAATTATTTCTAGTATAGATTTTAAAACTGTTTTATTAGATGAAATGCTAAGTTTTTTATTGTTTGCAGGAGCATTACATACTAATTTTGATCAACTTAAAGTACAAAGGTGGCCTATATTAATGTTTTCTACATTAGGAGTATTAACATCAACTTTTTTAGTAGGTGGTGCTATTTATTTCTTATTACAGTTTTTAAACTTACCTGTTAATTTTATTTACTGTCTACTTTTTGGAGCATTAATTTCTCCAACAGATCCTATAGCTGTTTTAGGGATTTTAAAACAAGCAGGAGTTCCAAAAAAATTGGAAACAAAAATTGTAGGTGAATCATTATTTAATGATGGAGTAGGAGTTGTTGTTTTTTTAACCATTTATCAAATAGCTAAATCTGGTATAGATGAAGATACTACTTTTGATGTATTTAAGCTTTTTGGACAAGAAGTCATAGGAGGTGTTTTATTGGGTGCTATTTTAGGTTATGCTTGTTATAAATTAATGAAAGCTATTGACGATTATCATATAGAAGTTATGATAACTTTAGCAGCAGTTATGGGTGGCACAGTAATTGCGCATAAGCTCCACTTATCTGCACCATTAGCAATGGTAACTGCAGGATTAATTGTAGGTAATGATACTGTTAGAGCTACTTCTATGTCAGAAATTACAGAAAAATATGTAGATAAGTTTTGGGAATTAATAGATATTCTTTTAAATGCTATTCTTTTTGTTTTAATTGGAATGGAAATGCTAGTTTTAGTGTTTGATGGTAAGTATGTTATTGCAGGATTATTAGCAATTCCAATTGTGTTACTTTGTAGATATGTTTCTTTATTATTTCCAATTATTGTTTTTAAAGACAAATTAGAATTTGTTAGAAGAACAGACTTTATAATGACTTGGGGTGGATTACGTGGAGGAATATCAATAGCACTTGCTTTAGGTTTAGCAAATGATATGAATCGTGAATTATTTCTTGTTATCACATATATTGTTGTAGTTTTTTCTATAATTGTGCAAGGTTTAACTGTAGGTAAACTGGTTAAAAAACTAGCCCATAAAAAAGAGTAGTACTTTATTAGATAAAATTTAGAAAGATTTACCTTACATTTTCTAATGATATTTATCATATTTATTCTTATTAAAAATTGTGAAATTCGTAATTGATATATTTAATAATTATGGGTTCACAATCTGTTACTGCAATAAAATCTCAAAAAGATAGAAAAGAATTTTTAAGTCATTTATTAAATGATATAGAGGCATTTAACTACATGCTTGTTAATAATTTATTTGAATCTGGAATTCAAAGAATTGGTGCTGAGCAAGAGTTATGTATAGTTGATGAAGATTTTAGACCCTCAACAAATGCTTTAAAAATTCTTGAAAAGATAAATGACGAACATTATACTACAGAGTTAGCATTATTTAATTTAGAAATAAATTTAGATCCTCAAAAATTAGAAAATAATTGTTTTTCAGAATTAGAAAAAGAACTTCTTTTATTATTAGAAAAAGGACAAAAGATTGCAGAAGAAACAGAGAATAATAAAATTATTTTAACAGGTATTTTACCAACTCTAAGAAAAAAAGATTTAGTATTTAAAAATGTAACTCCTTATAAACGTTATAAGACAATAAATAATGTCATTAAAAAAATTAGAGGAGGAGATTTTAAATTGCATATTCAAGGTGTAGATGAACTTATTTTAAAACACAATTCAATACTTTTTGAAGCTTGTAATACTAGTTTTCAAGTTCATCTTCAAATAAACCCATCAGAAGCCATAGACAAATACAATTGGTCTCAAGCAATAGCTGGTCCATTATTGTCTGTAATGACAAATTCACCATTATTACTAGGTAGAGAATTATGGAGCGAAACCAGAATAGCTCTTTTTCAGCAAAGTATAGACTTAAGAAATGTTTCTCATTTTTCTAGAGAACAAAAACCAAGAGTTTCTTTTGGTTCTGATTGGGTTAAAGACTCTATTTTAGAACTATTTACAGATGATATTTCTAGATATCCACCCATTGTAACTTCTACATTTAAAGAAAACTCCCTTGATGCTGTAAAAAAAGGAATCATGCCAAAATTAATGGCCTTAAACCTACACAATGGTACTCTTTATAAATGGAATAGATTATGTTATGGTGTTGCTAAAAATGTGGCTCATTTAAGAATTGAGAATAGATATATACCTTCTGGACCCAGTGTTAAAGATGAAATTGCTAATGCGCTTTTATGGGTTGGTGTAATGCAAGGAATGCCAAAAAAATATGAAGGTATTTGGGATAAAATACCATTTGAAGAGGCTAAAGGAAATTTTATTAATGCTTCTAGAACTGGTATAAATACATATTTTAATTGGTTTGGTAAAGGTATTTCAGCAAAAAAATTAATTAAAAAAACTTTATTACCTATAGCTAAAAAAGGGCTTTTAAAATCTAATATAGACCCAAAAGAAATAGATTATTATTTAGATATAATTAATAAAAGATTAGAAACTAGTAATACTGGCAGTCAATGGTTAATAGATAACAAAAGAACTCTAAGAAAAGAATTTTCTAAATACGAAACTAATGCTATTTTAACTCAACAAATTTATAAAAACCAGCAACAAAATATTTCTGTTGATGAATGGAAACCTATAAAAGCAAAAGGCACAACTATAAAAAAGAAGTACGATAAAGTTTATAAAGTAATGACATCTAGTCTTTTTGTAGTTCATGAAAATGATTTATTACATCTAGCTTTAAAAATTATGGATTGGAAAGATATTCATCATTTACCAGTAGTAAATAAAAATAATATGATAGTTGGTATAATAGACAAACAAACAGTTTTATCTATTAGTGATAAAGACAAAACCTCTTTAAATAAAACTGTAAAAAAAGTGATGAATACTAATTATATAAAAGTTACTCCAGAAACACCATATCATAAAGCAAAGAATATTTTAAATGATACTGATAATAGTTGTTTAGCTGTGATTGAAAATGAAAAATTAGTAGGATTATTTACAAAAACAGACTTAGCCAAAATTGAAATATTGAAACAATCAATATGAAAGATGATATCAAAATAACTTCTTTTGATGAAACAATTTCTTTTCAAAGAATTATAGGAAAAAAAATAGGAGAAATAAATTCACCAACAGTTATAGCTTTTGCAGGTATTCATGGTAATGAAAGAGCAGGAATACATGCATTACAACATGTTTTTGAAAAAATAAATAAAGAAAACCTCTCTTTTAATGGTAATTTTTATGGAATTTCAGGTAATTTAAATGCAATAAAAAAAAATGTAAGGTTTGAGTCTGTTGATTTAAATAGAATTTGGACAGAAGAAAATCTAAACTTAATTAAGCTTCTTGATTATAAAACTAATGAACATAAAGAACAATTTGAAATTTATAAAACACTAAAAGTAATTTTTAAAAAGCATAAAGGACCTTTTTACTTTTTAGATTTACACACAACTTCTTCAAATACTCAACCTTTTATAACAATTAGTGATTCATTAAATAATAGAGAATTTTGCTCTGAATTTACTATTCCAACTATACTTGGAATTGAAGAATTTTTAGATGGACCTTTACTAACTTTCATTAATGAATATGGACATGTGGCTTTAGGTTTTGAAGCGGGTCAACATTATGATAAATTATCAGTAAGTAATTGTGAGGCTTTTATTTGGCAAGCTTTAAAAGTATCTAATTGTGTTTCTCAGCATGAAATAGATAGTTATTATAAAAAAAGTAAAGCACTTTTTTCTACATTTAAAATAAAACATCAATTTTTTCAAATAGATTACAAATACAATATTAAGTCTAATGAAAATTTTAAAATGAATCCTGGTTTTGAAAATTTTCAATTTATAAAAAAGAATCAAGAGTTAGCATTGTCAAATGACACAAAAATTTATTCAGATAGATCAGGTAAAATATTTATGCCTCTTTATCAATCAAGAGGAAATGACGGTTTTTTTATAATCTCTAAACTTTCAGTTTTTTGGTTAGAATTATCTAAACTTTTAAGAAAATTCAAATTTTATAGCGTATTAACATTACTTCCTGGAGTTAGAAAACACAAAGAGAATGAATATACTTTAATGGTAAACCCAAAGATTGCAAAATTTTCAGCAACAGAAATATTTCACTTACTGGGTTACAGAAAAAAAATAAAAAAAGACAATTTGCTTTATTTTTTTAGGAGAGATAGAAAAGAAAGGATTTTGTAATAATATAATAAAAAAAAAGCATCCATTTTTGTAGATGCTTTTTAATTTGGGGTACTATTTCTTTTACCAATTTTTAATTTTTTCAGCAATTTCATCTTTGGTTTTTCCATATTTTTCTTGCATTTCTCCAACAAATTTATCTACTTTTCCTCTATTAGAAATTGATTCATCATTGGTTGCTTCTCCAAATTTTTCTTTGAATTCGCCTTTAATTTGTTTCCATTTTCCTTCATGTGTATCCTTATTCATAATTTTTATTTTTAGTTATTATTTATTGTTCTTTATGTTCTGAATTCTGAATGTTATCAGCAATTTTTTTATTAGATTTATTAGTAGTAGTTTGTAATTGGTTTTCTAATTTTTCTTTATGTAAACCTTCTAATCTATTATTACTGTTATCATTATCTTTATAATTATTTTCTTTTACTGTGCCTTTTAAAGGATGCAAACCTTTTTCTTGTTTGTCTCCTGAATTACCTTTAGTAATATTTTCGGCACTAGCTCTTTTTCTATTTTCTGCCATATTTTTATCTCATTAATTTATTTAATAATTTTCTTTTACTAGAATTAAAATCTTCTTTTAATTTATCTATTTCATCTAAATTTTTTCCAATCAAAACCTCTTTATTGTTTTTCTTAAGTACTTCAGATTCTTCTGAAGAAATAATTGGTTTCATTACTCTGTTATCTGTAGCACCATCTGTTTCTACATTCTTGTATAGTTTTTCTTGATTTGTTTTTGTTTCCCCCATTTTTATGCTTTTTTAAAAGATTAATAATATTAATTAACTCTTAATTGCAAGTTAACATACAAGTACAGTATATATTGACGTAAATGAAGTAATTACTAACTCAAAAGATATTATCTTGAGAATTAAAGGTAGTGTAGCGTTAAAATTGAAAGTGATTTTTTTTGATTATCTAATCATCATCATTGGCTCTATCAATAATATTTTGTGGTAAAGATTTTTTTGCTTTTGCTCCCATCTTTTTAAGCTTTTCAACACTTGTAATAAGATTTCCTCTACCTTCAAAAAGCTTATTCATAGCATTAGAATATTCTTTTTTACTATCATCTATTCGTTTGCCAATTCCAATTAAATCTGAAAGTAATCCTTGAAATTTATCGTATAAAGCACCTGCTTGTCTAGCAATTTCAAGTGCATTTCTTTGTTGTTTTTCATTATTCCACATAGAATCAATGGTTCTTAAAGTGGCTAATAAAGTAGTTGGAGTAACGATTACAATATTTTTTTCAAAAGCTTTATTGTATAATTGATCATCTGCATTTAAAGCAATTGCAAATGCAGGCTCAATAGGTATAAAAAGTAAAACAAAATCTGGTGATTCTATTTTATAAATATCTTCATATTTTTTTTCTGATAATTGCTCTATATGATGTTTTAAAGAAACCACATGTTTTTTTAAATATTGTTCTTTTAAACTTTCGTCATCTGCATTTACATATTGCTCATAAGCAGTTAAAGACACTTTAGAGTCTACAATCATTTTTTTATTATCAGGTAAATGAATTACAACATCAGGCAAAACTCTTTTGCCTTCATCATTTGTAAAACTTTGCTGAATAAAATATTCTCTATCTTTTTCTAAGCCAGATTTTTCTAAAACTCTTTCTAAAACTAATTCACCCCAATTTCCTTGAAGTTTACTATCACCTTTTAGAGCTTTAGTTAAATTTAAAGTATCCTTACTCATTTGCTGATTTAGTTCTTTTAAACCTAATATTTGTTGCCTTAAAGCAGCATGATAATCGATACTTTCTTTATGTGTTTTTTCTACTTTATCTTCAAATGTTTTAATTTTTTCTTGAAGTGGACTAAGAATTGTTTTTAAATTTTCTTTATTCTGCTCAGTAAACTTAATTGATTTGTCTTCTAAGATTTTATTGGCTAAAACTTCAAAATCATTTTTAAATTTTTCTTGAAGTTTATTGACTTCAGTTTTATTATCTGCTAGTTTTTCTTGAAGATTTATAATATCTGAATTTAGGTTCGCATTTTTAATGATAAGATTTTCTTTTTCTTGTAATAAACCTTTAAACTCTTTTTGATGTTCTATAAAATTATTTTCTACAATGTCTTTAGATTGTTGTAATAAAACAACTCTTTCTTCTAAAGTTGAATTTTCTTTTTCTAAAGAAGTTTTCTCTTTTTCAAGTTTTACTCTCAGTATAAGTTTAGCAATAAAAAAACCTATTAAACTAAAAACCAATGCAATAAAAAAGTATGCCACAAATTCTGTCATCATATCAAATTAAGTCCTTAAATTTATCACTTTTAAGTATAATTTTTTAATCAATATTAATGAATTTGTAAACAATACAAGATTTATGAAAGTATTTGCAAGATTTATTTTGTTTACGGTATTAAGATGGAAATTAGTTGGTGAATTTCCAACTCAAAAAAAATATGTTGTTATTGCAGCACCACATACAAGCTGGATAGATTTTCCTATTGCTATTTTAGCAAGGATGGCATCTGGTATTATGATTAATTATATAGGTAAAGATTCTTTGTTTAAAGGTCCCTTTGGTTTTTTCTTTAGAGCTTTAGGAGGTACCCCTGTAGATAGAAGCAAGAATAACAGACTTGTAGATGCTATTGTAGATATTTTTAACTCAAGAGAAGAGTTTAGATTAGGTCTTTCACCTGAAGGAACTCGTAAAAAAGTAGAGCACTGGAAAACTGGCTTTTATTATATAGCTAAAGGAGCAGAAGTACCTATTGTTATGGCTACTTTAGATTTTGAAAACAAACAAATAAAAATTTCTGAACCTTATTATACTACAGATAATAAAGATAAAGATTTTGAACATTTTAGGGGGTTTTTCCAGAATGTTAAGGGGAAAAACCCTGAATTATCTTAATGTAATTTTAAATAGACCTTATTATTTGTAATTTTGATTTAACTTATTCAGAATTTAATGTAGGGGTTAAAATTCTTGAATAACAGAATTAAGTTTTTATATAATAACTTTTTCTCCTGAGATTTATTTCAGGAGATTTTTTTTAGCTATATTTTTCTGCTACTTTTTCTGAAATACCAATAATTACTTCTGTGGCTTTAATCATAGATTCTACAGGAACATACTCAAAACGACCATGAAAATTATGTCCTCCTGCAAAAATATTTGGACATGGTAAACCTTTAAAAGATAATTGAGAACCATCTGTACCACCTCTAATGGGCTTAATTAAAGGTTTTATATCTAAATCTTTCATAACTTCTTCTGCAATATCTACTATATGTTTTACTGGTAACACTTTTTCTTTCATATTAAAATATTGATTTTTTATTTCAACATGAATTAATTCTTTACCTAATTGCTTATTCATATCAAAAGCAATTTTTTGCATTAAGTATTTACGTTTTTCGAATACATCAAAATCATGATCTCTAATAATATATTCTAAAACAGTTTGCTCTACATCACCTTTTAAATCATGCAAATGAAAAAAACCTTCATAGCCTTCTGTTTTTTCTGGAACTTCATCTGAAGGAACTGCACTTATATATTCATTAGCAATTAGCATTGAATTTATCATCTTACCTTTTGCATATCCAGGATGAACTAATTTACCATTTATGGTAATCTTTGCACTTGCAGCATTAAAGTTTTCATATTCTAATTCACCTATTTGACTACCATCCATTGTATAAGCCCATTCAGCATCAAATTTTTCTACATCAAATAAATGAGCTCCTTTGCCAACTTCTTCATCTGGTGTAAAACATATTCTTATTTTACCATGTTTTATTTCTGGATGTTGAATTAGATACTCCATAGCAGAAACAATTTCTGTAACACCAGCTTTGTCATCTGCGCCTAATAATGTTTTACCATCTGTGGTAATTAGAGTTTGTCCTTTGTAGAGTAATAAATCATCAAAATTATTAGGAGAGAGGATAATTTGTTGTTCTTCGTTTAAAACAATATCATTCCCTTGATAATTTTCGACAATTTTAGGTTTTACATTTGCACCTGAAAAATCTGGGCTAGTGTCTATATGTGCAACAAAACCAATAGTTGGTACTTTATAATCTAAATTACTTGGTAAAGTAGCCATGATGTAACAATTATAATCAAGTTCTACATCTTGCATACCAATTTCTATGAGTTCTTTTTCAAGAATTTTTGCTAAATTCCATTGATTTTCTGTACTTGGAAATGCTGGGTTATTGGGGTCTGATTCTGTATTTATAGTTACGTAATTAATAAATCTCTCTGTAATCTTTTTTTTATCAATCATTGTATTTATTTCAAAATCAATTTTCCAATTTTTTTATCTCCTGCTAACCAAGCTGTATACTTATCTACAAATTGGATAGTATAATAAGCTTCTTTAGATACTTCTTTCCAATTTAGCCCTCCATCGTTTGAAAAAGAAACACCTGTTTTACCAACTGCAAAAACTTCTTTTCCTGTAGTTTCAGGAACATATTGTACACAACTTTTATAAGACGGATTTTGTTTATCTGCTACAATAGACCATGTTTTACCTCCATTTGTTGTTATAGCTTTATTGGCTTTGTTTTCATTTGGTTTTGAGAAATCACCACCCATTATAATTCCTCTTTTAAAATTAGCTACATCTATAGAGTAAATTCCTTGTGGTCCATTACCTTGTATAATTGGTGTTTCAAAAACTTTCCAAGTTTTACCATAGTTGTCAGACCTAAAAACTCTGGCTTTTTTACCACCAGAAGCTATCCAAACTGAACTACCTAATGTTTTAATATTTGTATTACTTGCTGCAAAAAAAGCCTCACCTTCAGTAATTTTAGGAAGTTTATCACAAGAAACTTTTTTCCAAGTTTCTCCAAAATCATTGGTTAATAATAAAGACATACAATCTTCTGTTGGATCACCAACAGCAATTCCATGTTCTCCATCATCAAAGAATTGCATGGCATCATAAAAAACTTTTGGATGCTCTTCTTTATAAACTATAGTTGTGTCTTTTTCTGTAATTTTATATAAGAGTGCAGGGTTTGCTATAGAAAGTGCAAAAATGGTATTGTTTTGCATTGCAATACTTCTAAAATGGGGTATGATAGAATCTTTATATGTAATATGTTTTGTATTCCAAGAATTGCCCCCATCTTTTGTGTAACCAATTATACCATTAGCACCTGCAAAGTAAACAGTCTGTTCATCTACTACCTTAATAGCCCTTATACTTGTTGAGTCTATTTTAAATTCTTGGATTTCAATGTTATCAATAATTCTTGGTTCATATTTTTTTGTACAACCTAGAATCAACATCAAACAAAATAAAATCAATAATCCCCTCATTTTAACTATTTTTATACTACGAAAATAAAAAATGATTTCCAGTTAATGAAAAAAGCTTTAGTTATTTCTGGTGGAGGGAGCAAAGGTGCTTTTGCAGGTGGTGTTGTACAATATCTAATGAAGAAAGAAAATAGAACTTATGATCTATTTTTAGGCACTTCTACTGGTAGTTTAATGGTTTCTCATTTAGCATTAGGTATGTTAGATGAATTAAAAGATTTATATACTAATGTAAATCAAGAAACAATTTTTAGTAATAATCCTTTTAATATTAAAAAAGTAGCTGGAGAAAAAATAGTAAGCATAAACCACTTTAATACACTTTGGAATTTTTTAAACGGAAGAAAGACTTTTGGTGAAAGTAAAAACTTAAGAAGTTTAATTAAGGAAAAAATTACCAAAGAAATGTATGAACAAATTTTAAAAGTTGATAAAGAAATTGTTGTTACAGTTTCTAATTTAACTGCGAATCAAATTGAGTATAAATCTAATAAAGATTGTACTTACGAAGATTTTTGTGATTGGATTTGGGGCTCTTGCAATTATGTACCTTTTATGAGTTTGTTAGAGAAAAATAAACAACAATATGCAGATGGTGGTTTTGGTTCTCTAGTGCCAATTAGAGAAGCTATTTTAAGAGGAGCAACAGAAATTGATGCAATTATTCTTGAAACTGAAGTAAGTGCAATGAATAGGTTGCCTGCTAAAAATCCGTTTTCTCTATTATTTGATGTTTTTAATTTTATGCTAACTCATGTAGAAAGACATAACATTACTATTGGTAAATTAGCTGCAAACAATAAAGATGTTAAACTTAATTTATATTATACACCTACTGTTTTAACAACAAACTCATTGGTTTTTGATGAAAAGAAAATGAGTAAATGGTGGAAATCTGGTTATAAATATGCTAAATCTAAACAAGAAGAATTAATGAGTGAATTTAGACCAGATGTATTAACAGATAAAGAAATAGATGGAGGTTTAGATGATGTAGAAAACTTAGAAATAAAAAAATGATTTACTTAATTTTTAGTTTTCTAGAATTAAAATCTATATATAATTTATCTGAAGCAGGACTTGCTAATTTAGAATTATAAATTTCTTCAAAATTAGAATAATTTTTTCTAGGTAATGTTTTACTACCTGTTAAAATATATTCTATTGTTCTGCTTAATAATGGTTCATTTCTGTCACCTAAAACTCCTAAATTTCCAAAATCTTCACCAATTTGTATACCTGGTAAAGTTGTACCTGGTATTATTCCATTTGGATAATTTTGATTGTCTTTATTAAAAATTTCAAAAACAATTGGCTGTAAAGCATAAGTATGATTGTTATTGAAGTTTGTTCCGTTTTTTGCCCAATTATCTGCATCATAAAGTGTCACAGAACCTACTTGTTTACCTACTGTTTTAGTACCCACTAATTTAACATCAATGTAAGCACTTAAACTATTAATTACTAATTCTGAAGCAGAAGCAGAACTACCTGTAACAATAAAGTAGACTTTACTTAAGCCTAAACTCTCAATAGACTCTTGAGCAATAAGATTTCCTGAATTATCAAAGCTTCTAATTTCTGATGTAAAATTATTAATAAACCTATCATTAGGTAAAGCATTGGTTACTTTAGCATTCCATTGTTCTTTAGAATATAATTGATTATTAAACTGCCCAGTAATCATGCTTCCTAAATACGTTGCAGTATTTGTAGAACCTCCAGAATTATAACGTAAATCAACAATTAATTCATTTATATTTTCTGATTTAAAGTTAGCAAAAGCAGCATTTAGTTGACTATTATAATTTCTTGCAAATTGGTTATACATTAAATATCCAATGTTCTTATTACCTTCTTTAAATACCTTTTGAATTTTTATAGGGTTTTCTTCAATTTCAGATTTTGTTAGATTTATTGTAGTTGTATTACTAACTGGATTACCTGAATTATAGTCTGCAAGTTCAATGGTATAATTTGTTACAGTACCAAACAGCAATCCTTGGTAGTTGCTTTCTGTAAGTTGTAAACCATCTACTTTATTAAAAATCATACCTCTAAGTACACCTTTATCTTCTGCATCAGAATTAGGAACCACATATCTTACATAACCAAATAATTTAGACCTATCATCTAAATACCTAACTAAGCCAAACTCCATACCATTTGTAACGTTAACTCCTAAGAAAGAGTTTTCAAGAGCTATATAGTCATCTACAATCCAAGAAAAACGATCTATTGTTGGATATTGATAAAGTAGGTCATAAAAAACATCATTAGGTGTATTGTAATTTCTGAAATAACTATACAAATCATTTAGGTTAGAAAAACGATCATCTGCTAAATCTGGGACCTCTTTTTGCCAAAGATAATAGGTGTTTAATCCTCTCCAAACAAAGAAATTAACTTGATCATTAGTTGAAGAGTCATTTAAATTTAAATCTGTTTTTTCACAAGAGAAGAATAAGAAAATTAGACTTATTATAAAAAAGGGTTTTTTATGCATTTTAATATGTATTTGGTAAATCTTGTTTAATAAATACTCCTCTGTCTATAGTTCTTTGTTGATTGATACTGTTAAAAATAAATTCAAAATTATTTTGATTACAAGCAGGGAAAGTTGTGTTTCCGTTTGTAATATAATTTAAAACACTGTTTAATATTGGGTCTGAATTTTCGCCTAAAACACCTAAATTTAAAGGAGCTTCATTATTACATAATTGAATTCTTGGTGAAAATCCGTTCTCATAAGTTTGGTCGTTATTATTTAGAAAACTTAACACTAAAGGTTGTAAAGCAACTGTATGTCTTTCATCTTTAAGACCAAAATCGTAATCTTCTGAATCGTAAAGAGTAATGCTTCCATTATTATTACCAGCAGTTTGATTACCAATTACATGTACATTCATATATGCGTCTAAACTATTTATAAGTAATTCAGTTGCTGAAGAGCCAGTAAATGAATTACCATTTAAAATGATGTAAATATCTGTAAGTTCAAGATGATTTATAGCTGTGTTTTGATTAAGTAAATTAGAAAAACGATTTACTAAAGAGTCTGGTTGGTTGGCTAAAAACCAAGTTTGAGCCTTTGTATTCCATTGTTCTTTAATAAATACTTCATCAGAAAACTGACCTAATAAAATACTGCCTAACTTTTCAATATTACTGGCAAATGCACCTGAAACAATATTATAACGTAAATCTAAAACTAATTTTTTAACTCCTTGATTTTTAAAGTTTAAAGTAGTGTTATTTAAGTTTTCTAGATAATTTTTTGAGAAATCATTATTGTAAATTAAATACCCAATATCTTCTCCATTTAAAGGAATTGTTTTTTCTAAAAATGTTGCAGGATAAGTATAAGCTTCTTTTTGTAAAGAAACAGTTTTTCCATTTAGGGTAGCAATATTACCATCAAAATTTACCATAGAAAGTGTAAAATCATTACTCCCTGCTATTAAAATTGATTCGTAATTTGTTCTAGTAAGTAGAACACCATCAACAGCATTAAAAAATTCACCTCTTTCTATATTTTGGCTAGATGCATTAGAATTTGATAAAATATGAGTAACATACCCAATTACGTTTTCTGTACTGTTGGGGTCTGCAATTATGCCAAACTCCATACCATTTGTAAATGAAGTTCTAATTTCTGATGCTGTAATCGTATTATAATCCTCTAAAAGTAAAGATGTGTTATCAGTGCTTAAAAGTAAACTACTAAATAATGTATTATAATCTGGGAAGGATCTTAAAAAAGTATTTAGTTCTTCATCAGAATTAAATCTTCTATCAGATAAATCTTCTATTTGATCTTGATATAAGTAATATGCGTTTAAACCCTTCCAAACAAAATCGTGAACAATTATATCTTGTGGAACTTCATAATCTTTAGAGCAACTAACAATTGAACTAAAAACTAGAATTAATAAATAAAACTTTAGATTTATCCTCATAAATTATAAATAAACGATTTATTATTTTTAACGCAATTTAAGCATAATTAGTATTTTTTTAATTTTCTTGTAACAAATAAAATACTTGTTCGTCGTAATTATGTAAACCTGATATAAGAGATGAAAAAATATCAGTATAACAAAGAGATAAAATGAACCAATCAGACTTTTTAAAAGTTGTTTTACCCTTTAAAGACAAGGTCTTTAGATTAGCAAAAAGATTATTAGTTTCTACTGAAGAAGCTGAGGATGCTACTCAAGAACTATACTTTAAATTATGGAGGAGCAAAGAAAAAATTGCTGATTATAAAAATGTTGAAGCATTTGCAATGACCATGACAAAGAATTATTGTTATGATCGTTTAAAAAGTAAGCAAGCAAGTAATTTAACATTAGTACACAGTAATTATAAAGAAAAAGAAACGTCTCTAGATAAGAAAGTAGAATATCAAGACAGTGTAAACCAAGTACACCAATTGATAGAAACTTTACCAGAAAATCAAAAAATAATTATTCAATTAAGAGATATTGAACAATATGATTTTGATGAAATCTGTAAAATGGTTGATATGAAACCAACAGCAGTAAGAGTAGCATTGTCTAGAGCAAGAAAAACAATAAAAGAAGAACTCATTAAAAAACACAACTATGGAGTTAGCTAACATAGAAAAATTAGTAGAAAAATACTTAAACGCAGAAACTTCTTTGCAAGAAGAAACTACCTTAAAAAACTATTTTACAGGAGGTAATGTAGCACCACATTTGCAAGAATATGAATATATGTTTAATTATTTTGCTACCATAAAAGATGAAAAGTTTACAAAAACCATTCAGTTAGAACCTAAGAAATCTAAAAAGAGAAACTTTAAATGGTTATCAGTAGCAGCATCAATAGCACTTTTACTCACAGTATTTATTGGTAAGCCACAATATGATGAATATAAAGAACGCAAAAAAGCAGAGAAAATTTATGCACAAGTAAGTAAAGGATTACAACTTTTATCAAACAATCTAAAAAAAGGAGAACAAGCTGTAGCTCAATTACATACTTATGAAAGTAAAGTAAACCAAGTATTAAAATAAAAACCAAGTAAAAATTAGTAAAACCAAGTTTAAGAATAGAAATCATGAAAAAAATAATAGTAATTATAGCGTTAATGATGACACCATTGTTATCAAATGCACAGTCAATCTTTGATAGTTTAGAAGATTTAGATGGAGTAGATATGGTAGTTGTTACCAAAGATGCTTTTCAATTATTAAAAAAGTTTCAACCCAAAAATGTTAAGTCAGATGATAATGAGGTAATGCAAGCTTTTGAAATGATAAATGATTTAAATGAATTTAAAATGTTCTCTACAGATAATTTAGAAATTGCTTCTAAAATGGAGAAAATGGTAAATAATGCAATTAAATCATCAAAATTAACAGAGTTAATTAGAATTAAAGAAGATGACTCTCGTGTAAAAATTTATGTTAAAGCTACAGGTAATAAAGATTATGTTAGTGAAGTTTTAATGTTTGTAAAAGGTATAGATAAAAAGAAAAAAGGAATGTCTGAAGCTATGGTTATGTCTTTAACTGGTAATATAGATATCAATAAGATGTCTGAGTTTACAGATAAGATGGTAAAAGAAAGCAATAAGTAAAAAAATAAAAGTCTAGGTGTAAAAACCTAGACTTTACTAAAACAAAATCAAATGAAAAAAATAATCACAAGTTGTACTTTATTACTTTTTGTAGCATTACTTAGCTCTTGTAAAAATGAAAAATCATTACAAAGTTATTTAGTAGACACAAGTGGTAAAGACGGTTTTTATACAGGAGATCTACCTGTAAGTTCTGTGTTAACTGCAAATGCTGATGTTTCTGAAGACGTAAAAAAGACGATGGAAAGCATTAAAAAAATTAACATTGTATTTTTACCTAAAACAGAAGATAACACAGCAACTTACGAAACTGAAAAGTCTAAGCTAAAAAACATTTTTAAAGACAATAACGATTATAAAAGTTTGATGTCTATGAAAATGAAAGGAATGAATGTTAGTATTTATTACTCAGGTAAAACAGATGCTATAGATGAAGTAATTGCTTTTGGCTATGGTGATCAACAAGGTGTTGGTGTTGCTCGTTTATTAGGAGATAATATGAATCCTGCACAAATTATTGAAATGATGAATAGTGTAAAAATGAATGCTAATAACGATTCTTTTAAAAATTTTACAAATCTATTTAACCAATAATTACTATTACAAGTAATTTATAAGCTGTAATTCTTTCTTAGAATTACAGCTTTTTTTATTTCTTTTTGGTACGTTTTTTGAATTTAACCATGCATTAACAACATCTATAAGCTTATTTATTATTTTTGAGCCTCAAGAAAGAGACATTTATGAAGTTACAACATTTAGTAATTATATTTTTCACACTGCTTTGCAGCAGTATTTTTTCACAAACTCCTGATAATTATAAACCAGAAAGAGAAAAAATTTTTGATTTAGTACACACAAAATTAAAAGTAGATTTTAATTTTTCTGATAAAACTATGAATGGTGAAGCTTGGGTTACTCTAAAACCACATTATTACGATGCTAATAAAGTAGTTTTAGATGCTAATACAATGATAATTAGTGAAGTTAAGCTAAATGAGAAAAACCTAAACTTTACATACAACGATTTTGATTTAGAAATAGTTTTACCAAAAATATACACCAAAAACCAAGAATTTACCCTTTACATAAAATACCTATCTCAACCAGAAAAAGTAAAAGATAGAGGTAGTAAAGCAATAACAGATGCTAAAGGACTTTATTTTATTAATACAGATGGCTTTGATAAAAATAAGACTGCACAAATTTGGACACAAGGAGAAACACAAGCTAATAGTGCATGGTTTCCAACAATAGATGCTCCTAATCAAAAAATGACGCAAGAAATAGAAATTACAGTACCTAATAAATATGTTACACTTTCTAATGGAGCATTAATCAATCAAATAAAAAAAGGAAAAAATAGAACAGATCATTGGAAATTAGATAAAAAACACGCTCCTTATCTAGCATTTATAGGAGTAGGTGAGTTCGAAATTATAAAAGATAACTACAAAGACATTCCTGTTGATTATTATGTAGAAAAAGAATACGCACCTTATGCAAAAGAAATATTTGGTTTAACTCCAGAAATGATTGGTTTTTTTGAAACTAAACTAGGGGTAGAATTTCCTTGGAACAAGTACAGCCAAATTGTAGTAAGAGATTATGTTTCTGGAGCAATGGAAAATACAACAGCAGTAGTTCATGGTGAACAAGCTTATCAAAAACCAGGTCAATTAATAGATAATAATATTCAAGAAAATACTATTGCTCATGAAATTTTTCATCATTGGTTTGGAAATTTAGTAACTTCAGAAAGCTGGTCTAATTTGGCATTAAATGAATCTTTTGCAAATTATAGTGAGTACTTATGGAGAGAATATAAATATGGCAAAGTAAATGCTGAGATGCATTTATTTGAACAAGTTGAAGCTTATAAAAACGCACAAGATGCTAAAAACAAATCTTTAGTAAGATTTACTTACGATGATAGAGAAGATTTGTTTGATTTGGTTAGTTACAATAAAGGAGGAGCCATTTTGCATATGCTTAGAAAAGTTGTTGGCGACAAAGCTTTTTTTGAAGGATTAAAACAATATTTAACTAAGTATCAATACCAGTCTGCAGAAGTTCATCAATTAAGATTAGTTTTTGAAGAATTAACTGGTAAAGATTTAAATTGGTTTTTTAACCAATGGTTTTATGGTGCAGGACACCCAGATATACAAGTATCTTACGATTATAATACATTAAGAAAAACAGTAACTGTTAATTTATTTCAATTACAAGCAGGATACTTTCAATTTCCAATATCTATTGATGTTTTTGAAGGATCTAAAAAAGCAAGACATACCGTTTTTGTAGATGCTAAAGATGCTTCTTTTACATTTCCTTACAATAGTCAACCTAACTTAATTCAAATTAATTCTGATAACAATTTAATTTGTGATTTAAATGAAAACAAAATATTAAGCGACTATATTTTTCAATTAAAACATGCAGATAATTTTGTGCATAGAAGAGAAGCTTTGTTAGAAGTAGTAAAAAAACAAGAAGAAAAAGACGCATTTAATGCAGTTGTAGAAGCTTTAAATGATGAATCATATAAAATAAGAATTTTAGCCTTAGAAAATATAGATTTAATTAATAAATTTTCTAAAAGAGATGCCATAAATAAGATTATAAATATGGCTAATAATGATAAGAAAACATTAGTACAAGCATCTGCAATTGGTACATTAGGCAAATTAATAGATGTTGAGTTGATTCCTATTTTTGAAAAAGCTTTAGAAACAAAATCATATTCAGTATTAGGAAGAGCTTTAGTGTCTATGTATTATGTAGATAAAGAAAAAGCCTTAAAAAAGTCTAAAACTTTACCAGATGAAGTTCGTAAAATATTAGCTACTCCATTAACACGAATTTTTATAGAAGAAAAAGATGATTCTGAACTACCTTTTATAGCAAAAAGTGTTGTTTCTGGAATGTTTTTATCTAATGATGAGCCTACCAAAATTTTATTTAAAAGTGCATTTAAACAGATTTCTGAAAGTAATAATACAGAAGCCATTCAAAATGTAGTTGATGATATGGTTGTTAAAGGAAAACAATACAAAGGATTTAATTTTGATAAGGTAGCCATTAATTTAATGCGTAATATGGTAAATGATCAAAAGAAAGCAGATAAACCAAATAGAGAAAAAAATATTGCTATAATAAAAGCTGCTATGGCTAAACTACTGTAATTAGAAAATTCAAATTATCTAATACCAAATCAGTAAAAATTTATTAAATATTAAACCTAATATATATAAAATTACAAGGTTATATACAAAAGCTAGTTTAACAGTGTCAGAAATTAGATACAATCTATATTTATTGTAAAACTTTTTATCAATTACAGGATATAAAAATGATAATAAAGAAGAAAGCAATAAAGTTAATATAAGTACAAATGTTGGTGGAGTTTCAGTGATTTCTTCCCAAGCATAAAATATCAATAGAACTAACACTATGTGTCCTATCCAATAAATTTTTTTGCTCCCTGATTTGTGATTTTTTCCTCCAAAAAAAACTCTAAAGGGGCTGTTTATTAATTTAGATGTCAAAGAAAAAAAACCAAATAGGTTAACAAAAAATAATACAAAAAGTAAAATTACTTTAGTCGTCATTTTTTATTTTAAACTAAAAATATAAAAAAATAATCACATAAAAAATCTAAAAGTACTTATTAAATAAATTCTTTAAGTTCTTTAAAGCTTTTTATTCTCTTATTGGCATTTTTTAAAGTTTGATCTACTGCTAGAGGGTTTTGATAACCAAAGACATAAATACCTGCATCATTTGCTGCTTTAACACCATTATCTGAATCTTCTATAACAAAACAATTTTCTTTAGGTGTGTTTGCAAGTTTGGCAGCTTTTAAAAATATTTCTGGGTTGGGTTTCGATTCTTTTAAATCTGCACCACTTATTTTCGCTGTAAAGTATTGATGTAAGTTAAATCTATCAAATACACGATTTATGTTAACCATAGCAGAAGAAGATGCCAAAATTAATATTAATCCTTTTTGATAAAAATATTTTATAATTTCTTCTACACCATCTACCAAATGTAAATTTGGGTCATTTTCAAAATAATTTACATAACGCTTTCTTTTAGCTAAAACTAAATCTTCAGGATTTAATTCTAAATTAAAATATTTAACTAATTTTTGAAAAGCATTTAAAGTAGAAGAACCAGTTAATGTTTTGTATAATTCATCAGAAACTTTGACTTTGATAGATTCAAAAGTCTCATAATAAGCTTTTTTATGAATTTCTTCAGAGTCTATTATAACTCCATCCATATCAAAAATTGCACACTTAATATTCTTTGGTAAATTCATTAATTAAGTTAAGTATTTTATTGCATTAACTATATTGTCTATAATTAAGTACAATAATACACAAATTAAAAAACCTCCTGCAAAAAGGCTAAACATTCTTCTTTTAGTTTTAGGGCCTTTTAATTTTTTTATTGAACGTAAAAGGCCAATTATAGACAATATAATTGCAAATAAAATAAGAACACCAATTATTGTAGATATTAAATAAAAGTTTTTATCTGTAAATTGATAACTTAGAATACCAATAAAAACAAGAATTGCTATAGTAACAATTGGTAACTTGACTTTGAAATCTGTTTTGAAGTTAATTTTTTTCATGGGGGAAGGGTTTTAATTAATCTAAAAATTTTTCTTTAAGTTCGGGTGTAGGAATTATACAGCTGTCTTTTTTTCCAAACCATTTATATCGGTTTTTGGCGACAATATCATAAATACCATCCCTTATAGGTTCAGGTAAAATATAGCCTAATTGAAAAAACCACCAAAAGCCTTTAAACTCTCTCATTATTTTTAATGCAGCTGTAGATTTAAAATCATAAGATACTCCTGGTTCATATAAAATAATCGACTCAATTTTAGAAGTATCTATTTTTAAATGATTTGTGATTTTTTGTCCGTGATTAGATTCTAAAGCTGTAAAAACAAAACAGTTGTTTTTATCTTTTTTAATAATCATATTAACGAAATTGTTACATAAGTTACAAACTCCGTCAAATAAAATTATTTTTTTTCCTTTAGGTAAATCAACCACAATTACTTTTTCTCAAATTTAATTAAAATATAATTATCTTTAAACTTACAAATTAATAAATTAAACTATGAAATTTAAGACTACATTATTATTTCTTTTTTCTTTTTCTGTTCTATTTTCACAAAACAATGTAAAACTTGATTATTTAGATGAAGCAGCAAAGGGAGATTTAAATTATTTTGAAATTGTAAAAAAGAAAAAAGAAGAAATTAAAAGCTATGATTTGTCTAAAATTTCTAATAGAAAAGCAATAAAACAATTTAATAGATGGGCTTATTATTGGAAAGATAGAGTAGATGAATTAGGTAATTTTCCATCAGCTAACTTAGGTTATTTTAATGCTGATATTTTAGATGTAAATGGTAAAATAAAAGCAAGAGATTTACAATATCAAAAATCTCAATTTAATACAGAATCTTGGCTAAATGTCGGGCCTCAAAAATTACCTGAGGCAAATGGTTACACAATTCGTCCACAAATGGGAAGACTAAATACGTTATTAAGAATTAAACATCCTACAGATAGAAATCAAGATATTTTGTTTGTTGGTGCACCAAATGGAGGTGTTTGGAAGTCTACTGATGGTGGTACTTCTTGGTCTCCAAAATTAGATTTTTTAGCAGGAATTGGAGTTTCAGATATAAAAACAACTCCAGATGCAACGTTTGCTAATTATACAACTAAGCCTATTTATGTTTCTACTGGAGATTATGATGGTAGACAAGCAAATTCAATTGGAGTTTTAAAATCGACTGATGGAGGAGAAACTTTTGTTTCAACAGGCTTAAGTTATGGCTTAAATCAACAACAATTATTGGGAAACTTACATGTAATTGATGAAAACAATGTTTTTGTTGCTGGTAAATTTGCTGTTATGAGAACTATTGATGGTGGAGCAACTTGGACAGATAGTTACGTGCCAAATTATAATTCACCTATTGGAAGAGGTTTTGGAAGAATGGCTGTAAAAGGAACAGAAATTTTGGTATCAGGTTATTTTGAACTTGCTTATACAAATGATTATAATTTAGGTATTTGGACAACAATTGAGCTAGAAAATTCTTCAAATAATAGGCAAGCTGTAACTGTAGGAGAAGATGGCAGTTTTTATGTGCAAAATAAAGATGGTCAAGTTAAAAAGTTCAATTCTACAACACAGCAAATTTCTAATTTAGGCTCTTCAGTTCCTGGTTATAACCCTCAAGGTGGTTTTAATCAAGCACTATTAGTTAAAAATGATATGATGATTTCTGGAGCTGTAAATGGTAGCTCATCTGTAAATAATGGAGCAAATTGGTATAAATCTTTAAATGGATATTGGGAAAATAATTCTTCAGATGGATCTAACATTCATCCAGATATTCATGGAATTGGACCTTTAGATAACGATTATGAATTTTGGAGTGTTAATGATGGAGGACTAATTTATATAGATTATGGTAATAGTCCATCTACACAAAGACCAACAATTACTTATAAATCAGAAGATGTTATTGTAACACAATCTTATTCTGTAGCTATTAACCCATCTGCAGATGATGATGCTTATGTTATTGCAAATCAAGATAATGATACTTACAGTAAGGTTAATGGTACTTGGTACTCTGTTGCAATGGGAGATGGTATTCAGTCTGCAATAAATTACAATAATTCTAATATTAGATACACAGGTAATCAAAACGGATTTTTT